>Ga0335394_10007895_pt1 | contig 12008 bp, 11 predicted proteins | sample MAT03_FD_205741 | JGI IMG/M metagenome (GOLD analysis project Ga0335394, IMG submission 205741) | Freshwater microbial communities from Lake Fryxell liftoff mats and glacier meltwater in Antarctica - MAT-03 (spades assembly) (version 2) ... | reverse complement strand
TCCGGCATTGCGCGCCAGTGGTATGACGTCGACAAGGTCGACGTGATCCTCGACACGCCCAATTCCGGCGTCGCGTTGGCCGTGAACCAGATCACCAAGGACAAGAACAAGGTGTTCCTTGCTTCCGGCCCGGCGTCCTCAGACCTGACGGGCAAGGCATGCTCGCCCAATACCGTGCATTGGACCTACGACACCTGGATGCTCGCCAATGGTACGGGCGGGGCGATCGTGAAGTCGGGCGGCGACTCCTGGTTCTTCCTGACCGCCGACTATGCCTTCGGCCATGCGCTCGAGCGCGACACGGAAGCTGTCGTGTTGAAGAATGGCGGCAAGGTGCTGGGCAAGGTGCGCGCGCCGCTCAATACGCAGGATTTTTCGTCGTTCCTGCTGCAGGCCCAGGCCTCCAAGGCCAAGATCATCGGCCTGGCTAATGCGGGCGGTGATACCACCAACTCGATCAAGCAGGCGGCCGAGTTCGGTATCGTCAAGGGCGGCCAGAATCTTGCCGGGTTGCTCGTGTTTCTGACCGACGTGAATGCGCTGGGGCTCCCGACGGCGCAGGGTCTGATCGTCACCAACACCTTCTACTGGGACCAGAACGATGCCTCGCGCGCATTTACCAAGCGCTTTGCACCGCTTAACAAGGGCATTCACCCGACGATGATCCACGCCGGCGTCTACGCATCGGTTCTGCACTACTTGAAGTCGGTCGAAGCGCTCAAGAGTGACGATGGCTTGAAGGTCGTCGCGAAGATGAAGGAAATGCCGACCGATGATCCGTTGTTCGGCAAGGGTTCGATCCGCGTCGACGGCCGCAAGATCCATCCGGCCTACCTAGTTGAAGTCAAGAAGCCGGCGGAGTCGAAGGGTCCGTGGGATTACTACAAGGTCCGCGCCACCATTCCTGCGGATCAAGCTTTCCGGCCGCTGAAGGATGGGGATTGCCCCTTGGTGAAGTAGGCGTTTTACGTCACGCCTCGACAATGAAGCCATTACCGTGAAATTTCCCGGCGTGACGGAAAACGTCTGCAGGTTGAGCGGCGCATTGGCGCCGCTCCAACCTGCATTTGGGTATGGGGCTCCCTGGTGACTGAAATTTTTGGCATTCCGACGCAGGCGCTGTTCGGCCAGCTGCTGATCGGCCTCATCAACGGCGCGTTCTACGCGATGTTGAGCCTGGGTCTGGCCGTTATCTTCGGCCTCCTCAACATCATCAATTTCACGCACGGCGCGCAGTACATGATGGGCGCGTTCTGTGCATGGTTCCTCCTTGAAAAATTCGGCGTCGGCTACTGGTGGTCGCTGCTGCTGGTGCCATTCATCATCGGCGCCACTGGTGTCGTCATCGAACGCACGATGCTCTCGCGGCTCTACAAGCTCGATCACCTGTACGGCCTGCTGCTGACCTTTGGTCTGGCGCTCGTCGTACAGGGCCTTTTTACCAATTTCTACGGCAGCTCCGGCCAGCCCTACCGGCTGCCGCAGGAATTCACCGGCTCGTTCAACCTCGGCTTCATGTTCCTGCCGAAATACCGCGCGTGGGTGGTCGTGGCCTCGCTGGTCGTTTGCCTCGGCACGTGGTTCGTGATCGAGCGCACCAAGCTCGGCTCGTACCTGCGCGCCGCGACGGAAAATCCGGCGCTGGTGCAGGCCTTCGGCATCAATGTGCCGCGGATGATCACGCTGACCTACGGCTTCGGCGTCGGCCTGGCCGCGCTGGCCGGCGTGATGGCCGCCCCCATCTACCAGGTCAGCCCGCAGATGGGCGCGAACCTCATCATCGTCGTGTTCGCCGTGGTGGTGATCGGTGGCATGGGCTCGATTCTGGGCGCCATCCTCACCGGCTTCGGCCTCGGCGTCGTCGAAGGCCTGACCAAGGTGTTCTATCCGGAGGCCTCCAACACGGTGATCTTCGTCGTGATGGTGCTGGTGCTGCTGTTCAAACCCCAAGGGCTCTTCGGACGGGAACGCTGACGATGAATGCCCCTGCCGCAACCATCGCCGCGCCGGCCGTGCCGTCGCGCAACCGCATGCTGATGGCCACCACACTGATGGTGGCGGCATTGGTCATCGCGCCCTTCATTGGCGTGTATCCGGTGTTCCTGATGAAGGCGCTGTGCTTTGCGCTCTTCGCCTGCGCGTTCAACCTGCTGCTCGGCTTCGGCGGCCTGCTGTCGTTCGGCCACGCGATGTTCCTGGGCTCGGCCGGTTATGTTTGCGCGCACGCCGCCAAGATCTGGGGCTGGCCGCCGGAATTCGCGATCCTCGCCGGCACGGTGGCAGCCACGCTGCTCGGCATCGTCGTGGGCCTGCTCGCCATCCGCCGGCAAGGCATTTATTTCGCGATGATCACGCTGGCCATCGCGCAGATGATCTATTTCTTCTGCCTTCAATCCCCGCTGACCGGCGGCGAGGACGGTATCCAGTCGGTGCCGCGCGGCAAGCTCTTCGGCTTCATCGATCTCTCGAACACGCTGACCATGTACTTCGTGGTGCTGGCCATCTTCGTCGGCGCATTCCTGCTGATCTACCGGATCGTGAACTCGCCATTCGGCCATGTGCTGAAGGCCATCCGCGAAAACGAGCCGCGCGCGATCTCGCTGGGTTACGACGCCGACAAGTACAAGCTGATCGCCTTCGTGCTGTCGGCGGGCCTGTCGGGGTTGGCGGGGTCGGTCAAGGCCATCGTGTTCCAGCTGGCCTCGCTGACCGACGTGCATTGGTCGATGTCCGGCGAAGTGGTGCTGATGGTATTGCTGGGTGGCATGGGCACGATCTTCGGGCCGGTGGTGGGCGCCTTCGCGATCATCGGACTCGAAAGCTACCTGGCGAGCTTCGGGCAATGGGTGACGGTGCTGACGGGTCTCATTTTCGTCATCTGCGTGCTGGCCTTCCGGCGCGGCATCGTCGGCGAGCTCGGCGCCTGGTGGGCCAGGCGCCGCCGTTGATCGTGTGGCGCTGGCTCTGCCTGCTGACCTTGGTGGCGGCGGCCGGGGCGGGCGCGCAGGACTACGCGATCCAGGGCAACTGCCGCGACGGCGCGCTGCATGGCGCCTACGAACTGCGCGGTGGCAACGGGCAGGTTCGCGTCGTAGGCGCGTTCAGCCGCGGCAAGCGCGCCGGCAGTTTCCTGTTCTGGTCATCGTCCGGCACGCGGATAGCGCAGCTGCCTTTTGACGATGACATTCTCTCGGGCACGCTGGCGCTCTGGTATTCCCCCGGCGACCGGCGAGGCGAGGCGCGGCAGAAGCTCGAAGCCGCCTATGTCGCCGGCAAGCTGCATGGCCGCAAACGCTCGTGGTATCCGGATGGACAGCTGCGCGCCGAGTACCGTTACGACCAGGGAGCGCTGATCGAGGCGCGCGTGTTCACCGAAAGCGGGAAGGCCTTCGACCTGGCGGAAGCCAGGGCGCAGGCCGCCACCGACCTGGCCATGGACGACCGGTTCTATGCCACGCTGGACGAGATCGTCCGCACCCACCGTCCCTCATGCGCACCCGCATCGGATCGCCTCGAGCGCTCCTGAGCACCGAAATGCTGAAAAATCGTGCGGTGTAGTCAACGTTGGTGCATCCTGCCGCGGGTTTGACGCACTGCGGTAACCAAGCTAGATTGCCGCCATGCAGGTGGCAGGCGCATCGCACCGCGTCCACCGCACCCGACCCACTTCCGAGTTCGAGGTTTTCATGCGAGCCGCCACCCGTTTCCACCGCTTCGCCGCCGCCGTCGCCGTCGCCATCGCGTCGGCGTTGGCCATCACCGCGCCTGCCACGGCGCAGGAACTGAAGATTGCCGTTGCCGCCGACATCACGTCGATGGATCCGCACTTCTTCAACCTGTTCCCGAACAACAACATGGCTGAACACATCTTCGACAAGCTCGTGCAGATGAGCCCCGATTCGCAGATGATTCCCGGCATCGCCACGTCGTGGAAGCCACTGGACGACAAGACGTGGGAATTCAAGCTTCGCAAAGGCATCAAGTTCCATGACGGCAGCGAGCTGACGGCTGAGGACGTCGCGTTCTCGATCGATCGCGTGGCGCTGATTCCGAACAGCCCCGGCCCGTTCGTTGCGTATACCAAGGCTATCGTCGGCAAGGAAATCGTCGACCCGTACACGATCCGCTTCAAGACTGCGGCGCCGCATCCGCTGATGCCGAACGACCTGTCGACCATCTACATCGTGTCGAAGAAGGTCGCAACCGGCGCCACGACCGAGGACTTCAATTCGGGCAAGGCCACGATCGGCAGCGGCCGCTACAATCTGGCGCGATACGTCAACGGCGACAAGGTGGACCTGGTCCGCAACGACGCCTACTGGGGCGACAAGCCCGGCTACGAGAAAGTGACATTCCGGATCATCAAGGACGGGGCCTCGCGGATGGCGGCGCTGCTGTCGGGCGACGTCGACGCGATCGAGCAGCCGCCGACCCCCGACATCGCGCGGCTCAAGACTGATCCCAAGTTCACGCTCACGTCGAAGATCTCGCACCGCGTGATCTACTTCAATTTCGACCACCTGGCGCGCGTCAGCCCCTTCGTCTTTGCCAAGGATGGCAAGCCGCTCGACAAGAACCCGCTGCAGGATGTCCGCGTGCGCCGGGCCATTTCCAAGGCCATCAATCGCCCGGCCATTGCCGAGCGCGTGATGGAAGGCCAGGCCATTCCGTCGGGCCAGCTGGTGTCGGAGAAGCTCTTTGGCCACAACCCGGCACTGAAGGCCGAGGTGTACGACGTCGAGGGCGCCAAGAAATTGCTGGCGGAAGCCGGTTACCCGAATGGCTTCAACATCACGATCCATGGCCCGTCCGGCCGGTACGTGAATGACGAGAAAATCGTCCAGGCCGTGGCGCAGATGCTGTCGCGCGCCGGCATCACCGCGAAGGCGAACACGAAGGTGGACTACCTGGTCGAGCAGGCGCTGCAACAGGTCAACGACGAAAACCGCTCGATCATGCTGCAACGGGCCACCGACCTGTCGATGCAGGATCTCGGCATCATGCCGATCCACTTCCAGTTCACGATGTGGGCGACGAAGAAGACCGTGCAGTACACGCCGCGCACCGACGAGTACACGCTGGCCTTCCAGTTCAAGCCGGTCAAGGGCTGATCGTCGTGACGGCAACGCCCCGTTCGCACCGCGGCGCATGGTGCGCATCGGGGCCGGCGGCGCGCCACGCCTTCGCGTTGCGCGTTCGCCTGCACTAGACCCGCCGGAATCCGCGCATGCTCGTCTTCATCATCCGCCGCAGCATGCAAAGTGTGGTCGTGCTATTGATCATGTCGCTGCTGGTATTCGTCGGCGTGTTCGCGATCGGCAATCCGATCGACATCCTGATCAACCCGCAGGCTGACCAGATCGACCGCGAGCGCGCTATCGCGGCGCTGGGCCTCGACAAGCCGCTGTGGGAACAGTATCTGGTGTTTCTCAAGGGTGCATTGACGGGCGACCTCGGCCGCTCGTTCGTGCATGCCACCTCGGCGCTGGGCCTGATCCTCGAACGGATGCCGGCGACGATGGAACTGGCGATCGCCGCGATGGTGATCGCCGTGACACTGGGCATTCCGCTGGGCCTGTGGGCAGGCCTGCGGCCCAACGGGATTGCCGGCCGCACGATCATGGCGGGTTCCATCCTCGGCTTTTCGCTGCCCACGTTCTGGGTGGGCCTGATGCTGATCATGGTGTTCTCGGTGATGCTGGGCTGGTTGCCGTCCACCGGGCGGGGTCCCACGACGCTGCTGTTCGGGCTTATTCCCGTGTCGTTCCTGAGCTGGGAAGGGCTGCGGCACCTGATCCTGCCGGCCACCAATCTCGCGCTGTTCAAACTGGCGTTGTTGATCCGACTGACGCGCGCCGGTACGCGTGAGTCGCTGCTGCAGGACTACGTGAAGTTCGCGCGCGCCAAGGGGCTGTCCAACAGCCGCGTGATCGGTGTGCACGTGCTGCGCAACATCCTCATTCCCATCGTGACGGTGATTGGTCTCGAATTCGGCAGCGTCATCGCCTTCGCGATCGTCACCGAAAGCGTGTTCGCCTGGCCCGGCATGGGCAAGCTGCTGATCGACTCGATCAACCTGCTCGATCGCCCCGTGATCGTCAGCTACCTGCTCGTGATCGTCACGCTGTTCATCTTCATCAACCTCATCGTCGACGTGCTGTATTCCGCGCTCGATCCGCGCGTACGTCTGACGGATTCGAAGGGATGATGCCGCGATGAGCACCGTGCTGCCCGAGACCCCGGCCGCGCCGGCCGAGCGCGCCGCCGAATCTCCGTTCCACCGGATCGCCACCGACTTCCTCTCGAATCCGGTGGCTGTCGTGGGCTTGGGCATGTTGATGCTCGTGGTCCTGGCCGCGGTATTCGCGCCGCTGATCTCGCCGCAGAACCCGTACGACCTGTCGCAACTCGACGTGATGGACGGCCGGTTGCCGCCGGGATCGAAGTCGCCCACCGGCGGCACGTTCTGGCTGGGCACCGACGACCAGGGTCGCGACATGCTTTCCGCCATCTTCTACGGCCTGCGCATCTCGCTGGCCGTGGGTGCGACCGCCACGGTGCTGGCGTTGATCATCGGTCTGTCGGCGGGCCTGACCGCCGCGTACGTTGGCGGCAAGACCGAAACCGTGATCATGCGGATCGTCGACATCCAGCTGTCGTTCCCCGCCATCCTGATCGCGCTGATCCTGATCGCGGTGCTGGGGCAGGGGACGGGCAAGGTGATCGCCGCGCTGGTGACGATTCAATGGGCTTACTACGCGCGCACCGTGCGCAGCGCGGCGCTCGTGGAGAAGCGCAAGGAGTACATGGAGGCAGCGCGCTGCCTCGCGTTGTCGCCGCTGCGCATCGTCTTCCGGCACCTGTTGCCCAACTGCCTGCCACCGATGATCGTCGTGGCCACCGTGCAGGTGGCCGGGGCGATCGCGCTCGAAGCCACACTGTCGTTCCTGGGTCTGGGCCTGCCGATCACCGAGCCCTCGCTGGGACTGCTGATCGCCAACGGCTACCAGTACCTGCTGTCGGGCAAGTACTGGATCAGCTTCTTCCCGGGTGTCGCGCTGCTGCTGACCATCGTCAGCATCAACCTCGTCGCCGACCAGCTGCGTGACGTGCTGAATCCGCGCCTGCAGAAATGACGATGCCGGCGAACGACGTGGCGCCGGGAGCCGGGACGGCGCCGGAGGTGCTACCTCCCGTGCTGACGGTCGAGGGCCTGCGCACCCATTTCTTCACCAAGGCCGGCGTGGTCAAGGCCGTGGACGACGTGTCGTTCACCGTGGGCCGCGGCGAGGTGCTGGGGCTGGTCGGCGAATCGGGCTCCGGCAAGTCGATGACCGGGTACTCGCTGATGGGGCTGATCGATCCACCTGGCCGGATCGTCGACGGCCGCATTGTGCTTGATGGCATCGACCTGCGCGCGCTCAATGCCGAGCAGTTGCGGCACATGCGGGGCAACCGCGTCGCGATGATCTTCCAGGATCCGATGATGACGCTGAACCCCGTTCTGCGCATCGACGTGCAGATGATCGAGGCCATCCTCGCGCACGAGCCGGTGGGCAAGGCCGCGGCCCGCGCGCGCGCGCGCGAAGCGCTGGTGCGCGTCGGTATCCCTTCGCCGGACGAACGCCTCGAAGCGTATCCGCATCAATTCTCCGGCGGCATGCGGCAACGCGTGGCCATCGCGATCGCGCTGCTGAACAGCCCCGACCTGATCATCGCGGACGAGCCCACGACGGCGCTGGACGTCACCATCCAGGGCCAGATCCTCTACGAGATGCAGAAGCTGACCCGCGAGACCGGCACGGCGCTGATCTGGATCACGCATGACCTGTCGGTCGTGGCGGGCCTCGCCGATCGCGTGTGCGTGATGTACGCCGGGCGCATCGTGGAGCAGGGCACCACCGAGGAGGTGCTGTCGCATCCGGCACATCCGTACACGCGGGGCCTCCTCGATTCCGTGCCCGCGAACAACGAACGCGGCCAGCGGTTGAAGCAGATTCCCGGCATGACGCCGTCGATGCTCGAATTGCCGCCCGGCTGCCCGTTCCGCGAACGTTGCACCTATGCCACCGTCGAATGCGCGGCGTCACCACCGAGCGTGGCGGTAGGCGTCCAGGGCCACACGGTGCGGTGCTTTCATCCGCTGGCGGCATGAGCGCAGCAACACCCCGGCCAGCGGTGGACCTCGACGCATTGGTCGAATTGCGTAATGTGTCGAAGCGCTTCACGAAGCCGCTCGACCTCGCGGCGAAAATCGGCAACAAGTTCGGCGCGAACATGAAGGAGGAGGTGGTGCACGCAGTCGACCGCGTCAGCCTGACCGTGGCCTCCGGCGAAGTGCTGGGCCTGGTGGGCGAATCCGGTTGCGGCAAGTCCACGCTGGGGCGCCTTGCCGTGGGTTTGCTGTCGCTGTCCGATGGCGAGCGGTACTGGCGCGGCGCTTCGCTGGCGCGCCTCGATGCCGCCGCCGCACGCAAGCAGCAACTGAAGATGCAGATGATCTTTCAGGATCCGTACGCGTCGCTCAACCCGCGGATGCGTGTGGTCGACATCGTCGGCGAAGCGCCGGTCGCGCATCGCGTGATCAGCCCGAAGCAGCAGACGGAATACGTCGGCCTGATGCTCAATCGCGTGGGCCTCGACCCGACGCTGATGCGCCGCTATCCGCACCAGTTCTCCGGCGGCCAGCGCGCGCGGATCGGCATCGCGCGCGCACTGGCGGTTAAACCCGAGTTTCTCGTCTGCGACGAATCGGTCGCGGCGCTGGACGTGTCCATCCAGGCCCAGGTACTGAACCTCTTCCTCGAATTGAAGGGCGCGCTCAACCTCACGTATCTTTTCATCAGCCACGATCTCGGCGTGGTGCGCTTCGTCGCCGACCGTGTCGTCGTGATGTATCTCGGCCGCGTGGTGGAGAGCGCGGCATCGGGTGAATTGTTCCGCCAATCGAACCATCCGTACACGCAGGCACTGTTGGCCGAGGCCGGCAAGGTGGAGCCGAAGAAGCGCACGTTCGTGCCGATCAAGGGCGAGATCCCGTCGCCGCTCGATCCGCCGCCGGGTTGCCACTTCCACCCGCGCTGCCCGCACGTGATGGCGCGCTGCCGCAGCAACGTGCCGCCGTTGCGCGAGATCGCGCCGGGACATCTCTCGGCGTGCTTCCTCAACGACGCCCGCTAGTCAGGCGGCAGGATTCACGATGACGGCCGCCTTCGTGCGTCACGACCCGCCGGGGGTGCTGCTGCCCCTGGTGCTCGATTCGCCGCACTCGGGCGAGTGGTATCCCGATGATTTCGATCACGCCCCGCCGCGCTCCATGGTGCGCCAGGCCGAGGACACGCATGTAGCGCGCCTGTGGCAGCACGCGGTGGCGCACGGCGCGACGCTGCTCGAAGCCCGCTTCCCGCGCGCCTACCTTGATGCCAACCGCAGCGTGGACGACATCGATGTCGCGTTGTTCGAGGATGGCTGGCCGGTGCCGGTGACGCCGTCGCGCAAGACGGAGCAAGGCATCGGGCTCGTGTGGCGGCTGGCGCGGGGCGGCGTGCCGATGTACGCGCGGAAGCTGACGGCGGCCGAGGTGCAGGGGCGCATCGATCAGTGCTGGCGCCCCTATCACGCCGAATTGGAAGCGCTGCTGGAGGCGCGCCGCCGCGCTTATGGCGGGGTGTGGCACATCAATTGTCATTCGATGCCCGCGGTGGGCGATGCGCTTTCCGACGACCCCGGTCACGAGCGCGCCGATTTCGTGCTGGGCGATCGGGACGGCACGACGTGTGACGCGGCGTTCACGCAATGCGTGGCCGATGCAGCGCGCGGCATGGGCTACAGCGTCGCGATCAACGATCCCTACAAGGGCGTGGAACTGGTGCGCAAGCACGGCCGGCCCGCCGACAACCGCCACAGCCTGCAGATCGAGCTGAAGCGCACGCTGTACATGGACGAGGTTACGCTCGAACCCACGGTCGGCTACGGCAGACTCGAACGCGATCTGGCGGAACTGGCCCGCAGGTTGGCGGCATTCGTGGGCGAGCGCATTCCGGCGACGTTTCCCTGAACGCATGCCGCGCGGTCCGCGTGCGGAAGACAGAAGCCGGTGATTGGTCCGACCACTTGACCGGTTCCGGGCACGCTGCTAACGTCCGCGACAAGTCTTGCGCGTAACACGGAAAGAGGTGCGCGCGGATCGAAGCTTCCATCACCTACCGCCTCAGGAGGAAACCATGAAACTGATTCCGCGCGCACTCATTGCGCTCGCCGCGTTCGCCGTCGCGGGCATCGCGGCCGCCGCCTATCCCGAACGTCCGATCACCTTCGTCGTGCCTTGGGGCGCGGGCGGCGGCACCGACGGCACCGCCCGTTACTTCGCCGCGATGATGGAAAAGGAACTCGGGCAGCCGGTCAACGTCGTCAACCGCACGGGCGGCAGCGGCGTGGTGGGCCACAGCGCCATCGCACAGGCCCCGGCGGATGGCTACACGATCGGCATGATCACGGTCGAGATCACGATGATGCACTGGCAGGGCCTGACGGACCTGAAACCGACGTCGTACACGCCACTGGCGCTGGTCAACTCGGATCCGGCCGGCATGACGGTGCGGGCCGATTCGCCGTACAAGACGGTCAAGGATGTCGTCGACGCGATCAAGGCCAACCCCGGCAAGCTGAAGGCCTCGGGCACGGGCCAGGGTGGCATCTGGCATCTCGCGCTGGCGGGACTGCTGGAGGAATTGAAGCTGCCGTCCAATTCGGTGCCCTGGGTGCCGTCGAACGGTGCGGCGCCGGCGATGCAGGATCTGGTCGCAGGTGGCGTTGACATCGTGACCTGTTCATTGCCGGAAGCTCGCGCGCTGATCGAAGCCGGCAAGGCGCGTCCGCTCGCCGTGATGGGCAACACGCGCTCGGCCATCTTCCCCGACGTACCCACGATGCAGCAGGCGATCGGCGTCAACTATGACGTCGCCGCCTGGCGCGGCATCGCGGGTCCGAAGGGCCTGCCCGCGGACGTCAACACCAAGCTGATCGCCACGATCAAGAAGATCGCCGACAGCAAGGAATGGAAGGACTTCGCCGCCAGCAAGGGCTACGGTACCGCATGGGCCCCGGGTGCTGAATTCGCGACCTTCATGGCCAAGGGCGATGTCGCGATGGGCAAGACGATGAAAGCGGTCGGGCTGGCCAAGTAAGCGGCCTGCGCTGTTGACCCGATGCCCTAGGGTGCAAGGGGGCGCTGGCGCCCCCTTGTGCTGCGCGTTCCATCTCCGGGATTTCCAATGAAGATCAACGACGCCATCTTCGGCGTGGTGTTCCTGTTGTTCGGTGTCGTCGTGTTGGTGCACGTACAAGGGTTCTCAAAGATCCCCGGCCAGCAGGTCGGACCCGCGCTGTTCCCCGGTCTCATCGCAACGGCCCTGGCCGTCTGCGGCGTGCTGCTGATCATCAATGGAATCCGCCGTCGCGGCACGCAGCCATGGACGGAAACCGCCGACTGGATGCGTTCTGGCCGGCACCTCGTTGCCTTCGCGGCCATCGTTGGTGGTGTGGCGGCCTACGTGTTCCTCGCCGATGCCGTCGGCTTCCTGATCGTGGCGCCGCTGCTGTTGATCCTCTGGTTGAAGGTCCTCGGCGTGCGCACCGGCATGGCGGCCATCGTGGCCGTCGTGGCCACGCTGCTCATCTGGTATGCGTTCTACAAGTTGCTCCGCGTCCCGCTCCCTTGGGGTGTGCTCACCAAGATGGCTTTCTGATGACGACCCCCACGCTCGCTTCGCGCGCTGCCCCCAGAGGGGGTGCGTCAGCCCCTCGGGGCGGCCCTTCGGGACTGATGACCACCCCCACGCTCGCTTCGCTCGCTGCCCCCAGAGGGGGTGCGTCAGCCCCTCGGGGCGGCCCTTCGGGACTGATGACGACCCCCACGCTCGCCCTTCGGGACTGACATGGATGCACTAGCCCTGGCATTCAACATGGTGTTCAGCGTCAAGACGCTGCTGCCGATGCTGTTCGCCGCG
>Ga0335394_10007892_pt1 | contig 12011 bp, 13 predicted proteins | sample MAT03_FD_205741 | JGI IMG/M metagenome (GOLD analysis project Ga0335394, IMG submission 205741) | Freshwater microbial communities from Lake Fryxell liftoff mats and glacier meltwater in Antarctica - MAT-03 (spades assembly) (version 2) ... | reverse complement strand
AACGCATCGCAAGTTCTACCGAGCGCGAGTCTGAGCAACGCTCCCGTCGCCCAATTCTAAAATGTGTCTCCTTGCGGGAATGCCGGCAAAGGTGGTTGTCTGCGCTTATTTCGAATGATTTGAATCGAAATAGACAAGCAGGACCAATTTCGCGAGCAGTCCGCACCGATATTATCTCAAATCGAGGGGCAGGAAATCGAGACCGCATATCAAAGTGTCGTGTCCCCATGTTTCCACATATCAAAGTGTCGTGTCCCCATGTTTCCCCCATGTTTCCATGTTTCCTTGCAATCGATATCGACTTTGAATCGGCATCGGGTGCTGAGAAGCATTTGAAGGGATTTCTGGAAGCGAATCCTGGCTCCATCGGCCTGCCACCGGTCCCTCAGGCTAAATAGACGAAGTTGGCGTCAATCGACGCGAAACTTGGCTTCTGTTAGACTGGACAAGAAGGAGACTAGACGACCATGCCGCTCTTAGATCATTTCCGACCACCACTGCTCAACACAACATCCTGGGAAGGCTTCTATGGCGGATGGCCAATGGCCATTGTGCAGGAGTTGAATAAGGTTCTACCGGACGAGTTCACGGCGGAACCGCGTGTTCACATGGGGCCGTATTTCGAAATTGATGTTTGTGCTTTCGAGCCGGATGCCTCATATCCTGCCGCAGGTGGCGACTCTGAAAATTCGGGAGGCATTGCGACAGCAACTTATTCGCCGCCCAAAGCAACCTTGGCTACCGATGTTGATTTCGGCGACCAATATGCCTACGAAGTGCTGATCTTTGATGAGTCCAGGGGGCGGCAACTGGTGGCGGCGATAGAACTGGTTAGCCCGGCAAACAAGGACCGACCGAAAAACCGCGAAGTGTTCGTAACCAAATGTGCAGCGATGCTGCAAAACAATATCTGTGTTTCGATTGTGGATTTGGTCAGCATTCGTCAATTTAATTTGTACTGTGACCTGCTGCAGCGAATTGAACGCACCGACCCAGTGTTTGTACCTGAACCACCGTCGATCTACGCGGTGACCTGCCGCACTTGCAAGGTAAACGAGCGTCCGCGATTCGAAAGCTGGGCATTCCCTCTTCAAATTGGCCAGCGATTGCCGACGCTACCGATTTGGCTTACTGACATCCTACCGATCCCGCTAAACCTCGACGCATCATACGATGCCACCTGTAAAGCGCTGCGCATCCGTAGTTGAATAGACGAGAATTAATGGGCTACCGAGTGTGGCACCGTAGTTGGTTCTGCATCGTAAACGCCGTTTTGTTCATCAAAGACAGCGCGATCTCAGCAGGACTTTCCGCAATGTTGCTTCGCAGCGCCACATGAAGATAATCAGGCATCCACGCGCGAACTGCCAATTGATATTGATGCTTTGTCGCCGTCGCAACTAGGGCTCGATCAAGCTTTATGTAAGCGGCTTCATTGCGAAATCGAGCTTGATCGGCAACAACCAGAACCACATGCAGGTTGTACCAATATCGCCCGCTGTTCGATTCGCTTGGCTGATCCAGTGCCACACTTTCATCGACGACTGAGTTCATTGAAAAATGCGTCGTCAGGTTGCGAAGGCAAGCTCGTTCCCTCAGTCGGCCATCCGCGCTGAGCGAGGCGACGCAAGCTGCCGGATCGAATGCTTGGCATGGGGCAAAACCCTTGGACGGCTGTTCTTCTGAAAAACTTCTATCTTTCGCCTTTGGAAATACCTCCTTGGCTTTTCGCCCGTTGTTTTTCAGTGCTGGATTCGGATAGAATAGGGACATGAGTATCTCCGAAATCCTTGATCGTGTATTGAATCCGTTTACCGAATGCTTGACAGCAGAAGCGGCCCAGAAGATCGTTGACTTTCGTGCTGACCGCATAACTCAGAACCGTATTGACGAACTTGCCGCGAAGTCGAGCAGCGGGCAGTTGAGTGTCGAGGAGCGGTCTGAGTATCAGGAGTACATCCACACGTTCGATCTGGTTGCGATTGTCAAATCGAAGGCGCGAGCTGTGCTCGCTCGACTTGGAACGTAATGGATGCAGCGAGAAGGCAACTGGTCCGCGAGCGAGCAGCCAATCTCTGTGAATACTGTCGACTTCCTCAAGGCTCGTATGATTTGACTTTTCATGTCGAACACATCGTCGCCCAACAACATCAACCGAATGACACGCTGTCGAACTTAGCCTTGGCCTGCGATCAGTGCAATTTGCATAAAGGCACAAATCTAGTCACGATTGAACAGGAAAGTGGTCAACAAGTTCGGCTGTTTAATCCGCGAACGGATGTGTGGGATGAGAACTTTTCTTTGGTGGGTGCCGAGATCGTCGGCCAGACGGCGATCGGTCGAGGGACTGCTCGGCTTTTGCAAATGAACAGCGAGCGACGACTGCGGCTTCGTAGGCAGTTACTCTCCACCGGTGAAATGTAGAATACCTTCCGGTTTAGCGACGAATTCCCAAACATATTTTCCAATCACCGAATCAGAAATCCATCGGGCCATAGCTGATCGAAATAGTTCCCGCTTGTCCGGCAGGAAGCAAAGTTTCAGCACCAGCATGCCAGCGCAGAACATTAAAAAACATGCCGCAATTTGTGTTGACGTGGCGTAAGCGCTTGCATATATTTACACCACGTAAACAAGTTAGTGTTTCTTTGCGGAGGGTGTGAATATGGCGGAAGCGGAACGATTGCCGATGAGCGATGCGGAGCAGGCGGTGCTCAAGGTGTTGTGGGATCATGGGCCATTAGGGGTCAAGGATGTGCTGGCGAAATTTACCGCAGCAGGCCAGGAGTGGTCGCGGTCAACGGTGATCACGTTGCTGCAACGGCTCGAAAAAAAGGGCTACGTGCAGTGCGACAAGAGCCAGTTTGCGTTCGTCTTTGAAGCCGCCGTCTCGCGCGAGGACGAGATGCGGGCGCGGATGAGTGAGTTGGCCAGCGAGTTGTGCGATGGAGAAACGTTGCCGCTGGTGCTGGCGTTCGCACAGCAACATCGCTTCTCGGCGGATGAGCTGGCCCGCGTCCGTGAGATGATCGACTTGATCAAGCCGACGGGAAAGAAGCGAGGTGGAAAATGATCGAGCTGCTGCGGTGGTTCGGCCAGAACGCGCTGGCTGCCTTGCTGATGATTCCGTGCGTGATGCTGGCCTGCCGAGCGTTTCGCGATCGACGGGCTGTGCAGCATCTCTTGTGGCTAGTGATCTTGTTGAAGCTTGTGACACCGCCCGTCGTTGTTTGGCCTTGGAGTGTTGATGAACTGCGAAGCATGGCTTGGTCACAGGAATCCAACGTTCAAGTGGCAACGCTCGAACCTTCAGCCGTATCGGTGGCTTCCAGCCGCCGTGAGTTGTGGCGGCTTGAAGCCACCGATACGTTTCCAAACGAGCTTGTTCCGAATCTGAAGGGGACCGAGGGACCGAGGGGGGACCGAGGGGGACCGAGGGGGACCGAGGGGGACCGAGGGGGACCGAGGGGGACCGAGGGGGACCGAGGGGACACAGCACTTTGTCGGCGACCATGTTCGTTGCGGAAATGAAATCGCCATCCAACGGCGAGTACCTTGCCGCTGAATGGTTGGGGAAATGAAATGGTGTGTCGCCGTACACCCCGGCTTGCAAGAGCTTGTTGATCGTGACATCGGAACGAGTGGCCAACTGCCGTTTATGAGCTTCGCAGCGATCGACTTTCGTTCGATTGCGTTCTCTTGGTTGGCCTAGATCGGAGCGGCGTTTCTTCTTGAGGCCTTCGATGCCTTGCTTTCGATATGTCTGATTCCAACGCCTGAGGGTACGAACCGAGACGGTCTTCTTGCCATCGGGTGCGTAATGAGACTCTTTGGCAAGCTTTTGAAAGTACGCTTCACGGTCCTCATGAAGGCTCAGGGCTGGGGCTTCTGAATCTATTGGTTTGTTGGCTTGCTTGTAAAAGACAGGTCTACCGTCCGAATTTGAGACCGCTTTGCGCTGCGACTGATTCGAGTCGAGAACCATGCGGCAGTGGTTAGTGATCTCAAAGGTCGCGTATCGTTTATGAGGGAGGACGAAAGTCGGGGTAATCGGTCCAAGTGAATTGGCAAGCAGTGCAAACGAATCGACCGGTGGTAATCTTTACGGATTGAATGACTTTCGATTGGGAAGCCGCATTGAATTCCGAGAAGCGAACGGTCCTGAGCCAAACACGCAGACGCTTGAAGGCATTGCAGGGCGTCTGACAAGATCGGCAGCAAGTGCAGTGCGACGTTCCAATCCGCACAATCCGCTCATGCAGTTGGATTCTGAATGTTGCTGAAGTTGGATCGGTTGGTTGGTCGAATAGATTCGTCATAATAGCTTAGTGCTTTGGCCATTGTTTAACGGTGAGAACCCAGGGATTGCGACTAAACAATTGTCCCTGGGTTCTTTTTTTGGTGAAGACAACAAGCCGAAAAAAAGGGGCTGGGTAGCTGGGTCCTAGAAATATGCGCTACGAAGCCGGGTAGCGGGGTAAGAACAGGTCAGCCAAACTAGCAATTCTGCGGGGTAACCCGGCCACTCAAATCAAGACCTGGCAGCTACCGTTCGGGCTTATATTCGGACTCTATCCCGCTCGGCGTGCAGCCATGATGAATCTTATCAAGGCGCTTCGCCCCGAGTGAAAAAAGCCTATCATGAAAAGCATGGAAGCTGCCGATTCACAACCAACGAAAAACCCCGCCGGACTAATCAGTCCGACCGTTATCAGTATGCAGTTAGCAGGGTGGCTGGTATTTGCTTGTCTTTGGCTGCCGCTTTGCAATGGCTGTAGCGGTGGAGTCGCCAAAACCCCAATCGACTTTCTTAAACCCATCACACTCAGCTACCTGGACGAATTGTTTTTAAACACTCTGCTCCTTGGCTCCTATTGCAACGGCTTGTTGGTTGCAATTTCGATAGGCATCGTTGCTTGGTTTGCAAGCGAACGACTTTGGCGGCTCCTTTTCTTTGCGCAATTCGGCGTAACGTTCACTATGGCCACCGTGATGGTAGTCATCGGATTGGTGCGTACTACCGAGCGAAGGAACCTGCTGGAGAACTTTTTGTTCACGGTGCCGACGCTGTTGGCAATTTCGTTCTGGATTGTGCGGGCGATTCGCCGAAAAGACTTTCAACGTGCTTGGGCGCGCGTTCAACACGCATGGACGATAACAGCCATCTTTATGATCCACATGATGATCTTGTTTGAAGGGTCCGTTCTATACGGCTATTGGGTAACTTTGGTCGGGCAAGCGAGCCTGGTGATTGCCGTAGAAATCGCAACTTACCGAATGAAGCATGATCTGTGGGATGCTTCGCAGAAAGTGACTCGTCCGCAATTCGCGATTAGAAACATACTTGCCTGGACAGCGTTCTTTCCGCTGGCGTTCTCGTATTTCCAAGCGATCGATCCTGTATGCAATTGGTTTTTTAGACGTTGAATACAGTTCAGATTTGCCGGGAAAGAAATTCTCTCCTTTGCAAGGACCAACGCTCTTTGTGAAATCGAAGCATGGTGTTCACGGCGAGCGGTTCCATAAACAACTCAAAAAAACCGTTTGCATCAGTCGTCATCGATTGCCGACTCGTCTTTCGGAAGTTGCTCAGGTGTCAAAGGGACACCTGTCCCGTACATCACATCAACATTACAATCACGAACTGGCCCACCAGATTTGTTTTAAACCACTCGGCCTCGAATCGACCTGCTGAATCCGTAAATGATTCTTGCTCGAGCTCTTCATCAATTCTACGAGAGTCGCAAGGACAAGGATCGACCGAATTCCAAACCGAGTTCATTGTTTATCGAGTGCTTCATCTGAATCGCTATCCAGCAGTTCCGAACGCGATTCCAGTAATCTTCTGCTTCAAGCCCGATGGATCAAGCTCCGACGATTCGAGATCATTCGGATCCTACAGCCAGCTCTGTGTATCGAGCAACCATTATACATCGAGCGAATCCGATTGCCTTATCCATGGGACAAGCGATCACGCGATCTTGTTGAAATCTGGGGCAATCGACCAAACCTGTCATCGCCTTCGGGACACTCTTGGCAAAGGAGTACGAATCATGTCAAAGAAGCCTAAGGGACCGAGGGGACACGGAAGGGACCGAGGGGGACCGAGGGGACACGGAAGGGACCGAGGGGGACCGAGGGAGGGGGACCGAGGGGACACAGCACTTTGTCAGCGACTGTGTTCGTTGCGGAAACGAAATCGCCATCCAACGGCGAGTATCTTACCGCCGAATGGTCGGGGAAATAAAATGGTGTGTCCCCGTACATCGTCCCCGTACATCGTCCCCGTACATCGTCACCGTACATCGTCACCGTACATCCGTCAGGAGACGACAAATAACTTGCTTCTAGGTCAGAGCTTTTCTCTTGCAGAACTGCTTCGTCCGTAAACTTGAAGCTGCCACTCGAAATCCGAGTGGCAGCTTTTTTTTCGGATGCAACCTCGCTGGGTAACTTTCGCTAAATGACAAACACCCGATCACAGGACTGCAATGCTAGAAACCAGCAAGATTTGGGCTACGGTCAAATGACCATGATCTACCAAAACGACTAACGACTCAACGGAACGAGCTATCCGGCTTCAGGAAGATTATCTTAATTGCGGATAGCAATAGGATGCGATTGTGAAAACCGCTCTATCCTTCCGGATTAGATCCTTAGCGTGACAGTGAAATAGGTCCAAAGTCTGGAATACCACCCGCTCGAACCGTCTCTTTCCACTCACTTAATTTGTTTAGCGGGTTCGTCGTACCCTCGATCCAATACTTGCCGCAAAGATCGAAGTATTCAAGCACTGCTTCTTTTTGTCCTTTCCCAAGAAGCTCGTTGGCAAGCTTCATGCCGGGGCCGAATGAATTTAAGACAGGAGAACCTGAGGTCTATCCGGATGCGACTAGGTATTTCCCTGCGCTATCGAGTTCACCTGTCCTAAGTGCGATCCAGCCAAGTACTTGGTTTCCCGCATAGACAGAATCTGAAGTGCTGCTTTCCTTCAGCAACCTATCGGCATATTCCTTTGCTTTACCGTTTAGCCCGGCATCCAGTGATGCTTTTGCAAGATTGGCGAGAACGGCGGAAAGATCTGCACCTTCTCCAGTCATGCTCAACGCACGTTCAAGTTGAACTAACGATTTGTTTGATTGTTCCCGGCGCTTGCTCACCGAATCGCCAGATAATCCACCTTGATTCGCTTCGAATTCATTTTCTTTGCTACCGAGCGAGAGTTTGTATTCGCCCGAAGCTAGCCGAACGACTTCCGAACCTGTAACGGTGTCAACGACTATCGTTTTGAGATATGCGCTACCCGCTTCATCGCGACCTTGGGTGATGATGACCTTTACTGTGTCGTCCACTGAATCGATGATAAGCGTTCCTTTGTCGGTTTCAACGTAAACGATGGCTCCGCAAATTAGACCAAAGACTGCGGCGGCGGCACAGATAAAGGTTGTTCTTGGACTCAGCGGCCACCATGATCTGCCACCGCGAGAAGACCGAGTTTGGCTTGCGGTCTCGATTGGTTTAACTTGAGAGACAGCATGCGACTCGAGAGCACGCGCAACGTCGAGTGGGATTTGAAATCTTTCGTCTGGGTTCTTGGCCATCATTCGACTGATGACGTCCGATAGTTCCTCTGAAACGTCCGAACGAAGACTACGGATTGCAAGCGGTTCTAATGCTGCATGCATTTCAAGCCGCTCAGCAACACTTCCGGTAGCAAAGGGTGGCTGACCGGAAAGCAAGAAGTAAAGCGTTGCTCCAAGGCTATAGATATCGCTTCGGATATCCGCGAGATGGGCATTCGCCGCTTGTTCGGGTGAGATGAAATCAGGAGTCCCCATGATCGAACCGACCATCGTTAGACTGGTAATTTCGATAACTTTTTTTTCGTCGACGGGGTCAGCGAGTCCTTCAACGAGGGATGCGAGTCCGAAGTCCAAAATTTTGACGGTTTCCATGGATGTAAGCATCAGGTTATGAGGCTTGATGTCGCGGTGAACGATCCCTTTCTCGTGGGCATACTGTAGTCCAGTTGCTGCTTGCCTAGCGTAATCGCAGGCTTTTGCAACCGACAAGTAGCCCGATTCCTTGACAAGCGTGGCGAGATTAACGCCGTCGACATATTCCATAACCAGGAAATGGATATTCTCGGCTTGTTCCGCATCGTGTGATGTAACGATGTTTGGATGCGATAAACGAGCAGCAGTTCGAACTTCACGATGAAACCTTTCGACTACTTCCGCGTTCTGGATCAGTCTCTGATTGATGACTTTCAGAGCAACGGTTCTCCCCATGTTTATGTGTTCTGCTTTGTATACGTCCCCCATTCCACCTCTCGCAATTCGGTCAACAATTCGATAGCGAGGATGTCGGTCAAAGGTCCGTTTAACTGACTCTTCCGAACTAAGTGTTTGTCTGGGACTGTTTGCACATCGGCTGCCATTGATGGGTCGTCGGGACGTTCCGATTGTTGCAAGAGACCCACAAACGTGTCCGCTTCAGAAAGCCCGAGCAGCGTTTCACAACAAGGTTGACACTCCCCGATATGGCTTTCCACAATTGCCGCAGCATCATTCGACAAGTAGCCATTGCTGAAGGCCTTCAGTTCTGTGACGCTCGGATGGGGTACTTGAGTTGACAAGGCCTGCGGCTTCCGCTCGTAACTTGCTCAGCACTCGTGACTTAGCGATAAAGACCGCGTTCAAAGACATGCCGATTTCCTTCGCGACGAAGTCCGGTCGCTCTCCATGGAGTGCTACCCGCGTGAATGCCAGCCAAGTTTCTGGTGAGAAGCCTGGTCGGGACAACTCCAGTAGTTTCTTCAGAACGTAGAGGTCGTGTTGCCGGTTCCACATTTGGCTCATCGCGCTGGCTTCATCCTCAAGTTCTGCCAATCGCTCTTCAAACCTTGAATTGCCTTGTGTTGGCGGGCGTCTGTCTCTTAATCGCCAGAAAGTGCGTAAACGATTCACAAGGATCCTTCGAAGCCAAGTTCGAAATGCACCTGACCTGCCATTATGATCGAAGGAAACAAGATTCTTTGAAACGGAAACCAAAACATCTTGAGCCAAATCGTCAGCGTCCGCCGATTGCACGTCGTACTTTCGAAGCCAAACAATCAGCAACGGCTGATAAAGTCCGAACAGTCGCTGCCAAGCGTCGACATCATTCGCTTGGCGAAGTCGGTTTAGCAGTGTAAGAGAAGTGTTTTCCATTGTTTAAAGATCGTTGAGTGTGAGACCGCACGCAGCGTCGCTCTGCAAAAATGTACAAAATGCTCCGATGAAACTTCGAAGTTACTCATCCTACCACTCCATGATCGACATGCCTGCCTCGACTTGCAATCTCTTTCACAACACTTCTTATGATTACGGATTGTTCTCTATCCACCTCGTGCCAGGTCTTGATTTGAGTGGCCGGGTTGGTCTCATTTTGGATGGCCGGATTTGTTGGTGAAAGAAGGGGGCGGTATGCCCCCTTCTTCGATCTTGGATTTCTACGATCGTGGTAGCAGGGGATCCAGGATGCCGACCGCGCTCTGGAATTCTAACTCCCATGTTTCCATCGCGAAGTCGATCGGATTCCAATTTTCTTTACATCGAAAACACCTCCCCAAGTTCGTTCGAGCGTTCACCGCCGTTAACGTCTCCCGGCAACGTGGGCACTGAAAGACCAACCTGCCTTCCCTAAGCTTATGCACCCATCTCAGGCGTTCAAGTAAGTCTCGCCACGCAATCTCATTCCGCAACCGCCTCAAGTACTCCGGACTGTAGTCGCTCATCGAATCATCTCCTAATGTAAAACCAATTCGCTCGAAACCGACCGGAACATCTCTTCGTCGATCCGCAACTGACGTTTGCTCGTCGCTCCCATTAGGCATGCGACAGCCGCGTTGTTGATCGAACGAGGATTGCCCCTGGTAAAGTCGTGGATGAGATCCTTGGTGTCATTTCCGATTAGAAATTGAGCCACTTCAGCGACGTGGCTAGTCGGCCAATTTTGGGAGGGCGATTCCGATGCTCTCACGTTTTTGGAACCCGTAAATCATTGCCTGCAAATGTCTTGTGTTCAGGATTGTGTCCGCTAGGCTGAAGGTCTCTTTGGATGCTTTAACTTCCGATGCGAACTGAGAGCCGATGGTCTATCCAAACCGACAAGAAGGTTTGGCGAGCCTTGCCGTCGACTAAGGCCAACGGGCCGTGCGAGAAGTCACCCATCCACAGGGAATTGGGCGTCTCGCGAGTCCAACGGCAACCAACCTTTTCGCGAACGACTCCGAGTTGCGTCTTGGTCGCCTCACGGATACGCAAGTGGCAGTACATGGTCGATGCCGGTAGCCCACCAAAGAACTCGGCTTGCAAGAGTTTGTTGATCGTGACATCGGAGCGGCGTTTCTTCTTGAGGCCTTCGATGCCTTGCTTTCGATATGTCTGATTCCAATGCCTGAGGGTACGAACCGAGACGGTCTTCTTGCGCTCGGGTGCGTAATGAGACTCTTTGGCAAGCTTTTGAAAGTACGCTTCACGGTCCTCATGAAGGCTCAGGGCTGGGGCTTCTGAATCTATTGGTTTGTTGGCTTGCTTGTGAAAGACAGGGCGACCATCGGAGTTTGAAACAGCTTTGCGCTGCGACTGATTCGAGTCGAGAACCATGCTTCAGTGGTTAGTGATCTCAAAGGTCGCGTATCGTTTATGATAATAGCTTAGTGGCTTTAGCCATTGTCTATCGGTGAGAACCCAGGGATTGTGTCGAAACAGTTGTCCCTGGGTTCTTTTTTTGGTGAAGACAACAAGCCGAAAAAAAAGGGGCTGGGTAGCTGGGTCCTGATCATGTTATCCTTGTGGAAACGGAGTCGAACCGATCGGCCAGGACTCGTGATGGTTTGTTGGTTTGCAACCGCGCTCTAGCAAACTACAAATCAAGAGTGATGCCATAATAGAAACAGATGCGAGTTTCGACTACAAGTTGTTTTCAAACGAATTCATGCAAAGCACACTTATATTTTTGCGACTCTGTGAAGGGGGCAAATGCGTTTGGTCGACAAGGGCATTGGCATGCAAATTTTGACACGGAAGCCAAAAAGATTTCGAAGGATTTTCTTGAGTCACTTTAGCCACTTTCCAGCGACGATCACAAGTAGGGCCGCGGCTTGGTTATGAATTCTTGAACATAGCTGACAAACCGAAGGATGTTTACGCGGCGCGAAGTTCACTCTCGTTCCCGAGCGTCAGCAGCTACAGCTTGGGAACGGGCTCGAGCATTTGGAAGCCGTTTATGCAGCGCAAAGTCACTCTCGGCAAGAGTGACCCACCGTGGGTCACACCTGCCGGGTGTGACCGTGAAGTGAAAGCAACTCGTTCCCAAGCTCCAGCAGCTCCAGCTTAGGTACGCCGTCCTGGAAGCTCTGCTTCGATGTCCGGATACTGCACTTGTTCTACGCTCGCCAGCTCCAGCTGTTCGTCAGGTCAGAAAAGACCAGGAAGGCTCTGGGTTCGGAAAGCGGAGCTTTCAGAGTGTGCGTTCCCAAGCTGGAGCTTGGGAACGAGTTCAATTCTTGAACATAGCTGACAAACCGAAGGATGTTTACGCGGCGCGAAGTTCACTCTCGTTCCCTAGCGTCAGCAGCTACAGCTTGGGAACGGACTCGAGCATTTGGAAGCCGTTTATGCAGCGCAAAGTCACTCTCGGCAAGAGTGACCCACCGTGGGTCACACCTGCCGGGTGTGACCGTGAAGTGAAAGCAACTCGTTCCCAAGCTCCAGCAGCTCCAGCTTAGGTACGCCGTCCTGGAAGCTCTGCTTCGATGTCCGGATACTGCACTTGTTCTACGCTCGCCAGCTCCAGCTGTTCGTCAGGTCAGAAAAGACCAGGAAGGCTCTGGGTTCGGAAAGCGGAGCTTTCAGAGTGTGCGTTCCCAAGCTGGAGCTTGGGAACGAGTTCAATTCTTGAACATAGCTGACAAACCGAAGGATGTTTACGCGGCGCGAAGTTCACTCTCGTTCCCTAGCGTCAGC
>Ga0335394_10007889_pt1 | contig 12011 bp, 8 predicted proteins | sample MAT03_FD_205741 | JGI IMG/M metagenome (GOLD analysis project Ga0335394, IMG submission 205741) | Freshwater microbial communities from Lake Fryxell liftoff mats and glacier meltwater in Antarctica - MAT-03 (spades assembly) (version 2) ... | reverse complement strand
AGATGGCCACGATCGGCCCCGAACTGATCGAAGCGGCGATCGAGGTCGTCGCTGCCGATGGCGGCGGGCGAGTCAACTGGTGGGTGTTCGAACCGACGTCCGCACACCGATCGCTCGCCGAAGCGGCTCACATGACCCGCGGCCGCACGCTGTACCAGATGCGACGCCGCCTGCCCACCGACGTTCCGGTCACGATCGACACCCGAGCGTTCGTGCCGGGCGACGACGACGAAGCCTGGTTGCGGGTGAACAATCGAGCCTTCGGTGGCCACGGCGAGCAGGGCGGGTGGACGATCGACACGTTCTGTCAACGCCAGCAGGAGTCGTGGTTCGATCCCGACGGGTTTCGTGTACTCGAGGCGATCGACGATCACGGTGCAACGACCATGGCCGGGTTCTGCTGGACCAAGGTGCACCCGGCCACCGACGTCGGTGACGACGAACTGGGCGAGATCTACGTGATCGCCGTCGACCCCGCCTTCCACGGGCGAGGATTCGGTGCACAGCTCACCCTGGCCGGCCTCGAACACCTGGCGAGCCAGGGCATCGCGACCGGCATGCTGTACGTCGACGCCGACAACACCACCGCGGTCACCATGTACGAGCGGCTCGGTTTCACGATCCATTCGACGAACGGTGCGTTCGTCACCGATATTGCCGCAACAGGAGCGACGCCGACGTGACCAGCACCGCCGACGGACTGTCGACCATCGCCGACGACGAGCTACCGCGCTGGAGCGTCGCCGACGTGCACGAGTCGCTCGACGCCCGGTCGTTCACCGATGCCCTCGAACAGGCCGGCGCCGACGCCGACCGATTGGTGGCGTTGTTCGACGAACTCGACATCCGCGCCACCGCGGCTCGACCTGCCACCGCCGCCGATGGCGCGGCTGCCGATCGTGCGCTTCGCGAGCTGAACCGGGTCACCGACGACGCCAGCCTGCTGCGCATCTACGTGTACGCAACCGTTGCCACCGACTCGCGCGACGAACGCGCGCAGGCCGTTTTCAGCGAGACCCGTCAGCTCGATGCCACGTTGCGGCCCCTGTCGTCGCGTCTGGCCGACTGGGTGGCGTCGCTCGGCGTCGACGACCTCGCCGCAGTGAGCGACGAGGTTCGCGATCACCTGGGCCCGTTGCGTCGGCTCGCCGCCCGGTCCGAGCACCAGATGACCGAACCCGAAGAGCATCTCGCTGCCGAACTGTCGCTCACCGGTTCGTCGGCGTGGGGTCGCCTGCATGCCGACGTGACGTCGCAGCTGACCACCGAGGTCGAGCTGCCGGACGGCCTACGAACGCTGCCGATGCCCGCCGTGCGGGGCCTGGCCACCGACCCCGATCCGGCCGTGCGACGGGCCGCCTACCAGGCCGAACTCCGTGCGTGGCCGACCATCGAGGTGCCAGTGGCCGCTGCGATGAATGCGATCAAGGGCGAGGCGATCGCCCTCGACCGGCGTCGCCATTGGACATCGCCGGTGGATGCGTCGCTGTTCGCGAACAGTGTCAGTCGACCGACGTTCGACGCGATGCAGTCCGCCGTCGCTGCTTCGCTGCCCGACCTCCGACGCTGGATGCGCACCAAGGCGGTGCTCCATGGTCACGCGGCCGACCGGGGTCTGCCGTGGTGGGACCTCGTCGCTCCCCTTCCGTCGGCGTCGGGCACGGTGTCGTGGTCCGAGGGGGTCGATGTCGTCCGACAGGCGTTCGGCGACTTCAGCAGCACCCTCGGCGGTCTGGTCGACCGAGCGCTCGACGAGCAGTGGATCGACGCCGAACCGCGTGACGGCAAGTCCGGCGGCGCGTTCTGCGCCCGCTTCGTCGACGACCGCTCGCTCGTGTTGCTCAACTGGGCGGGTTCGCCCGACTCGACGCAGACCACTGCGCACGAACTCGGTCACGCCTATCACAACACCACGTTGGCCGGTCGCACCGCACTCCAGCGCCAACTGCCGATGGCGCTCGCCGAGACCGCCAGCATCTTCTGCGAAACGCTCGTGGTCGAGGCCGGCCTGGCCCGGCTCGAAGGTGCCGAACGCCTCGCGCAACTCGACGTCGACCTGGTCGGCACCAACCAGGTCATCGTCGACATCCATTCGCGCTTCCTGTTCGAGACCGACGTGTTCGCCCGCCGGGCACGGCGAACGCTCAGCGCCTCCGAATTGTCCGAGATGATGACCACCGCACAGGCCGAGGCATACGGCGACGGCCTCGACCAGTCCACGGCGCACCCGTACATGTGGCTCCTGAAGCCCCACTACTACGGCTCGCACTTCTACAACTGGCCCTACACCTATGGGTTGCTCTTCGGGCTGGGCCTGTTCGCCTGCTACCAGGAGGACGCCGAGCGCTTCCGCGCCGCCTACGACGATCTGCTGTCGCGTGCCGGGATGGACACGGCTGAGGAACTCGGTGCCGCGTTCGGTCTCGACGTCACCGACGAGGCGTTCTGGACGGCGAGCCTCGATGTGGTTCGTGACCGCATCGACGACTACGTGGGCCTGGCCACGACGCTCGCAACCTGATCAGACGCTCGCATGACTTCGACCCTCTACGACCTGACCCGCGACGAACTGTCCGCCGTGCTCGACGGCGAGCCCCGGTACCGACTCGACCAGTTGTGGGACGGGCTGTACACGCAGCTCGCCGATCCCGTCGACATCACCAATCTGCCCAGAGCGTTGCGGGGGCGCCTCGACAGCGAGCTCCCCGCCGCGTTGACGTTGGTGACCGAGTCGGTGAGCGACCGCGGCGACACGGTGAAGTTCCTGTGGGAACTCGGCGGTGGGAGCCGCGTCGAGACCGTGCTGATGCTGTACGCCGACCGGGCAACGGTCTGCGTGAGCAGCCAAGCGGGCTGCGCGATGGCGTGCGGTTTCTGCGCCACCGGCCAAGCCGGATTCACCCGGCACCTCACGGTGGGTGAGATCGTCGAACAGGTCGTGCGGGCGTCGCAGCGGGCCAAGCAGGCCGACCGGCGTGTCAGCAACATCGTGTTCATGGGCATGGGCGAGCCGATGGCCAACCTCGACCCGGTGTGGGCGGCGACCGAGCGCTTCCACGGCGATCTGGGGCTGTCGGCGCGCCACATCACCATCTCCACCGTCGGCATCATCCCCGGCATACGGTCCCTGGCAACCCGGCCGTTGCCGGTGAATCTGGCCGTGTCGCTCCACGCTGCCAACGACACCTTGCGCGACGAGCTGGTACCGATCAATCGTCGCTATCCGATCGCCGATTTGATGGACGCCTGTGAGGACTACCTCGATGCCAGGCACCGGCGGGTCAGTTTCGAGTGGGCGATGATCGACGGGGTCAACGACCGCGACTCGGACGCCCGTGAACTCGCGCTGCTGTGTCGACGCCTGAGCCCGCATGCGCACGTGAACCTGATCCCACTGAATCCGACCCCCGGGTATCCGACCACCGGGACTTCGTTGCGCCGGGTCGAGGAGTTCCGCGACCTCCTCGAATCGCTCGGGGCCAACGCAACGGTGCGCCGCAACCGTGGCACCGACATCGACGCCGCGTGCGGCCAACTCGCCGCCGGCCGACCCGTCACCGTCAAGCTGGACCGACCGCACCGTTCCGCTACTCGATGAGCGAGAGATCTTCGTTGAGGTACTCGTCGCGGCACTTGGCGCGCTGCAGCTTGCCGCTGGACGTCTTCGGGAGCGTGCCGGGTGTGACCAGCATGACGTCACGAGGTGGGAGGCCACACACCTCGAGGGTGCGGTGGTGGATGCGGGACCGGATCTCGTCGTGTCCACCGGAGGTGTCGCTGACACGAACCTCGGCCACCACGACCACGCTCTCCTTACCCTTGTAGCCCTCCATGCCGAACGCGATCACGTTGCCGGCGCGCACGCCGTCGAGCGGACCGACCGCACGTTCGATGTCCTCGGGGAACACGTTGCGACCACCGACGATGATCACGTCCTTGATGCGTCCGCACAACACCAGCTCGCCGTCGAGCAGATAGGCGAGGTCACCGGTGCACAACCACCCGTCGCGGAACAGCGCCGCGGTGGCATCGGGACGCTTGTAGTAGCCGGGGGTGACCGACGTGCCCCGCAGCAGCAGTTCGCCGACGTGACGTTCGGGAAGCACCTCGTAGGTGTCGGGGTCGACCACCTTCATCTCCAGGCCGGGGACCGCCTTGCCGAGCAGCGGCAGACGACGGGCGGCGAGGTGGAGTTCGTTCTCGTCGCTGATCTCGACGGGCTTCGCGACCCGCTGCGTTTCGAGGACGATGCGGTCGACGGTGTCGGTGCGCAGTCCGCGACCCCTCGGCGGGAACGATCCGGCGATCGCGACCTCGGCCATGCCGAACGCCGGGAACACGCCACCGGGTGTGAAGCCGAAGCGTGACGCCTCCGCCACGAACGCCTCGACGGCATCGGGGTCGACGGGCTCGGCACCCGACAACGCCACGGTGAGCGGCGACAGGTCGAGGTCCTTCATGCGCTTGAGCGCACGGGTGGCGAGCACCCACGAGAAGTTCGGCCCCGCCGTTGCCGTGGCGCCGTAGTCGGAGAGCCACTGCATCCAGTTGCCCGGGTGCGCCAGGAAGTCCTGCGGCGCTGCCTGCACCAGTTCGACGCCCTTGGTCATCGGCAATGCGAGGAACCCGACGAGACCCATGTCGTGATACAGCGGCAGCCACGACACCATCACGTCGGCCGAGGTCAGCTCCGCAGCCTCCTCGATGGCGTCGATGTTCGCGCTGAGCACCCGGTCGGGGATCATCACACCCTTGGGCTCGCTGGTGGATCCGCTCGTGTACTGCAAGATCACGAGACGTTCCGGATCGTGCGGCGGAATCTCGAGTGCGTCGCCGACTGGAACGTTCGCGGCGCCCGGCATCACCGCCTTCATCGGCAGGATCGGTGGATCGCCGTCGGCGGCGACGTAGAAGTCGGCGAGCAGGTCGTCGATCAGCACGAGCTTGGCGTCGCCGTGGCGGATTCGACCGCGGGTGCTGTCGATGAACACGTCGAGCGATCCCATCCGCATCGGCAGTGGCAGCACCATCGATGCGATGCCCGCCATCCAGCAGCCACGGATGATCGTGATCAGTTCTCGACTTGTCGGCCCGAGGATGGCGACGTGATCGCCGGGAACGAGTCCTCGGGCCTGTAAGGCGGCACCCACCGCTCGTGCGTCGTCGTGGAGCTCGCGCCAGCTCACGCTGACCGGCCCGGATTCGCTGGTCATCGACGATCCGACGAACGTGACTCCGGTTCCCGAATCAGCAGCTGCTTCGAGTCGTTCGATGGTCGACAGCGACATGGTCCCGCTCATCCGGACGAGGCTAGTTGCTACTGCCGGCACCACCCGGATGCACTCGCGGATTCACAGGCAGGCGCGGACGGCGTCGGTGAGGTTCACGGTGCGGGGGTCGCCCGCGATGCCGCCGCCCATCTGGTTCATCACGTAGCCGTACCCGACGTTGGCGTCCGGGTCGGCGTAGCCGAGCGATCCGCCGGCGCCGGCGTGGCCGAACGACGACGGCGACAGCATCGGGGTGAGTTCGCCGTCGAGCATGAACCCCATACCGAAACGGCTCGGCACCACGAGGCACGCATCGGGTCCGTTGACCGCTTCGGCGCGGATTGCGGCAACGGTGGCATCGTCGACGAGGCGAACACCGTCGACCTCGCCGACGGTGGCTGCGTACATGCGAGCGAGGCTGCGAGCGGTGGTGATTCCATTGGTCGCAGGCATCTCGGTGGCGTGCACGACCCGGCTGTTGAACGCATCGGCCGGCCCGGCGAGCATCACGCCGCTCATGAACAGGGCGTCGAAGCCCATCGTGCCGGGACCGGTGATCTGCATCATCATCGCCAACGCTTCGGGGTCGGTCGGTGGCGGGGCCGCTTCGAGGCGTGACACACGGGCCTCTTCCGATTCGGGCAGTCCGATCCAGAAGTCCAGCCCGAGTGGTCCGGCGACCTCCTCGGCGAAGTACTGCCCGATGCGACGGCCGTCGACTCGACGCACCAGTTCGCCGGCCAGCCAGCCGTAGGTGACCGCGTGGTAGCCGTGCCGGGTGCCCGGCTCCCATACCGGCGCCTGCGCTGCGAGCGCTTCGACCACCGGGGTGACCGCCATGAGATCGTCGAAGCCGAGTTGCGCAGTGGCGTACGGGAGCCCGGCCTGGTGGCTCATCATCTGAGCGACCGTGACAGCCTCCTTGCCGTTCGCTGCGAACTCGGGCCAGTAGGTGGCCACGGGCTCGTCGTAGGACACGAGTCCCGCCTCGACGAGCCGGGCGACGCAGATCGCCGCAGCGCCCTTGGTGGTCGAGTAGACGAGCTGCAACGTGTCGCCGGCCCAGGCTCGCCCGGTCTGCTTGTCGGCGACGCCTGCCCAGATGTCGACCTCGGCCTCGCCGTCGACGTACAGCGCGAACGCTGCACCGAGCTCGCCGCACTCGTCGAAGTTCTTCGCGAACGCGTCGGCAACCGCGCCGAACCCGGGGCCCACGGTGCCGTTGATCTCGATGTTGCTCATGTCCGAGAACGTACTCACCGGACCTCCGGTGAATCTCAGCGCGGACGGGTTGCGGTGGAACTCACCGGAGAATGGCTCGGGACGTGGCACGGGTGGGCGCGTATGCTGGTCGGTCGGTATGAGCGACACGACCACTTCCCCTGACGCCGACTCGGCAGCCACCGACACACCACCGCACCGGTACTCGGCCGAACTCGCGCAGGACATCGAGCTGCGCTGGCAGGACTGGTGGGACGAGCACCACACCTTCGAGACCCCCAATACCGCCGGCCCGCTCGCCGACGCCGACCTGGCCGCCGAGCGCGGCGACAAGCTGTTCGTGCTCGACATGTTCCCCTACCCCTCCGGCAGCGGTCTCCACGTCGGGCACCCCCTGGGGTTCATCGGCACCGACGTGTTCGCCCGTTTCAAGCGGATGACCGGCCACAACGTGTTGCACGCGATGGGGTTCGATTCGTTCGGCCTGCCCGCCGAACAGTTCGCCGTCGAGACCGGCCAGCACCCGGCCATCACCACCGCCGAGAACGTCGCCACCTACCGCCGCCAGCTGCGCCGATTGGGCCTTGCGCACGACCCACGGCGCAGCGTGTCGACCACCGATCCCGAGTTCTACCGCTGGACGCAGTGGATCTTCAGCCAGGTGTTCAACGCCTGGTACGACCACGAGCAGGATCGCGCCCGCCCGATCGCCGAGCTGATCGCCGAGTTCACCTCCGACATCCGGGCCACCCCCGACGGTCGCCCGTGGGCCGAACTGACCGCTGGCGAGCGCGCCGACATCGTCGACGAGCATCGTCTGGCCTACGTGAGCGAGGCGCCGGTCAACTGGTGTCCGGGTCTCGGCACAGTGGTCGCCAACGAGGAGGTCACCGCCGACGGGCGCAGCGACCGCGGCAACTTCCCGGTGTTCAAGCGCAGCATGCGTCAGTGGATGATGCGTATCACCACCTATGCCGACCGGCTGATCGACGACCTCGAACTGCTCGACTGGACCGACGCCGTCAAGTCGATGCAGCGCAACTGGATCGGTCGCAGCCACGGGGCCGAAGTCCACTTCCCCATCAGCCATCTCGACGGCACCGCCGACCAGATCACCGTGTTCACCACGCGACCCGACACGCTGTTCGGTGCGTCGTTCATGGTGCTGTCGCCCGAGCATCCGTTCGTCGACACGCTCACGGTGCCAGAGCAGGCCGACGCCGTTGCCGACTACCGCAGACTGGCCGCAGCGAAGAAAGATTTCGAACGCCAGGACGAGGGTCGCGAGAAGACCGGCGTGTTCACCGGTTCGTACGCCACCAACCCGGTGAACGGAGCGCAGATCCCGGTGTGGATCGCCGACTACGTCCTGATGGGTTACGGCACCGGCGCGATCATGGCAGTGCCGTGCGGCGACCAGCGCGACTTCGAGTTCGCCCGCAAGTTCGGTCTGCCGATACCAGCCATCCAGCAGCCGTCGGCCTCGTGGTTCGAGGGGCACGACGTCGAGCCGACGCTCGACACGTCGCAGTGGCCGGTCGCCTACGTCGGCGACGCGCCCTACGTGCAGTCGACCAACGACGAACTCGACCTGAACGGCATCGACAACAAGGCCGACGGCATCGAGCAGATGAACGCCTGGCTCGAAGCCCACGATGCCGGCACCGCCACCGTCAACTACAAGCTGCGCGACTGGTTGTTCAGCCGGCAGCGCTACTGGGGCGAGCCGTTCCCGATCGTCTACGACGTCGACGGCCACCCGCACACGCTGCCCGACGACATGCTCCCGGTGTTGTTGCCCGAGACCGAGTCGTTCTCGCCGCGCACGTTCGACGCGAACGACGAGTTCTCGAACCCCGAGAGCCCGCTCGACCGGTTGGGCGACTGGGTCGAGGTCGAACTCGACCTGGGCGAAGGAGACGGGCCGCAGGTGTACCGCCGCGACTCCAACGTGATGCCGCAGTGGGCGGGATCGTGCTGGTACGAGATGCGCTACCTCGACCCGACCAACGAGAACCGGTTCGTCGACCGCGAGGTCGAGGAGTACTGGATGGGGCCGCGCACCGACATCCGCCCCGACCATCCAGGTGGCGTCGACCTGTACGTCGGCGGCGTCGAGCACGCCGTGCTCCACCTGCTGTATTCGCGCTTCTGGCACAAGGTGTTGTACGACCTCGGCCACGTGAGCTCGAAGGAGCCGTACGCGCGCCTGTTCAACCAGGGCTACGTGCAAGCCGCTGCCTACAAGGACGAGCGCGAGATCTACGTCGACGCCACCAAGGTCGAGGGCGACGCCACGGCCGGCTTCACGTACGAGGGCCAGCCCGTCACCCGCGAGTGGGGAAAGATGGGCAAGAGCCTGAAGAACGCCGTCTCCCCCGACGACATGTACACCCAGTACGGCGCCGACACGCTGCGCCTGTACGAGATGGCCACCGGCCCGCTCGACGCATCACGACCGTGGGAGACCCGCGACGTGGTCGGGATGTACCGCTTCCTGCAGCGCTTGTGGCGCAACATGGTCGACGAGACCACCGGCGAGTGCACGGTGGTCGACACCCCGGCCGACGACGAGGCTCGCAAGCTCCTGCACCGTACGATCCACACGGTTCGCACCGAGATGGATGCACTGCGGTTCAACACCGCGATCGCCAAGCTGATCGAGTTGAACAACGCGGTCACCAAACTCGACACCACGCCCCGAGAGGTTGCCGAGCCGATGGTGGTCATGCTCGCGCCGCTCGTGCCGCACATCGCCGAGGAGCTGTGGCGCCTGCTCGGCCACACCGACACGATCACGTACGTCGCGTTCGCCGAGGCCGACCCGACGCTGCTCGTCGACGACACCGTCGAGATCCCGGTGCAGATCAACGGCAAGGTGCGCGGACGCATCGACGTTGCCGCGGACGCCGACGCTGCCACCATCGAAGCAGCCGCGATGGCCGATGAGAAGATCGCCGCGCTCGTCGACGGCGCCACACCGAAGAAGGTCATCGTGGTCCCCGGCCGCATGGTCAACATCGTCCTCTGACCGGCCTGCCCACCGCGTTCTCGTGAACTCGTGCGCGACTATGTCCGCACGAGTTCACGAGAACGAACGAAGATCTGCTTGCCTTTTCGGGGCTACGGCGCGACGATGTGCTCGGGTCCGATGAGGTGACCAACACGGGATCCAGGAACGGAGCCGGTTCACCGGCCTCGCATACTGATCCAAGCCTTTCCCCGCCAACGGGAGCGCACCTCACCGGACCCGGTTTCGCGCCTGGGTCACGATCGGCCGAGCCGGTTCAGGGCAGCAGCGAGACCCAGTCGAGATCGACAGCGGCTCGCGCCTGACGCGACAGCATCACGTTCGCGAGATCGCGTTCTCGGGGCACGTCGAGATCCATCCCACGCGAGGCCACGGCCGGGTACACGAGACAGAACATCGACGCGATGCGGTACTTCTCCCACATGTCGGCCAGGTCCGATTCGGGCACACCCGCTGCGACGAGCCCGTTGGTCCAGCGATCGTAGAGTTCGCGTTCGCGGGCTGCATCGACGTCGAGGCAGGAACCGATGAAGTAGGCGATGTCGTAGGCAGCCGAACCGACGCTGGTGAGCTGGAAGTCCATCAAGATGACCTCGCCGTCGGGAGAGAACATCATGTTGTCGGTTCGGTAGTCGCCGTGCAGCAGGGTCATCGGACCCTCGCTCAGTTGCGCCAGCATCCACTCGACAGCACCGCCGAACGCCTGGCCGACCGGCTGCAGTGGCCCGGGCGGCACACATTCGGCCGACGCGTTGAGCTTGGCCCAGCCCTCGTCGAACAGCATCGGCAACATCGCTGGGTAGATCGGGTCGGCGAGCGCCATAGCGAGGCCGGACTCCGCCTAGCCGTCGGTGCGATTCCACCAGTTGGCGTGCCAAACGGCGAGGTTGTCGATGGCCGCCTCGGCGTCGACATCGTCGAGGTGGGCGGTCTGGTCGAGCATGCGGTTGCCGACGAGGTCCTCCATGACCACGACGAAGTCGGCACCGTCGTCGGACACCGCGCCGTAGTGACCAGCGGGCACACGCACCGGCATCTCATTGGCGAGTTCGTTGAAGAACTTCGTCTCACGGGTGTACATGCGCAACACGGTGCTGGTGAACACGGCGTTCGGGTCGATCGCTGCGAGCTTCACGACGACGGTCTCGGGCACCTCGGTGCCGGTCAAGTTGGCCCGATAGACGGCGCTACTCACGCCGATGCCGGCGCCGATCTCGTGGATCTGCACGTCGGTGACGTTCCATCCCAGGTGCTCGACGAACCACGCTGGAGTGACCTCGGCCGCCGACTTCGGAATGCTCATGTGGTCCCCCTCATCGGTGTCGCCCCATGCGACACACGGGGCGAACCTAGCGCGCCCGCGGCGACCCGGCCGCCAGCCCCAGCCACTGCCCCGTGCACGACCTCGTCGTGGCGGGCCAACACCGCTGGCATCTCCCGTTCATGGCGTTCCCACAGGCCGGTCGACCCGACGACGTCCGTCATCAAGAATACTTGTGGCACGCCCGTCCCTTCTTGCTCGACATCGACACCAAGGTTCACGACATGGTGCCACCTTGCGGTCACCGGGGTGATACGCACCTGTCGGTGCTCGCGTACTCGCGGAGCCGGAGTGGGCATCGAAGCCGTGGCCGGTTGGCGAAACAAGCGTCGGATCTGACAGTCCTCTTGTGTGGCAGACGGGTAGGGCGCTCAGGTCGTTCGTGCGAGACGTCGGGCAGTGGTGATGGCGTCGTCGAGGGAGGGTGAACGTGCCATGGCGGCCTGCCACGCCGGATCGTGCTCGTACCGTGTTTTCAACGTGCTGATGACGAATGGGTGGGTTTCGAGGCGACGCGTCGCGGCCGCTCCCGACACGAGGACTGCCGCAGCGTCGATGTCTCCGACCAGTGCGGCCAGATCGGCGGCGGCGTTGCACCAGTGGTGGTCGGCGGCGTCGTTGACGGTGAGGCGGACGTCGTCGCGCAGTGCTTCGAGTCTGCGGAGCTCTGATCCGGCGGCAGCAACGTCGCCGCGCGCGACGCACAGATGCACGCCGATCGCAACGAACACGAGCGGCGTGATGCGCATACCAGCCTTCTCGGGCGTCCCGATGCGCGCGAGCGCATCCTCCGCTCCGGCGACGTCACCGCTCACGGCGCGCAGCACGACGAGCGACGTGATCGGTCCGTACCAGTAGATGGAACTCCGGTCGTCGAAGACCGACTCCATGATTGCTTCGGCGCGGTCCACGTCACCGAGCTCGAAGGTGATCTGGCTCCGGAACATCGTGCACGCGAGACCCACCTCGGGGTCGACGCCACCGGGCAGGGCGGCCAGTTCGACGAGACCCTGCAGGGCGCCATGCGGGTCGACGAGCGATGTCGCCATGCGATGCATCAGCCCGATCGTGCGTGCCGATGCCACCTCGTCGTGGGGGTCGAGGGCGTGTCCCCGACCGACCCATTGGAACGCCTCAGCTGCGGTGGGCGCCGTCGCGGTGAGGGCGG
>Ga0335394_10007887_pt1 | contig 12013 bp, 6 predicted proteins | sample MAT03_FD_205741 | JGI IMG/M metagenome (GOLD analysis project Ga0335394, IMG submission 205741) | Freshwater microbial communities from Lake Fryxell liftoff mats and glacier meltwater in Antarctica - MAT-03 (spades assembly) (version 2) ... | reverse complement strand
CTGCCGACCCTCGGCGGGCAAGCCGTTCGGACGGTCACGGAGCACGACCTTCGCAGCGTTCTGCGTGCCGTGGTCGCACGCGGCGTCAACCGCATGGCGGTCAACCTCTCCCGCGACCTCAAGCAGATGTTCGATTGGGCCGAAAAGCGGCAACCGTGGCGCCGGCTGCTGCAGGAAGGCAACCCCACGAACCTGATCGAGATTGAACGGATCGTGGCGGCCGACTACGACATGTCGAACATCCGCACCCGTGTGCTGAGTCAGGCCGAGATTCGGGAGCTGAGAGCGATCTTCGAGCGAACCCAGGCGGCCTACGACACCGCGCCGGACAAACGCAAGGCCACGCGCCCGGTTCAGGCCGAGACCCAGCTCGCCCTCTGGATCTGTCTCTCGACCTGCTGCCGCATCGGCGAGTTGCTGATGACGGAATGGCGGCATGTGGATCGCAACGCGGACACGTGGTTCATTCCGAAGGACAACGTGAAAGGGGCCAGGGGCAAGCAGCAAGATCAGTTGGTCTCTCTCTCCGACTTCGCGCTTGAACAGTTCCAAGCGCTGCACGGGCTGTCCGGCGACACGGCCTGGTGCTTCCCGTCTCGCGACGCTGAAAACCATGTGGGCGTAAAGAGCGTGAGCAAGCAGATCGGGGACCGGCAACTGCGATTCAAGAATCGCAAGGACCTGAGCAACCGGCGCAACGACGACAGCTTGGTCTTGGCCAGCGGCGCGAACGGGGAATGGACGCCGCATGACTTGCGCCGCACGGCTGCGACGATGATGCAGGCGCTCGGCGTCAGCCCGGACGTGATAGACCGCTGCCAGAACCATGTGCTCGCCGGCAGCCGTGTGCGGCGCCACTATCTGAAGCACGAGTACAACGATGAAAAACGGGAGGCATGGCGAATGCTCGGCGCGGAACTCGAGAGGATTCTCAAGCACCCCACTCCGACTCCGGTGCAAAGGTCTGCTGCTCCACCAGCACTAGATTTGATTCAGAAAAGGTCGGTGACCAGACAGCCTTCGCCGTGAGCAGTGAGCTGTCGCCGCCCGCTGAGAGGGCGCCCAATCGCGCTGGCTCCTCGGGCCTGGTCGGCAAGTCGGGCATGAGTCCGCATCGCAGCGAGAGGCGTCACTCGTCGCTGGCCTACGAACTCACACTGACTGGCACCAAGCGGAAATTGGGCCGTACGGCCTGCGCTGGCCCGATCGGCCGTTGTACGAGGTGATGCGGTCGTAGGCCTCCGGCGATCCGGAGGGCAAGGAGACCTGCGAAGCATGGACCCGATCTTTGGCCCGCAGGTTGACGGCGTTGACATCGCCCAGCTGGCGTTGATGGCGGGCGCTGCAACTGCTGTCCCAACCGTCCCGTGTCGTGAAGTGCCTAGCTGAACCGCATCCAAGTGCGCAACTGGCCCCCATCACGCTCGTACGCGTTGCGGATTCACCGGCGTTCTCGCATCATCTTGCTTTGCCGTCCAGGTTCGCTGCCTTGAATTTGCTGCCAGTCCTCGCGATTCGGCCCGTGTAGGGCATTTGCCTGGGTGGCGCCGCGATACCACCGGTGCTTCAATTGCCCATTGATGGTGTTAGAACGTGGAGCAGTGCATGCCGATCGATAAAGTCCGGGTGATGATTTCCAGCCGGTGTAACGACTATCCGGTGGCAGGCGGCGGAAGCTTCCCGCTCAAAGCGCTGCGCAAGACGCTGAAGGTGCAGGTCGACGCCGCGGGCTTGTTCAAGCATGGGATGCTGCAGTGCTTCACCAACGAGCATGAGCCCGCTAAGGCGGCGTCTAGTAACCTGTGGGAGGCCTGTCTGCTGGAGATCCGGCGCTCGCATATCGTGTTGGTGCTGTACAGCGGTGACGCGGGCTGGTCGGGCGAGGAGTCTGAAGACGGCATCTGCCATGCAGAGCTGGCCGAGGCGCTGTACACCGGCCGCGACCGCACCTTCATCATCCAACTGCCCAGGACGGCCAAACCACCGACCGCGCGTGACTTGCGGTTCAGGACGCGCTTCGACAAGGAACTGCAGTTCACCGGGGCACCGACCCAGACGCCGGACGACGTGGTTGCGCTGGTGCAGCTGACCCTTTCCGAGGCGATGGCGAACCTGGTGCGTGGTGGTGCCGCCATGCTCAGGAAGCAGGGCTACTCGCTGGGCGAGGCGCTTGACTGGAGCAGGCTGGCCTATGCGCAGCGCAAGGCGACGATGGAGTCGGCATGTCAGGCCGCACTGGCCGACCGAGGTGGAGTGCCCCAGGCGGTAGCCGATGGGCGCTATGCCACGCTGCCGGTGGCTGGTGCCCAGGTCTTGTTCTGCGTGCATGCCGTTCCCGCGGCCATGTCCCTTGCAACCGCGCGCGAGATGGTGGGCCGGCCCTTCCTGAAAGACTATGTGCATATGCGGGCTGCGCCCAAGGCCCAGGGGCCGGTGCATGTGATTGCCTGCCACCGCGCGGCCACCGAAAAGCAGGCCACGGACCTGCTCGGCTTTCCCGATGCCACGGTCATCGCCAACACCTTCGGCATCTATCTGGTGGACCCGGTACAACACATCCAGTTGGCGCTGCTGGCCAACTGCCGTGACGGCGCGACGACGCGCTACGCGGTCCAGCGCTTCTTCGACTGGCTGAAGCGGTCGGGCCAGGACCACGCCCTTGTCAGCCATGCCCGGGCGCGTGCCAGCATCGTGCGCGCCATCCAGAAGGCGGCCGGCAAGGCCGTGCCCGCGCATCGACCGCGGGCCGCGCGGCGCAGCGCAGCAAGACAGGCTGGCCGCCCGCCGGCATCGGAAAGGATTCGCCGCATGATCCGCATTGACAGACTGCCTGCACCCAAGGCGTTCCTGGTTGCCGCCAAGGCCGGCGAAGACACTGCCGCCGCGTTCTTTGCCACGGCGCTGAAGCGACGCCAGCAGACGCGCTTTGAGTTTGACGACGCGGCGATGCTGACACGCTCGGTGCTTGCCCGCCTAGACAAGCAGTTCAATGGCAAATGCGCGTACTGCGATGTTGGCTGCGCCAGGGCTTCGCAGAGCCGAGTTTTGAGGCCCCGTCGCCCGGGGAAAACCCAAGTCAAACGCTACGGACGACATCCTTTGGGCCTGCGAGCTGTGTTCAATGGGCTGGGGCCGCGCCGAATAAACAATTGGGTGCGTGTCCAAGAGCTCGGCGGGAGGTGTTCCGGGAGGAAAAAGGGCGTTTAAAAGCCTATCCTCCGCCCTTGTCCACTGTCGCAGCCACGCAAGCGGACAGAGCTGGAAATGTGCAGTTTCAACCTTTGAAATACCTGGCCTTCATCTCCTATCGCCACGAGGCGCTCAGCCGCCTCCACGCCGAAAGCCTGGAGGCGGCGATCAAGTCCTACGCCAAGCCGATCTGGCAGCCGCCAGCGCCGGTCTTTCGCGATGAACGCGTCCTACGCCCCGGGGACGACTTGCCAGCCAGTATTCGTCGCGCTCTCGAAGATTCGAACTTCTTGATTTATCTGGCTACCCCGAACGCGGCAACGTCGTGGTGGGTGTGCGACGAACTCCGCATCTGGTGCGATGAGCTCAAACGTGCCGACCGGTTGCTCATCGTTCAGATCGCCGGCCGCATCGGCCTGGATGACCGGAATCGGGAGATCGAGTGGGACGAGACCGACGCCCTGCCGACGATCCTGCGACCACATATCCAGTCCATTCCGATCTGGCCCGATCTGATCTGGGCGGGTTCGCCGGCGCAGCGCGACCTGTCGAACGTCGAATACAAGCGGTCCGTCAACGCGCTTGTCGCGAGACTGCGAGGTAAGTCCCCGGCCGACATGAATGACCAGCAGGTGCTAGTTCATCGCCGCAACCTGATGCTGCGCAATGCCGGAATGGCAGCCATAGGCATATCAGCGGTGATCGCCACGACCTTCGGGCTGGAGGCAAGGCAATCAGCCGCGGCCGCAAGGGTCAGCCAGGACCTGGCAGAAGCCGAAACCCGCAAGACTTTGGAACAGATCAAGGTGGCCGACGCAGCGCGCAAGGATGCGGACAATCAACGAGTGAAAGCCGACCATGAGCGGAACATCGCTGAAGAGGAGCGCAAGAAGGCCACTGCCAGCCGCGATGAGGCCGTCGAAGCAAAGGGCAAGGAAGCTGAGCAGCGCAGACAGGCTGAGCAACAACGCGATCTGGCGCTCTCGAGACAACTCGCCGCCGAAGGTCGAGCCATTTCGTCCGAGCAACCGGACCTCGGCTTGCTGCTTGCACTGCACAGCTTGCAAGTTACGGATACGGCGCAAGGGCGCAGCGCATTGTGGGACCTGTTGTCGAACCTGCCCCATCTGGGTGTATATCTTCGCCGAGGAACCTCCAAGGTGTTCGGATTGGCAAACAACCCCGACGCCTCGATCCTTGCTTCGGCTGAGGGTGATGGCATGGTGCGATTGATGGATGCCCATTCCGGCAAATTGCTGGCTGAACTGAAGGACCACCAGGCCGCTGTTTCGTCCGTGGCTTTCAGCCCGGCAGGCGACCGCCTCGTATCGGCAAGCTATGACGAAACCCTGGTCGTGTGGGACGTCGAGACGAAGCAGGCGGTGCGACGGCTGCCTGGTCCAAGCGGGGCGGCGGTGACCCGTGCGGCATTTGTGGGCGACGCCGAGCATCTCGTAGCCGTGACGGGCGAGGGCTCCGTGCTGATGTACACCTTGCTGCCGGACAAGCGATTTCGAATGCGCCGCATGGCCAGTCTCGACGCACCGCTGCGCTCGCTCGATGTGAGCAAGGACGGGACGGTCATTGCGGCTGGTAGCGACGATGGCCTGCTGATGGTATGGACCCGGACAGACGATGAATGGATGGCCCGATCGGCCATGGCGCACGTCGGCGGCACGATGAGCGTTGCGCTGAGCGCCGATGGCAGTCGCTTGTTCAGCGGCGGCCATCGCGGCGAGATCAAACGTTGGGAGACCGCGGCGCTTCGCGAGGAGGGCCCGGCACTGTCGGGTCACAGCGACGCGGTGTATGCGCTGGCCCTCACAGCCGATGGCAGGACGCTGATTTCGGGAAGTGGAGACAAGACGGTGCGCGCTTGGGAAGCCGAGTCAGGCAAGCCCCTGTTCGGTGCTCTTGCAGGTCACGGTAAAGCGGTCTTTGCGTTGGCCGCTGGCAGCGTCAAGGATGGGTTCGTTTCGGGCGGAGGCGATCATGCGTTGATTCGCTGGAATCTGGAGAGCTCACCTCACTTGTGGCGCAGTGCGAAGGTGACGGATGCAAAGTTGTTTGCAGTGGGCTTCAGCGCGGATGGACGCGCGCTGGTCGTGGGTGGAGACCAGGGTGTACTCAGGCTCATGGATGCCGACTCCTTGCGTCCTGGCACGACGATGGGGCCGGTCAACGGCCCGGTCGGCTCGTTCATCTTCCTCCAAAGCGGCAAGGCCATCTCGGCTGGCGCACAGGGACTGTTGTCCTGGGGTTCTCTGGCCGAAACGGGATCACTTGTCTCCACGGCCGAGGAAGGCGTCATGTACACGGCATTCGCCGCCCAGGACGGCCGCCATGCGGTCACGGGCGGCCCGGACGGTACAGTTGCGTTGTGGAACCTGACCTCGGCGTCCAGACGCTGGCTGAAGCGGCGACAGGCCGGTGAGTCGCGGGCAGTGGCCATAGACGCAACGAAGGGTGTCGTTGCAGTCGCAGGCGATGCGGGGACGATAGACATCCTCAACCTGCAGGACGGCTCGCCGAGCGGCCCGTCATTGAAGGGACACAAACTGACGGTCATCAGTCTGGACGTTGATCCGCTGAGAAACAGGCTGGCATCGGGCGCACTCGACGGCACCGTGAGATTGTGGGACCTGAAGCGCCGGGTGCCATTGGCCGAGCTTTCCGGTCGCATGGGGCCGGTTCTGGGTGTCGCCTTCGACAAGGCGGGCCGCACCGTAGCGGCCGCGGGTCGTAACGGAACTGTCGTGTTGTGGGATATCGAGTCGTCGACGCAATACGCGCTCCTGGCCGATGCACTCCATGGCCCGGTAACGGCCATCAGGTACAGCCCTGACGGCCTATGGCTGGCCGGCGTCGATGAGCAGGGCAATGTTGCCAAGTGGATGTCTTCTGTCGGCGCGTGGCACGACATCGCCTGCCGGGTGGTAAATGGCCGCGTGCTTTCCGAGCCCGAACAGCTCCGCTATCTCGGCCGAATCGGATCGCCCAAGGTATGCGCAGGGGCAGCGCGCTGATTACCACGTAGGGCGAGTGACAATCCGGAACTTGGACCGGCGCCGGTTCCACAATCCGCCAGATGTCAGGAACGCCCGCGGCTCCAGACAATGACGCCCGCGCATTCGTCACGCAGAGGTTCGAAGGGTGGTACGAACTGGAAGGGTGACCAGGCCGAGGTAAGGCAACGCTGAACAAGTGGCCGCAATTGGTCATCCACCGCCATGGACTGTGGGCATTTAGAGATGCTGCGCGGCTCCTCGAATGGAGCGCAGGCTGATCCCTTCGTTGGCTTCGTATTGCCCTTTGCCACGCAGGCGTGGCATGGCCGCGGACCCCGCGTGATGCAACGCCACGACTTCCCAGTTCGTGTTGAAGACCGGGCTGCCCGAGCTGCCGGGCTCGGTTGGTGTGCGGTAATGCAGCAGACGGTCGTGGTCGCAGACATCTAGCAGCTCGCTATCGTGCAGGGAAAGCTGAAGCGCATTACCGGAAGGATGACCCACCACGAAGACCTTTGTTTTACCGGATGGCGTCGGCAAGCTGTCGTTGGTTCGCAGGGCCAAGCCGCCGTCCGGCCAGCTTTCCAGCTTCACCACCGTGACGTCCAGTCGATCCTGCGCCGTGATGCCAGGGTCTCCTGGCGGAGAGGTAAACAGCACCTGCGGCATCACCTTGTGCGAGATCGGCTTGCCCTTGGCCGCACTCTCAAGCTCGAACGTAACCCAAGCGTTCGCGGACGGGATGGCATCCTTGACGGTGTCACTGATGACGTGAGAGTTGGTCACAAACACCAGTTCCGTGTCCGGTCCCAGACCGAGAGAACTGGCTGCAACCAGGAAACCCGTCCCCAACCGCCGGCCGTTGGTGTCGGTGACGCAGCCAATGCTGGCGCACTTTTCCAGCATTCGTTTGATGGTGCTCACTGTGAAGGTGCGTTCGCCCGAGAAGTTCTTTTCGAGCGATTGCGGGTCCGACTGCGCGGTCTTCATCATCTCCGGAGAAATAGACCACCGCTTTTGTGTACGCATCACGTGTCGGTCGATGATGCTGCTGAGCCGGTCTGCGCACGTGGTGTTGCGCAATGAGTTGCCGTGCCAGATCTCGCGCAGCTGGCGCGAATAGCTTTCAATGTGGAATGGATGCGTCTGTGGGTGGAGAAGGAAGCGGTGCAGCCACAGCTCAGCGTCATCGCACTGGTTCAGAGCCAGGCACGCCTCCGAGGCAGTCGCCAGCGGCCACTGGCTGTCGTCGCCATGCAGGATTTTTTTCTTAAGATCCGCAAGGACAGCCTCGGCCAATGCCGGCAGTTGCAAGTCCTGCGGCGGCTGAAGGCTGGAGTCCAGCCGTTCCTGAGCGGCCACCAGCGCCACCACATTGATGCCGTGGAAATATGGCCTCCCGTTGTCACGGTAGCGCGCCGCATAGAGTTCGATCGATCGGGCCAATTCATCGGGATCGTTTGAACGTACGAAGCGCTGTTTGGCAATGCGCCCTTGCTGGCCCTGATACTCCCCCAACTCCACTCTGGACTGCTGACTGTCCATGGCCTTCGCCAATTCGATGGCAGTCCCAAGCCGCTCTTGAGCGGCGTCCAGTTCGTCCAATTCGATCATGGCCTGCACGAGGCGCTTCTCAACGACGGGATCGAATCCGCACCTTGCGTTCCAGCTCTCAGCAAGCGCGCAAGAGGGTGGGAACAGCCGATCATTGTTGAGGGCACTCAGCGCGCGTCTGACTTGGTCGACGCCTGGGCCGGACGGCGACGCAAGAAGGCCACCAATGTGACTGACGGCCGCGTCTAGCTCATCGGGCAGGCAATCCGGCACCGCGCCGCCCAGAAGCTCGCTCGCAAGCCGTTCGACCTTGTCGTGATTCACGACAGATCGATCCCAAGCTGCTTTGCCAGAGCGCCGCGGAAACGCACACCCGCCAAGTAGTGGGTGATGGTGTGACGCCAGTTGCCCCAGTTTGATTCCTCCAGGTCTTCGACTTTCCTGCCTTCAACCGGGGTGTAGTCGTTCGCGAAGCGCGGGTCGGCGCCGCAGATCGGATCCATGGGATCGAACACGTTCACCCAATGAAGGAGCTTGGCCGCCGGAAAGTCCACGTCCTTCGCATCAATGGCACGCAACTCTTCCTGGACCTCTGTCACGCCCAGAGGCGAACCCAGAGTGAACAGCGTATCAACCTGCGGGCAGTCGGCGACGTTGCGTAGAACGTCGTAGGCGATCATGGTGCCCATGCTATGGGACACGATGACGACCTTCTCGGCGATGTCCTGAGCCGCACGCAAGTCCTTGACGAGGCGGTCTCGCAGTTCTCGGCGAACCTGGTAGCGAGCGCCGTCGGCGCGCTGATACTCCTTGTCGAAGAGATAGTAGTAGGCCTCCATCGCTGCTTTGCGGATGATCGCTTCCTTCACTGGGCCCGGAAGCCAGGAGGCAATCTCGAATTGGCCGGGGGCGGTCGCCACGGTTGTCGCCGCTGGCGCGGCGTACACGTCTGTAACGGCTTCTTTCACCACCTGCGCCTCGAGCTTGAGCTCAAGCTCGGCCAGGAACCGGGCCTCGCGTGGTGTTGACGGTTTGGGGGTTTCGAGATCCCCCGCCACAGTATCGAGGTTGGCGACGGTGATTGCCGACTCGGTTGCGTTCTCGTACTGGTCCTGGAAGTCGGTTTCGTAGTCAGTGCCGTAGAAGACGTCAGCCCAGTAGGTGAAGGAGAACGCGATCCCCTGGTCCTCCAGGCTGATGCCTGGGTTGTTGACTCCAAAAACCTCCGGCTTTGGCCCGCCGCGCCCTAGGCCCCAGAGCCAGATTTCCTGCAGCTTCTCGGGCGGGGGCTTCTTCGCCAACCCGTGCACGAACACCACCGCGGCCTTGAACTTCTTCGCCATTCCATCCTCCGGTCATTGGCCGGCGTGACGCCGGCCTTGGGGAATAAGCGCCTGGGGCGCTCGTAAACATGGGTTCCTGACCCAGCTATCCGAACGCAGCTTCGATCGCGGCGCGCTCGGCATCGGTCGGTACCAAAACCTCCATCAGACGTCGTGCCTGAGCGCGCGTACTGTCATGATTGCCTTTGGCTTCCGGGTCATCTTCGACGGCTGCTGCATACAGTGCTGCGGCTTGAGCGAATCGTCCTCGAATGAGCTGGACTTCGGCCACTGTTGCCGTACCCCAGTAGTCGCGCTTGCGTCTCTCGTTGCCGACGAGCTTTTCCACCGCACTGGCGAGCGTTTCGGCGTTCTTCAGGTCGCCCAGCAAGACGCTGTTGGCAGCGGCATTGATCCCCGTGTAGAAGTCAGAAGGGGTCAGTTCGAAGGCCTCGGCGTACAGGTTGCGAGCCTTGCGAAGATGCAGCTTGTCCTGGCTTTCGGCGTACCGATCTCGCCACGTCCGCGCGAGGATGCCCAGGGTCTCCGGGTCCCGCTCGCCGAGTTCATGCAGTTCCCCCAACACCTGCTGCGCGGCACGCCATTGGCCTTGCCTGGCGAGTGCAAGCCCTTTCAGTTGCTGGGGGCGGATAGAGCGTGGAAATCGCGCCATCAACGCATCGAGCAAGGGCACGGCATCGGCCGGCCGTTTGAGCGCAATCAAGGACTCGGCGATTTTGCAGTGAAGCATCGCCGTCGTCGTCCACTCAGGAGCCTCGCTTTTGGCAAGCTCCAGCAGTACCTGCGCGTCCCCGTTGTTCCTGGCAGCACCGACCTTCGTCAAGGCGCGTGCCACCGCTTCATCGTAGGAGGCCGCGACACGCACGGCCTCGTCGGAGAGAGGCTTTAGATGCAGCCCGTGCAGCAGGCGTAGCAGGCCAGTGCCGGTGGGACCGTCCGGCTGGCCACTGAAGTCGACCCACAACTGGGCCTGCGCCATCAGTGGAAGTTCGACCTCGTCGACACGCACGACCACATAGCGAAAGTCGCGCCGTGACTTCTCGAGCGTTCGCAATGCGGTGTACTCATCGTTGCACCACGCTGACTCTTCGCTGCGTGAAGACCAGATCATCACGGCAGCGGCACTTTTCTCGAGATGCTGCTCCAACTGCATGTTCAGCCCGCCACTAGTCGTGAGCACGAACTGGTCCATAAAGACGTCGTATCCCAGATGGCGTAGTTGGTCATACAGGCGCAGAACCCACGGTCGATTCACCGACCGGTAGCTGAGAAACACGTCCCATTGCTGGTTGGCGGATTTGATCGGCCCCCGAGGGGCTAGCGCTTCGAAGACGCTTGACACAGTAGCACTCCTTGGCCGAGCGGCGGGCTGTGGGACACAAGGCTACATGCTGGTAATGCTACTGTGCACTGCTACGCTAACGCTTGCAGCCGATGGCGCAGCGTTTGAGGTTGTCACCAGCAATCTGGAAGCACCGATCCCGGTCGCCGCCACCACTGCGCTCTTGGCATGCCTTGAGTTCGGCGTTGTAGTCATCACTGCAGCGCTTGGAACAATCCGACGACACGGCCAGCGTGCTCGCGATCGCGAGCGACAATACTAGTGAAGACCTACCAAAGTGTTTGAACATATAGTTCTCCGTTGTTAAATCGATTCACGAGACGGGTCGGTGAAGTTGCTGTTCGGCGGCCTCCTTTGTGATGTTAATGACGTCCCTCAAAAAGGCAGCTTGAACTGCCATTCGCGCGGCAATGGTTGTCGTTGTTGCTGGCGTTCGCGGGCACTGTAATTCATATACGCGGCGTTGGCAGGCTCGCCCAGCATGTCTGCCCGCTCAGCCGGAGTCAAGTTGGCGTTAGTGGCGGCCTGCAGCTGGTCTTGCAGAGCCTGTAAGTCCATCGACCAAGCGGCGACACGGCCGCCCTCTCCCACCGCGATGACGCGTCGGCGCCCAGCGTCTGGGAGCAGCGCCACGACGGTACCCGCCATGAATGCGGTCGCCAGCCGGCGTCGCCTGGACAGTGACCAAAGCGAGGCCTGGCCGTCCACACCGCCCCCGGTGAGCAGCAAGTCTTCGCCCGGCAGCGGCAGCAATTGCATCAGTGGGCCGATGTGCGCCACGCCGTTCTGGCTCTCGAAAGCCTGCGGCCGGCCGCCAGAACGCACGTCCAGTCGCCACAGCCTGCCACTGTCGGCGGCGGCATAACCCACTCCAGCAGCCAGCGCACAAGACCGCAACTGGCCGCCGTCACCGTGCCAGCGCAGCACAGGACCAGACGCGGGCTGCCAGGTGGCATGTCCATCGCTGAGGGTGCTCAGCACGCCGCCAGTCGCCTCGTCCAGCGCCAGGCAATTGATGGTGCCCGAGCGAGCCTGCAACACCACGGGTGCTGTAGCAGGCCTGACTGCCAGGTCCCAGCGCAGCACATCGCCGCCTTGCGTGCCAGCAGCCATCCAGCGCCCACCTTCAGACGCTCCAATGGCAGTGACCTTTTGGAGCGATGACGTGTCGCCCACGACCCGCGTTCCCGCCTCGTTGGCCACGACCAGCCGCTTTAGCTCATCCACCAGCACCGCGCCTGGCAGGCCTGGGACCAGGCGCGCCCGAACGGCGTGGGTACACCAATGTGTGCCCGCTTGCAGCGCAGCGGCGCCTGCTCCTGCAGAGAGCCCCGGCACCAGGCTGAGGCCCCCGTCACGCCGCAGCCACCATAGGCGGCCCTGCGCATCGAAGGCCAGTGCTGCATCCAGGTGGCGCTCGGCTTGAGCAGGATCGGCGTAGGCACAAGGCGCAGGAGGGTCCAACACGGTGGGCGGCTGATCCAGCCGGTCTGCGTTCATCAGGAGCAGCTGTTCCTTGCCGTTCACCAAGGCCAGCAGGCGGTGCCGAGGCGACAACGCGGCGGCATACAAGCGGT
>Ga0335394_10007884_pt1 | contig 12015 bp, 9 predicted proteins | sample MAT03_FD_205741 | JGI IMG/M metagenome (GOLD analysis project Ga0335394, IMG submission 205741) | Freshwater microbial communities from Lake Fryxell liftoff mats and glacier meltwater in Antarctica - MAT-03 (spades assembly) (version 2) ... | reverse complement strand
TGACCGCGGTACGCGTGATCGATCATGGCGCGTGCAACCTGCGCGTCCCGTTGATCACCGGCACCGCCGACGCGCGGGGCGCGGTCGGCGCCTCGACCTCGCCCCACGATCTGTTCCCTGCGCTCGATGCCGCCATCGACGAGCAGATCCACGCCACGCGGTGCCAGCCGGATTGTACGAGCAGCCGGCGGATCTCGACCGCGTACCAGGCGCTGTTCTTCCAGCGCGCCGACGACCACGACACCCAGCGCCACGATCGGGTGCCGATGACGCCGACCGCGGTGCGCGACGGCTTCGGTTCCGGTTCGTGCAGCGCTTCTTCGGCAACGGGTTCTGGGGCTTCATGCCGATCTACGGCAGCAAGGATCTCACCGTGCACGCGCGCTACCAGGTCGGTCTCGGCGGCGACGCCTTCGTCGCGATGTCGGTGCTGGCGGTCGAGATCGGCGGCGTCGGTGGCCAGGGCGAGGCGCAGCTCCGCCAGGCCCTCGTCGATGGGCTGCCGGTCCGCGTCGTCGCGCGCTTGAAGCAAGCGGTGTCGATCCCGCTGATCGCCACCGAGGACGCGCCCGACGACGCCTACTGCCAGGGCGCCGTCAACGGCACGCCGCGCGGCCAGGGCGCCCTCATCGGCATGCTGAGCGTCAGGCTGGGCGACGCCACCGCCGCGCGCGCGATCGTGGCCGGCCTCCACCCGTCACGCTTCGTGGCGCTCGACGACGCCGACGGCGTGCGGCGCTGCAAGTACGTCCCGCGCCTCTTGCGGGTCAACGTCATGCCCGACGCGCTCGAGCTGGTGCTCGCCAACTACCTGCACGAGACCGCCGAGCGCCGGCTCTATGCCGCGCTCGCGCCGGATCTATGCCGCGCTCGCGCCGGATCTATGCCGCGCTCGCGCCGGACTCCATCCAGTGCGGCCGACCGGCCGGCAACGCCGCCGTCTACGCCAGCGCGCCCCGGGTCGTCGACGGTCAGGTGCCAGTCTACCAGCCGGCCGTGCAGGTCGGCGAACCGTGAGGCTGTCGATGATGACGCGACGGCGTCGTCGGCGGCGATCACGCTCCCCAGGTTGCGGCCGAGGAGCGAGGCCGCGGCATGATATGTCAGCCGCGATGTGGCGCCTCGGTCCGGCCTGGCATGACGAAGACGCGCTCGCCGTCGCGTGGCGCGCGGCCCAGCCGTTTCCACACCTGGTCTTCGACGACCTGGTGCCGGCCGACTCGCTGGCCGCGCTGATGGAGATCCTCGACGAGGAGCCCGTCGATTGCTACGAGGGCGACCTGTTCGCCTTCGAGGCGTCAGCGCCGGTCGCGCGCACGCCGGAGTTTCGCGCGCTGGTCGACGGCTTCGGCGCGGCCGTGATCCCGGCGCTCGCCCGGATCACCGGCGCCGCGATCACGCGCGTCGAGGCTCGGGCCTACGCCTATCGCGTCGGGCACTACCTCCTGCCGCACTCCGATCACCAGGACGGCCTGGCCCGCGCGCTCGCGTTCGCCTATTACCTGCCGACGCCCGCGGCGCCGGTGGGCGGCGAGCTCGAGCTGTTCCGCTGTCGCGTCGAGGACGGCGAGGTGGTCGCCACCGACTCGGCCCAGGTCCTCGCGGCTCAGGCCAACCGGCTGGTGATCTTCGCCGTCGGCGACGACACGCTCCACCAGGTGCGCGAGGTGCTCGGTGGCCTGCGGCTGTCGCTGGCCGGCTGGTTCTACCCGTGACCACGCTCGACGAGCTGTTCGGCGCGCGGGCCGCGCTGACGTCGACCGACGTGCTCGATCCCGAGGCCTGCGCGGCGCTGCGCGCGAGCCTCGAGCAGCACGGCTATCAGCGCTACCAGCGGGTCGATCGCGGTCGCTACGATCACTGCACGCCGCTGCCCTTCGACGGGCTCGCGGTGGTCCTGCAGGACTTCGCCCAGACCAACACCGGCCGCACGCTCGAGCCGATGGGCGCGCGCGCGCTGCGGCTGGGGCCGGGGGACTACCTGCTGGCTCACCACGATCGCGTCGACGTCGAGCAGACCGTCGAGGTGATCGTCGACCTGTCGGCGACCGCGGTCCCCGACGCCGACGTGTGTTATCGGCGCCGCGGCCAGGTGTTCTTCCGGCTGCCGTCGGCACCCGGCCGCATGTCGCTCGTCGAGCGCGGGCCCGGCGTCGCGTGTCACCACACCTACGTCAGCCAGCGCCACCTCGACGCATCGATCGTGCGGGTCGTGATCGTCTATCGCGATCAACCCGGCCTGACGCCGAGGTAGGGCAGGAGGCTGTAGAGCGCGATCGCGGTCGCCTCGAGCAGCATCCAGGCCGCGAGCAGGCGCCAGACTGCGTCGTCGCGGCGGCGGGCGTGCCAGCCGAGCGCGAGCCCGGCGACGCCGAGCAGGAGCCCGGCCAGCCAGCGCCCCGGTCGCGGGCGCACCAGCAGGCCGACCTCGCCGTAGCTCACGCTCTCGGCGCTCAGATCGTAGGTGCTGACCTTGATCGCGAGCACGCCACCGTCGAGGCCGCGACCGGCGATGACGTAGTGCGCGCGATCGAGTCGACCAACCTGCGGCCAGTCGCGAAAGTGCGGGCGGCCCTCGGGCGGGATGAACGTCGCGGCGCGCTCACGTACCGACGCGCCGACGACCTGCTGGTGCTCGTCGACGAAGAACAGCACCGGCTCGGTGCCGACCCAGGCGTGCAACCCCGGCTTGGCCGAGGGGGGGCTCGGTCCGAGATGCGTGCTCATCACGTAGCGGTGCTCGTCCTCGATCATGGGCGCGGTGGCGATCGGTTGCAGCTCGCCGTCGAGCGCGTAGAACAGCGCGGCCCGGACCCGCCAGCCGTCGGCGCCGGCCGGGGTCAGCGCGCCGTAGGGCGTGAACCGCGACGGGGGCGCGCCGCACGCCGCCATGCGCGCGGACGCTAGCCCGGCGATCAGCGCGAACCCGACCGTGGTGACTCGCAGCGCGAGGCGACCGGTCGGCACGCGTCGCGTGCTGCGTCGGGCGCCCACCGTCATCGCCGCCACCGCGGGACTGGCGCGCACCACGACGTAGAGGATCAACGCGGCGATCACGAGGCCGGTGCCGGGACCGCCGCCGCTGCATCCGGTCGTCGGGTCGTGCCAGGGCTCGGCCGGCGGCTCGACCGGCAGGCGGTGCTCCTCGACGAGCAGCAGCACCGACGGGCTGAGCGCGACCATCATCAGCGCGCCGAGGAGCCCGTACACCGCGACGCGATGACGGCGCGTCGCGCCGGGGGTCGGCGGTGCGCGGCGCGCCTCGAGCACGACGAGCGTGACGCCGAGCACGAGCAAGCCAATCACCAGCGCTGGAACGACCACTGCGCCGGATCATGACATGACCCAGTGTAGGCTCAGGCTCCCCATGAAGCGAACCTTGCTCGTCGCGGCCCTGGTGGCAGGCTGTAGTGGCGGCGGGACCGGCGATGACGCCCCGCCGGTCGAGCGCGAGCACGATCCGGCCTTGGTCGGGCGCTGGGCGGTCGAGCAGCCGAATCACGCGCTCTACGAGGTCACGTACTACGACCTCGGCGCCGACGGTTCGCTGGTCGCCGCGTCGTCGGAGCCGGCCGGCTGCACCGACCATCTGAGCGCGCACTGCGTGACCGGCTCGGTGGCGCGCTGCCTGCCCCGTGGCGACGTCGAGCACTGTGACGCCACGCCCAGCTGCGTCTTCGCCGACGCCTGGTGGAGCCGCGGGCCCGAGACGCTGGTGGTCACCGGGGCCTGCTCCGACGGCACGCCGCGCGACATCGTGCTCGAGCCCGCCACCGGCCGCGTCGTCAGCGTGGGCGGCGAGACCGGGTGGTCTCACGACAACTGGATCTGGGCGTTCCGGAAGCTGTGAGCTCGAGCCACCAGTCGCGCTAGTCCGCGCCGACGTTGGTCACGGTCACGGTCACGGTCACGGTCACGGTCACGGTCACGGTCACGGTCACGGTCACGGTCACGGTCACGGTCACGGTCACGGTCACGGTCACGGTTACGGTCACGGTGGTCGCAAGCCCGGGTCGCCCACCTGCGATCCAGATCGCGCGCAAGGCTGTGCCTCGCCGATTGCGCAACGCCGCGGCCAGTGATGCCGTGGCGTGATGAAGCTGACCTTCCTGTGTGCGATCGTGGCGGCGATGACCCTGGGTGGTTGTCAGGTCCAGCCGCCGGTGAACCCCAGCCTCGAAGTGCCGACCGACGGCGCCCAGGTGTGCGCGAACCACTGCCAGACCATGGGCCTCCAGCTGGCGTCGGTGGTGCTCATGGGCAACCAGATGGGCTGCGTGTGCGCGCCCGCGAGCCAGGTCGGGCCCGGCCTGAGCGTGGCGACCGATAGCGGCGCGGCCGGCGTCGCCGCCGGTGCGCTGATCGCACGCCAGCAGGCCGAGGAGGACCAGCGCCGCTCGCAGCAGTCGCGTCACTGACGCGCGTCACGCGCGTGCACGGCGGTCGGTGGCGGTTTGCCTCTTGCGCAACGAGGGTACGCGCGGCTACGGTGCGCGCCTTTTACGACCCATCAAGCCAAGCGACAAAGGGGTTTAGGATGCCAGAGCACACGATCCCCGAGTCTCTCGTCGAAGCGATCAAGTCAGGGCGTGCAGCCCTCGTCGTCGGCGCGGGAATCGGCGTACCGAGCTGGAAGCAGCTTCTCGAGCGGATGAACCACGAGCTCGAGACCCGCGGTCGCGACGGCGACAAGGACGCCGCCAAGGATCTCGACAAGCTGCTCCACAAGGGCAACTTGGTGCGCGCGGTCGGGTTCCTGGCTCGCGCGCTCTCGGAAGAGACCTGCGACGAGCTGGTCAAGGACACCTGGAAGTCGCCCGACGAGACGCCCGCGGTCGCCAAGGCGATCGCCGAGCTGCCGTTCCGCCATATCTGGACCACCTTCCCCGGCGACGTCCTCGAGAAGGGCCTCGCCGAGCACAAGCCGGAGGGCTGGCCCGAGCCGCGCGTGGTCACGTACCAGGAGCTGGGCGGGCTGTCGCGGCGTCGCCGTGCGCTGGTGAAGATGCTCGGCAACTTCGACACCTACGTCGTCACGCCGCGCTCGGTGCGGCGCGCCCTGTCGCGCGCCGTCGACCTGCGCGACTACGCGCGCGAGCTGTACGTCGAGGGGACGCTGGTGTTCGTCGGCTTCCGCTTCGGCGACCCCGACCTTTCGGCGTTGCTCGACCGGGTCTTCGGCATGTTCGAGCCGCCCCAGCACACCCACTACTTCCTCGGCGCGGGCCTGGGTCCGGTCACGGTCGACGAGCTGATGGCGGAACACCACATCGAGGTGGTGAACCTGGCGGGCAAGGGCGGCGACGACGTCGCCGAGAAGAGCGTCACCGACTGGCTCGACGCCCTGCGCGACGCCTGCACCGCGGCTGGCGTCACCCTGGCCGATACCCGCCCCGACGCCGACGATCTCGAAGGCTGGCTGGCTCGCTATGGCGAGGACAGCGAGGCGCGCGACGCCGTCGACGTCATCGAGGCCGCCGCCCGCGAGGCCAAAGACGGCGAGCGCATCGTCGAGGTTCTCCTCGGCAAGCTCGACCACGTCGAGGACCCCCAGGGCAAGGCCGCGCTCTTGCGCGCCGCCGCCGAGACCTACGAGACCCTGCTCGGCGACGCCAAGCGCGGCTTCGAGACCATCACCGCCGCGATCCATCTCGATCCCGCCGACGACACCCTGGTCGCCGACGCCGAGCGCCTGGCCGCCGCCAGCGGGAGCTGGAGCGACCTCGTCAGCGAGGCCTCCGAGCTGACCACCGAGATCACCGAGCCGGCCCTGGCCGCGCGCTGGTGGACCCGCCTCGGCGTGTGGTACGGCCACCGCCTCGACCGCCCCGACTACGCGCTGCCGTCGTTGCGCCGCGCCCTCGAGCTCGATGGCAAGAACCCGGCGGCGCACCACGCGCTCGCCGACCACCTGCGCCGCCAGCAGAAGTGGGCCGAGCTGGCCGACGCCCTGCGCGTCGGGCTCGAGCACGAGACCACCGACGCCGGCAAGATCGACAGCTACCTGCAGCTCGGCGACCTGTTCGAGAGCCAGCTCTCGCAGACCGCCAAGGCCGTCGAGGCCTACGAGGCCGCGGCCGACGCCGGCGACGGCACCACGCCCGGCCTCGACGACGCGCTGTCGGCCCTCGAGCGCCTGTACCGCCGCGACGAGAAGTGGGCGAACCTGGCCAAGGTGCTCGAGCGCCGGGCCGAGGCGCTCGACGACATCGGCGAGGGTTCCCGGGCCACCGCGGTGCGCCACGAGCTGGCCACCTTGCGCGCCGAGAAGCTCGGCGATCTCGAGGGCGCGATCGCGCGCTACGAGGCGGCGATCGAGAAGGACGGCGCCGATCGCGACGCCCTCAAGTCGCTCGTCGATCTGTACGACAAGACCGGTCGCTCCGACGACTACGTCCGCACGCTCGAGCGACTCGCCAAGGTCGCGCCCGAAGGCGAGCGGCTCTCGACGCTCCGCAAGGTCGCGGCCGAGCTGGAGGACAAGGAGGGCGCCGAGGAGCGCGCGATGGCGGCCTACCAGGCGATCCTCGAGATCGACGGCAACGCCGACGACGCCTACCGCGGCCTGGGCCGCATGCTGCGCAGCAAGGCGCGCTGGTACGACCTGACCGCGCTCCTGGACCGCCACGTCGCCGCCGCCAAGAACCCGGTGCAGCGCGTCGAGCTCTACCTCGACGCCGCCAACGTCTTCGAGAAGGAGCTCGACGATCCTCATCGCGCGATCGAGGCCCACCTCAACGCGCTCGCGATCGACGACAACGCCCGCGCCGCGCTGGTCGCGCTGCCCCGGCTGTATCGGCGCACCGAGGCCTGGGACAAGGCGGTCGCGACGCTGGTCCGCCACGCCGAGCTCGATGGCGTCAAGGGCGCCAACCTGTGGGCCGAGGCCGGCGCGCTCGCGCTGTCGGAGCAAGGCGACTCCGAGGCCGCCGAGCGCTACCTCGACAAGGCGCTCGGCCTCGACGCCGATCACCTGGTCGCGCTGCGGTCGCTCGGCGAGCTGCACGAAAAGAAGGGCTCGTGGTCGAGCGCGGTCGAGAACTTCCTCCGCGCCGAGGCGGTCGCGCCCCAGCGCGCCGATCGCATCGCGCTGTTGACCCGCGCCGCCGAGCTGACCGAGCAGCGCCTCGAAGATCCCGCGCGCGCGCTCGGCCAGCTCGAGCGCATCCTCAAGCTCGATCCCGATCACGTCGGGGCTGGCGAGCGCGTCGCCGACCGCCTGGTGTCGGCCCAGCGCTGGGATGATGCGCTGCCGATCCTCGAGATGCTCGCCCGACGCAGCGAGGGCGGCGATCGCCTGGCCAGCGCGCGTCGGCAGAGCCAGCTCGGCTCGGCCTACGAGCACCTGCACCGCACCGAGAAGGCGGCCAAGCACTTTCGCCTCGCCGTCGACGCCGACCCCGACAACCTCGACGCGGCGCTCGGTCTGGCCGGCACGCTGCTGACCGAGGCCAAGGCCGCGGAGGGCCAGGCCGCCGACGGCACCGAGGAGCGCTGGAAGGAAGTCGACAAGCGCTACCGCGAGATCCTGGCCCGGTTCCGTACCGCGCTGGCCGACGGTCAGGTGGCCGAGATCTGGTACCGCCTCGGCATCACCGCGCGGGCCCTGGGCGACGACAAGAAAGCCGAGAATGCGCTGCGCCGCGCCCTCGAGAAGGAGCCTGCGCACGAGGCCACGCTGCAGGCGATGGTCGAGCTGGGCGGGCAGCGCGGCGACTGGAAGATGGTCGTCGAGGCCAAGCGGGTCCAGGTCGAGCGCGCCCCCGACGTCATGAAGGCCAAGCTGCTCGACGAGATCGGCGACATCCAGCGCGGCAAGCTCAAGGACGTCGGCGCCGCCATCGGCGCCTACCTCGAGGCCCAGCGAGTGTTCGCGACCACCGGCCAGCCCAGCGGTCACGTGCTGCTCCACAAGCTGCTCGACGCCTACTCCGAGCAGAAGCAGTGGCGGCGCGCGGTCGAGATCCTCGACGCGCTGGCCGGCCTCGAGACCTCGCCGTCGCGCCGGACCAAGTACTGGTACGCCGCCGCCGTCATCGCCCGCGACGAGCTCGCCGACACCGAGGTCGCGGTCGAGCGGTTCTCCAGCGCCCTCGACGACGGACCCCAGACCCCCAAGGCCTTCGACGCGATCGACAAGCTCCTCACCGACGCCCACGACTGGAAGGGCCTGGCCCGCGCGGTGCGCAAGCACCTCAAGCGGCTCGGCGACGACGCGCCGCACGATCTGGTGCTCGCGATGTGGACCCGGCTCGGCGATCTGTACCTCGACCACCTCAACAACACCGAGCTGGCCATCGAGGCCTTCGAGATCGCGGCCCAGCTCGAACCCGACAGCCAGCAGCGTCACGAGCAGCTCGCCGACCTCTACCTCGAGGCAGGCGAGAGCCGTCGCGCCGACGCGATCACCGAGTTGCAGGCCCTCTTGACCTTTGCCCCCGACCGGGTCGAGGTCTACAAGACGCTCTCCAACCTCTACAAGGAGGAAGGCGAGATCGACAAGGCGTGGTGCCTCGCGCAGGCCTTGGTGTTCCTGGGCGCCGCCAGCCCCGAGGAGCGCGCGCTGTACCAGAAGTACCGGCCCGCGCAGTTCATCCCGGCGACCCGCCGGCTCACCGAGGAGCTGTGGGGCAAGGCCATCATCGACCGCCGTGAGGACCGCGCGGTCGGCGCGATCTTCGCGTCGACGCTCGGCGCGCTGGCCAACACCACCGCGCAGCAGCCGGCCGCCTTCGGTCTCGACCTCAAGGCTCGGGTCGACCTCGACAACGATGGGCGCCTGCCGGCCCGCGTGGTCAAGTACGCCGCCGGGGTGCTCGCCCTCGATCCCGCGCCGATGGTGTGGTTCGATAGCGGCGATGGCCTGCGCGTCGCCAACACCGTCGACAAGGGCAAGCTGGCCCCCTCGCTCCTGGTGGGCGCCAAGGACAGCGCCCGCACCGACGAGCGCGAGCTGGCCTTCGAGATCGGCAAGCGCCTGGCCTACCTGCGGCCCGAGCGCTTCGTGACGTTTGCGCTCGGCTCCGTCCCGAAGATCGAAGGTGCGTTCTTGGCGGCGCTGCTGGCCTCGGGCACCCAGGTCGAGGCCAGCGACGAGGCCAAGAAGCTGTCGATCACGCTCAAGCAGACCGTGCCGACCCAGCTGCTCGAGCAGGTCGCGGTGCTGGCCGGCAAGATCGGTGCGCGCCTCGGCAACGGCCTGGTGACCGGCTGGCGCAGCGCCACCGACCTGACCGCCAACCGGGTTGGGCTCATCCTGGCCAACGACCTCGAGACCGCCGCCAAGGTGATCGCGACTGAGACCTCGTCGACGTCGACCCTGCCGGTCAAGGAGCGCCTGCGCGAGCTCCTCGCGTTCGCGGCGTCGGAGCAGTACTTCCAGGTGCGCCGGCACCTGGGCCTGACCGTGCGGTCCGAGGCGTCGGCGTGAGCCGCCTCATCGTCTCGGTCGTCGTGCTGGGCGCGCTGGGCGGCGCCGCTCTCTCCGGATGCAGCGACGACAGCCACACCGTCGTGTGCGGCGACTCGATCGTCGATCCGCCCGAGAACTGCGACGACGGCAACACCGACGAGACCGACGCCTGCCGGATGTGTCGGGCCTACTTCGCGCCGCGCAACGTCGTGAAGTGGACCTTCAACGCCCAAGCGGTGCCCGGCTTCACCAGCGACAACTGCTCGGACCTGGCGGTGGCGAGCGTGAAGGTCGACCTCACCGGCCCCGGCACGTTCACCGCGAGCGCCGGCTGCGAGATGGGTCAGGTCTCGTTCTCGGGGCTGCCCAGCGGGATGTACACCGCCGCGCTCACGCCGCTCGACAGCGCCGGCGCCAGCCTGGTGACCGCGCCGATGAACGCCGACGTCGCGGCCAACCTGGTGCCATCGACGACGACCGAGACCAGCATCAACGTCGAGCCGGCGCGCTGGGCCCGCTCGATGACCGGCAGCTACTTCTTTCGGGTGCGCTGGGCCGGCATGGAGTGCTCGGCCGCCGCCCCGCCGGTGGTGACGCAGCTCGTGACCCTGAGCATCGGCGGCGTGCCGGTCAACGCGACCACCTCGGCCGCCAACGGCCTGCCGGCCTACAACGTCAACGGCAGCCAGCCGGTGGCGTGCGTGGCGTCGACGCCGACGATCGCGGAGCGGGTCGACAACCTGCCGTTCGGCTTTGGCACGGTCGCCGTGGTCGGCCGCGACTCGGGCGGGGCCGAGATGTTCCGCGAGACCTTCACGACGTTCATCGGCGCCGGCCGGGCCAACCCCACGATCCAGCTCGACGTCGACTCGACGATCGACGCCGCCGTGGACGCCGCGATCGACGCCCCCGTCGATGCCGGCGTGGACGCGCCGATCGACGCGCCGATCGATGCGCCGCCCGACGCTTGACCGATTTTCGCGCCGCTGACCCAGGGCCGCGCCGGGATTGGGTATGGTCGCGTCCCGTGCTTCGTCGGTTGGTCATCTCGTCGCTTTCGCTGGCTCTCCTCGGAACGGCTGCCTGCCCTGGCCCACGCCAGCGCGGCTCTGGTGATGGCGTCGTCGCCTCGGGCAACGACACCTTCCCGACCGACTTCGTGCCGCCGGCGCCGCTGCCAGCGCCCGACCTGCCCGACCCGGCGACCTTCGGGCTCATGTACCTCGAGCAGATGGCGCCGCGCGTGCAGACCGGGTGGACCCAGTTCCTCGAGGACTGTCGGCTGCGCCTGCCGCCCAACCATCCGCTCAACGATCCGACGCTCGAGGCCACCGTCGAGTTGGTCCTCGATCAGCACGGCGCGCTCCTGTCGTCGACGATCGTCGCGCCCAGCGGTAAGCCCGAGTTCGACGAGGCCGTCGCGGCGATCGCGTCGGACGCCGGACCGTTCCCCGCCGCCGACATCACGCTGCGCTCCGATGACGATCAGGTCTACGTGACCTGGCTCTTCGCGCGCGATCGGCGCCAGGCCGGCGTCGCGACCGCGAGCCTCAAGCGCGTCGAGTGGTCCCTCGACCGGGCGGTCCCCAAGTACCTTGACAACGGCAACCTGGCCGAGGCCGCGCGCCGGCTCGTGCCCGTGGCCACCGCGCCCTCGCCGACCACGCTCGCGCTGGGCGAGCGCCTCATGATCGCCGCCGTGCGCGAAGGCCTGACCAGCGCCGACGTCAGCGTGCAGCGCCTCGCGGTGGGCGCCGCTGGCGACGCCAAGATCCGTCCCGCCGCCCGCGAGCTACGCGCGATCGCCGACGGCGCCCTCGACGTCAACCTGCGCGGCGCCGCCATCGCGGCCCTGGCTGCGGTCGACGACACCGACGCGGTGCCGCTGCTCACCACGATCCTCGTGCGCGACGCGGGCGCCAACGCCGAGCTGACCGGCGGCGCCGCCGGCGCGATGGTGGACCTGGGCGCTGCCGACGAGGTCGGGCGCATCGTCACGACCTGGCTCGCCGAGGGCAAGGCGGCCAAGGCGTCGGCCCAGCAGGGCCGCACCTGGGCCGCGCTCATCGCCGCCGGCGGAGGCGCCGTGCCCAAGGGCATCGCCGATTTTGGCCGCCTGCTGGCCAGCGGCGACGTCCGCACTCGCGGCGCCGCCTGTCGCGCCCTCGCCACCGCTGCCAGCGCCGACGCCGCGGCCTGGAAGCCCCTGGGCCGCGGGCTCGCCGACGCCGACGCCGCGGTCCGCTCGCAGTGCGCGACCGCGATCGCCGAGGCCGCCCAGGCCGGCGCCACCAGCCGTGCCACGTTCTGGCTCTTGGCGCCGCTGCTTCGCCATCGCGACGAGCGCGTGCGCGCCGCTGCCGTGCTCGCGCTCGGCCGGCTCGACGCCAAGCGCGGCGCCGCCGAGCTGGCCGCGCTGGGTCGCGAGAAGAGCCCGCTGGTCCTCGCCAGCCTGGCCGACGCCTGGGTCCGCAGCGGTGAGGCCGATCGCACCGTCGCGCTCCTCGGCCACGACGCCGTCGCGGTGCGCCTGGCCGCCGCGACCGCGCTGGTCGGATTCGGTGGCGACACCGGCCGCGCCAAGGTCGCCGCGCACCCCGATG
>Ga0335394_10007883_pt1 | contig 12017 bp, 10 predicted proteins | sample MAT03_FD_205741 | JGI IMG/M metagenome (GOLD analysis project Ga0335394, IMG submission 205741) | Freshwater microbial communities from Lake Fryxell liftoff mats and glacier meltwater in Antarctica - MAT-03 (spades assembly) (version 2) ... | reverse complement strand
TGGCATAAGAATTTGGGAATTTGGCTAAAAAAAATTTCACGGCAGGAGAACAACGATGATGAATCGACGTCAATTATTGCAGTCCTTATTTGGCTTCACCGCAGGATGCGCTGTGGTGTACTGGCAAACAGCAATTGGGCAAACAGCAAGTGCCGGATTATCAGCCCCTGTGCCGCAGGCTGACAATTCCTCCCGAACACTGATCGAACTGTTGCAGAACACAATTCAACTGTGCCACAATGGTCGGCACGTTGGGCTTGCCGCTAATCAACGCGAAGCCGTCGAGACCCAGGAACTTTGCCACCAAGCAATCACTCGAATCCGACGTTCATCCCGAAACACTCCTGCATTCTGGCAGGCCTGCAGCGATTCAGTCTCCCGCCTAGAAGCAGCAGTTTCTGCACACTTGAAAGTCCCTCTGGCCGAAACTCGATCAGCATCCGACACTTTGCGTCAATTACGCAGTCTGAAGAGGCAATTGGCAATTCAGACAATTCAGGCAATTGGCGCGCCGAGTCGGCTTGCGTGACGTTGAATCTGTTCCGGATGTCTCGTCGTTACCGCGAAAATCGGTTGCGCTAAAGATCACGGTTGTACTCGTTCGATGATGACACGGGGGAAACCGCTTGACGAGGGCACCGGCAAAAACTGCCGGAACAACGCCAGCATCCAGGGACGGATTGGTTATGTACGAAGCACATTTTGGATTCCATCGACAGCCGTTCCAATCTGCAGATGCGTGCCGCGCATTCTTTGTTTCAGAATCCATCCAGGAAATTCTGCCACAGTTGCTGCATGCATTACGTTCAGACTTGGGCATCGCGGTCTTGACCGGAGTGCCGGGCAGCGGCAAAACCTCCCTATTGCGACACATTCAGCAGCAACTCGCCAGGGAAGGCCGTGTCATCGTCTGCTCAGGCGCGAATCTGGGAACGTCGGCCGATCTGATCGGTGCGTTGCTTCAGGCATCTCGCATGACAGGTGGCACGGACACCACAACGAAACCAGTTGCCATTGAACGCGCGATGCAGGGATCGCGGTCGTCTGCACTGGACCACATGAAGCGAACTGCAGAACTCTGGGGCCCAGTCCTGCTGCTCATCGACGATGTGCAACTTGTGCCCCTGCCGGTGCTGAACGAATTGCGAGCCTGCACCGAAGAAGAATGGAACGGCCGCGATCTTGTACGGTGTCTGGTATCCGCGCCGATCTCTTTCGAAGATCAACTTGCGCGACAGGAGTATGCTGACTTCGCTCGTCGAATTCGCTGCCATGCATTTCTGCAGCCACTGAAATCCAGCGAATCCATCCTTTTCCTGAAGGACCAGATCGAACTTGCAGGCGGACGGATTTCAAACGTCTTCACAACTCCGGCGTTGGAATCGATCACCGCCGCAGCGGGTGGAAACCCTCGTTGCCTTGGCTTGCTTGCCGACGAAACACTTGTTGTTGCCGCGATGTTGGGTGAAAAGATCGCTTCGGAAAAATCCGTTCGTACGGCCCTCAGTCGCTTGCAGCACTTGCAGTACCACTGGAACACATCGCCTCACATCAATGTTGTCGAGACGCCAGAATCAGATTCTGAGCCGACTGATATCGATACAAAATCAACCGAAACCCAAAAGATGACTTCATCAACTTCGTCGGTGATACCAAAGTCGTCGGTGATATCAACCAGCACGACTCCAGCAGCGACCCGATTCAACGCACCAATCCAGGCCACAATTGCGCCGGGCGTCATTGAATTTGGTGGCCCCGCAATTTCGACCACTCGCCCGACTGCAGAAACATCGTCCGCGACGACAACGCCGCCTGCTCCGATCCAACGAATCCCGCTGGTTGATGAAAATTCGGACTATGTCGATGTTTCAGAATGCGTCGAATTGCCGGCACACTTGCTGCCCCGTGAACTGACTGATCAAATTCAAGTCATACGCAGCACCACAGCGGCTCCGTCTGCAAGGTTCGAAGACCGCGTACTTAGCGACATCAATCAAACCGCGCCAAGAAACGCAGATATTGAATTCGGTTCTACCACCTCCGGGACTGAACCTGCCCACGCATCAAATGCCCCGAAAGTCGGCAATCTGATTCCCCAATTCGAAGTTGGTCAACGTTTTGTCTCGGAATCCACGCAGGAAAGCATTTCGATTGACGATGTCGAGGATCGCGAAATTCTGGAATTGTTGTATCAGGGCGCGGAACTGGACTTCGCCAACAGTGCCAGCCCATCCATGAAAACACCTCCTGCACCGGAGCGTGGCGAAGTTCCCGAAGCGACAATCGTGTGGTTTGATGGAAATGCAAACGCCGAAGAAACGCGGGCACTTGTTGAAATCAATTCGTTGAACATCACTTCAAACATCGGCAGCACATCACTGTCGATCGCGGAAGAAACTTCTGCAGATCCCTCTCCGCCAGCAGCCGAATCGCAGAACACACACTCTGAACGAGAATCTGACAACCGCGTCACGAGTGGCAAGTTCTTCAATGCCGCCAGCGCCAAACTCTCAAACCGCTCGCCGGTTTTTGATCGCTACACATGGCTCGCACTTGGGCGTGAGGTACCGGCCGGTCGTAGTTCAGTTGTCTCCATGTCTGTGTCAAGACAACTGATTCAGGCGGACTATGGCATGCTCCCATCCGGACCACTCACAACGGTCTCCTCATTGTCACCATACTCGCTACGCATCTCGTCAATCGATCAGATTCCGATCAGCACAACCACAGACGCGGCCCTGATCGACGAGATCGTTCGAAATTCCCTGAACGTTGAATCCGGAGTTTACCTGGCGATTAACGCAGTTGAGGGCTCGCATGACGAAACTCACTACGCAGCTTCCCAGGCAGTTTCAAACAGCGATATGATCGAGGACTCAGAAGATGCAAATTCGAAATCAAATTCCGGCCTGAGAATCTGGCGGGATGGAATGCTGGTCTTTTCGAACGGCAAAGCTACCGCTGACTTCAACGCACCAGATTCGCCCTCAGTGTCGGACGAATCAAATATCGCTGAACGTCAAGCAATTGTAACATCGGAAGAAGTCACTTCAACGCTATCTGCATCTTCCGATGAGAGCGTGTTGAACCGCAGTTCGCTGCAACTTGGTCCAGGTGGATTCTTTACACTTCCTGAGCCCAAGCCGCAGCACGCAGATGAGTTGAGTTCGTTAAAAATCTCTAAAGACGAAGATGTCTACCCGTTCGTTGACGCGATCAACAACATGCGGGCTGACGTACGGAGTTTCCAGGACACTGGTTCCGTTTCCGTTGAGGATTCAGTTGAGGATTCCACCCCAGTCTCGCGATTTTCTCAATCGATCGACTCTGCAAATCAATCAGACAACGTGATCTCGCGGGCAAAACGGCGACTGGACGACCGAACAAACTCGGCGGATACAAAAACCGTGGCACTTCAAATCTCCTCGGAATTGCGCGGTCCGCAAAAGACACAGCACAGCAAAAAGACACAGCTGGAAATTGAGTCCGTCTTGACAACCGACGGAACACTGAACACAGAATCAGCACAAAAATTCGGAAGCCTGTTTACTCGACTTCGGCAGACTCGAAAGCGTGCTGCCGATCAGGCACAAACAGACGTGTAGTTCAGAACGGTCCTTGATCAGTTTTAAAAACGACTCAATCGTCTTCCGACTTCCGGTTGTGTCTCTGAGGAATCTCAGGGACAATTCTGATGTCGGTCGTCATCACGGATGTTCGATCGCACACAACTCACCTGTCCAGTTCGGCAATGTCTAAGACGCCATGTCACAAAAAACAATAACACTGCCAGCATCTGCCGCCGAGCCTCTGCCTGGTACATTTGATCAGCCCGCCGACGCGACCTCTCTTTACCGTCAATGGGGCGCACATCTGGTGGAAGGTGGTGTTCGATTCGCCGTCTGGGCTCCGAACGCTCGCGAAGTTTCTGTCATCACAGACGGCAACGGCTGGACCGCCGGACGTGACTGGTTAAAGTCCAGCGACAACGGCGTCTGGTATGGGTTCATCAAAGGCGTTCTGCCCGGTACCCGATACAAATACGCCATCCGAACGCAAAATGGCAACCTGCTCGAAAAGACCGACCCGGTTGCTTTCTACCACGAAATGCGTCCGCAGACTGCGTCAATCGTCTGGAGTCTTCGCGACTTTCAATGGACCGATCAGCAATGGCGGCAGACTCGCGCCCAAACAAACTGGCTGAAAGCACCAGTATCGATGTATGAGGTTCATCTGGGATCGTGGAAAAGACCTCATGATGGCCGAACATATTTCAACTATCGCGAATTGGCTCATGCACTCGCCGACTATGTTCTGGAAACCGGTTATACTCATGTGCAACTGATGCCGATCACCGAACATCCGTTCGACGGATCCTGGGGCTACCAGACCACAGGTTACTTCGCCCCAACCTCACGCTTTGGATCTCCACACGATTTTCAGTACTTCGTAAATCACATGCATCAGCGTGGCATCGGTATCCTGCTGGATTGGGTGCCAGGCCATTTTCCAACCGATACGCACGGCTTGGCAATGTTCGATGGCACTTGCCTGTACGAACATGCCGACCCACGTCTGGGCTATCATCCCGACTGGAATACGCTGATCTTCAATTACGGTCGCCGTGAAGTCACGGAGTTCCTGATTTCCAGCGCCAGGTTCTGGTGTGATGTTTATCACATTGATGGTATTCGCGTTGATGCCGTTGCATCAATGTTGTATCTCGATTACTCGCGTGATTCAGGACAATGGATTCCAAACCAGTATGGTGGTCGTGAGAATCTGCATGCAATCGACTTTCTGCGTGAATTCAACACATTGATCCATGCGGAATTCCCGGGCGCGATGACTGTCGCGGAAGAATCCACGGCATGGCCCGGCGTCTCGCGTCCGTGCTACACCGGCGGCCTCGGTTTCACCATGAAGTGGGATATGGGCTGGATGAATGACACGCTGCGATTCATGCGACGCGATCCGCTGTTTCGCCAATATCATCTGAATGACCTGACGTTTCGCGGCATCTACGCGTTTTCAGAAAACTTCGTGCTGCCATTGTCGCACGACGAAGTTGTTCATGGAAAACAGTCACTGTTGTCGCAAATGTCCGGCGACACATGGCAGAAGTTTGCCAATCTGCGAGTCCTGCTCTCAGGACAATTCGCCGCGCCCGGTAAGAAACTACAGTTCATGGGAACTGAAATTGGTCAATGGACCGAATGGAATCACGACGCGGAGATCGACTGGATTCTGCGAACCTTCGACACTCATGAAGGCATTCGCCGCATGATCTGTGATCTGAATCGATTGTACATTCAGGAAGCCGCTCTGCACGAAGGCGACGTCGTGCAGGAAGGGTTTCAATGGCTGGTTGGTGATGACCATACAAATTGCGTCATCGCCTTCATGCGTCAGACGCCCGATCATCGCGAAATGATTCTGATCGTCAGCAATCTGACACCAACTCCGAGAGACAATTATCGTCTCGGCGCTCCGTGTGCAGGGTACTACAAAGAAATCTTCAACAGCGACGCTGACTGGTATGGCGGTGCCGGGCTTGGTAACCAGGGCGGCGTCTATTCCAAAGACATCCCGGCTCATGGCAAGCCTGTAAGTATCGTCATTACAGTTCCTCCATTGGCGACTTTAATGTTCAAAGCGGTATCAGCTCCGCCAGCGATTGAAGCTGCGACGACATAAAAAGCCCAATTGCATTGTCTAACGGCAACGAAAAATGCAGCGAACTTTGTGAAGTGCGCTGCGTCGGTAAAGTGTCGTCGTGTCAGAATTAAGCAACTAATGGTGGTTGTGATGATGATGGCCGTAACCACCGCCACCGTATTTGCCAAACCCGCGGTTGTAGCCACCGCCGTAATAGCCGCCACCATAGATCGGTGTTGAGTAAACCTGAACGCTGCGATAGGCAGGATAGCCGCCACCGTAGTAGCCTCCGTTGCCGTAACCTCCACCGTATCCGCCATAATAGGGCTGGCTATAACCTTGACTGTAAGCACCAACGAAATTGTGGTAGCCGTTGCCGTAGTTAACGGAAAGGCCGAACCCTGAGCCACCCGTGTAGCATTGTGCAATCGTATTTGATGACCCGACGATAAAAAGACAACTCAAAGCTGCCACACACACAACTAACTTCTTCATGACCATTCTGCCCGTATTGGAATGAGTTGGGAAATAGAAGCCCGGTCGTTCTGTCGTATCACCGTGATAAAACGTTGCTTAAACTGGAAACCAAACCAAGTGGCTCCGTGGCGGCAATCACTTTCAACTACTGAACTTCCCGGGCTATTCACATTTATCTGAAACCCGATTCCGTCCGGGATAAATCTAAAACCCGGACTCATACAAATGCGAACTGGATGCCAAAAGCTCGGGATCGCAAATACTGCGTGACTCTCGTGCTGAAGACACCGACTCGCGATGGTGAGACCGAAATTCGAATCCTCACGAATCTGTCGGTGAAGGAAGCGACTTCGTTGAAAGTCGCGGATCTGTATCGCAAACGCTGGACTGTGGAAAGCATGTTTCAGGAGATGACCGATCACCTGACGTGTGAGATCAAAACGCGGTGCTATCCCCGAGCGGCCGTGTTTGCCTTCTGTCTGGCGCTGATGGCGTGGAATGGCATGTCGGTGATTCATGCGGCTCTGCGTTCTGTACATGGCGAAGAAACGATTGAAGAGAATCTGTCGGGTTATTATCTGTCGCTGGAAATATCGCAGGTCTATCATGGAATGATGATCGCAATTCCTGCTGAGGAATGGGCGGTCTTTCAGAATCTAACGACGGCTCAACTGGCATCGCTGCTGAAGCAACTGGCGAAAGGCGTGTCGCTGGAAACTCTTCAAAAGCAGAAACGCGGACCCAAGAATCCACAGCCTCCACGAAATTACTCCGGCAACGGAAAACACGTCGCCACCGCAAAGCTGATCGCAAGAAGAATTCACTGAATATCTCACCTTCACAGGGCTGGGCGCTAGCCCGCATAACGCACCGCGCCTCAACGAAAAAGCCTCCGCGTGCGCATCAGTGGATGTAGACAAATCCCTTAAAACGCACGGGAGGCGGATCGATGTCCGAGACACAGCGTACGGAACAGTTGCAGCTTTTTGAAATCGGTCGGCAGAAGGTCACGATGACTTTTGATGGTGGCCAGATCGTAAGCGATGCCGGGCTGCTTCCCATTCGTCAGCTCGATCAAAAGCTTGGCATCCTGGCCGAAGCGGCCCGGCGGTTGCCCGATCCAAGGACGGAAAAAGCCGTCACTCATACGACTGAAGATATCCTGACTCAGCAGGTCTATCAGATTCTCGTCGGCTACCCGGACGGCAATGACGCGCAACTTCTGCGAAACGATCCGCTCTTCTAAACGATCGTCGGAAAAGATCCTCGCCTGGAAGACGAATCGCTCGCCAGCGGATCAACGATCAATCGATTTCTCCACGCCTTCACTCGGCGAGAAGCAGAGAAGCCGACCGATGAACGGGACGTCATCTTCGAAGTGCGACGCGCTCAGGTTGAACGCATTGATGCTATCAATGATTTTCTGATCGACCTGTATGTACGAACTCGAAAGAAGCAACTCGCTCACATCATTATCGATCTCGATCCCACAGCCGATCCGACTCACGGTCAGCAGCAGTTGACGATGTCCAACGGTTTCTATGATCAACATCAGTATCGTCCGATGATGCTGTTCGAAGGCGAAAGCGGATTTCCGCTCGGCGCATGGCTGCGTCACGGAACAGCGCACGCGGGACTCGGCGCGGTCGAAATGATTCAGCTACTTGTGGAACGCATGCGGCAACACTGGCCGGACATCATGATTTTCGTTCGCGGCGATGCAGGTGTGGCTGGCCCTGAAATGTATGAGTGCCGCGATGCTCAGGGGATTCTGTACGCATTCGGTTACGGCACGAATGCGACGTTAAAACACAGGGTTTCTGAGCTGGAACTGGAAGACAACGTTCGGCTGTTGTGGTGGATGACGGGCTGCAAACCTCTGCAGCGGTATCACACGTTTGAAGACTATCGGGCAGGAACTTGGTCTCGGGCGCGTCGAATTGCTACTAAAGTTGAGATCACACACCTGGGCAGCACAAACGTCCGCTTCGTGGTGACCAACATGAGCGGCCATGCGGCGGAATTTATCGTGGGTTCTATGTTCAGCGCGGCAATGTTCCCGAACGTCCGATTGGTGAACTCAAGAACGGTCTTCATGTGCATCGTCTGTGTTCGCATCGCTTCCTGGCGAACAGTCACAAGCTGATGACGCACCTGCTGGCGTACGCTTTGTATGTTCTGTTTCGCGAAGCCAATGAGAAGACGCCGGAGGTGTATAAGATGGAGGTCAGTACGGCGCGAGTTCGTCTGTTTAAAGTCGGTGCGCTGGTGCAGGCGACCCTTCGACACATCTGGTTCAGAGTGGCGAGCCACTGGCCTGGTGCGACTCTGCTGAGTCGAGCGGCGAAGGCTGTGGAGTCGTACGTGACGACGACTTTGGAACGCTGGCTAAGTCAGAATCTATTCACTGGTTTCCATGAATCCGATGCCTGCGATCGATCGTGGATTTCCTTCGCTCCCCTTCTGCTCAAATAGACGTCATGCGACAAACGCTCCGGAATCGGTTCGACCGGTGCTGTGTCTGATCGTCTGCGCGGATCGGTCGAAAATCGATCAAATTTCACTCCAAATCGGAGTCGCGAGCACACTTCGACCGTTTAACTGATCACCGAGTCATGAATCAGGGAAACAAAACAATTCTCAGCCCAGCGGAGGGGCGTGGTGCGCAATGCAGGCTAGCCGCCGGTGAAACGCGTTATCACGCTGGCAATAGCGTCTTGGTTAAAGCTACCGCAGTCGATGCGACGATCAGACACATGAGTTCAGCCTGCGCACCGGCGGCGAATGATCCGGCAAATTCTGCCGGAACAAATCAACACATCGGAATAGTCCCAACGAAAGACAACGGAATGTCAGGGGCGGGGAAAACGGAAAATCTGCGACTAGGCTTCATGGAAACCATGGAAGTCGATGGTCGCGGTCACATTGGCGGACTGCTGATTACCAATCAAAATGGTCGTCCGCTGGAGTTCCAATGCACAACGCCCGTGAAACCGAATCGCACTCAGGAAATCCTGTTTGGCGATACACTGCGGTCGTGGCTGCTTGGCGAACTCATCGGCAGCACGCTGCTGGATCGTGTCGCCATCAAACCGAACATCATCATTACCAGTGATCCTAACCTGCTGGAACTTCGCAACCATACATCGATTCCCGTTGCTTGCGCGGCAGATGCAAAATCCAAACTGGCAGAGCAGGGCTGTACGCTGCGCATCGGAGGCAGCATTTTGCGGTTTCACGAAGGCCATCAGCTGGATGCCGAATCGTTAACGAAGCAGAAGCACCTGATTCCCGATGCCGCTAACCTTGCCGAACCACTGGAACGAGTTCGCGAGGCACTGGCGGAAACTGTCAAGACGGTGTTTGCAAGATGAGCGAATTTGATTTTGACGACGACGCAAAGTTTGCTGACGACGCTGAGTTTGCTGGCAAGCCGGAGACGTCAGTCTCCGGGTACCCCGACACAGGATTGGAACATATCGCATCCGGGGACTCACGTCCCCCGCTCGTCGAATCTATTGCGGAAGCCAAACGATCGACTCGCATTGATGTGGCGCAGACAGGCTTCAATCCTGCACTGAGTCGTATGCCAACGGTTGAGACTCAGGCAGTTTCACTCAACACCGTTCTGGATTTCGTTCCGTCTTGGACGGCGCGACGGATTCCAATCAAGTGCATTGGTATTACGCTGCCGGAAGGAATTGAATTCCTTCCGTCAAAGACCGACACCACGAAGTCATCCGATGGTGTTGATCTGAAGAGAATCGGCCCGGCAAAGAAGGTGGAGGAGGAAACAGATGGCGTCGAAAAGCCGCGCAAGGTGACTCGCATCAAGCCGCCTGCGGACGCTTTGTCGCTTCAGGACCGTCTGTTTTATCTGCTGCAGCCGCCGCTCGAATCGTGGCTGGCTGAGCAGGAACTCATCATGCCGTTTGAGCCCTTCGGCTATCAGTACGAAGGCATTGCGTGGCTGTTCTCCAGCCATTCCGCGTTGCTCGCCGATGAAATGGGTCTCGGCAAGACGATGCAGACAATCACGGCAATTCGCCTGTTGCTGCGCAGCGGACAGGCGCGGCGGATTGTGCTGATCTGCCCGAAACCGCTGATTCCGAACTGGCAGCGAGAATTCAAAACATGGGCCGAAGAACTGCCTGTTGTCACTGTGGAAGGCAACGGCCAGCGGCGGCGCATGCTTTGGACAATGCCTGGCATCCCGATTTTGATTGCCAACTACGAATCCATGACGCGTGATATCGCCGACATTCCGGAAGACGAACAGCCGAAATTCGATTTACTGGTTCTGGACGAAGCTCAGCGCGTCAAGAATCGTGAATCACGCACGGCGGAAGCCGCGCGTTCCATTAAGCGACGAAGAAGCTGGGCTCTGACCGGCACGCCCATCGAAAACCGCCCGGAAGAACTTGGTGCGCTGTTTGAATTTATGGAGGTCATACCGAAAGGCGGCTGTCCTGATCTGCGACAGCTTCAAAAGCTCGCCAAGAAATACATTCTGCGCCGGACCAAAGATGTGGTCATGAGCGACATGCCGCCTCGCATCGATCGTGATGCGGAACTGGAACTCACTGACGCTCAGGAATATGCCTATCGCACGGCCGAAAAAGAAGGCATCATCCAATTGAACGAACTGGGTGATACGATCACCGTCCAGCATGTTTTTGAACTTGTCCTGCGACTCAAGCAGATTACAAACTACGATCCCTTCACTGGTGAAAGTGCCAAGCTGGAACGATTACTCGCTGACATGGAAGAAATCGGCGCGAGCGGCGGGAAGGCGATTCTGTTCAGCCAATGGACGAAGACGATCGACTGGCTGGCTCCAAAGCTGAAAGAATTCAACCCGCTGATATATCACGGCGGTGTTCCCACAAAGCAGCGTGAACCGATCCTTGCAAAATTCAAAGAAGACCCGAACGCCCACATCCTGTTGATGAGCTACGGCACGGGTGCGGTGGGACTGAATTTGCAATTCGCGGGCTACGTATTCCTGTTTGACCGCTGGTGGAATCCGGCGATCGAAGATCAGGCCATCAACCGAGCGCATCGCATTGGCGTGAAGAATCCGGTCATCGTGACTCGATTCATTTCGAAGAACACGATTGAAGAACGGATCGACCGAGTCCTCAGCGAAAAGCGAGCACTCTTCGCAGCGATTCTAGGTGACGGAGACAATAACAATGTGTCGCTGGGCCTGAATGCGACCGAGATTTTTGGTCTGTTCGATCTGAAAGCAAGGCATAAAGGTGGTTCAAAATCGATCGGACCAAAGCCGGTTGAACAATCGACCGATGCCGCATGATTTTGATTCACTCATCTATTCTTATCATTGGTCTGTGTAGGTTGTTGCACTTTCAGCACACATCATTTGTGGATTAGCGAGTGCTTCTCGAACTGAAGCGAATTAAAAGTAGAGCCGCATCATATTGTCTATTGAACTTGTCTGGATGGCCGCTCCACTCACGCATGAATCGTCACCTCAGCTCCAACAGCACCCGAAACGCACCTTGAGTCGGCGAATAGTGCGGACTCATCAGTCGTGATGAACTGGCAGTTTCCTCAACCGCACTGAAAATGTTACCACCGCGAATTGAACCAGCTCCGCTGTGGACGGAGGATTCGGCAGCGAGAACAAGGCATCGTTCAAATTCATTGCCGTGCATGTCGTAAAGTCCCCAGGCATTTGGTTTCAGCATGCGAGTCGGCTGAACATCCTTGTGGGCATTGGTTTCGAACCACGCATATTCTGACAGCTGCAAAGGTAGCCGCCCATTTTCGATTGGGGTTTCGAAGAATTGATGGATTCGTTACGCGTTCGTCATGTCTGACGTTGTACCACCACAAATCGATCCGCGGGATCTGATGAT
>Ga0335394_10007881_pt1 | contig 12018 bp, 10 predicted proteins | sample MAT03_FD_205741 | JGI IMG/M metagenome (GOLD analysis project Ga0335394, IMG submission 205741) | Freshwater microbial communities from Lake Fryxell liftoff mats and glacier meltwater in Antarctica - MAT-03 (spades assembly) (version 2) ... | reverse complement strand
ACCACGACCCCCGACCCCGGCACCCTCACCGCCACCGCCACCGCCACAGAGCCGGAAGGCCTGACCGCGAGCGTCCACCGGCCCCGGCATACCGGCTTGGTGCGCCGGGCACTGTGCTAAAATCGCCGTCACGTTCATTGCACGACAGGCTTCCTGCGACGCGCCCGATAAGTCGCCGCTGCAGGCAGTGCTCCGACAGGTTCTGCGCCCGTAGCTCATTTGGATAGAGCACCGGCCTTCTAAGCCGGGGGTAACAGGTTCAAATCCTGTCGGGCGTGCCAGGTTTTCGATCTCCGACGCGCTGCGCGTCGCGTTCAGGTCAATGGTGGCTGTAGCTCAGCGGTAGAGTCCTGGATTGTGATTCCAGTTGTCGCGGGTTCGAACCCCGTCAGCCACCCCACCCCTTCCAGGACGACCGGAAGCGTCAGGCCAGCTTCAACACCACCACGCCGCTGACGATCAGCAGCACGCCCATGATGCGCGCCAGGCTGGCGGCGTCCCCGAAGAACGCGATGCCGACGACAAAGGTGCCGGCCGCGCCGATGCCGGTCCAGATCGCATAAGCGGTGCCGAGGGGGATCTCGCGCTGCGCAAGGTAGAGCAGGAACCCGGAGAGCCCTATGCCCGTCAGCGCCAGCGCGATGCCGCCGACCCGGTAAGCATCGCTCTGCGCGAGCTTCAATCCCACCGGCCAGCTGATTTCGAACATTCCCGCCGCGATCAGGTAGATCCATGCCATTGCGTTCTCCATAGCGAAAGGGCTCGTGGGGCTACGCGACCAACCTCAGGACGCGCACGCGTCCCCGGTTGTGGCTATGCTGCCATCCATCGGCGCCGATTCCGGCGCGGCCCTCCCTATCCTGCCATGGACACGAAGCACATCACCAGTTTGGCGCATCGATTGGTCCAACCCTATCGGATTGCGGACGGCCGCAAGTTCAAGTTGAAGGACTACCGCGCCGACGACACGGGCGCGCTGAAGGCCGAGGACAAGCCGCGCGCGCAGGAGGCGCTCGCAGTCGGCAAGGAGGCGCTCGCGCAGCTTCAGGACATGCTGTATGCGCAGGATCGCTGGTCAGTCCTGCTGATCTTCCAGGCCATGGACGCCGCCGGCAAGGATGGCGCGATCAAGCATGTGATGTCGGGGATCAATCCGCAGGGCTGCCAGGTGTATTCGTTCAAGGCGCCGTCGGTCGAGGAACTGGACCACGACTGGCTGTGGCGTTGCCAGCGCGTGTTGCCCGAGCGCGGGCGCATCGGCGTGTTCAACCGCAGCTACTACGAGGAAGTGCTGGTGGTGAAGGTCCATCCGGCCTTCCTCGAGACGCAGAAGCTCCCACCCAAACTCGTCACCCGCGATATCTGGGAGGATCGCTACCACGACATCCGTGCGATGGAGCGGCACTTGGCGCGCAACGGCACGTTGATCCTCAAGTTCTTCCTCAACGTGTCACGCGAGGAACAGAAGAAACGCTTCCTCGAGCGCATCGACCAGCCGGACAAGAACTGGAAGTTTTCCGCCAGCGACGCGAAGGAGCGCGGCCACTGGGACCAGTACATGGACGCCTACCAGGCGCTGATCCGCAAGACTTCCGCCCCCCACGCGCCGTGGTACGTCGTGCCGGCCGACAACAAGTGGTACACGCGCGCCATCGTGGCGGCGGCCATCGTCGATGGCTTGGCGTCGCTCGACCTGCACTATCCCCGGCTGGATGCGGCGAAGCGCGCGGAGCTCACTGCGGCGAAGAAACTGTTGCTGGCCGAGAAGCGCTGAATCCCCGGGAACCGGCACGCTACCCGGCCCCGGGTCCGTTTACCGCTACACTCCGTAATTGCGCGTCGGAAGACGCCGCCCTCGCAAGACCCGATGAAATTCAGCGTCGCCACCTACAATATCCACAAGGGCTTTTCCCACCTCACGCGCCGCATGGTGATCCATGAGCTGAAGGAAAAGTTGCACGGACTGTCCGCGGACCTGCTGTTCCTGCAGGAGGTGCAGGGGGTGCATCATCATCACGCCGGCCGCTACCACGATTGGCCCGGCAAGCCGCAGCACGAGTTCATCGCCGACACGATGTGGCGCGAGGTGGCCTATGGCCGCAACGCCGTCTACCGGCAGGGGCATCACGGCAATGCCGTACTGTCGCGCTATCCGATCATCGCGCAGGAGAACGCGGACATCTCGGCGCACGCGTTCGAAAGCCGCGGCCTCCTGCACTGCGAGATCAAGCTCTCCGAGCGCTCGCCGGTGCTGCATTGCCTCAACGTGCATCTCGGGCTCTTCGAGCGCGGGCGCACCCAGCAGATCCGCGCGCTGGTCGATCGCATCAGCGCCACGGTGCCGCGGGATGCGCCGATGATCATCGCCGGCGATTTCAACGACTGGCGGCGCAAGGCCGACCGCACGCTGACCGAGGAGCTTGGCGTGTATGAAGTCTTCGAAGCCGTGAAGGGCCGCCCGGCACGTACGTTCCCGTCGGTGATGCCCGTGTTTCGACTTGATCGCATCTATGCGCGCGGACTGACCGCCGTCGATGCGCACGTCCACTACGCCTTCCCCGCCGGCCGGATGTCCGATCACGCGGCGCTCGCGGCCACCTTCGAAGTTCCGCGCAAGGCTCGTTGACGCGCGGCAATCGTGCTCCTCGCCCGATGAACCGGTTCACGCCCGGCAACGCGTTAGACCTGCTGCGCAGCGGCGGCGAGTTCTTTCCCGCGCTGTGCGAGGCGATTGCCGCCGCGCAGCACGAGATCTGGCTCGAGACCTACATATTTGCCGATGACGATGCCGGCAGGCTGGTGGCGGCGGCGCTGGTCAGTGCCGTGCAGCGTGGCGTCGAAGTGCGCGTGCTGGTCGATGGCTGGGGCGCCAAGCACTACCTGACCAAGGCGCTTGAGCGGTCGCTGCGCGAAGGTGGCGTGCGCCTGATGAAGTACCGGCCCGAGGTGGCGCCGTGGCAGTTTCGCTCGCACCGATTGCGCCGGATGCACCGCAAGCTGGCTCACGTGGATGGCGAAGTGGCCTTCGTCGGCGGGATCAACCTGATCGACGACATGAACACGCCGGGGCACAAGCCGCCGCGCGTCGACTTCGCCGTCCGCGTGCGCGGGCCGCTGCTGGGGCCGATCGTGCAATCGATGCAGCGGCTGTGGGCATTGGTGGAGCTGGTGCAACTCGACCGCAGCCACGTGCCGTTGTTCCCGGACGCATTTGTCGTGGAACAAGCGGGCACGCAGACCGCCAAGTTCGTCATCCGCGACAACTTCCGCTACCGGCGCGACATCGAACGCGCCTACCTTGCCGCCATCCGCACCGCCAAGCGCGAGATCCTGATTGCCAACGCCTATTTTTTTCCCGGCATCCGCTTCCGGCGCGCGCTGACGGCAGCGGCGCAGCGCGGCGTGGCCGTCACGCTGCTGCTGCAGGCGCGCGTCGAGTACCGGCTGCTGCACTACGCATCGCGCGCGCTTTATGGCCAATTGCTGGCATCCGGGGTGCGCATCGAGGAGTACCACCAGTCGTTTCTGCACGCCAAGGTGGCGGTGGTCGATGACATGTGGGCCACGGTGGGTTCGTCCAACATCGATCCCTATTCGCTGCTGATGGCGCGCGAGGCCAACATCTTCGTCCGCAATCCGCACTTTGCCGACCAGCTGCGCAGCGAACTGTTGCTGATGATCGACGGCGGGTCGCGGCGCGTGGAGCCCGACCGCTGGGCCGGGCGCTCGCCGCTGGCCAAGGCCGCCACGTGGGTGGCCTACGGATTGGTGCGCGTCGGCATGGGCTTGCTGGGTTACGGCGGCAACGAGTGGTTCGTGCAGCGCACGAACCGGGCGCACTGACGATGGCTGTGCACCACTCCGCCGCACCTTTGCCGGCCCCTGTCGAGCGCAACGTCCCGCGTACGCACCGCGGCGACTGGGCGACGATGTTCACACTGCTTCCCTACTTGTGGGAGTACAAGGGCCGCGTGCTCGCCGCGCTGACCTGTCTGGTGCTGGCCAAGGTGGCCAACGTCGGCGTGCCGGTGCTGCTGAAGGAAATCGTCGACAGCCTCGACCCGCGCTCTTCGCTGCTGGCGGTGCCGTTCGCGCTGCTGGTGGCCTACGGCGCCTTGCGGCTGTCCACCACGCTCTTCACCGAACTGCGCGAATTCTTCTTCGCGCGCGTCACGCAGCGCGCGGTGCGCAAGATCGTGTTGCAGGTCTTCCGGCACCTGCATGCGCTGTCGCTGCGCTTTCACCTGCACCGGCAGACGGGTGGCCTGACGCGCGACGTCGAGCGCGGCCAGCGCGGCATCTCCACGCTGATCAGCTATGCACTGTTTTCGATCCTGCCCACGCTGATCGAGATCACGCTGGTGCTGACCATCCTGGTCGTGCGCTACGACTGGACGTTCTCGGCAATCACGCTCGGCGCGCTGGTGCTCTACATCACGTTCACGGTGCTGGTCACCGAATGGCGCACCCACTTCCGCCGCACGATGAACGAGCTCGACTCGAAGGCCAACACGCGGGCCATCGACAGCCTGCTCAACTACGAGACCGTGAAGTACTTCGGCAACGAGGAGTGGGAGGCACAGCGCTACGACCAGAGCCTGCAGCGCTTCGAGGCGGCGGCGGTCAAGAGCCAGACGTCGCTGTCCGTGCTCAACGTCGGGCAGTCGGTGATCATCGCCATCGCCGTCACGCTGATCGTCTGGCGCGCCACCGTGGGCGTGGTCAACGGCACGATGACGATCGGCGACCTGGTGCTGGTGAACGCATTCATGATCCAGCTCTACATTCCGCTCAATTTCCTCGGCGTCATCTATCGCGAGATCAAGCAGGCGCTGGCGGACATGGAGCGGCTCTTCGGGCTGATCGAGCAGAACGCGGAGGTGAAGGACGCGCCCGGCGCCGCGCCGCTGGCCATCCGTGGCGCGGAAGTACGTTTCGAGCATGTCGACTTCGCCTACGAAGGCAACCGCAAGATCCTGTTCGACGTGACGTTCACCATTCCTGCGGGCCGCACGGTGGCGGTGGTGGGGCCTTCAGGGGGTGGCAAGTCCACGCTGGCGCGGCTGCTTTACCGCTTCTACGATGTTGCGGCCGGCACGATCACGATCGACGGGCAGGACATTCGCAACGTGAAGCAGAGCAGCCTGCGCGCGGCGATCGCGATCGTCCCGCAGGACACCGTGCTCTTCAACGACAGCATCGAGTACAACATCGCGTACGGCAAGCCGGGCGCGACGCATGAAGAAATCGTCGCGGCCGCGCGCCTCGCGCAGATCGACACGTTCATCGCCGGGCTTCCGGACGGTTACGCTACCTCCGTCGGCGAACGCGGCCTGAAACTCTCCGGCGGCGAGAAGCAGCGCGTCGCCATCGCGCGCGCCGTGCTGAAGAGTCCGCACATCCTCATCTTTGATGAGGCCACCAGTGCGCTCGATTCGCGCGCGGAGAAGGCCATCCAGGCGGAATTGCGCGAGATCGCGCATAACCACACGACGCTCACGATCGCGCACCGACTGTCCACCATCGTCCACGCCGACGAGATCCTGGTGCTGGAACAGGGGCGCATCGTCGAGCGCGGGACCCACCCGGTGTTGCTGGCCGCCGGCGGCACCTACGCCCGCATGTGGCGGCTCCAGCAGGACCAGGAACAGCACGCCCCGGAGCCGCTCCCGGCGTTGTTGCAGGGGCGCCACGGGGAAACCGCCGCCTAAGAACCTATTCCCGGGGGATTGACGAGTTCTTCCGGGCGTGCGATAACGCGGGCAGTCATTATTGAGAAGCTCCCTCATGATCCGTCGCTTACTCGTTGTTTTCGCGGTGTTTGCGCCGTCGCTGGCCTTGGCCGCGCCAACGGTCCTCGACGCAGGCAAATTGAAGCTGATGTCGGCCAATGCGGTCGTCATCGACCCGACCGACGGGCAGGTCGTCTATTCGAAGGCCGCAAACGAAGTCACGCCGATCGCGTCGCTGACCAAGCTGATGACGGCCATGGTCGTGCTCGACGGCGGGCAGCCGCTCGACGAGGCGCTCGAGATCGACATGGGGGATTTCGACTACCTCAAGGGTTCGCGTTCGCGCCTGCGCATGGGTTCGACGCTGTCGCGCGACGAAATGCTGAAGCTGGCGCTCATGTCGTCGGAGAACCGCGCCGCGTCCACGCTCGCGCGTCACTATCCCGGCGGCACGCCCGCGTTCGTCAGCGCGATGAACGCCAAGGCGGCGCTGCTCGGACTTTCGCGCACGCGTTTCGACGACCCGACCGGCCTGTCGCCGCGCAACGTGTCCACGGCCATCGATCTCGCGCGAATGGTGCAGGCGGCGGCGGACTATCCGCTGATCCGTACGTACTCCACCACGCCGGCGCACCATGTCGCGGTCCAGCCCACCGGCCAGACGCTCGGCTTCAACAATTCCAACGGGCTCGTGAAGAGCGGCACGTGGGACATCCAGTTGCAGAAGACGGGTTACATCCGCGAAGCCGGACGCTGCGTGGTGATGTTGGCCACGGTGGGCAGCAAGCCGATGGTGATCGTGCTGCTCGATTCGATCGGCAAGTACACGCGCATGGGCGACGCGCAACGCGTCAAGCATTGGCTCGAGACCGGCGAATCGATGCCGGCCACGGAAGTGCGTCCGCTGGTCGTGCGCTCGGCGCCGAAGCTCCGCAAGCCGGCCAAGGCCGTCAAGGCCACGCCATCGAAGTTGGTCAGCAGCAACAAGGCCCGCAACGGCTGAAGCGGATGCATCGACAGCGGCGCGCCCATTGCGCCGCTGATGACTGTTGTGGCGCAGCGCATCCGCCGCAGTCGAGGCCTCTCCCTGCACATCGCGGCAACGAACGCCTGTTGCGCTAGACTGCCGTCTCCGCCGCGACCGCGCGCCGCCTTTGGCCCGACGACAGGCAATCAAGACTTGACGCGGCTGTCCACGAATGGAGGATGCAATGAATCGATTCGTCATGCGCGCGCTGGCCGCGGCATTCGCACTGCTGTTGTCTCCCGGATTCGTATACGCGCAGGCATGGCCCAACAAACCGGTGAAGCTGGTGGTGCCGTTTCCCGCGGGTGGCGGCACGGATGCTTTCGCGCGGCCGCTGGCCGCGGCGCTGTCGCAGGCACTGGGCCAATCGTTCTTCATCGACAACCGCGGGGGCGCCGGCGGCACGATCGGCGCCGAGATCGCGGCCAAATCGCCGAACGACGGCTACACGTTCCTCGTCGGCGCGGTCCACCACACGATCGCGGTCAGCGTCTACAGCAAGCTGCCCTACGATCTCGAGCGTGACCTGATGCCCGTCACGCTGGTGGCGGTGGTGCCCAACGTCGTCGTCGTGCATCCGAAGGTGCCGGTCAATTCGATCACCGAGCTGGTCGCCTACGCCAAGGCCAATCCCAACAAGCTCAATTTCTCGTCCGCCGGCAACGGGACGTCGCATCACCTGGCGCCCGAACTCTTCAAGACGATGACGGGCACGCAGATGAATCACATCCCCTACAAGGGCGCAGGTCCCGCGATGCAGGACCTGCTGGCCGGACAGGTCGACCTGATGTTCGACGGCATGGGCAGCAGCGCGCCGCAGATCCGCGGCGGCAAGTTGCGGCCGCTCGCGGTCACGACGACCACGCGGTCACCGGCGTTCCCGGACGTGCCGACGGTGCAGGAGGCTGGTGTTCCCGGTTACGAGGTCACCACGTGGTATGGCTTGTGGGCGCCCGCGGGCACGCCGCCCGACATCGTCAACAAGCTGCAGGCCGAAGTGACCAAGGCGCTGCTGAAGCAGGACATGAAAGAGATCTGGGCCGCGCAAGGGGCCTCGTCCGGGGGCAATACACCCGAACAGTTCACGGTGTTCATCCGCAACGAGGTCGTGAAGTGGGCGAAGGTCGTGAAGGACTCCGGCGCGCGCATCGACTGAACGCGCGGCGGGCTTCAGGGACGCGCAGCGGCCTTCCGAAGGCTGGCGTCCAATAACTCTCGAGCATTGGCGCGCGTTTTGGCGGTGACCTGTGCACCGCCCAGCATGCGCGCCGTTTCCTCCACGCGTTGCGCAGCATCGAGGCGATCGAGTTCGGAGCGCACGCCGTCGTCGTCGCCGCTCTTGCGCACGCGCAGGTGCGTGTCAGCACACGCGGCCACCTGCGGCAGGTGCGTGACGCACAGCACCTGCCGCCGCGAGCCGAGCGCCTGCAGCAATTGGCCCACGGTCGCCGCCACGGCGCCGCCGACGCCGCTGTCCACTTCATCGAACACCAGCGTCGGAATCTGCCCGGCTTCGCTGGCCGCCACCTGTACCGCCAGCGCGATGCGTGAAAGTTCGCCGCCCGACGCCACGCGCGCGAGCGAGGCCAGCGGTTGCTTCGGGTGGCTGGCGACGCGGAACGTGAGGTCGTGCAGCCCGTAGCTCGCGGGCGTGTCCAGTGCGTCTTGTCCAATCTCGAAGTGGCCGCCTTCCATCGCCAACTGTTGCATGGCTTCGGTGACGCGATGCGCCAGCTCGTTGCCGGCGTACCGACGCTTCTGTGCCAGTTGCTTCGCGGCGGCAAGGAATTGGTACTCGGCGGCCTCTGCGCGTGCCGCCAGCGCGCTGGCGTCGCCCGCATCGGCCAGCGCCGCCAGCTCGGCCTCCGTCGAGGCGAGAAGCAGGGGCAAGGCCTCCGGCCGCACGCGGTACTTGCGCGCGGTGTCGTGCATCGCCGTGAGGCGCTCTTCCACGCGGCGCTGTTCGTCCGGATCGAGGTCGAGGCGCCGCTGATAGTCGCGCAAAGCGCGCGCGGCTTCGTCGATCTGGATCTGCGCGGGCGACAACAACGCCACCACGTCGGCCAGTGCCGGGTCGTGCACGGCCGCGGCCTCCATCCGGTGCATCAGTTGCGCGAGGCGGACCGTCATCGCGTCGTCGGCGTCGGCCAGCGTGGCGATGCCGTCGGCGGCGGCGGTGATCAGCGTGGCGGCATTCGACAACCGCGATTGCGCGGCCGCCAGTGCCACCCATTCGCCGTCCGCGACGGCCAGCAGCGCGAGTTCGCTGCGGCGCGCGTCGAGGGCATCGCGTTGCGCCGCGTGGGCCGCAGCACCCAGCGCGGCCACGTCGCGGCGTTCGAGCGCTGCGCGCCACGCGCGCCAGCGCTGCGCCACTTCCTGCGCCAGCGTGGTAAAGCCGCCGAAGGTGTCGACGAGATTGCGCTGCGCTTCCGGCGCACCCAGCGACTGGTGCGCGTGCTGCCCGTGGATGTCGACGAGATGCTCGCCCAGATCCTTCATCTGCGCGACGGTTGCGGGCCGCGCATTGATCCAGGCGCGGCTCTTGCCCTGCCCGTCCTGCACGCGCCGCAACAGCACGGCTTCGTCTTCGCCGACCAGGTCATGCTCGACCAGCCACGCGCGCACCGCTGGCGCGTCGGCAATGTCGAACAGCGCGGCAAGTTCGGCGCGTTGCGCGCCGGGGCGCAACTGTCCCGGGACGAAGCGGTCGCCGAGCAGCAGGCCGAGCGCATCGAGCAGGATCGACTTGCCGGCGCCCGTTTCGCCGGTCAGCACCGTGAAGCCCGCGTCGAATTCGACATCGAGAGCATCGACCACGACGAAATTGCGAATCGAAAGCGAACGCAGCATGAGGGGGAGCGAGTTACGCCGACGCGTCCGGGCGCCCGGCGGTGAGGCGCTCCGGGGTTTCGCTCCAGTGGAGCTTCTCGCGCAGCATCGCGAAGTAATCGTGGCCCTCCGGATGGAGGAACCGTGCCGCGAAAGACGCGCGCTGCAGCGTGACGCACTTGCCTTCGGCCAGTGCCACGTGCGTCTGGCCATCGCAGTGCACGCTGGCGTCGCGGCCGCGCGTGACGGTGATGGCGATGGTGGCGTCGTCGCCGATCGCGATGGGCCGGTGCGTCAGCGCATGCGGCGCGACCGGCACCAGCAACAGCGACGGCAACTGCGGCGCAAGGATGGGACCGCCTGCTGACAACGCGTAGGCCGTCGAGCCGGTGGGCGTGGCGACGATGATGCCGTCGGCGCGCAACGCGTAGGCAAAGCGCCCGCCGATGGCCACCGCGCAGTCGATCATTCCGCCGAGCGAACCGCGGTTGACGACGACGTCGTTCAGCGCCAGCACCTCGTGGCGCGAGCCGTCCTCGCGGTCGATCACGGCAGCCAGCAACGTGCGGCGTTCCTCGACATGACGGCCATCGAGCATCGCGGCCAGCACGGTTTCCATTTGCGCCAGCGGGATGTCGGTGAGAAAGCCCAGCCGGCCCTGGTTGATGCCGATAAGCGGCACCGCGTGCGGGGCCATCAACCGCGCGATGGCGAGCATGGTGCCGTCACCGCCCAGCACGATGGCCAAGTCGACGCGCGTCGCCAGCTCCGCGGCCGGCGCGGTGGCAAAACCGGGAACCGGTGCGTAGTGCGCAGTCTCGGCCTCGACGATCACTTCAAGCCCGCGTGCGGCCAGGAAGGCGGCAAGACGCGCGAGCGGTTGCGCAATGCCGGGGCTGGCATGTCGCCCGACGAGTGCCACGCGGGCAAAGGGGGCGGAGGAGGGTCGAGCCGGCATGGTCACGATTAAACCATAGGAGCATCGCACAGCAGGCACCGACGTTCGGGTGAGCGTTGACCGCGGCGGGACGTTCCGCCACCCGGGCGCCAGCGTAGAATCATCGCCATGCTGGAAGCACGGGCCCAACACCTGCTGAAGACCCTCATCGAACGCTACATCGGTGACGGACAGCCCATGGGCTCCCGCTCGCTGTCGCGCCATTCGGGCCTCGACCTGTCGCCGGCCACGATCCGCAACGTGATGGCCGACCTCGAGGACCTGGGCTTCATCGCCAGTCCGCACACGTCGGCGGGGCGCATCCCCACGGCCAAGGGTTACCGGTTCTTCGTCGACACCTTGATGGTGGTCAAGCCGCTGGGCGAAGCGGAGATCCAGCGCCTCGAAGGCGAACTGGTGGCCGATCGCCCGCAGCAGCTTCTCAGCGCCGCCGCCGGCCTGTTGTCGCAGTTGACGCAGTTCGCCGGCGTGGTGATGACGCCGAAGCGCCGCGAGGCTGCGTTCCGCCATATCGAATTCCTTCGCCTCGCCGATCGCCGCGTGCTGCTTATCCTCGTCACCGCCGACGGCGACGTGCAGAACCGCGTGCTGCATACCGAGCGTTCGTACGGGCAGGCGCAACTGGCGGAGGCCAGCCAGTTCTTCAACCAGAATTTCGCCGGACAGCCGCTCACCACCATCCGCGCGCGCATCGCCGACGAACTGCGCGCGCTGCATGCGGACATCGCCGGCCTGATGACGGCCGCAGTCGACGCGGGTGAGGGCGCACTTGCCGAAGGCGAGAGCCTCGTCGTCACCGGCGAGCGCAACTTGCTGCAGGCGGAGGACATCTCGTCGAACATGGAGCGCCTGCGCCGTCTCTTCGACATGTTCGAGCAGAAGACGTCGATCCTGCATCTGCTCGATCTTTCACAGCGTGCGCAGGGCGTCCAGATCTACATCGGCGGCGAGTCCGGCCTCAGTCCGCTCGACGAGCTGTCGGTGGTCACCGCGCCGTACGAGCGCAACGGCAAGGTGATCGGCACGCTGGGGGTGATCGGACCCACGCGGATGGCCTACGAGCGCGTGATCCCGATTGTCGACGTGACCGCCAAGCTCCTGTCCAACGCGATGGCCCAGCAGGGCAACGATGAGTAGCGGCGTCCATCCGAATGCGCAGTTGCTGACGCGCCTCTATACGGCCTTCGCTGCGCGCGACGCGGCCACGATGGTCGCGTGCTATGCGCCGGATGCCACGTTCACCGATCCGGTCTTCGACCTGCGCGGCGACGAAGTGGGCGCGATGTGGACGATGTTCTGCGAGCGCGGCCGCGACATGACGCTCGAATTCCGCGACATCCGTGCCGATGCGGCTACCGGCACGGCGCATTGGGAGCCGCGCTACACGTTCTCGGTCACCGGCCGCCCGGTGCACAACCGGATCGATTCATCCTTCACGTTTCGCGATGGGCGAATCCACGTGCAGCGCG
>Ga0335394_10007863_pt1 | contig 12032 bp, 10 predicted proteins | sample MAT03_FD_205741 | JGI IMG/M metagenome (GOLD analysis project Ga0335394, IMG submission 205741) | Freshwater microbial communities from Lake Fryxell liftoff mats and glacier meltwater in Antarctica - MAT-03 (spades assembly) (version 2) ... | reverse complement strand
CGTACCTGGTGTCCCTCCTGAACGAGAAGCGGCAACCGCTGGGCGCGCTGGTGCTGCTGGTCCCGGCCGGCGCGGCAACCATGACCGCGGCGGACTGTGCCGCACTCGTCCTGCCCGCCAGCCGCACTCTGGAGCGTGAACTCAGTCTTCGCGTCCGGCTGCTGGAGGGTTACCGCAAACTGAGCGTGCAGGCGGCGGAAGAACGCCTGCTCCACGAGGTTGAGCACGCCGTGCAGGGCCCCCCGGATTGCCAGGCGATGCTGGGCCGTATCCTTGGCCTCTGTCGCCATTACCTGCAGCTGCAGACCGCCGCGTTGCTGATTCCCGGCAAGAGCATCGCGTTGCTGCATGGCGAGTCACTGTCCCGGGTCAGACTCCAGTCTCTGCTCGATGACGCCAGGGACGCCGCGGCAGACGCGGAAGGCAGCGATCTGTCCACGGTGCCAGTCACGGGCGCCAATGGTGCGTCCATCGGCGTGCTGGTGCTGCAGGGCTGGAAGGGTCCTGAGTTCAGTGCCCGGCGCCGGGCCCGGGTGGCACGCTACGTCGTCACGCATATCGAGTCTGTTCTGGCCCGAGCCTACGATGGCCTCACCGGACTCAGGTCCTGGCCCGTCTTCGAACTGCTGATGACGGCCACCATGGTGCGCAGCGTCGGTCACCCACCGACCCTCATGTACCTGGATATCGACCGCCTGCACGTGGCTAACGACAGCCTGGGTCGGGACGTGGGCGATCAGGTGCTGGCCAGTCTCGGACGGATCCTGCGCGAAGAGCTGGCGGGCCACGCCACCACCCGGATCGCCAGCGACCGCTTTGCCGCGCTTCTGCTGGACACCGACCAGGAAACCGCCCGTCACCTCGGCGAACGGGTCGCAGCCCGGTTCCGTCAGCTGGTCTTCGGGCAGGGGGACCGACTCTACCGGCCGTCCGTCAGTATTGGCATCGCCTGCGTCAGTGATGTTGAGATGCCGGCGGCGGCGGCTGACGGTTCTGTCGACGGCGGTGCCCTGGCAACGGCCCAGATTGCCTGTTCCGCGGCCAAGGATCGGGGCCGGGACCGGGTGGAGATCTACCAGTCTGCTGACCTCTCGATTGTCCAGCGCTTCGACGATATCCACCTGGTCGGCCATATCAGCAACGCGATTGAGCGCGGGCGGCTGGCCCTGCTGGGGCAGCCCATCGTCGCCGTGAAGCCGGATGGTGGCACCAATGACCACCCCTATTTCGAGGTCCTCGTGCGGCTGCTCGGCGACGACGGCCGGCAGATGCTGCCTGCCGAGTTCCTGTCGGCGGCGGAGCGCTACCAGCTGATGGAGGCCCTGGATCGCTGGGTCGTGGCCAGCACGCTGGAACTCATCGGGCGCGACGCGCCCAGGCTGCAGGCTGCCGGGGCCCGGTTTGCCATCAATCTGTCCGGTCAGAGTCTCGGCAGCGAACCATTCCTTGGCTTCGTGCAGCAGCAGCTCGAGCGCAGCGGTGTGCCGCCGGGCATGGTCTGCTTCGAGATTACGGAGACGGTGGCCGTCGCCAATCTGCAGCGCGCCCAGACCTTCATGCAGACCCTGCGCCGGACCGGTTGCCATTTTTCGCTGGATGACTTTGGCACCGGGCTCAGTTCCTTCGCCTACCTGAAGCTCTTTCCCGTGGACACGCTGAAGATCGACGGGAGCTTCATCCGGGACCTGTCGACCAACGTCGTGTCCCAGTCCGTGGTGGCCGCCATTGCCGAAGTGGCGCGGGTCATGCGCCTGGATACGGTGGCCGAGTTTGTCGAGAACGAGGCCACCCTGAGCCTGCTGGGCAAGCTGGGCATTACCTGGGCCCAGGGCTACTTTCTGGGTGAGCCAGCCCTCTTGTCCCAGGGCATCGCCAGCCTGCTGGCCTCGTCCCCGGCAGCCAAAGCAGCCCGGTCTGCGGACCAGCGGCGCGGCTGAATCTGGCGACAGCAGTCGGACCGGGCGATAATCCCGCCGGTTCCCGCCATTGGTGATCCAGCCATGCACCGCATTCTGCTCTTCCCCCTTCTCCTCAGCGGTGTGCTGGGTAGCCTGCACAGCAGCGTCAGCCTGGCCCAGGCCATTCCCACGCGGGTCCAGCTGGTCGCCGCGGACTACCAGAAGGGGCGTACGGCGTTTCTCCAGCGCTGTAGTGCCTGCCACACGCTGGCGGACGGGGGCAGTAATCTGCTGGGCCCGAATCTCTGGGGCATCATTGGCCGCAAGGCGGGCACCAGCCCGGGATTCGCCGCCTCGCCCGCTCTCAGTAGTGCCGACTTCACCTGGGACGTGCCCCGGCTCTGGGAATTCGTGGCCGGGCCGGAGAAACTGATTCCCGGCACGCGGATGTTGATTCCGGAGCCGGTGCCGGAAGCCGACCGCACGGCACTCCTCTCGTTCATGGTGCTGGAGACCGGCGCGGCGGACTGGCCCAGGCCCGCCGCGGCGAGCGCTACGGCGACGATTGATCGCAGCAAGCCTCTGGCCGAGCGCTACCCCAGCTTCTTCAACCACCTCATGACCAACACCACCCGCTACCGCATGGAGACCCCCTCCGGGGAGGTGCGCTTCGACACCTACTTCAATGCGGACGGGTCGGTGTCATCCAGCGAGAAGTCCATCCGCGGTTTCTGGAATACCGTGGAGCGCAAGGGCATGGAGTTTTTCTGTTACGCACTGGACGGCATTCCGGGCAAGCCTTCCCAGCTTGTCGAGTGCTTCCCGATCGCCGCGATGGCGATTCCCCGCTTTGCCGAACAGCTGTGGACTTCGAAGCCGACTGAGGGTGTGACGCTCCACGGCGGCATCATGGCAGGGCGCCCGTAGGAGCGCCTTTAGGCGCGATCAATAGCGATCGCGCCTAAAGGCGCTCCTACGGGCAACGCCACGGGTCCGGTCTGCCGGACCGCGACGATGCGCTGGCGAACGGCAGGGCGGGGCTCTTCTTCGCTGCCGTGCTCGTAGGCGACCACCTGAAGCGCGCCGCCCAGCGCGGCCAGGAGTTCGCCGGGGGCCAGCAGAAACTCCGGATTGCGGGGTCGCCCCAGGCGCTCGTTGCCTGCCGCGAAGGTCTCCATAATCAGCACTCCCCCAGGCATCAACGTCCCGGCCAGGGCCGGGAACTGCGCTCGGTGCAGGTAGTTGGTGATCACGATGCCGGCGAAGCTCTCCGGCGCGAAAGGCCAGGGTAGTGTTTCCAGATCCCTGTGCAGGACCTCTATACCAGGGAGCCCCGCCAGGTTCCGCAGCGCGTCGCTGTCGATGTCGACAGCCGTTACCGGGTGACCGCGACGCGCGAGCAGCCGGGCATGGCGGCCAGCCCCGCAGGCCACATCGAGCACCGGGCCACCGGCAGGAATGAGTCCTGCAAAGCGCAGAACCCAGGCCGAGGGTTGACCGGGAGAGAGGGCGGGTCGGTCGAAGCTCTGCATGCCGTTCACCCCATCCCGGGCCCGTCAGGGCGCCAAAAAAAAGACCCCGCCAGCTGGCGGGGTCTTTGCTTCGGTCGTGTCTCCCGATCTGGCGCGGCGCCGGCGCCGCATGTTGATCAGGCGCGGCGACGGCGCCGCAACAGCGGCAGCGCCCCCAGGAGCGACAGGCTCCACAGGTCCACTGCACTGCCACCACCGGGCAGCTTCAGTGCGTCGTCCACCGCCGTGACGGTGATGCTGAAGGTTCCGGTGTCGGTGGAGCCGTCCCCGTCAGTGGCGGTCACCACGCAGCTGTCCGGCCCCGAGTAATCCGCAGCGGGCGTATAGGTCAGCGTGGGCGCGGCGGTCGTCCCCGTGATGGCGCAGGTGCCGTTGCTGGCATTGGTGGTCACCAACACCGTGCCCTGGGCGATCGTGCCGTTCCCTGGAGTGAGCGCCAGGGCCTGCGCGGTGCTGGCCCGGTTCTGATCCGTCGTGATGGTGCCGTCCTGGAGGGCCGGCGTCAGGGGGGGAATCGTTACCGTAATCACGCCGGCGGGAGAGGAAACATCCGCGTCGTTATCCGTAATGACGTAGCCAATCGTCGCGGTGCCCGTAAAGAAGGGCGGTGCGGCGCTGGGCGTGAACGTGATCGTGGTGCCAGCGACCGTTGCGGTACCCGTGCCGGCGGCCGGCGGGGCGCTGATCGAGACCACACTGGGAAGGTTGCCTGCCACGTAGCCAACCAGGGTGGCTACGTTCACAGTGCCGGCCGTCCCCGGGCCCGGGGCCGCGCCCAGGGTGGAGATGGAGATCGTACCGTTCGGCGCGACCGGACTCGTGTCGGCTGCAACCGTCACGGTGATGGTGCCATCGTTGGTTTCAGCGCCGCTCGTGCAGGAGTAGACGATCGTGTCTGTGCCCGCAACCCCCGTCGAGTTGTAGTTGATCGTCTGCGTGGGCACGGAGCCCACGACCGTCGCCGTGCCCAGCGTGGGAGGGGTATCAATGCTCACGGTGACCGGACCGGTAAAATTGACGCAGTTGCCCGCCGCGTTCAGGGAGTTGGTGGTGCTGCCCTGGAGGACGCTGGAGGCGAAATCCCGGGCGTTGGGGCCGAGGCCTTCCGCGAGACCCGTGAAGTTGAAGGTGCTGGCGGCGAAGGAGTTGTCGTAACCGAGTTCCAGGGGCGAAACGGCATTGGAGATGATGAACTCCTGTGTCCAGTAGACCAGGGCCGAGGTGATCTGACCCACGCTGTTGGTCGAGATTTTCATGATCAGGTTGTCGAAACCGGCATCCTCACCAGCGCCCCAGACCAGCGGGCTGGCGAGGCAGTCATTGCTGGCGGAGTTGTTCGTCTCGCAGGAGGCGCCGGTAAAGATGGCCGTGGTCCGGGCGCCCACGTTGCCCGTGGGGATGGCAGGCGGCGGCTGGACCGCTACAAAGGCGGGGTCACCCAACAGGCCTGACCGCTCAATGCCGACCGAGCCGGCCAGGGGAAGCGGTCCCCAGAACCGGGCATCGGTGAAGTCCGGCACGGAATTTTCCGTGGGGAAGCAGTCTGCCGCGTTAAAACGGAAACACCGGGGGGTGGGAAAGCCCCGGCTGCCCACCACGTAGTCCACGCCGCCAGCGCCATTGGCCACGGTAGCCGTCGGGTTGACCGGCGTCGGAATAATCGTGTTGTCCATGGTGGTCCACTTCTGGATCGCCCGGGTTAACTGGCCGGTGGACACGTTGCGGGCCAGGGCGCTGATAATGAAGGAGCCGCTGACGATGTCGTCGGTGGGATCCCCGGGGGTGCCGTTGTCGTCAATGATGAGCGCGCCGTCCAGCGGCGCGTTGAGCTTGCCGTCCGGGGTGGCGGGAATGAAGCTCGCTTGCAACCCTGAGCCCGGGGGGACGTTGTCGCCGACGGTGGGCGGGTTTTGGGGGGCCGGGGGGGGCGGCGGCAGGGTGGCCTTTGGATTGTCCGTGGCGTAGTTCGCGCCGGCGAAGAGGGGCCCGACCCAGATGCCACTGAACGATGGCCGGTTCCGGCCGTAGGTGCAGTCCGAGCCGCCGAGGTTAAAAGTGATCTGAGTACAGGCGGTGACCACTCCCGAGAACGTGCCGTCGATGATGTAGGTGGTCAAGGCGGCGCTGGCCGGCCCGCTGGTTACCATGGAAAGGCCCAACGCACCCGCCGCGAAAATCCCTGCGGCGCTCCCTGCAGCGCTTCCTGCGGCTCTTAGCTTCCTCATTACGGCAATCCTCCAAAAGATAACGGGGCCCTGTCGACCCTAGCGCGGGGCGACAAGGCGTTAGCCAACAAAGCGGACGGGTTGTGCATTTTTCCCCCCGATCCAGGCATGACGCGCGACAAAACCCAGAACCAGAACCTCCCCCAGAGGGCGGTGGGTATGCCTTATTGGTGTTGCTCGAACCCTACCGCGCGCGGGGGGGGCGAGGCAAGACCGTCGGTCTGCCGTCCGAGGAGTAGTCAGGGGTGGACGTCAGGGTGCGCCGGGCAGGGCGGTTCGCTCCGCGGGTCAGGTGGGTTCGCTCCGCGGGTCAGGTGACGGAGCAGTCGGGCTCGCGGCCGTCGGCGTGGCGCTGCGCAAGCACGGGCTGGCCCAGGGCGGAGACGGAGATCACCTGTGCGTCCAGGCTGCTGCCCTGGGCGCAAAAGGTGAAATCGCCACCACCCGGCTCACCACCGGGCGCGGCAACCCGCCCGGTGGGTTCGTAGCCGAAAGCCGTGTCGAAGGCTTCCGTGCGAATCTGCAGGCCCGCCAGCTGGGGGGTCGCGCCCAGCACGGTCTCGCCCGGATCCGACTGGAAGTCGCCGTTGCTGTCCACAAAACGGATCCAGCCGGCCTCCCAGGCGACCCGGGCGCAGGAGCGGCCGTCGGCGCTGGGGCACACGACGATGGCGGCGTTGCGGGTAATGGCCTCACTCCGGGCTAGGTGCAGTGTGGCCACCAGCTCGTTGATCGCCGTCGCCCGCTGATTACTGCGGGTCAGGCTGTCCAGGCTGGGGACCACCAGTGACAGGCTTACGCCCGCGACCGCCAGGGTCGCCAGCAGTTCGCCCAGGGAAAAGCCGGCCTCGCGGCGGGTGGCGGTGACCGGGCGTGGAGCGTGCATGGTGCGGGTATCCGGGATGACTCTCGTGAGGTTCGAGCATAAGGACGGCCTCCGGTCCGGGCGGTGAAGCAGATCACGCTTCCCGGTGGCCGGGCGCTGGACCGGCTGTTGCAGGCGGGCGACACCGGAAGCGGCCATAGCCAAGCGATCCGGGCTGCGTTAAGTTGTTGCACCACGCGGCGTGGCTTGCTCCGCGGGAAGCCGGAAGAAACACTCTCTAAGGGGAAAATCACATGTTGCGAAGTCAGGCGATTACCGCCACCGCCCTCGGTGCGTCACTGTTGCTGGGCCATGCGGTGGCCCAGGCTGCCGAAGAAGTGGGTCAGGCCTACATCAAGGGCCTCGCCACCTACATTGATCCGGACAGCGACCGGAATGTTGACAACGGAGTGGTCGGCGGGGTAGGCGGCTTTGGTTACGCCCTCAGCGAGCATTTCAATGTGGAACTCGACTTCCAGAGCCTCCGCCTTGACGGCGAAGACGGTGCCGAGGGCGGCGGGTCGTTTCCCAACCAGGATCAGACGGCCTTGAGTGTCAACCTGATGAATATCTATAACCGGGACGGTCTGTTTGCCCCGTACGTTCTGGCGGGCCTCGGCGTGGTCAATACCGAGGTCGACGGCTCGGACCGTGACGACCTTCAGGCCCAGCTCGGCGTGGGCGTGCTGACCCGGCTGTGGGGCAGCCGCCTGTCGCTGCGTTCCGAAGTGCTGGGACGCTATCAGGATGCGGACGACAGCCTGACGGATCTCCTCGTCAATGTCGGCTTCAGCGTGGCCTTGGGCAGCAAGGCAGCGCCCGCCGCGGTAGCGGCCCCGGTCGTAGCTGCCGCGGTGGCTGCCGCGGTGGTGGCGCCACCGCCGCCCGCCGCGCCGGCGGACAGCGATGGCGACGGTGTCATCGACCCGAGCGACCAGTGCCCGGAGACGCCGCAGGGTGACCGGGTCGGTCCCCAGGGCTGCTCCTGCGACGTGACACGCCAGGTGCAGTTCAAGCTGGACTCGGCGGAGCTCACTGCGGCGGACAAGGCCACGCTGGACGAAGTGGCCACGAACCTGACGAGCCTGAAGTTCGTCGCCGGCACGGTGGTGGGCCACACGGACAGTTCCGGTTCCGACGCTTACAACCAGAAGCTCGCCGAGCGGCGCGCCGAGACTGTGTCGGCGTACCTGCAGGGCAAGGGCGTGGCCGTGGGCCGGCTGGCCGCCTCCGGAGCGGGTGAGAGCGAGCCGATCGCGGACAACAAGACCGCGGAAGGCCGCGCGCTGAACCGGCGGGTGGTGCTGAAGCGCACGGACTGCGACGCGCCGAAGTAACGGGCGGTCGTCTCGCGCCAAAGACGAGCCCCGGTCGCGAAAGCGGCCGGGGCTTTTTTTCTAGTGGGGCGTGATTGGTCGGGGTGACAGGATTCGAACCTGCGACCTCTTGCTCCCGAAGCAAGCGCTCTACCAAGCTGAGCTACACCCCGAACGGGTTTTGATCTGCAGGGCAAGCCCGCAGCGGTCGCCATTGTATACGCGGGCAGCGGATGGCGTCAGTAACGGCGCTCGACGGCGAAGTCCGCCAGGTCGTTAAGGGCTGTCTTGAAGGGGGAATCAGGCACCGGGCCCAGCGCGCTCCGGGCCCGCGCCGCGCAATCCCGGGCCTTGGCAGCCGTGTAGGCGAGGGCGCCGGTGGACTGGATGGCGGCCTGAATGGCCCGGATGTCTTCCCGGCCACCCCGCTCGATCGCGCGGCGGATCATCACCTGCTCCTTGGGCGAGCCCCGCTGGAGCGCGTAGATGAGCGGCAGCGTCGGCTTGCCTTCAGCAAGGTCGTCGCCGACCTGCTTGCCGAGCTCGCCGGGATTGGCGCTGTAATCCAGCGCATCGTCCACCAGCTGAAAGGCCAGACCCAGTTCCCGCCCGTAGTCCACGAGGGCCTCTTCGACAGCCCGGGTCTGGTCCGCAAGGATGGCGCCAATCTGGGCGCCCGCCTCGAACAGGCGGGCCGTCTTCCGGTAGATGACGTCCATGTAGCGTTGTTCGGTGGTCTCCGGGTCCTTGCAGTTCATGAGCTGCAGCACTTCGCCCTCCGCAATCGTGTTCGTGGCATCCGCCAGCACATCCATGATGCGCATCTGGCCGACCTGGACCATCAGCTGGAAAGCCCGCGAATACAGAAAATCACCCACCAGCACGCTCGCTTCGTTGCCAAACACGCTGTTCGCCGTGTCCTGGCCGCGGCGCAGGTCGGACGCGTCCACCACGTCGTCATGGAGCAGGGTGGCGGTGTGAATGAACTCGATGATGGCGGCCGTGATGATGTGCCGGTCGCCGCGGTAGCCGCAGGCCCGGGCAGCGAGCAGGGTGATCAGGGGCCGCAGACGCTTGCCGCCGCCGCCAACGATGTAGTGCGAAACGCTGTTCACCAGGGCGACGTCGCTGCGCAGGCGCACCGTGATCTCCCGATTCACCGCCGGCCAGTCGTCGCCCAGCAGCGCGCGCACTGCTTCCAGGTCAAATCGCGGGAATTCCGGTTGGACGAGATGCATTAGGAGAAGAATAATGCCCGCGATGCCGCGCTCTGTACACCATCTGGCCACCACGGCGCTGCTGATTGCCGCACTGCTGTCGTCGGTTCCGGCCCGCGCGTTCGGCCCTGCCGGTCACCGCGTCGCCGGGTACATTGCTGATCAGCACCTCTGCGCCCGGACCCGGGTGGCCCTCAAGCCCCTGCTGGCCGGCATGCCGCTCGCGGAAGCCGGCCTGTGGCCAGACTGGATCCGCCAGCTGCCCGAGTGGGAGCACACGAAGCCCTGGCATTACCTGAATGTGAGCGATCGCGGCTCGATCGCCCGGGCCGCCCGAAAGAGCCCGGACAATGTGCTCGCCGCCCTCGACCGCGTCGAGCAGGAACTGGCCGATACGTCCCTCGCTAGCCGGCGCCGGGGCCAGGCTCTGCGCTTCGTCGTGCACTTCGTCGTCGATCTGCACCAACCCCTGCACGTCGGCCGCGCGAGCGATCGGGGTGGCAACCTCATTCCGGTGGTCCTGGCGGGCCGTCAGACCAATCTCCATGCCGTCTGGGATGGGGAACTACTGCCATCACCGGGCAGCAGGAACCCCCGGGAACGGGCGCTCCTGCTGCCCGCTCCTGCCGACGCTGACCTGCGGCGCTGGCGCCTGGCAAGCCCCGTGGACTGGGCCCGGGAGAGCCAGGCCCTCCGGCCCCGGGTGTATGGCTACCCAGCCCCCCGGGAGGGCTTGCCCGTGGTGCTCCCGGCGGCCTACCTGGAGCAGGCCCGTGGGATCGTCGACCAGCGCCTCCTGATGGCAGGCGTCCGCCTCGCCGGACGCCTGAATGCGATTCTCGGGGGCTCGGGTGAGTGCCGCGCAGAGGTTGCCAGCCGGTAGCTAACCCTCTAGAATTCGCCGGCTTTTCGAGGGGTTGTCTTCAGGCCCCGCCCGGGACGGCCACCGGGACCAGATCTTCAAGGAATAATCCGATGTACGCTGTGTTCAAGACGGGTGGCAAACAATACCGCGCCAGCCCGGGCGAAAAAGTTAAAGTCGAAAAACTCGAGGCAGCTGCCGGGGACACCGTCGAGTTCGCCGAGGTCCTGATGGTTGGCGAGGGCGCCACCGTCCAGGTCGGCAAGCCCCTGATCCCGGGCGCCAGGGTTACCGGCACCGTCGTTGCCCAGGATCGGCACGACAAACTCACCGTCATCAAGTTCAAGCGCCGGACCACTTACAAGCGCATGCACGGCCATCGGCAGGCGTTCACGCTGGTCGAAATTACGGGCATCGCTGGCGGCGCCTGATCACAGCTGGCGGCGCCTGATCACAGCTGGCGGCGCCTGATCACAGCTGGCGGCGCCTGAAAACCAACTTCGAGGTATTTGAGTCATGGCACACAAGAAAGCAGGCGGCAGTACTCGTAACGGCCGCGATTCTGAATCAAAGCGTCTTGGCCTGAAGAAGTACGGCGGCGAGACGGTCATTGCCGGCAACATTCTTGTGCGCCAGCGGGGTACGGAGTATCACCCCGGCAAGAACGTGGGTCTTGGCCGCGACCACACCCTGTTCGCCAAGGCGAATGGCGTGGTTCTGTTTGAGGTCAAGGGCGCGGCGGGCCGGCGGGTAGTCAACGTTATTCCTGCTGCCGCACCTGCTACGGTCTAGATTCAGGGCTCAGGCTTGAGGAAGACCCCGCGTATGCGGGGTTTTTCGTCTCTGGGCCCCAAATGGCCTGCGAGGCACAGCAAGAGGAAGTTGCCACCATGAAATTTGTCGATGAAGCCACCATTCGTGTGGCTGCCGGGAACGGTGGTCCCGGCTGCGTCAGTTTCCGGCGGGAGAAGTTCATCCCCCGGGGCGGGCCGGACGGTGGTGACGGGGGTGCTGGCGGCAGCGTGTGGCTGGTGGCCAGTCGTGCGCTCAACACGCTGGCTGACTTTCGCGTGAATCGGCGCTTCGCTGCCAAGAGCGGCGAGGGTGGTTCGGGATCGGACTGCACGGGCCGCTGTGGCGAATCCCTGGAGGTTCTGGTGCCCGCCGGCACCCGGGTCGTTGAGGCCGACACCGGCGAACTGCTCGGCGATCTCACCCGGGATGGGGAGCGCCTGCTGGTGGCTGCCGGTGGTGAGGGCGGGCGCGGCAACACCCGCTTCAAGAGCAGCGTCAATCGGGCGCCCCGCCAGTTCACCCCCGGCACCCCCGGGGAAAGCCGCACCCTGAAGGTTGAGCTCAGCCTCCTGGCTGATGTGGGGCTGCTGGGCAAACCGAATGCCGGCAAGTCCACACTGCTCCGGGCCGTGTCTGCTGCCCGGCCCCGCGTGGCGGACTACCCGTTCACTACCCTGCACCCCGGCCTGGGCGTGGTGTCTGTCGGACCGTTGCGCAGCTTTGTAATGGCGGATATTCCGGGACTCATCGAGGGGGCCGCCGAGGGGGCCGGCCTTGGCACCCGCTTTCTCCGGCATCTCGGCCGCACGCGACTCCTGGTTCATCTCGTCGACCTGGCACCTTTCGATGGCAGTGATCCCGCGGCCGATGCGGTGGCGGTGGTCGGTGAACTCCAGCGCTTCAGTCCGGAACTCGCGGCGCGGGAGCGCTGGCTGGTCCTGAACAAGACGGACCTGGTGAGCGAGGCCGAAGCGGCACAGAGCGAGGCTGCGGTGTGCGCGGCGCTGGGCCTGGATGAGACCGGCGAACGCCCCCCGGTCTACCGGATCAGCGCCCTGACGAGCGCGGGCACGGTGCGACTGGCGCAGGATCTGATGACGCGGCTGGAGGCGTTGGCGGTGGTAGGAGCGCCTTTCGGCGCGACCGACGCTCAAGATGAAGGCGGGGAAGAGGACGGTGGGGATCGCGACGGTGGGGATCGCGACGGTCGGGATCGCGACGGTCGGGATCGCGCCTGAAGGCGCTCCTACTTCTTCTTTGTGGTGAGTGTCTTGACGGCCTTGTTCAGGCGGCTCTTGTGCCGGGCAGCCTTGTTCTTGTGC
>Ga0335394_10007862_pt1 | contig 12033 bp, 9 predicted proteins | sample MAT03_FD_205741 | JGI IMG/M metagenome (GOLD analysis project Ga0335394, IMG submission 205741) | Freshwater microbial communities from Lake Fryxell liftoff mats and glacier meltwater in Antarctica - MAT-03 (spades assembly) (version 2) ... | reverse complement strand
AACCACAGCCCCGAATCCGTGCCGCTGCGCTGCCGGCTGATCACGTGATTCCAGTTCGAGCTGGTCGGCCGGATCCACGCGCCGATGGTCATCGCGGTCGAGATGTTGTCGAGCTGGATGGTCCCGGTGGCGTCGGGGATCCGGCTGTAGTCGCCCCAGCCACAATCGTAGGAATGGGTGCCTTCCTTCTTCTCGGCGGCGTTCCAGTCGTCGGTGCTCAGGGTGGTCGGTGTGTCGTAAAGCGTGGCGGGCAAGTTGTTGCCGGAGCTGTCGGTGGCGGTGGAGGCGGTGCCATCGTTGAACGTCCAGTGGCCAATGAGCCCCGTCGTCGAAACCTGCGAGCCGAGGCCGGACGCGCAGTCCGCGTCGTCCGAACAGGTCAGCCCCGCGTTGTTCGAGCACACCCGCGCCGCGCATTGCTGGCCCGGATTGAGACACCATGATCCGTCGGCCTGGCATTTACCGACCGAAGGACACGGCGTGACGCTGCTGCACGGAGTGGAGAGTGCAGAGCAGGTGCCGTTGGTCACCCCGCAATCCGAATTGTACTGGCAAGTCTGGGTCGAGTTGTTCGAGCACACGCTGCCGGTGGTGGGACAGTCGGCGTTGGCGATACACGGATCGTTACCGTCGCGGCAAGATCCGGTGCGGCAGTGCGAATCGTTCGAGCACACCCGGCCCGAGGCACCGCAGCGCCCGGTCTGGGTCGTCAAGCGGCAGTTGTCACCCAGATCGCAGTCGACGCCGAGCTCGGTGCTGATGTCGAATATCTCGCCCGGCACGCCGGTCATCGAGCCCGAGGTGTCGAGCACCACCAGCATATTGCCCTTTTGCAACTGCCGCGCGATGTTGTTGATCGGCGACACCAGCCCCAGCGCCGACGGTGACACCGCGCCGACATACACACACAGAGCGAATAGCTGGCATCCGAACCGCAGCCATCGGGAGCGGGGGCGCAGGGAATTATCCATAGTCATTTCGTGATGCAATTACCTTGCCAGTCGATCGTCTCAATCTTTTCAATAGGATGCTCGAATTTCGCACTGCGTGATGCCCATAAATGTCATGACAAGAGTTGCGTACCACGCAATTCTTCGTGTACGGATAGATGCTCGAACCGCGTACACCCGCGTACCTGTCGGTCATCGGGGTTCATCGCCCCACCACCACCGATCCGGCGCGCCCCCTTTCGGTGGCCTTGCGGTCGAGCGGCGGATTCGCGTCCCCCAAGCGGGGGTAGTCCGGCCTCCACCGTGCTTTCCAATTGCGCACCCTGGAAATTGCGCTTAAAATGAACAGTCCGGGCCGGGCGAACGTGGATCGTCGGCGAACGCGGATGAAGGAGCGCCTCCAGATGTTCAAGCGCGAAACCGTATCCCTGGGATTTCTTGCCGCCGCGGCGCTGATCGTCGCCTGTGGCAAGCCCGGCGGCGGCGCCGACAATCAAGGTGGTGACAGCGAAGGCGGCAGCGGCGCCGGCGGGACGTCGGGGGTCGCGGGAGAAGCCGGCCAGAATGGCACCGGCGGGACGGATCCGGGGGGCGCCGGCGGGCAAGCCGGGGGCCAGCCCACCACGGGCGGCGCCGGTGGTGTCGACCAGGGTGGCACCGGTGGCACCGGCGGCTCCGTACCGGCGCAAGGCGGAATGGGTGGCGGGGGAGGACAGGTGCAGTTCGTTCTCGAGCCCTGCGCGACCAATCCTTACTGCAACAATTTCGAGAGCATTGCGGTGGGCGAACGGCCGCTCGGTTTTAAGACCGTCAGCGCCGGCAACAAGATGTCGGTGGCCGAGAACAAAGCTTTCTCCGGCAAACGCTCGCTGTATATCGAGGCGGCGAGCGGCACCGCGATGTTCACCGTGTTTCTCGGCGAACGGTTCAAGAACCCCAAGCGGGTGGGCTACGCGCGCATGATGGTGTGGATGGAGAACCTGCCCGGCGCGTCAGGCTCGTCGCACTGGAACATCATGGGCATGTCGGGCGCCACCAAGGTGGCAACCGGCAATGGTGGCAGCGCGGGCATCTCGTTCGGCGGACCAGACGGCAATCCGGGCAACTGGTTCATCTATCTGGGTGCCAACTCGGATTGCACCAAGCGCACCCAGCCGCCGGTGCTGCCTCTCCAGCAGTGGGTCTGCGTCGAGCAGCGGGTCGACGAATCCACCACCACCAATTACGGCGTGTCGATCAACGGCAAGGAGATCACCGCTTTGTCGCTCAAATGGAATGCAACCGGGGCCAGCTGCGTGGGCGGCGCCTCGAACATCTGGAACATCCCGGATGTGCAATCGTTCGGTTTCGGCTGGAACCACTACCACGCGCAGAACACGCCGATCAAAATGTGGATCGACGACGTGGTGGTGGACGAGAAGCCGATCGGCTGCCCCTAGCCGAGGTGACGGTCGGCGAAATCCAGATACTGCCGCCAGTCGTATTCAGTGATGTCGTGCGCGCCGCTGCGCAGGTGATACCCGATGGTGCCGTGCTTGACCGGCGCATCGGCCGCCGGCTGGACCCGGACCGGCAATCCGCTGGTGTCGAGTAGGCGGTAGACCGGATCGGCAAGCAGCGCCGCGCGAAATTCCGCTTTCGGATCGGCCCATTTGTCGAGCGACGACGAAGCCACGTAGACCGGCCTCGGCGCGACGAGCGCCAATAACATGTGCTGATCGATCGGCAATCGGCTCTCGGCGTCGTTGTAGCTCTTGAAGTTCTCGCAGAACCAGTGGGGGAACCGAAGGTTGATCGCCTTGACGGTCTCGCCGGCCTTGCCCCGGCTCAACGCCGCGCCGCCACATCCAGAATTGTTCGATATCACCATTGCAAAGCGCGGATCCTGGGCGCCGGCCCACAAGGCGGTCTTGCCGAGCCGCGAGTGGCCCAGCACGGCGACTCGTTTCGCGTCGACCAGCGACTCGGTCTCCAGACAATCGAGCGCACGGCGCAACCCCCATGCCCAGGCCGCAATGGCGCCCCAGGCGTCAGGCGAGCGCGCGATGCCGGGGCCGGGAAAAAGCGGATGCACACCGTTGCGCCATCCATCGTCGAAATCCGGATCGAGATCGCCGTAGTAGATGGTGGCCACCCCGTAACCGCGTCCGATGATCGCATCGAGGGGCCAGTTGCTCGCGGTCACGCCACGCATGGCGTCGGTCGCGCGGTGATCAATCACCCGGCCCTGCGGATCGTCGCGCTGCCAGACCTCCGACAACTTGATAGCGGGATCGGAACAGATGGCGTGATTGCCACTGAAATTGAGGCCCAGGAATACCGGCACCGGTTTGCGCGCCGCGCTCACGGGAAGGTAGAGCAGCATGGTCATGGCCGGTCCCTGCGGATCGGCCGTAAACGAGATCGAGATCTGCTTGCGGATCGCCAACCCACCGAGCGCGTCGTCGGCGCGCTCGAAGGGCACGAAGGAAAGCGCGGCGGGACGGCCGGGCGCCCGGCCATACACCTGGCTCTCAAATAGACGCAAGATTTCCGCCCGGCGCCTGCCCGTCCACATGGCCGCGTCGGTCACCGGCGTGCCATCGGCCAGGATCAGGGGATCCGGCATGCCGGACGGCGGCGAAATTCGGATGCCGGGGCGTTGGCCCCGTACACACCCGGCCAATGAAAGGCCCGCGAGCTGGCCTCCGCCAATCGCCAGTGTGCCGAGGAACAATCGTCGGGAGGGCATCCGGAGTGGGTGGCTAAGCCAAACGAGGCAACGGGCCTGTCATGTCGATCGGCATGCCATATTGGTAAGCATTCCCCACCAGTTTATCGATCCCGATAGAGTTACGGGTGACACCCATGGCTTGCATGATCGAGACGAAGAGCTTGTTGTGGGCCGGGCCAAGGCCGCTCGTTCTGGGGCCATTGTTGTTGGAATAGGGTTGGTTGGGGTCGCTGCTTCCCACACCGCGCTGGGAGGGGTTCGGGCCCGTCTCGGCGTACTTGATGTAGCGGCCGGTACGGAATGAGCCCCCAGCGCCGCCTGCCATCACGTACATCATCCGAAAAAGGTTGTGTTCTCCGCTCGCCAATTCCGGAATCCAGATGAGCAGGCTGTTGTCCAGCATGGTGCCGTTACCTTCCTTCACCGCCGCAAAGGCCTCCACCATCTTCGCAAACTGCTCCGCGTGAAACTTGTTGTAGTTGATCATGTACAACGTCGTGCCGGTGGGCTTGTCAAGGCTGCCGAATAACCTGCTGTGGGCGATCTCGTTGTGAACATTCTGCGTATACGGAGCGCCAATTTCGCTGGAACCGAGTTGCTTTTCTTCCAGCATGCCGACGCGCGTGAGATCGCAGGCCATGGCCATCGGAAGAAGTTGAGTCATGATGATCCGCGCGTCTTCCGCGTGCGGCACGGCGACCTTGCCCGGGGTCGGCGGCCTGTTACACGTCAACGAGGGAAGGTCCGAGAGCTGCTTCGACAGATTGGCCAGCATGTCCCGATGCTCGGTGAGCTTGGTGCGATCCTCGCTGCCCAGTTTGGGGATAACCTTCGCGTACTCGGCTTTCAGAAAGTTGGCGACGTTCTCCTGGTTTTTCCTGGCCAGAAGTTCGGCCGGGGACGGCGGGGTAGGACCCGTTGTGGAGACCCTGCCGAAAATCGATTCGAGCTGTCCGGCCAGGTTGCCGTTCTGGGAGATACCCGCCGCGTAGACGACCGGAGCTCCCGAGGTTGTAAAGGCGCCCGCATAGTCGCTTGACCCATCAGCGGTTGAGAGGCCGATGTACTTGAAGCGCCCCGGAACCGCGACCTTTTCCGCAATGTATTGATCGAACGACGTCAGGAGTTTGTCGGAGTTCACGCCGCACGCGAGGCGATAGGGCTTCGCCACGTAATGGTTGTTGCCCGGATTCTGCGCAATGGCCGACGTCATTGCCAGCCCATCGAGAATCAACACGTCCTTGCGCACACGATGCAGGGGCCGCAACGCCTCGGAAAACGATGTCGGATCCGTATCGTCGAAGGGAAATTCCCAGTCTTTGTCGACGTCAGGCAACCCTGGCCTGCGCATTGACCAGGTACCCTCCATGGGCCCGTGCTGGGTATTAAAAATCACCACACGCTTCGGAGGCGGCGCCGCGTAGGCCTGGCGATCGCCTAGCAACGAAGGAAGAAACAGGGTTCCATTGGCAAGGCCCAGCCACTGGAGCAGCCTCCGCCGGTCCATTCCTCTTGTCAGTGGTGAATTGCTCATGGTTCTTGCTCCTCACGGATTGATGATGGGCCGAAATGTGAAATCGGGATCCTTCACGAGCGCGACCAGCAACTCGCGCATGTCGCCTCGCTTCGCCACGAAGGAATTGGCCAGCGTCTGGATCGAACACTCATCAGCGTCGCTCTTTTCTCGCCCCTGTGCGTATTCGAACCATTGACTCGCCACGCAGGCTTGCACCTCGGGACTCTCGGCCAACTTTGTCGACAGGTCCACTCCGTTGCTGATCTGCCAATTGATATCCCCCACCTCCAACTGGCCCGTGGCATCGACCGGGAGTCCGTTGTCCGTGGTCCGGTATCGCCCGATACCGTCGTAATTCTCGAAGGCATAGCCCAGCGGGTCAAATACCGTATGGCAAGCACTGCAAGCCGCCGGCGCCAGCCGTTGCTCGAAGAGCTGTCGATTGGTACTGATCGTTCCCACCTTCGCAACCGGTTGAGTCAGATCCACGTTCCCGGGGGGCGATCCGATCGTATGGCAGAGCAGTCGCTTGAAGGTATAGACCGCGCGTAGTGGGGGCGATCCACTGACCATGTGGCCGTGGCTGGCCAGAAAGTTTGCCCGGGTCAATATCCCGGCCCGCTCCATCGGATCAAGCGAGACCTCTTTCCAGCCACTGGCGGGCGGCGAAACGCCATAGAGCTCGGCCAGGGTCGCGTCCACCTCGGTCGTCGGACTGGTCAGAAGAGAGCGCAGCGTCCCATCCCCTTTTCCCATCACATTGGCCACGAAGCGGTCGGATTCCGCGCGCATGGCGGTTTTCAGCTCGGGCGTGAACGCCGGGTAGGTCTTCGGATCTTTGGGCTCGTTGTCGAGTTGATCGAAGTCCAGCCACTGCCGGTGAAACTCAACGAACATCCCGGTGGCGCGCGGATCTCCCAGCATCCGCCGCACCTCGCTCTCGCGATCGGCCGAAGTCTCCAGTTGTTTCTGGCGCGCCTTTTCCATCAGGGTGGCGTCAGGCGCGCTTCCCCACAAAAGATAGGACATCCGCGTTGCCACCTCGAATTGCGTCAGGCGCAGCCGGTCCGGCGATCCTGCCTCTGCTGTTCCCAACTCGATCCGGTAGAGAAATTGTGGCGCTTGCAAGAAGGCTTGCACGGTAAGCTGCGCCGCCGCATTGAAGAGCGTTCCACCGGCGCGAGCGGTGTTGAACAAGCCCAGGTAGGAGCTCTTCTCGTCCACCGACAGCGGCCGGCGGAAGGCTTTTTCCCCGAAGGCATCAATGAACTTGGACGCGCAGTCCGCTTCCGTGGCAGCCGTAGGCGTGCAGGGGAGCAAAGAAGCAGGATTGGCCATCGCCTTGGCCGCCACAGCGGCCGCGCCGTCGTTCAGTTGCTCGATCAGCAGAGGCGATGGATTGAGGAGTTTGGCCCGGTTCTCGAAACCTCTGTCGGCGGCGTCCTTGAGAAACGCGACCGTTCCGAGGGAGATCCCAGGAAAGAGATCTTTGAGGGTCGCCCAATATTCCACCCGGCTGAGCCGTCGCAGCGGGGCCGGCGGCACGGCATTCGTCTTGGGACAGTCGAGTTGCGAAATCGGTCCGTTGCCGCCCTGCCCAACGCTTCCGCTCTCTCCCCCGCCGGTCGCGTCGGCGCCGCCCCGATTGGCGCCGCCTCCATTGGCGCCAACTCCAATGCCGCCGGTGCATGCCGAGCCCGCAAAGAGTCCGGCCACCAGCCCCAACGTCATTGGTACGCATCGAACGTATCCGAGGTTGATTCGACTTATCGGCATCATCATTTTGATCCCCACTTCGTGAGCTATCCGGTCAGGGCGGTGAAAAGCCAAACGCGAACGGATTGGTTGCCGCAGAAAAATCGTTATGTCCCACGTCCGAGTAGACATGCTGCCAGGTCTTTCCGTCGGTGGAGCGCTCCAGGCTCCACCCCTTGGGTTGAACGAACACGCCATTCGCTCCCCGGGGACGGCAGTCGGGCTGGTTCCTGAAAGCGTCTCTGCAGTAATCAATCTGATAAAAGTTCATATCGCGTTCGACTCTCCAGGTCAGGCCGTCGGCCGAACTCACGACATTGTTGTACTGGGTCGACGCGTAGAAACGTCCTTTGACAAAAACCATCCCGCGGATGTGATTGGAGTCGGCTTGCGGCGGGGCGACGCTCTTCTCTATCAGGCGCCAGGTCTGGCCCGCATCTTGCGAAATCACGGTCCTGCCGCTGACGCCGCCACCGACCCAGGTCTTCACGCCGTCAAAGGCGATCCCTTGCAAGAAGCCGGTTTCAGCCAGCGCTTTTCGCCAGGTGGCGCCATCGGGCGAAGTGAAGACCCCAGGGTTCCCCACGGCAACATAGAGGCCGCCGCCGTAGGCCACTGCCCGCAGCAGGTTCCATTCGTCGTTGCCCATCGACACGGAGACCCGATTGCCCCAGGTCTTGCCCCCATCCTTGGACAGCACGCGCAAACCGCCGTAACCGACGGCAACGATGCTTGGTACAAGAACGCCGGACGCCAGCGCGTCGGGCGCTCCGGCATCAACCGCGCCCGCGCCGCCGCTGGCCGGCGGATGGCCGCCCATGCTCCCGGGCGCGCCGCCAGCCGTTGTCTTGGTTCCGCCATCGCCATTCACACCGCCGCTGCCCACGCCCCCGCCTCTACCCACGTCCCCGCCGCTGGCGCCACCCGCCTGGCCGTCGCCCCCGGCTGCCCCGTTTTTTTCAGCGTTGCCCGTGCAAGCCGCCACGGCGATCGCCATCAACAATGGCAACCCTGCCCGGCGAATCGCAAGCGCCGATGCAACGGCCATTGTGGCGACGAACTTCGGACAAGAGGGCTGTTTCATACTGCTCTGGTCTCCCCGTAGCCGCAGCCACCAAAACCGATCACAAAAACCGATCACAAACTGATCCCTCTCACTATCGGTGCTTGTGTGCTCGCTCTCAATCCGTGCTGCTGGCCGAGCGGTCTACATCTTTTCGGTGGATACGCGACGGACACCGGCCGCCCCAGGCACTGGATCCCGAAATCGTGGTACAATCAGCCACTCGTGACACTTGTTGCCCCGCCCATTCGGGTGATGGTCGTCGACGATCATCAGATCGTGCGGCTCGGGCTCGTGGCGTTGATCTCCGGCAAGGCAGGACTGCACGTGGTGGCCGAAACGCGCAACGGGCAGGAAGCGATCGCATTGTTTCACGAACATGCCGAACGGGTCTTCAATCCGTTGCTCACGGTCCGCGAGCTGGATGTGATGCGGCTGGCGTCGCGCGGCGCCCGCAACAAGGAGATCGGGTCGGCGCTCGCGATGGCGCTGGGCACCGTCAAGACGCACATGATCAACATCTTCGAAAAGCTGGGTGTTAACGATCGCAGGTCCGCCACCGCCAAGGCTGTCAAACGTGGGCTCGTTCGTTCTCCGTTCTAGCCACACACGGATTGCCCTCGCGCTCGGGATTGCCCTGGCGCTACCGGCGTGCATCGATCTCGGCCGGCCGTTGAGCGTGACAACCGACGGGGGCGCGGGGGATCTACTCGCGCCGTCCGGCGACACGGCCGGTGCGCTCGATGGGCTGGACGGCGGACCGGTGGCGCCCCCGATCCGCTCGGGATTGCGCGGCGATTTCTACACGGGACTGGACTTCGAGAACTACACGGGAACCTATTTCGACGCGGTGGTGGATTTCGATGAGCAGGCCACCGCGAAGATGGGCGCGGCGCGCACCGGACGGCCAGCCGACTTTTCCGCGCGCTGGACCGGCGAGGTGCACTCCGTCACGGACGGCGCGCACGTCTTCGTGGTCAGAGCCGACGACGGCGTGCGGTTGTGGATAGGCGACACGCTACTGATCGACGACTGGGCGGGCGGCAGCCGGGTTCGCGAAGGCACGTTCACCATGATCAAGGATCAGCGGTACCCGATCAAACTCGAGTATTTCCAGACCGGCAACTCGGGAAACTGCGCGCTCAGATGGCGTGTGCCCGGCGCCGCGGAGCGGGTGATCTCCTCGGGCAATCTGCGCAACACCACCCTGCGCGCCGGCATGCCGGGCCTGCGCGCCGAGTTCTTCTCGGATGCAACCTTGACGACGGTCTCGGGCATTTTCCACGACACGCGTATCTCGTTCTCCGAACAGGAAGCGCCGGTCTTCGCCCGGGCGCGCACCGGGTCGGATATTAATTATTCGGCGCGCTGGACCGGCGAGCTGCTGGCGGATTTTTCCGAGGACTACACCTTCGAGATCACCGTCGACGACGGCGCCCGCGTCTGGCTGGACGACATCCTGATCGTCGCCCCGCCGAGCGGTGCCTCGAGGATCAGCCGCGGCACCACCCCGTTGAAGGAAGGCCAGTGGTACCGCCTGCGGGTGGAGTTCTCGCAAACCTTCGGACCGAGTTCGATGGTCCTGCGTTGGGTCGCGCCGTCACTTGTCCTCACCGTCGTGCCGCCCGACCGCCTCCGCTACCCGAGCGACGACGGCTGATCGGTTTCACTTTGGCGCATATCCGAACGCCATGCCGGAGAACGCGCCCACGAACCGGTTCGCGTCGTAATGGAAGGCCTTCCAGGCGGTTTTGCCGTCGTCGGAACGCTCGATTGCGGTGCCGTTACACTGAAACCAGAAGCCGAATCCCTGGACCGGAGGGCATGCGGCGCGCGCCTTCAGAGCCCCGTCGCAATAGGTGACCTCATACGTTGAAAGACTCGGATACGGCGTCCATTGCAGGCCGTCGGTGGAAACGTAGACCTTGAACTCGTTGCCCGACACCGCGAATTTCCGGCCGTCGAATGCAACGGCGCGCAGGTGCTCCTTGCTCGGATGCGCCGTTTCCTCCCAGTTGATCCCGTCGAGCGAGCGTTCAACGATGCCGCCGTTGCCAGCGCCGACGAACATCCCGTTACCATAGGCAACCTGGCCGAGCCACGCCTTGGTCACGCTGTTGCCCTTTTTCCAGTTGATGCCGTCCGCCGAATAGTAACGGTCGATACCCACCGCCACGAACAACCCTTCGCCGAAGGCAACGCCGCGCAGGAGTTCATATTCGCTGTTGATCGCCGTGGTGGTGACGGTGCGTCCGATCCAGACTTTGCCGAGATCCCGGGATGCGATCCGCAACCCACTCCACCCCACCGCCACGATCACCGGGACGCTCCCGGGCGGCGGGCCGTTCGCATCCGCAGATGGCGCGGCGTCCGGCGGGATGGTGGTGGCGCCACCGCTGGCCCCGGCGTCGAGGGTGCCGAGGGTGCCGCCGGATCCGTGACTCCCGCCCACCCCGTCGCCGCCGCCCACGCTGGTACCCCCCGTGTCAGCGCCAGCGCCGCCAGCGCCACCGCCGCTCGTCCCGGCGTTCGATACCGCGTTGTCCCCACACCCACCCACGATCCAGAACAGCGCCACCGCCAACCGAACCATCAAAAATCTCGGCATGTTCATTGACGGTGAGCCCGCCCGCTCCCGCTGTCAATCGACCATCATGGCTGAGCCAGCTAAACCTTTCAGGGCCGCAACTCAAGCGCGCCAAGCGTGACGAAGCCGCCGGCCGGTCCCACGGTGGAGCGGTATTCTGCGGCGATCCAGTCGGCGCTGCGCGCGACGTTCGAGATGCGCACCTCGTCGATAAGTCCTTGAAACGATCCCATCTTGATCCCCTCCACGCTTTCGCCCGGGCCCGGGTTGAGCGCGCCGCCGATCTGGGCCGTCTCGAGCAGCAGGTTCCAGGACACCTCCCGAGGGCCCGCCACCGCCACACCATCGACGAACACCATGGCCCGTGTGCCATCGAAGCTCGCGCACAGGTAGCGGAAAACTCCCGTCGCGAAGATCTGTCTGACCTGGACGATGTCGCCGCCACCCACCCACAACTCGTCGCCGTGCTGGAGCATTGAGACGCCGCTGGCCCTGCCGAGCCCGTAGGCCACCACGTTGTGATACTCCGGAGTGGCGCTATCGGTGCGTGCCCACGTGCACATGGTGTGCGGTTCGCGTCCCGCCGCGAAGCCCTTGTGCGAGATCACCACCGAAGAACTCGTGCCGGACGGATACAGCCGGGCCCCGCCGATCTGGCCTCCGTCGTCCGAGCGGGTGCCGCGATCGATGCCGTCGTTGTGCTGCGTGGTTGAATCGCGCAGGTTGCCCGTCAGGTGGTAAACGCCCACGAACCCGTTGCTGAACACCGCCCCCGGATCCTGCGCGTCGATAGCGGTCCGCGAACCAAAGTAGAGGTCGACGAAGTTGGCGTTGCTGCCCGCCAACGCGCGCGGCACGCGAAACCAGACGATGGAATTGCCGGACGGTGTCCACCTTTCGATCTCGTGCGGCAGGATCTGTCCGGTGGCAACCTCGACAAAGCGTAGGTCGGTGCCGGCGGCCGTGCCGAGAGCGTACTCGAATCCCTGGTTCAGGAGCACCATCACCGGAAAATTCACGAGATCGATCGGGTGCGGCCGGTTGTCGATGCGCAAGCGGCGCCGGTACGGCTGATCCGGCAGCCGCCAGTCGGGCACCGCTGCCGCGTCGGCCCGTCCGACGACGTGCGTGCCTTCACAGCTCGATCCGCCGGCCGCCAGCAGCGCCGCGAGTGCCCCGGCCGCAAGCCCGCGCCATCGGAGGCGCGCGGCGAAGGGGACGGTGGTGGCCAGCATGGTATCGATCAATTGTTGCGGAATCCGAAGGCCAGTTGCAAGCCGGGGCGAAGCCGCCAGGGATCGGCCACCGTACCGCGTCCCGGCGCGAGCTCAACCACGTAGCGGGTGTCGGCCAGATCGATGTCGGCGAGTAGGGTCCTGATCAACGAAGTTCCTCGAGACGGCGCCGGGCTTGATCCGCGTGGATCGAGCCCGGGTGCCGTTCGAGTAT
>Ga0335394_10007855_pt1 | contig 12040 bp, 6 predicted proteins | sample MAT03_FD_205741 | JGI IMG/M metagenome (GOLD analysis project Ga0335394, IMG submission 205741) | Freshwater microbial communities from Lake Fryxell liftoff mats and glacier meltwater in Antarctica - MAT-03 (spades assembly) (version 2) ... | reverse complement strand
CCCATCATGGCAAAAATCCGTAGCGGCGACGTCGAAGTTGGAATCAAGTTGGTCGACGAACTCATGCAAGCCGTTTCGCCAGGACAGCGATCGCAATTGAGCATCTTTAAGTTCAGGTTGCTTATGCGACAGGACAACAAAGATGCTGCCGCAGAAGCCATCAACCAAATGGCGAATGAAGAAAATGCGGACCCACAGAGATTGAATGACGTTGCTTGGCAGGTACATGAATACGCAAAAGAGGCCCCCGACGATTCAAAATCGCTCGTTGCTGCCGCAGTTGCCGCAAGTGAAAAGGCTTTAGAATCTCCGCAGGACAACGAATATGTATAGGACACCCTGGCTCATCTCGCGCAATTGCAAGGCGATCTCGACCGCGCAATCGAGCTACAGGTTAAGGCCCTTGAGTACCCTGCTGGCGCAACGCCAGAAATGAAAGAGTACCTAGAGCAGCTTAGAAAAGAGAAAGCAGAAAGAAATTGATTGATTCGCCGATAGACAAAATCTCGCAGGTTTCAAATCATGATTAAGCAAAGCCGCCGTGAAAGTTTCGCGTTCCTCGCATGTGGCATGGCGTCGCTGGCGCTCGGCGCTTCGACTAGCCATCAACCACTCATGGCTCGTGAGCCGATTGCACGCACTGGTCAGGCGCGGTTTCGACCGTCCTTGGCCGCTTACTCGTTTCGCGAGTATTTTTCTTATATGCGAGGCAAGCCGCAAAAGCCTAAGTCGGACGGTAAAGCAATCGACATGTTCGGTTTCATCGACTACTGCGTTTCGCTCGGATGCGATGCGGCAGAGCTGACGAGCTATTTTTTCCAGCCGGATGCTGACGATGGCTACTTGCGAGAGTTGAGACAGCATGCCTTCTTAAATGGCGTATCGATCAGCGGCACTGCGATCGGAAATGACTTTTCTGTTGACGATCCCAAAGCGTTACAAAGTCAGATCGAGCAAACGATCGCTTGGATCGAGAAGGCTGGAATACTTGGCGCACCTCACATCCGTATCTTTGCTGGCACCGCAAAGCAGTTGGGCGAATCCAAAGAAAAGCTGAACGCGATCTGCACTGCAGTGTCTCAGTGCGCTGCCGTCGCGAAGCAACAGGGAGTCTTCCTTGGGATCGAGAATCACGGTGGCATTTCGTCGGGTCAATTGCTGGAGGTCATGAGTAAAGTCGACAGTGATTGGGTTGGGATCAATCTCGACACTGGGAACTTTGTTTCCGATGACCCCTACGAAGATATCGAACTCTGCGCCCCTTACGCTGTAAATATTCAGTTCAAACCATCGTTGCGTACCACCGCAGGCAAGCTGTATGACGCAGATTTTGCACGGATTGCAACAATCTTGCGAGGATCGAATTACCGTGGGTTCGTCGCGCTCGAATACGAGGAAGCGAATCCTTATCAAAACATCCCTGAAGTTTACGCGAAAATGATTGCGGCTTTGGGTTAAGGATCGATCGATAAATAAGTGTCCGGTACGTTCACAAACCTGAAGAAGCGATCATTGGCGACTGCTGAGAATTTTCCTTACGGCATGGTACGCATCACGGCAGCGGCTCCAATCGTTGCCGTCGGTGACCCGGCCGCTTGCGCAAAGCATTGCGTTGCGGCAATCAACATGGCGGGCGACTCCCATATCGTGCTGCTGCCTGAACTAGCGATTGGCGGTTACACGTGCAGCGATCTGTTCGGTCAGCGTTCGTTCCTGAATGCTGTTATCGATGGGATTGACCTGCTGCGAAGCTCAACGTTGGGAACCAAGCAGCTCGTCGTGGTGGGCGCACCGCTGATTGTCAACGACGGATTGATGAATACAGCCGTGGTGCTGGGCGATGGCAAGATCATCGCTGCCGTGCCAAAACAGTATCTGCCGAATTATCGCGAGTTCTATGAGGCAAGACATTTTCGACCTGGTGATGAACGCTCGCCCAAGTCGATCGAAATCGCGGGCCAGGCCGTGCCGTTCGGAGTCGATATTCTTTTGCGTTGGGGTGCCGCGCGAATTGGAATCGAGATCTGTGAAGATCTGTGGGTGCCGATTCCGCCGAGCAGTTTGGCGGCACTCGGTGGTGCAAATCTGCTATTGAATTTGTCAGCCAGCAACGAAACGATCGGTAAGGCTGCTTGGCGGCGCGATCTCGTCGTCAGCCAATCGGGACGCTGTATCGCGGCTTACGCCTATGCGTCAGCGGGTCCGACCGAATCTTCGACCGATCTGGTATTCGGTGGGCATTGCATGATCGCTGACAACGGTCGACTTGTCGCTCAGTCACGCCGCGTCGGTGACGGTGCGATAGACGAAGCACTCAATGCATTGAGAGCAGCGAGCGCAGAGATCGATCTTGATCGCATTGAGCACGATCGACGCATCGCGGGCACGTGGCATGACAGTGTGACTCGCTTTGCTCGCCCGTATCGATTCGTTGACATTAACATCACACCCGCCGAACAGAGTGATGAACAACACGCGATAACGATTGATGGCCGCCCGTTTGTTCCCCAAGACCCTGCCACGCTGAACGACCGCTGCGCGGAGATCTTGGCGATTCAAGCGGCTGGTCTCGCGAAACGGGTTTCTCGATTGTCCAAGAACTCGCCGCTTGTGATCGGTGTTTCAGGTGGATTGGACAGTACGCTGGCGCTGCTGGTCGCGGCCAGCACGTGTGATGCAAACGATTGGCCGCGAAGTCGTATCCTGGGCATCACGATGCCCGGATTCGGCACGACGGAACATACCTTGCGAAGCGCACTGCAATTGATGTCGGCCCTTGGTATCACCAGCGAAACGATCGATATTCGACAGTTGTCGCTCGATACCTTTCGTGCCCTCGGCCATCGGCCACTCGGGATTAGCATCGACGAATCGACCACGGTAGAGTCTCTGCAGTATCAATTGGTCAGGACGCCCCATCGTGATGGGGACCTTGTGCTGGAGAATGTGCAAGCACGATTGCGCACGTTCATGTTGATGTCACATGGGTTCGTTCTGGGCACCGGGGACATGAGTGAACAGGCCCTTGGATGGTGTACCTACAACGCCGATCACATGTCGATGTACAACGTCAACACATCGATTCCGAAAACACTTGTGCGATTCTTGGTGCGTCATTCCGCTGCGACGCATTTCGATGCGGATTGTCGAGCGTTGTTGTTACGAATTGCTGACACACCGATCTCTCCTGAACTGCTTCCTCCCGACGCCAGCGGCAACATTCGACAGAGTACGGAAGACACAGTCGGACCATATGAGTTGAATGATTTTTTCTTGTACCACTTTGTCCGCAACGGCTTTGATCGCGAGAAGATTTTGTATTTGGCGATGCGCGCGAAATTTTCCGCTCACCACGATCAAGCGACGATTGAACAAACATTGAACATGTTCTTTCGGCGGTTCTTTGCGAATCAGTTCAAGCGAAGTTGCGTGCCCGATGGGCCGAAGGTTGGTTCGGTAAGTCTGTCGCCACGCGGTGATTGGCGAATGCCAAGCGACGCAGATTCGGATGCGTTTTAGGCTCTCGCTACAGAACGACTTCAACCTGCAAGCCTACGATTAACGCATCGCGTTCAGTGCCACTGGGGCGAACGATGTACTGCATATCGGGCTGGACGGTCAGCCAATCGTTGAGGCGAGCTTTGTAAAATAGCTCGATCGCGTTTTCCGATGTTTGACCAGTGAGGGGGCGAAGGGCCGAACTGAATTCAACGACAGTGAAGCCTGTCCCGAAAGTATCAACGTCACGATTGGGCAGCAAGCCACGGTAGACCAAGCCGCCACCGTAAGTCACGTCAATCTGATTTCGATCTTGAGGAGCCCAGGCGTATTGAAGGAATGTTCCCAGACCCTGCTCCGCGTTAGCGGATTCGGAAAACAGCATTCGGTCGATGGTCGCGTAGAAACCGTAGTTGTTATCGAAGTCTGAGTTGCCATCGACCGCCATCGTATCGCTTGTGGTGTACCAACTGCCAAAGCGGACGATCGTCAGGGGTGCGTCGGCAATGTCTGCCAGCGGTTGATAATCGGCTTGGCCGATGAAGAACATACCGCGATTGGTCGTCGTGGCCCACCATTGACCAATGTCATGCCCATAGTCGTAGGCACCGCCGCCAAGTCGCAGTTTGTCATTGACCTGAAAAAGCGACGAGACCCCAACGGTTTGAAATGGCCATGTCGGCATCGGGACATTGGTCAAAGTCAGGAATGAGGAGTTAATAAAATCACCACCCAAATCAGCGTACGCGAAATCAGCATTGGCGTCTTGGCGGCCGATTTTTACCGACAGAGCGTCCTCGGCGAAGCGATGTTGATACCAGTATTCGCCAAGCTGGGTTAAGTCCGGCCGCTTGGGGCTGGTATCAAAATTGTTGAAGAACTGGGCATCTCCGACGAAGTCCCTGGTCAACGTTTGACCGTGGCTTTGTTGCATGTAGACCATGAACGTGCCACCTCGCCACCAGTTGGCCGCTTCGGTATCAAGCGTCAGCGTCAAGTCGAGATTGCCACGGTATCGCGTTGCACCGTTGGTGCTGATGCCACCTCGGCTATTGTTGAACAGTTGGCTCGTATAAACGAAGTTCCCTGTGATCGGCCCTGCCTTGTGCAACCGAGGACCAAGCAGCGTGAGTGGAGGTACTTCGGCTGCGCCGGAGTTGGTATCGGTCGAACGGGTCTGATTGGACAGATCAGTCAGATCAGTCAGATCTCGCTGATCTCGCTGATCTGCGAGGCCAGCACCGTCGAGTAGCTCGAATATGCCATCACAAGCAGCGTCGCCCGCAGGCGCATCAGCGGCGTCCGATTCAATCAAAGAGAAATCCAGCTTGGGAATCTCCTTCTCCAAGGTGTGATCGAGACCAAAGACCGGTGTCGATTTCGCGGAAGGTTTGGGATCGCTTGAACTCTCCGGAGCAATGGATGGTTCTGCTTTGGCTGGTTGTTTCGGATCTAAGGAACGTTCCGGTGGGGCGATGTATTCTGATTGAAGAGATTGATTACGAACTCCCGAACCGATCGGCTGGGAGTCCACATCGGGAGAATCCTGTGCTTGGCAGATTGTGGAGGCAAGCAGCACGACCGTGATCGGTAGGATGCTGCCTCGGAAGAAAACGTTCATGCACATGTCGCTACGAATTTCGCGATCGTAATTTCACACCTCATCAATGCTATCGTCGCGAGTACGGTTCAAGTTCTTGCCGTTTTGCTATCACTCTCGTCGTAGTGATTGTGCCGTTTTCTCCACGTTCTCACATTCCGACGAAAAACTTCACGCTCGCCTCTCATGCGTCCGGGTGTGACCTAGGTTTGGGGGCATTGGTTGTATTCGTAGCTCGCTGATCCTCAGCGCCAGCACATAAAACTGGGGTCCGAAGGCCCGACATGTCCTTAAGAAGCCAAATCGCGTCATTGCTGCTGGTGCTTTCACTTGCGTTTGTGACGATGACATATGCTGTCCAAGCATTGGTCGTCATGCCAGCGTTTGTTGAGTTAGAGCGCCAAGACGCGTCACGCGATGTGAACCGCTGCGTCGATGCGTTGGAGCGTGACGTGGACAATCTATCTAACCTAGCCAGCGACTGGGGTTCCTGGGACGAAACATATCAGTATGCACAAGATCACAATCCAACGTTCGTTGAATGCAATCTGATTGACGAGGCGTTTGGCAACTCGCATGTCAACTTGATCTGCATCTTGGACAAGGATCAGAAAATCGTCTGGGGTGAAGCTCGCGACATCGAATCGTTGGAACTCATTGAAGTTCCTTCGTTGTTTGAGACGCTGCAAGACAACCAGTGTCCGCTGGCCGTAAAGCAGAATATCGACGGCGGAAGCAAGGGGGTTCTACTCACCGAACGAGGACCGCTATTGCTCGCGTCTCGCGCCGTCATTACGAGTAAGCGAGAAGGTCCACCGATGGGTACCGTCATCATGGGGCGGTTTCTAAGCGAAGCTGAGATTGAGAGCTTGGCGGACCGCACGCACGTAAAGCTCGACGTTTGGGCTTGTAGCGCTAAGAATATTCCGGCTACTGCGCAAGCTAATCTCGACGCCTGCGTACGAACTGGCGAGCAACAAATCGAAGTTTACGACTCGAAGCTGCTGCAAGCATACACGGTGATGAACGACGTATATGGCAAGCCGGCAATGCTGGTCCGCGTTCATATCCCGCGAGAAGTTACGATCCAGGGCAGCATGGCGGCTTATGTGGCGACTGGTTGCAGCATTGCCGGTGGCATTCTCACCTTACTGGTGATGTGGATCGTGTTGCAATGGCGGATTGTTGGACCGCTGCGAGCGATGGCCGTCCATGCCGTGCAGGTTGGCAGCCGAGACGACCTCAAAGCTCGACTTCAGTTCGACCGCTCCGATGAAATTGGTACGCTGTCGATTGAATTTGACCGCATGGTAGAAAGCCTTGCGCAGTCACGAAAGAAAGTCCTTGATACCGCGCACCGCGCTGGCATGGCTGAGATTGCTTCCGAAGTATTGCACAACGTTGGCAATGCCGTGAATTCGGCCAACTGCTCTGTCGAAGTTTTGGACGAACGTTTGAATCGATCCAAGGTCGTTGGGCTGGAACGCGCCGCGACGATGCTTCGTGACCAAGCTCCCCATGCCGTCGAGTTTTTCGGCCAAGACCCTCGTGGCCTGAAGCTGATCGATTACTTGATCAGTATCAACGAAGCGCTGCAGAACGAGCGTACCGATAACAAAGCAGAAGTATTGCGGTTGCGCGAGACGGTTCGCCATATCCGCGACGCAATCTCTGCACAACAGACCTTCGCCGGTCGTTCCGATTTTCGACAAGACGTTGAGTTGCAACCATTACTCAATGAGATCCTTAAAATGAACCAGGAGCTCATTCGAACGAGCGAAGTACAAGTTGTTGTCGATCTGCCGGCGCTACCTGAGTTACAACTCAACAAAAGCAAAATGACGCAGGTGTTGGTCAATCTTGTCCGCAACGCTATTCAGTCGATGCAAGATCAGCCATCGGATTGTCGTCGGCTCATCATCTCAGCTCGATGTGCTGAAGACGACGGAATTGTCATTGAGATCTGCGACACCGGCATGGGATTCACTCCCGAAGTACAGGCCAAACTGTTCACTCACGGTTTTACGACCAAGACAGACGGGAATGGCTTCGGCCTGCACTACTGTGCCAACGCAATCCGCGAAGCTGGTGGACATGTCACCGCACAAAGCGCCGGTGCAGGCCAAGGTGCCACATTCCGCATTCAGCTTCCTCATGTCATGCCAGCAACCACCACCATCATTTCGTAAGTCAGTTCGGATTTTTAAATGTTGAAATCAACGCCGTTCCATCGCATCCTGCTTGTCGATGACAACCCAGCGATCCACGAAGACATCAAGAAGGTGTTGCAATCACCTGTGGATGATAACTTAGCTGCGGTCGAGGCAGAGCTGTTTGGTGATGCCTTGGCACCGACGACCGCTGCGGGGCCCGACATTCGTTTTGAATTCCAATCGGCGATGCAGGGCCAACAAGCGTTGGCAATGGTCGAGGAATCGATTCGCAATGGCCAGCGTTTCAGCATGGCGTTCGTTGACGTTCGCATGCCCCCGGGCTGGAACGGCATTGAAACGATCAAGCGGTTGTGGCAAGTCGATCCCGATTTGGAAGTGGTGATTTGCACGGCGTATTCCGACTACTCATGGCAGGAAATCGTCGCGGAACTGGGCTACAACGACCGCTTCCTGATTCTCAAGAAGCCATTCGAATCGGTTGAAGTCCGTCAAATGGCGATGACGTTGACTGCAAAATCGACGTTACGAAAAGCCCAAGCGAATCAACTTGCAACCCTCGAGCAGGCCGTCGAAGAACGCTCGGCGGATTTAAGAGCCGCGAAAAATTGCGCCGAAGAAGGCAGCCGTGCGAAGAGCGAATTTCTTGCCAACATGAGTCACGAAATTCGTACGCCGCTTAATGGCATCGTTGGCATGTTAGAACTACTGGCAACGACGCAGCTTGACGATACACAGCGACGCTATGTCCGCTGCGCCGAGACTTCCGTCGATTGTTTGCTCAGCTTGATCAACGATATTCTTGACTTCTCAAAGATCGAAGCTGGCAAGATTGAGCTTGATCCGACGGTCTTCAGTCTGCAAATGCTACTTGACGATGTCGCTGAGATGATGGCAACCAAGGCGCACGCGAAGGGCCTTGAGATCTGTTGTGACCTGCCGGAGGATCTGCCTGCGTTGGTAACTGGCGATGTTGGACGGTTGCGGCAAGTCGTGCTTAATCTGGTCAGTAACGCGGTGAAGTTTACTGAGAAAGGCCAAGTGGTTCTGCATGCGCTCGCGATCGAAACGAATGCTGATGGAATCATGCTTCGGTTCGAAGTGCGTGATACCGGCATTGGCATTCCCGAAGACCGTCGTAATCGACTCTTTAAACTGTTCTCGCAAGTGGATGCGTCGACAACTCGTCGCTTTGGCGGCACCGGTTTGGGATTAGCACTCTGCAAGCGATTGGTTGAATTGTTTGGTGGCGAGATTGGCGTCGACAGTAGTGAAGCTGGATCAACATTCTGGTTCACGGCTCGCTTGAAAGCGGCTGAAGGACGGGTTGATACTGGCATTGTACCCACCAATTTGCAGCAGCTTCGCGTGCTTGTCGTTGATGACAACGCAACCAATCTTGAGATCACCAGCACGCACATTCGGCGATGGGGACTTGCCTGCGAAGTCTCTGATTACGCTCCCTCGGCACTCTTGGAGCTCAAGTCGGCCTATCGCGAGGGTCGTCCCTATGGACTTGCGATTCTCGACATGCAAATGCCTGACATGGACGGACGAGAGCTGATCCATCTGATTCGCGACACGCCTGAGCTTGTGAATTTGCCGTTAATTATGCTGACCTCGATCGGCGAAGATATTGGTCGGGAGCAACTGGACGCGTGGAGGCTGTCAGCGTATCTGAACAAACCGATTCGCCAGTCACGGTTGTTTGATGCCGTCATCGACGCCAGTTGCCATCACGCCCCCACGACGTCACTTATCGAGCCAAATTCGCCAAGCGTCCAGTCGACCTCGCCTGAGTTGAAATTGGTTACGCCGACCACGGTTGCGCCGACCACAGTTACGCCGACCACGGTTGCGCCGATCTCCGATCATCAAATCCTTGTTGCCGAGGACAATGAGATCAATCAAGTTGTGATTCGCGAGCTGCTAAAGCGTCTCGGGTACATTTGCACCTTGGCTAACAATGGTGCGCAAGCTGTTGAACTTGCCTCATCGCGGAATTTCGACTTGGTGCTCATGGATTGTCAGATGCCGGTACTCGATGGCTTCGGTGCCGCCGGAAAAATTCGTGAGTGCGAAGCGAGCCAAGGAGGTTGGTCGCGTCGAAGCGGTCGTCTGCCAGTGGTCGCTTTGACCGCAAATGCAATCGCCGGAGATCGCGAGATTTGTTTGGCTGCGGGGATGGATGACTATCTGACCAAACCGATCGATCGCAAAGTCCTGGTCAGCATTCTCGAGCGCTGGTTACCTCGCGTTACACCGGCGGATGAACCGGCGATAAAACTGGAAGAAAGCAGTGCGGCTACGACGTTTGAGCCGCTTCCCCCGGCGATCGAGTGCGAGCCTTGTTTTGACCAAGCTGAACTCTTGGAACGTTGCTTTGGCGATAGCGAACTGGCTCTTGAGCTGCTGGGGATGTTCGCAGATCGCGCTTCTAACAACTTGACTGCAATCGATGATGCCGTCGCGAAACGGGATCGAACGAGCTTGGTCAAGCTATCGCACGCAATCAAAGGCGTTTCCGGGAACTTAGCGGCACCGGTGCTGCTGAAAGTCAGCGGGAAAGTCGACCGCGAGTATCGCGACGACAATTGTGACGTAGAGTTGATGCTCCGAGATGTGAACGCCATGCGGAGCGAGATGGAACGCTGTTTGGCGGCGGTACCTTCACTGCATCGATCGATTGCCGGTACCAACTCTTAGGCTTTGTTTGAAAAGGGGTCTGACCCTCTCCGGCAAGGCAGAAGACACCAGAAAAATGACTTGCCTTTAAAGGGTCAGACCCCCTTTTCAAACAAAGCCTGGAATAAGAATCATGAATAACATCATCACGAACGGCGTCTCAGAGCCCGCCAACGCTCCGCCTTTCGGTGGCATAGTTCCCGCACCGGTCGTCGCGTCTCAAGAGGCACAACGCAGCTCCGTCGTCGCCACTCCAGCAACGCTCAGAGGCGGCCCTGGCAGTGTTGATTTCGAAAAAGCTCGGTTGTTGATTATCGACGATGAACCGATCAACGTTCGCATCATCGAGAAAGCTTTGCGACAAGCTGGATATCGGCAGGTCATCGCTCATACCGATTCTGATACGGCGTTAGAGATGATTGCTTCTCAGCGACCAGACGTCGTGCTTTGCGATGTCAACATGCCTGTTTCTGGAATGGAGATACTGCGCCGCGTTGTGTCCGATCCCGTTCTTGTTCATACGCCAATGATCATGGTGACGGCGTCGGATGACGAATCATTGCGCGCCCAAGCACTCGAACTTGGTGCCACCGACTTGTTATCCAAGCCGCTTCGTAGCACTGAGCTGTTGCCGCGAGTTCGAAACGCGCTGCTTGTAAAATCTCACGTTGCCCACTTGCAGAGCTACAGTCACGAACTTGAGCGCCAAGTGCGCCGCCGGACCGCAGAGGTCATGGCTTCGCGCACGGAGTTGATCCACTGCTTGGCTCGTTTGGCAGAATATCGAGACAACGAAACCGGCCGACACGTGATCCGAGTCGGACGGTATTCGGGACTTTTGGCGCGTGAATTAGGGCTCGATGAAGATACGATCGAGTTGATTCAACACGCCGCGCCATTACACGATATCGGCAAGATCGGAATTCCCGACGCAATCTTGCTTAAAGACGGCAAGCTAACGCCGGAAGAGTTCGTCATCATGCAGCGCCATGTTGCCCTTGGCAAAGGTGCGTTCGAGCCGATGTCAGCTCATGAGATGAAGGCGTTTCGCTCGCATACGATTCTCGGTGAGATGATGGTCAACGTCAGTTCATCGCCGCTGCTGACGATGGCCGCCCAGATCGCGTTGACGCACCATGAGCGTTGGGATGGCGAAGGTTATCCGATCGGTCTTTCGGGAGAAGACATTCCGCTGAGCGGTCGTATTGTTGCTGTCGCCGACGTATTCGATGCGCTTAGCAATAAGCGTCCGTACAAGCCAGCCTTTCCGGTTGAAAAGTGTTTTGCGATCTTGGACGAAGAGAGCGGCTCTCACTTTGATCCGCAAGTCGTCAAAGCATTCAAAGCCGTCCGCGAAGAAATCCTCAAGGTTCGCATCGCTTTAGCGGATATTGACTAAAGAACGGATTTCGCGCGGCGGCGCAACGTGATGGTCCGATAGTTGGTAATGCCGGTATCTTTGTCCAAGACAACCAATGACGTTTACAATGATCAAAACACCTGACTCACTCGCGATGAACGCGACCGCTGGTGTGGCACCAGCGGTAGGTAGTGATTTGGCGTTACGTCTGGAACACTTAACGCAAGGTCTCGACAAGCTGCATCTTAAGTTGACGGGTGAGAGCACGAGTTTGATCGCGGCTGGTTTGATCGCGACTGGCTTCATTGCGACTGGCGATTCGACAAGCGAGCAAGCCGAGATTTGTTCCAAGCTGCTTGGCGAAATTAGCGTGAATGCTGATCAGTTGCGACAGCGGTTGGCGCAGGCCGATTCGACCAATCACGAACTACGTCTGCAACTGCAAGCCAGATCGAGTGAGTCGCAGACTGATGCTTTGACGGGGCTGGCCAACCGACGATCCTTCGATCACGAGTTTGGCGAGCGATGCCTCGCAGCACAACAGAGCCGCTGCCCGGTGATTATGGTGCTCTTTGACATCGATCACTTCAAGACTGTCAACGATACGCGTGGACATCACGTTGGTGACGCCGTTCTTCGTGGCCTTGCCGGAGTGCTGCGGGACAATCGACCTCCAGGGGCGATAGTGGCACGCTATGGTGGCGAAGAGTTTGCCATGGTGCTCTC
>Ga0335394_10007853_pt1 | contig 12041 bp, 8 predicted proteins | sample MAT03_FD_205741 | JGI IMG/M metagenome (GOLD analysis project Ga0335394, IMG submission 205741) | Freshwater microbial communities from Lake Fryxell liftoff mats and glacier meltwater in Antarctica - MAT-03 (spades assembly) (version 2) ... | reverse complement strand
AACGCTTGCGCGCCGGTTTCGAGGGATCAATCCAACGTACGCCTTCGAAGCGCGAGAAATCATTGTCGAAGGAATAGAGCGTTGCGCCGTGTTCGATGGCTAACGCTGCAAGATGCGCGTCATTGACGAGGTTGCCGGCGGTACCAAGGGGCTTTAACAATTCGAGGATCAGTTGAGCGTGTCGTTCGGTTGGGTGAATGATTTGGGCTGAGGGTTGGGCTAGCCATTCATCGACGATTTCGAATGCTTGCTCGATAGAAAGAGGCGATTTGAATAGTCGAGCCTGTGTGCTGATTCGCAAAAACGCGACCAACGCCAACCATGTGAATGCAACGGATTCGCGCGCCGAAAGAGCCCCATCCAACCATTCTTGTGCTCGATCATGAAATGGTGAAAGAGCATCAACCGTGTAGAGCAGAATGTTTGCATCGGGTAACTTCACTTGCGCAACTCCATTTTGCGAATGATTTCTTCATCCTCTAATTCACCTGCCAACTGAAGCGCTTTCGTCAAATTAACTCCCGGCTTGACTCCCATGTTGAATGTCTTGGTGCGAAATGGTTTGGCCGGGGCCTGCCTTCCACGCGCTAAAGCGTCGCGTAACGCGTTGTTGAGGGCCTCCTTGAAACTTAGGTCGCGCTCGCGCATGACACGTTTGAGCAGTGCCTCCACATCAGGATCGAGGGTTACAGTGGTTCGCATTTGTGCATCATAGCATCACATTGAATGCTATCAAGATGCTGTTCAGAGCAATTTGAAGGGGCCGGCAACCTTATCGACCGCTTAACCCATCACATCCCCAAAACGAATGATGCGTTCGCCGGCCGCCGTTTGCAGCACCAGCGCACCATCATCCTCCACTCGTAAAGCCACACCGGCCACAACCTCATCCCCCGCTTTGAGCCGCACGCTGCGGCCCAGCGTTTCGACATGGCGTGCATAGTCAGCGGCAGGGCTGTGGCCGGTTTGCAGCATGTGGCTGTAGCGCCGATCTAACGCGGCCAGCAACCTCGCGAATACAACCGCGCGGTCGAACGGCCGCCCGCACGCCTCGGCCAGGCTGGTGGCGCGTGCGCGCACCTCATCCGGGGCCGAGTCGAAAACGGTGTTCACATTCAGGCCAATGCCTAAAATCGCGTAGTCGAGCGCATCGCCGTTGAAGGCGGCCTCGACCAGAATGCCACCTATTTTTTTGCCATCGGCGTGCACATCGTTAAACCACTTGAGGCCGAACACGGGCACATGCGCCAGTTGGGTGTGTTCAACCTCGGCCTGCACGGTGTCCAGCACCGCCAGCGCAGCCAGCATGGTGATCCAGTTGGCGTGGGTTTTGGCCGGCCGCAATAACAGTGAGAACATCACAGACTGGCCGGCCGGTGCAAACCAGGTGTGGCCCACCCGCCCGCGCCCAGCCAGTTGCACATCTGCTGTCACCACAGTACCTTCCGGCGCGCCTGCATCAGCCAGCGAGCGGCACAGGTCCATGGTCGAGCCAACAGTCTCGTGCCGGTGAATCACAAATTGCATGGGCATTTACACGGTCAGGCGCGTGTTGGAATATTTCGCCACGCCGTCCGGGTCCAGCGTCACACCCAGCCCCGGCCCGGTTGGAATTTCCAACATACCCTCGGCGTCGATCTTGAACGGCGTGGCCACAATCTCTTCGATATAGGGCGAGGGGGTGAGGTATTCCACCCAGCGCGCCACCGGCGTGCACGCGGTTAGGGCCAGATCGGCCGCCAGCCCAATCGCCGTGTTCCAGCCATGCGGCACCCACAACACGTTGTTGTCGTAGGCCAGCCAGGCGATGCGGCGCTCTTCGGAAATGCCGCCGACCTTGGTCACATCGGGCTGAATGATGTCCACGGCCCCGCGCGTGATCCATGGCACAAAGCTTTGCCGCCGCGTCAGCACTTCGCCGGTCGCAATCGGCAGCGGCGCGTGCTCGCGCAGTTTGATGTAGCCCTCGATGTCGTCGGGCGGCAGCGCTTCCTCGAACCAGGTCACTTGATAATTCGCCAGCATATGAGCGGTTTCGATGGCCCACTTATAGTTGTGCGGCCAGAACTGCTCACTGCCGCCGGCATCGACCATCAACTCCACATCAGGGCCGACCGTCTCGCGCGCAGTCTTGACCAGCAACTCATCCATTTGTTTGCTCACTCGCCCAAACGGCCGCCAACCCATCTTGATGGCCTTGAAGCCACGCGCCGTCACTTCGAGCAGGGTCTCGCGCAATTTATCGGGCTCGTCGAACAGGATGGAGCCGTAGGGTTTGATGCGGTCGCGATAGAAACCGCCGAGCAGACGCGCCACCGGCTGGCCCGTCACCTTGCCCAGGATATCCCACAGGGCGATGTCGATGCCGCTGATGGCGTGCTCGACCGAGCCGCCGCGGCCCTGCCAGAAGGCCATCTGACGCAGCTTCTCGCTCACCCGCTCGGGCTCGATCGCACTCTCGCCCAACAGCCACGGCCGCAGCAGTTGCAGCGCGCCTTCGACCAACGCGGCGCTGGTGAACACGCTGCCAATGCCAGTGAGCGGCCGGCCATTCACCTGCTCATCGGTGACCACTTCGAGCAGCGTGTGTAAATTATTCTCGGGTTGAAAGTCGTGAGTCCAGCCGCCGTCGGGCGTGTGGCCCATCAGCGGAATGGCGCGAACGGTTTTGATTTTCATGTTGAGGTTTTCTTCGGAATGCCGCACTATGCCAAATGCTTCGCCCCTGCCCTTACTTACCAGATACTACGCGGCATCGGCAGCCGGCGGCAGTTGAATCGAAATTGGCATGCGGATATTTTCGGCACGCGCGAGATCAATGACATTGCGGGTCACGGCGGTTTGCAGGCTGGCGATGGTGTCGAGATCGGTGTTGGCGCTGCTGGCCCAGTAGCGAATGACCACCCGAATGGTGGTGGGATCGAACGCCTCGAAAGATACGGTGGGTTCAGGGTTGGCCAGCACACCTGGGGTTCCGCGCACGGCATTCAACAAAACGCGGTGCGTCGTTGGCAGATCGTTTTCATAGTTGATGCCGAGGGTGAAGCTAAAGCGCCGGCCAGGGAAATAGCTCTTGTTGCGCACCACGCCCTGCCAGACCTTGTTATTCGGCACCAGCACATGAATACCATCGGCCGTGCGCAGATTCGTGGTGCGAATGGCAATATCGACGACAACGCCTTCGACGTTTTCCACCTCGATCAAATCGCCAATTTTGAACGGGCGTTGAATGAGCAATAAGGTGCCGGTGATGGCTTGCTCGACCGTGTCTTTGAGCGCAAAGCCCAGCGCCACCGAGGTGAGCCCCAGGCCGGCCATCAGCGCCGTGAGGTTGACGCCCATGATGGCCAGCGCCGTGCTGCCGGCCAGCACAAAACCACCCACGCTAATGATGCGCGACAAAGCCAGGCTCAACGGCCCGGCCACATCACTGCGAGCGCGCCGGACCAGCCGCTCGACCGCGCGTTGCGCGAAGCGCGTGAACGCATTGATGATGATGAACAGGACGGCGGCGAGGGCGAGCTGAATCAGCAGCCCGATCAATTTGGCGGAGAGTTCGGTCAGTAATAAATCCATACAAATCTGGGTGCGCGCATTTTACTTTTGCCAGAGCCGAACGCAAAAGCAGGGACGACGCGCGAGAAACCCGTGTGGGGACAACTCTCATTTCAGCCCTGCTCATATCAGTACAGGTATAAACAGACTCAAGTCAAACTAGAATCACGATCACAGGAGAAAAACAAAATGGCATTGCGAGAACAATTGAGTGCAGAAGAGTGGCGGACCTTGTTGATGGGCGCGTCCAAACTGGGCGGCGCCGTCATGGGGGTGGATCTCTCCGGCCCGGTGGGTTTGTTGAAGGAGATGCAGGGACTGGCCGCGGCCTTTCGCGCCCTGCCCGCCAGCAACCCCACCGGCCTGCTGGGCGAACTGGCTCCCGAAATTGCGGCGATGGCCGAGCCCGACAAATTGAGCGAGGCTGAGAAGCAGGCCCAACTCGATGACTCGCGGCTGGAGGCCGAGGCCTTCAAGGGCAAAACCGCGAGCGAAATTGTGGCGGCGACGATTGCTCAGATGAATGACACGCTGGCAAAAGTGCCGGCTGAAGACGCCTCCAGCTACAAACGCTGGGTGTATGGCGTGGCCGCGCAGGTGGCCACGTCGGCCAAGGATGGCGGTTTCCTGGGCATTGGCGCTCAATCGGTGAGCGATGCCGAGGCCGGTGTTTTGCAGCAGATTGCGGCCGGTTTGGGCGTGACCGCCTAGAGGCTCAAATTGCAGATGAACAAAAGACCCCATCGCGGTTTAAACCGCGATGGGGTCTTTTGTTAATACAACGAACAGGCTGTCTATGCGTTAATTCACCTGAACGGTGAATTGCTGCGAGACCTGGCCGTTGCCAAACGCGGTCAGCGTCAGTTGCTGAATACCGCGGTTAAACAGACACACGTTCAAGCCACCATTGGCCGGGGCCGTATCCTGCTGCACGGCGCCGTTGAGCGAGACGCGGGTATACGACGTGTTGGCCGTGGTCCAGCTGATGGGAATGCACGTGCCGGCTGAAACCTGGTTGGAGTTGGTGGTGAAGCCGGTGATGACCGGTGGCGTCACGCCGGTGTTGACGACGTTGACGGTTACTTGCGGCGACTGCTGTGAGCCATCGTTGCCGACCACGCGCAGGGTATACACGTTGTTGCTGGTCGGGCACACCTGAATGGTGGCGGCCAGACCAACCAGTGCCTCGCCCGCACCCTGATTCAGATACACACCTGCCGCGTTCTGGGTGTTCCAGTGCAGGTTGGTGCATTGGCCCGTGTTGATGGTGGTGTTATCGACCCAGAAGTTGACGCCGATGGCAGAGGCGCTGCCGTCCACATTGATGACGATGGGGAAGTCGGTGGAGACGTTGTTGCGGCCCACCACGCGCAGCGTATAAGTCGTGGTTGATTTCGGGCACACGCTGCGAGAGTCGTGTCCACCCACGCCGGTTGCGTTGCCGCCGTCCACAAAGAACGCGGCGTTGATGTTGTCCACATCCCAGCGAATCGTATTGCACTGGCCCGCTTTGATCCAGGCGGCATCGGCGCGCAGGTTGGGGTTGATGGTGGTATTGGGCGGCGGCGCGGGCGGTGTGGGCGGCGGGTTGGGGTTCGGAATCTGAATGCCGACCCAGAATACTTCACCGAAATACTGGCCGTTGGAATCGCGCAGCTTCCAGAAGCCCTGGAAGGTGCCGTAGCTGTTGGGAGCCACCAGATTGGCCGAGACATCAATCGTCTCGCCGGGCTGCACTGTCTTGTAGAGTTCAATCGGCTTGCCCTGCATCTGCGCGCCATCGCGGTTGCCGCTTACAAACGACACCGTGAAGTTGGGTTGCCAGGCGCAGGTGCCAGTGTTACGCAATCGCCAGCCCTTGCTGAACGACTGGTTGAGCTTAAGAATCGGCGGCGCTGTCATATTCTTGTCGTCTAGGTTCAGGTCGGCCACAAAGGCCATGCCGTTCTCGCACACAGGCGCAGCAGCTGCGGCTTCGGTCACGGTGTTGGGAGCGGCAGCCGTTGCAGCGGCAGCAGGATTGGCTTTTGCGGCAGCAGCGGCATCGGCCACATCGGCATTGTCCACTTTGGAAGCCGCGCCAGATGGCAGTGCCGCGCGCGCCTGCAGATACTGATCCGCGATCCGGGCATAGGTGCCATTCGCCTGCACCTTAGTCAGCGCAGCGTTGAACTGGGCGATCAAGGTGGAGCCGTTGCGGGCGGCGATACCAAACTGCTGGCGGTTGAAGTTGGTGCCGGCGGTGCGAATGTTGTTGAAGCGCGCATCATACGTCTGCGCCGGCAACGCTCCCAACACCGCCACATCAACGCCGTCGGCCGCGCGCAGGCTGGTGATCATGGCATCGACGTTGTCGAACTGCACCAGGTTGTTCTGCGGAATCACGCCTTTATCAACCGCGCTCTCCTGAACCCAGTTCTGATAGGTCGTGCCCTTTTCGACACCGACTTTCAAGCCGGCCAGATCGGCAGCCGACAGAATCGTGCCCTCGTAGCTCGACTTCACCAGCGCGGCATCCGAGCCCACATAGTAGAGGTTCGAGAAGTCCACCAACTGGCGGCGGTTGGCTGTGACTGAGATGGCGCTGATGGCGGCATCGACCTGCTTGAGCCGCACAGTAGTCAGTAAACCATCGAACGCAAAGTCATTAAACTCAACCTGAACCCCCATTTGCTGGGCCACGGCTTTGAACAGGGCGATGTCGAAGCCGTCCAACTGGTAGTTGCTGTCGTAAAACTCGAAGGGGGGATAGTCCGCTGACACACCCACCACAATTTTGCCGGCCGCCTTTACGCGCGCCCAGTCATCGGTATCGTCGGTTTGCGCCAGCGGGGCGGCGTTCGCGGGGGTGCCAATGGCAGACAGCACCAGTGCCGCAGCCATGAACGACAGGGCCGCGGCCTTGCCGGTTTGTAATCGTGTTCGCCAGTTCATAGATCTTTATCCTCTTTTCTGAAGTCTCCTGATTAATGTGAGCAGATGAAGCGAACCTCTACTTTTTAAACCTGCATCGGTTCGTTTCATTGCCATGCTTCGGAGACCCCCGCCCCCTAAAAGGGAGTCGCTGACTTCGTGTGCGACTTCCCTGTAGGGGGGCGGGGGTCTTGTGACGTATTTCCGGCACGACTCATTTTGGGCAAAGGGGTGCTTTGATGTCCACAACGTGCTTGTCCAAAACATGAAGCCCAATTATGCCGCCTACCGGCAATTCGTGACAAACTGCCAGCCGGCCTGGGTGAGCTGGGGCAACAGCACTCGAATGGCATCGACGGTTTGCGAGCGGTTGCCGCCGCCATCGTGCATCAGAATCACCGAGCCCGAACGCACATTGGCCAGCACATGGTCGATGATCTGGCGGGTGCCGGGCAGGCTCCAATCCGTCGTGTCAATCGTCCACAGGTTGGTGCTGTAGCCCATCTGGCCTGCCCACGTGCGGGTGTTGCTGTCGGTGGCGCCGTAGGGCGGCCGCATGCACCACGGCTGCGCCCAGGTATACGCGCCCGCGGCCTGCTGGGCCTGTTGCGTGCTCATGATGAGCTGATTAAAGGTGGCCTGACTGATGCCGGACAACGAGGAGTGATCCCAGGTGTGGTTGCCCAGCGCGTGGCCGGCAGCCATCTGCTGTTGCAACAAATCGGTATTGCGGCCGACCTGTTGCCCAATCTGATAGAAGGTGACTTTGGCGTTGTTCTGGGCCAGAAGGTCCAGCACCTGCGACGTCCACGGCGGGAACGGGCCATCGTCAAACGTCAGGTAGATGATCTTGTCGCCGGTGGCGGTTGGCGCAGTGCCGGCTTGCGGCACGGGTGCGGGCGGCGGCACCGGCGCATCCACAGTCGGCAAGCCATCGGCGCATTGCGGTGTCACCAGCTCGGCAAAGATCCAGCCCACCGTGCCGCCATAGTTCACCTGGTACCACGTCCGGCTGGGGTTAATGGCCAGTGCCGCCAGGTTGATATTCGGCGGCATGACCACGAGCGCGGCTGCATCGGTGCTGGGCGCGGCGCGCAAGTTGCTGGCATCGCCGCCAATGGTGACGGTGGGTGAGCAGGCCTGCTGGAAGGGCCCGGCAAGTTTGGCCAGCCGGCCACCGCTGCGGGTCAGGCCGCGCGGGGTGGCGGTGATGGGCGGCGCGAATGTCGGTGCCGCAGCGGGAATGGGCGGCACCACCCCACTGGGTGCTTTGGGATTCTTCAGCGCCGCCCATGTTGCGGCATCGACAATGCCCGAGGGCAACAAGCCCTGCGTTTGTTGAAACGCGACGATGGTCTGGCGCGTCGTCTCGCTGTATTGGTCGCCGCTGGGGCCGGGGTCCTGGAAGCCGAGCCAGGGAATGGCCAGCAACAAGGTGTGCAACTCGCCCACAGCAGGGTCACGGTCGCCGCTGCTGATGAAATATTCGTAGAGCGGGATGCCAGCCGGATCATTCTGGACTTGGACGCTGGTGATGAAGTGGCCGTCAAAACCCAGTTGCAGCGTGGCCGGCGGATTCAGGGGCTGGCCCTCGGTTTCGGTAATGGTCACAGACACCACAGGGTCTGTCGCCGACCAGGTGCCGGTGCCGGTTTGAGTCGTCAGGGTCAGCGCTTGCGAATCCACCCAGGTGACGGCGGCCGTTTTGTCGGGGTTGAGTGTGAGATTCAACTGGCCTGACAGTTGTTGCGGTGTGGTGAAAGCGCTGATGCGATATGAGCCGGCGTAGTTGACCGGGAACTCGATGGGCGCGCCGGCAATCGGCGTAATCAGCCCCTGCTGGGTGAGAAAGATGTGCGCGACATTGGCCGGCGACATGCCCTCGCTGGTGATGTGAAAGTTCAATTCCTGCAGCACGCCATCGTTCAACAACGGCGCGAGCGGGTTGAGCACACTGCGAATCCGGGGCTGGCGATCGAGCGCATCCTGCCGCACCACCGGCGCGACTTGATAGGGCGGGAAGAATTGCTTGTCGTCGATCAGCACGGCCAGGTTATAGCCGCCGATCTCGCCATCGGTACTGAAGGCAACCACGGCACTGGCCTCGCCCGCGCTCAGTTCCTGATAGCGCTGGTCGATCTCGACGGGGCGATAGTCCACCTCGAAATCGCCATAGACGCTTTTGATGCCGGGCAGACCATCCGGACGGGTGAGAAACGCCGCCGGCCCCATCAGCACCAACGGCGTACCCTGGGCCGCCCACTCGCGCGCACGCGCGGCGAAGTCCGACAGGGTGACGATGTTCAGGCGGGCCGCCTCAGACTTGGTCATGGCGATGGCCTGGCTGTTGTTCATCGGCGCTGGATCGAGCCAGGTCAGATTGAAGCGGCTTTTGTAGGTGTCCGAAACAATTTGGTACACCTCAGCCGGCGTTCGAGTCGGCGTGATGGGCTCGCCCAGAATCAGGGTGAGGCCGGTGCCGGTGTATTCAGGGTAGAGATCGATGTCGCCGCGCTCCAGCGCTGCGTGGGTGTCCGGCGCAGGGCCGATGTTCAATTTGCGCTCGACCTGGAAGCCGGCGTTCTCCAGCAACAGCGAATACATCTCGCCCAGCAAAATCTCTTCGGCGAAATTCTTGGAGCCGATCCGGATCACGGGTTGGGGCGTGGGGCGGGCTGTCGGAGGTGCGGCGGGAAGTGCTGCGGGTGAGCACGCCGCCAGGGCGAGCACGAGCGTGAGCGCAAAAAGGCGCAGGGAATGCGGCGACCGGCGCGCATGATGGGTTTGCTGCATATTGCCTATGTTACACAGTTACGAACTCGGCAATGCCGCACGCAGGCCGGCCCGGTGTGTGCTGTGCAGTGAATCGTGAACGTGAACGTGAACGTAGACGTAGACGTAGACGTTCACGATTCAGTGCACAACTAACTTCCAGGCCCGTTTCACCTGCGCCTGGGTGTCTTCAAAGCTGCCGTTTGTGTCGATCACGACATCGGCCCTCGCCCGCTTGAACGCGGGATCGGCCTGTGCATCGATGCGGGTGCGCGCGTCTGGCTCGGACAGGCCGCGGCCCTGCACCAGCCGGCTCAACTGCACATCGCGCGGGCAATCGGTCACCCACACAGCATCGCACTGCTGATCCCACTCACCCTCGATCAGGCGAATGGCCTCCAGCACGCCCACGCAATCCGGCGGCACCGCATCGATGCGAGCCTGGAGTTCAGCGCGGATGCCGGGGCGCATCAGGGCTTCGAGCTGGCGCAGACGTTGAGGGTTATTGAAGACGATATCGCCCAGCGCTTTGCGGTTGAGCGCGCCGGTGGGCAGGAGCACGGTCGATCCAAAGTCGTCGGCAATCAGTGCCAGTGTGGGCGTGCCGGGTTCAACCACATCGCGCGCGACCTGATCGGCATCAATCACGCACGCGCCCAGCTCGCGCAGCACAGAGGCGACGAAACTTTTGCCGGTGGCAATGTTGCCGGTGAGGCCGATGAGCGTCATATGTGTATTGAGCGCATTGTATCGGCTTGGCAAAGCTTCGAGTCAAGGGGATGTATTTGCAAGCCTTGATTGCAGATTCGTCGACGTCGACGTCGACGAATCTCCGACTGACTCAAGTTCTCAAGTCTTGCTGTCAGCCCTTCACACTGCCGGCCGTCAACCCCTCGACCAGGAAGCGCTGGGCGAAGGTATAGATGGCGACGACGGGGATGGACATGAGCAGCGAGGCGGCCATGAGTTGGCCGTACGGATACATGTCGCCAAATACCAGCTTTTGCAGGCCGACCGGCAATGTAATCAGTCTGTCGCTGGTGAGGAAGATAAACGCGTAGAGAAACTCGTTCCAGGCATTGGTGAAAGCGAACAGGGTGACCGCGAGCAGCGCCGGCATGGCCAGCGGCAACGTGATTCGCCAGAAGGAGGTGAACCGGTTGGCCCCGTCAATCATGGCGGCCTCCTCCAGATCTTCGGGAATGCCGCGGTAGTAGCCCAGCATCACCCACGTTGCAAATGGCATTAGAAACGTGGGATAGGTCAGGATCAACGCCCAGTGATTGTTGATCGCGCCGACGCTGGTGAGGATGCGATACATGGGGATGAACAGGAGCGAGCCAGGCAGCAAATACGTGATCAACAGCACGGTGGTGAGCACACCGGCCCCGCGAAACTTAAGCCGCGCCAGGGCATAGCCGCCCAACGCCGCCAGAAATACCGACAGCACTGTGGTGATCGTGGCGACCTTGACCGTGTTCTGAAACCAGGTCATGAACTGGGTTTTGTTGATGAGGGTGTTGAACTGATCCAGTGTCCACGGGGCCGGCCAAAACAAGCTGATGCGCTGGGTGATCTGGGACTCGCCCTTGAACGCGGTTGTGATGATAAAAAAGAACGGGAAGATCACAAACAACAAAAACGGAATCAGGATGACCAGCCGTCCGATCAATGCGCTGGTCTCGCGTTGTTTGCGCGAGAGCACGGTCGTCCGGCCTCGCGAGTTGGCAATGGACTTGCTGAGCCGGGCAATGCCGCGATCCACATTGTCATAGACGAACTCGATCGGCCACAGGATGACGCGACCGATGGCACCGAAGAACTTGCCGACAAGGCCAAACACGCGGTCGCCCCGGCTCTCGGTGGCCGCGCGCTCGATGCCGCCGCGCATGTAACGCGCCAGCAATACGATGCCGATGGCCAGCAACGGCGCCGTGGCCAGCGACACGGCCGCGCCCGGACCAAAGCGATTTTGCAGCAGCGCGCGCTCGTAAGCCAGAATCGAATACACCCGCGTTTCGCCGCCGGGTCCGCCGCCGGTCATCAGATAAATGATGCCGAACGAGTTAAATGTGCTGATCGTGCTGAGCAAAATTGTCACGGCCAGCACATAGCGCAGGCCGGGCAGGGTGATGTTGAAGAAGCGCTGGCGTGGGTTGGCACCATCAACCTCGGCCGCTTCATACAGTTCTTTATCGATGGATTTGAGGCCGGCCAGAAGCAGCAATGTAAAGAAAGGAATGCCTTTCCAGATGTTGACGGCGATGACACTGGACAGCGCCAGCCCCGATTCGGACAGCCAGCCAATATCGCGGCTGATGATGCCGAGGCTGCGCAGCAACGGATTCAGGGTGCCAAAAATAGGATCGTAGATGCCGCGCCAGGTGAGGGCGGTGACGACTTCGGGCACGATCCACGGCAGCAACATCACCCCGGACAACAGGCTGCGAAACGGCACCTTGCTGTTGAGCAGCAAGGCAATGACGATGCCGATGATGGTCTTGAGCACGACCGACAGCACCGTGAAACGAATGGTGTTGGCCAGTGCGCCCAGGAATTGATCATCGCTGAGCAGCTTGATGTAATTCTGCGGGCCGACGAACACCTCCTGCCGGCTGATGTTGCGCACGGTCAGGCTAAGGTAAGCGGCGTTGAGGAAGGGGTAGAGAATCAACCCCACCATCAAAACCACCATTGGCAGGATAAACACCAGCGCGATCTTCCAGTCTTTACCCAACAGCCGTTCGAGCCGTTTGCCGGTGCTGATGGCGCGGGGTTGAACCACCAGGGGTGCAGTTACT
>Ga0335394_10007848_pt1 | contig 12045 bp, 11 predicted proteins | sample MAT03_FD_205741 | JGI IMG/M metagenome (GOLD analysis project Ga0335394, IMG submission 205741) | Freshwater microbial communities from Lake Fryxell liftoff mats and glacier meltwater in Antarctica - MAT-03 (spades assembly) (version 2) ... | reverse complement strand
AGTCAGCACGCAAGCTGGTTTATGGTGCTGGTAAGGTCAATCCCGGCAACCCGCCGTTCACAGAAAAAACCTCTAGCGTCGGCGCCGGGAGGTGTTCAGAGAATAGAGTCACTGATTCTGTGAATCTGATCAGCTTTCCGGCACATAGACCAGGGCGCCTCCAGCGGCGACAGTTGCCGGCACGTTGGCGATCGAGCTCCAGAGGTTCGTCCCAACTGTATACCTCCAGGCAGCGACGCTCGTGTTTCCGCGCAGCGCGTAGATGTTAGCTCCGTCGTTACTGATTGCTCCACCAAAGCGGACCGTTGCCGGGGCAGCGGTCATTGTCGCCCAGGTATTTGTGGCGATACTGTAGCGATAGAAACTGGTTTGATTGTTCCCGCGCAGGCAGTAAATGAAGTTGCCGATCCGGGTCAAGCCTCCCCCTTGGCGGACCGCGCCCGGAACAGCGGCAATCGTCGCCCAAGTGTTCGCGGCAATACTGTAGCGATAAAAGCTAGTTGAGTTATTCCCGCGCGTCGCATAGATAAAGGCTCCATCAGTGGCCAGCCCGGCCCCTGATCCGAATGTTGCCGGAACGGCGGCGCGCGCTGCCCAAGTATCTGTATTCGCGTCATAGCGACGGAAGCCGGTCGTGCCGCCAACGCTCGCATAGACAAAGCCAGCCTGAAAAACAAGCGCACCACCATCATTGATATTTGCACCGGTGTTTGCTCGGGCAAACCAAGTATCGTTGCTGACATTATAGCGCCAGAAGGTCTGCGTATTTGTTCCTCTTAGCGTATAAATAAAGAGGCTGCTATCTGTTGCCATCGCCGCACCGGCGCCAATTGTTGCTAGTGTAGCAGTTTCGTTGTTCCAGGCATCAGGAGCGATTCGATTCGAGTAGAAGTTTGTCGTCGTGTTTCCTCTCAGGGCATAGATGTTCGGAAAATGACTTGCTGTCGAAAACTGGTTATTCGTCGCCGAGAGCGAAGAACTAAAGGCGCCCTGGATGTAGGCGCCGCCAATCAGGCCAGCAACAAGAACCGCAAGGATCAGCGCCGCGCCAGTAATCTTTATTTTGTGGGAGAGATTCATTTTTCTTAGCTGCGGATTTTTGCGCCAGGGCCGAGGCTACGCTAATTCAGGGTTTTCACTTCTTGGTCTAGTCATCATTGCGGAAGCTCATCCTCTATCGCCGAAAAAGCTTAGCACTTTATTTCTACCTGCACTCGAATTTTGCCGGTAACTTTATCAAGCGCATTCGCATTCACTAGCAGTGCCCGAGGAGCCTGGTTTTTGAAAAAGAGCTAAGACGATGTGCATCTTTCCGCCGATTGCTCGAGTACAGTTCAAACGCTCCCATCCCCGGAGGCTTTTCTAGACGAAATTTTTGATTATCCTCAAGGATCATTTTGGCTTTGCTGAATGTATTCGCTCTTAGTGTCAGCGTTTCCGACTTGGAAGCCGCCCCGGCGCCGGCTCTTCATCGTCGTCTTGATTGACTCGATCGACGACCCAATTTCCAGACCCGGTCTTTCGAGCCAGCTTGCGTTCGTGCAATCGCCAAACCGCTGCTTGAGCTTCTTGCGGCGTCGCCTTGCTCCGTTCGGCAATTTCATACATACTTATTGAGGCGCTACCGAGCATACCGAGAACCTGAGCATCGAGATCCGAATCAGCGGCTGATTCACCGCCTGGCTCCGGGCCGAGGCTCGGCTGAGCGGTTGCGGCTTCGACAGACTGTTCGGGATGATCTTTAGTAGTTTCCACCCAACTAGCATAGCCGATTCTCTCTAAAAATGCCGCGTCGTCGCTGAAGCTGACTGCCGGGGCGAGCGATAAGATTAAGTATATCTTAGGTTGATTGCAAGTTTAGCCGGGCTCGGCGCGCTTTGCTAAAATCAGAAATTCTTAGCTAGAAGCGCTATAGTCAAACTATGAGGGCAAGGCTAGGAAAGGCTGAAGGAGATGTCGACTGCGGTAGCAGCCAGATCACAATGAGAGATTCTGAAGGACCCGGGGTTACTTCAATTCCCAACCATTGGCTCGAGGCGCCAGACGAGATCAACCTTTCTATTATGAATGGTTACCATCGATTGAATATTCCGGAAGCGGAGCGTCCATTCAAGTTGGCTCCTCGGAAAGATCCGCGAATCAAACTTGGCCAAAATCTGGATGAAGAAAATGATCGGCTCGTAAAAAACTATCTTAGCTCACATCCAGCGATTCGCCAGCACCTCGAGAAGCGTTTTTCGCTAACTATCAAACAGTTTGATAATTCGAAATTATACTGGCAAATAGAGGATTACGAGAAGGCCGCTTTTATTCAGCCCGGCGGTTTTGCCCGAAGCGAAGCGGCAGCGAAGAAAAAATTTGTTGCGATGGTTGAACGAGGAATCGTCAATGAAGCAAAAACAAAGCTTTTCGCGCCCTACCAGGAAATGCTTCCCGCAGCTCAGGGCTATCAAATGAGGACGATTATCAAGTATCGAAATTCAATTACCGCCCTCAAAAGCGGGACGGGTTTTAGTTACGATGTTTTCTTGAGTGATCTTCAGGGGAACCCCGTCAATATCGTATTTGGCAAGCCGCTTCCAAGTTATACTGGTTGTGGAAAATCAGTCTCCGCATGCCAAAAAAAAGCGGCAAAGCAGTCAGAAGAATATGTCGAAATAGCTGAAGCACGAATTTCCCGCCAAGCCCAACGTGAAGATGAGCATGCGTCTCACCAGGCTGCTGCTGCTTCACCGCCACGTCAGTTAAAAAGAACATTTTCTTATACTGAACTGCAATAAACGGTGACTATAAGCTCCTCGGAGAGGATCAGTTCGATCGCTTCTCCGGGCTTAGTGATTTTGCCGATTATTGACCACTATTTCTCTTTGCACCCGGTTCAATTTTCGGATCGAAGCGCCCACCCCTTGGCGTTCTCTATTTTCTGCTATGCTATTGAAAATGACCGCTGTCAACATAGTTGGCTCCTCGACTGGCCTCGATTCCGATGCAAGATCAGTCGAGCCGCGACCAGCCGCTACTCAGGGTAGTGCTTCCTTCGAATCTGAACCATCTCTCGTCGAGGCTGCGCAAAAGATCGCTCGGCTCTTAGATCCCGGCGACATTGCGACTTCTAACCCCGGGCCAGATCTTTGTCCAGCGCTCAGCTTTTTTGCCGAGCTGACAGACGATTGGGCTGGCTCGCAAAAGCGTCAGCAGTTGCTTCCTTTCGCCGAAAGAATCGCTGCAAGCCGAGATAATCCTGACGACCGCCAGGAAGTTTTCTTTCGAACTCGACAAATAGTCGACTGGGCTTTACTCGAGATAGCTCCGCTTGCGCTTGCTGCTCGAGGCCGGGTTGATCTTGCCGAGGCAATTGTCAAGCTTGGCTCAGTCGGACCCGCTGCGGCGCTCGGTCCCGAAGAGCTCCAACTGATTGCCAGGAAAGTGACGGCGAGCGCTACGGCCGCTCGCGCCGAAGGAGATGGGCTAAGCTATCGCCTGCTCACCCGAACTTCAAGCGCGGTTAATACTCTTGGATCGGCATTGGGCATTGAGCAAAATCAGCAGAAGAGCTTGGCTTCGGCTCCTGCCGCTGAATCGGTCCGACGCGCCTATATCGGCTACGCAATTGAAAACTCACATCGAGCAGCGCAAAATGCGGATCTTGCCTTGTGCAAGCCCGGCGAACCAGTCTTACTTCAGCTCCGATTTGATATTCTCGAACGAATCTGCCCGATACTTAAGCCAGCAAGCTCCAATTAGGCGAACCGGTCGGCACGCTTCCCCGGCGCCGAGCAGAGCCGTCAAGCCCAGCCAGTATTTGTCGCCGGAAGGCGTCGCATTTTTGCCTGCGCCTGGATTTGGCATCAGCGGCCTACTCCTAACTTTGCTTGGCCGGCGCTGGCTCGGGCTTAGATTCTTTCATCGGCAAGCGAGCTCCGCATCAGGTCAGCAGGCGGCGCCGGACCTGGGCGACTGACGCGATAGCGTTCCAATCGAATTCGCTGGCAGCCAATTGCCGCAACTGAGCAAAAGTCAAATGCACCAGGCTCATCCAGCAAGCCCTGGCAGACTGACGATTATTCTGGATAGCTAATCTTGATTCGCGCCGCGATTTCTCGCTTGAGAAGAATCTGCTACAATCACCTGAAGATGGTAGTCCGGGACAGCAACAAAGACCGCTCAATTTCCGAGCCAGACAGCTCGGATGATCAGGCAGCGGCAGCTCTTGCCCGGGCGATTGCAGACATACCGCTGTCCGGGGAATGTCAGCGGCAAGCCGCCGCTCCAGGTAGGCCAGCAGCTGGCGCTGCCTGTCCGACCCTGGCCTGCTTTTCTCAGTTAACTGAGGAGTGGCTCCTCCCGGCTGAGCGATCCGAGCTGGATATTTTCGCTCCACGAATCGCGGCAAGTCGAGACGACCGAAGCGAATGCCGTGAATTTCTTCAGCGGGCGGTCCAGATTGTCGACTGGACCCTCGCTGAGGTTGCACCAATTGCACTTTCTGCCGCTGGTCTGAGTGATCTCTCTAAAGAAGTACTCAGGCTCGGCTCGAGCGGTTCTCTCGGCTCTATCGAGCCCGCCGACCGCAAGACAATTGCTGAACGGATTACTGTCATTGCAATCACAACCCAGGCGGATCCTACTCAGCCGGGTCGCCGGGTTCTTGACTTAACCTCGAGCGCGGTCCGCGCTCTTGGCTCGGTCTTGAGCATGCAGCCAATTAACTCGAGCGATGTCTGCCTCGGCCGAAAAGAATCTACCGCGCTCGAATCGGTTCGGCGCGCTTATAGCATCTATGCAGTTCAGAGCTCGAGCAGCGCAGCGGCGAGCGCAGCCCAGCTGCTCGGAGCAAATGGCCGGAGAGCGATGGTTCAGATGCGAATTGATCTGCTCGATCGAATTTGCCCGGAAATCTGACCGGGCCGGGCCTCTCGCCGGAGCATCAATGTCGCTCAGCCAAATATAACGATCAGCTGAGTCCTCGCTGCGATGATCGCAGCGGCCTAGCCTGAGCGCGGGCTGCGCTCAATTACCAGTGGCTGCCAGTCAGAATCAAGCCGATTCTTGACTAAGGCAGCAATCTTTCCGCCAGCGCCTTCCTTGCCGATCGTGTCGGTCAGCCAGCAGTTGCTTTGCTTGATTGGCTCTGCGGCCCAAGGGGTGTGGCCAACGACCTGAGCGAGCTGCTCAGCCAGTTTCGGGCTTTCCCGGTAGCTCTGCATCAATTCTGGCCAGGAACACCAGAAAATGCTTCCAGTCGGCTTGAGCCCGCCGCGATGCTCGCCGATCCAGTCAAGAGCTGGCTCGGGGCCGATCGCTCGGCTGAGTCGATCATGAAACATCTGGTCGAGTTGATCACCAAGCTCGGCTGGATCATTCAGCTTCAGCTCGGAATTATTTTCGGCGAGGCGAAGATCGAGTCCGGCATGGCTGATTAAATGACCGTCAACCCCGATCGCTGCTCGATAATGGCCGTTACGCAAATTTGCCTGAAGCATTCGATTTATTCCCGGGGCAAGTTCACTTGAATCATGCTTACCGGTGAAATAAGAGTCGATCTCATTTGTGAGAAAACCAAGGTCATGGTTACCGACGAGCTGGCAGTCAACCCACTCTGGCCCGAGCAGCGAAGCCTGAGCATCCTCAGTAAAGACTTCGTGGCCGCCATGAATCAGGTCGCCAATCTGACAAACCCAGTAACCGGGATTCCTCGAGCCGTCGCGATTGATCGCTCCGGAACCAAGAAGAACTCGATAGAGGTCACGGTAGTTGCCGTGAATGTCAGAGACGACGATTCTGCGCTCCTCGGGAGCCGGCGCCCGAGCCGGGGCTGGGTTGTACTCTCTTGCTTGACACTCGGAGATAAAAACGTTCAGTTCGCTCCAATCGGTGCTCTGAAGATCGACTAGGTCATAAATCTCCGGATCAACCGGGGCTTCAGACGGCGCTGGCGACCGAGAGTCGATCAGTCTCGGATCGAAACCGGCTACCTCTGAGTCAGCCTTGGCCATAAGCCAATACTACACGAGTGGTCTTTTCTTTGGCAACTCTCTAATCTAGCCTCTCCTCGATCCCGCCCTCGACTGAGAGATTCATACCCCGAGCAGTGCCGAGAAGATGTTTCAGCAAGCAATCGTCCGCATCGCTATCTTTGTCGAATGAGCAACAACCGCAGCAAATATTCAAATCAGATTTCAAAATCCGACTTTGAGGCCAGCCGGCCTTCGGCAGCAAAATGAGTGAACGGCCCCGGGCTCACTCTGAGGAGGCTCGAGCTTCAGTCGGCGCACAATCATCAGTCCCAGAAACCCGCTCCGAAGTAAAGGCTGAAGCAGAGCCAATCGCTAAGCCAATCGCTAAGCCTAACTCCAAGCCTAGTTCTAAATCATCGTCGCCTCAGCTCCAAGCGCAATCGCAGGACGGCTTGGTCAGTTTTCTGCTCTCTTTACTCGGGCTCTTCTTTTTCTGGCCAGTCTGCATCGCCGGACTGATCGTTTCTCGCAAGGAGAAAGAGCGGGCCGCTGCCGAGAATCTCCGACCGAGTATACTCACCGAGGCCGGCGGCATCATCGGCATCATCGGAACAATTATGCTCGCCATTGTCGTCGTGATCATCTGCATGATTCTATTCGCGGTGGGCATTGCTGGCTCCTGAGCTCCTTTCCGGCAAGTTCGCTCTCGGCTCATCTGGGCTCGAGAGAGCCAATCTCAGCAACAGGATTGCATGCTCGGCCAGCATCTGCTAGAATGACGAGAGTGATCTTCAATCAGAACAACTGTCGCTGCGCCGCTGAGCAAGAGGAGCTATTTTGAGCTACGCGAGATTTTCCGAAACAAGCGATGTATACGTCTTGGCGACTTTTAGCGGCTCGCTTCAGTGTTGCGGCTGCCAGATCAGCGAAAGCGCTGGCAGCGAGCATTTTGATTCAACGGCAAAGATGCTCGAGCACCTAGGGGAGCATGCCCTTGGCGGAGACAGGGTCTCCGACGACTGTCTGAGCCGGCTGAGCAGAGACCGCCAGAACAATGACGACTACATTGCTGAGCAAGCGGCCGGGCTCGGGTTGAGCCAATGAGCGATCATTTGGAAACTGAGGAAGAGGTTCAGGAAGAGCTCAAGGAGCTTGGGATCGACAATGACGCAGTTGGCTCCCCGGATGTGCTGCTTTCTGGAGCACTCGTCAGAGTTGTCGCTGCGCTTTTGGTTGGTCTGCTTTTTGTCGGAGCGCTTTTGCTTGTTTTCTAATGCCCGAAACAAGACGTTACTGAGGGCTTGAACAACTCGCGAATCTCCTGATCCGAGCGGAGCCCCGCAAGAGCCCGCTTAACCGTGCTTGCTCCGGTCAGTCGTCGACAGAAAATTCCATCTGGAGATTGATTCATTTGCGCTCCGCCCAAGACTAGGCACTAAATAAGCGATCATGGATAAGTCTCGCATCTAAGCGAATGTCTGGCAAAGACAATTGGCTTGGCTAGGCTGGTTACATGAAGCTGTTCCTCAAGCTATACATCGCCGCCACCCTCCTCGTCGCTCTAGCTCTGGCTTGGATTCCAGCTCAAGCAGCCGCTGACAATTTTGCTCAAGCTGTTTATTCCCCGAGCATCGCTAGCCAGGTGAATAGCATTTCATCTTCTGGATATTCATCAAGCGCTGCTCATCTTCAATTCAGCTCTCATTCAAATCGGATTTTTAATCAAGCCCAGTCCGGCCGAAGCTACTCAGGCGCTGCGGCAAAGAATTTAATTGCAACGACAAAGAAGTTCGTTTCTTCTGCCGGAGCTCAGGTAGCCTCAACTTCAAAGCAGCTGCGGCTTCAGCAGCAATCAATTATCGATCGGCGCCGTTTCGCTTTTGCCGTCGCGATCGAACAAGACCGGCTCGAGGCAACCGCCGCAAGCGAACTGCAGCGGATCAAAGACAGTCAGGCTCAGGCTCAGCTGACCGCAACCTTGATCGCCGTCGAGCAGGCTCGATTTGGCACACTCATCCGGCAGGCCCGGGCAAAGACAGCCGTTCGCGTTCGCCAGATAAAGAACCAGTCGCCGATCCAATCTCGGAAAGCTTACAAGCGGCAGCGACTAAACATCCTAATTACTCAAAAACTAAAGAGCAGCCGCCAGACAATCCTCAAGCTAGAGATCGAGCTCGAGGCGCTGGTTCAGCTCCGCGAGCGGGAGAGTGCCGGAATACAATCTGGCATTAACCAAGCAGGCGCTGAGCGTTCGCAGATAATCGAAGCGATTGCCGCCGCCAAGCGAGTTCAGGCCGCCGATATTGTTGCCAAAGAAGTGACAGCAGCGGAAGAGGAGTTTGCTAAGATTTCGGTCGGCATCGCTGTTCAGTTTGACGGACTGCACGCCTCCTGCCAAAGTTCATTGCGCAAGCTAACCGGTAATAAGAATTTTCGGCTTCCGCGTCCTTTGTTCAGCTAAGCTGACATCTTGCCCGACTCAACAATTTGGGCCCGAGACTCCGGTCAACTACCAACACTCGTTTTTCGGGCCTGCCCGCCCGCAAGCGTCGTGCCATCCAGAAAAATTTGAGCTCGATCCGGGCGTTTTTTTTGAATCCGTCTGAATCCAAATCAGCCGGAAATATTGGCTCAATTCTGGATATCTTTGTGAATATCTCAGCAAAATAGCCAAACTGCCGCTTGCGCCGCCGGGGATTCGTGTGTCCGATCCCACTAGACAAACGGCCGAGCTGGCAAAAAATTATCAAGCAAGCAGCGCTGGGCGCGTCGCCTCGGCCCGGCCCGGCCTTCAGCGCATCTAGCCCAAGTGCCCAGGGGAGATCCGCCAACGGTAGCCAAGCGCCGGCGGTCAGGGCTGAGTCACTCCTCTGAGCGACTCCGGAATAGATCGCCAGCTCGGCCGAGGCCGGCGCCGGAGCTTGAATCGTTAGAGTTGACGGCCGCGAAGCCGGGCTCGACTTGGAAAGTCAAGCTTCGATGCGGTAGCCGCGCTTGCCGCTCCCGCTCGTAAATCAAATTAGTCATTTATCGCCAGATCAGAGTAAATCAGCCGGAGCCGCTGCTAGCACTGCTAGAATTTTTGATAGCAGCCGGTCACCGTCACCGTCACCACTCGCAATTCGAACTCCGGACCGAGACTGGGCTCGCCAAGAAAAATGACCAAGATCAATGCCAACACTGACCGCGACCGCGACCCCAAGCTCGAGCCCGAATCTGAAACCTTGGCCAACGTCAGTAGCGCTAGCGCTAATTATCGCGAAGATGCCTCCGTAAAGGATCCCACTTGCTCAAAGAAAGTTCGTCTCGGTCAGTATTACACGTCGCCCAGAGTCGCCAATTTTATCGTCTCTCTTGCCGAGACGGCTACCAGCGGAAAAGTGATTGAGGCCGGTTACGGTCGCGGTGCTTTTTTTGAGGCTCTACTCAAGGCCGGCTACGCGGATATCAGCGGCTACGATATTGATCCGGAGAATTATGCATTCGTTCAGGAGCGGTTTGCCAGCCAGATCAATCCTTACTGTCAAAGCTTTCTTGAAGCGTCCGGAGAGCCGACTTGCGATTTAGTCATTGGCAACCCGCCCTATGTCCGCTGGGGAAATATCGATGCAGAGACCCGGCAATTTTTGCTTGAAGACAAATTCTGGGCAAAGTACTCTTCTGGTGAATGGGATTTGCTCTACGCGTTCATCATCTGGAGCATCAAGATGCTTAAAGAAGGCGGCGAGCTTATCTTCATCGTTCCCTATAACTGGTTTTCCTCGACTCACGCAGCGCCGCTCCGCCAGTACCTGGTCGACCACGGTCATTTCAAGGAGATCATTCACTTCAACGAATACAAAGTTTTCGATGATGCCTCACCGAACACAATCATTTTCCGCTTTCTGAAGAAGCCGGCCGCCGCCGCGAAGATTCGTGTTGTCGAGCTCAACTCAACCGATCTCGAAAGCAGCCAGGTAATCGCCGGCGCCGGCAACTGTCTGAGTGAGCTCGCTTGCGGGCGCGAAGTGAATAATGATGACTGGCAGGCATTCGAGATGGAGCAGTTCAAATCAGCCGCTCCTTGGTATTTAGCGAACAGCGCCGAAACGAAAATCATCTCTACGATCGAGGCTAAGGCGAATCAGCAGCTCGGAGAGCTCGCTCGGGTTGGCGTTGGTGTTGTCTCCGGCTACGATCGAGCGTTCATTGTTGATGACAGCTTCTACGCTCAGCTCTCCGGGCCCGAGCGGGCACTCGTTCATCGTTTTGTCAAGGCCCGCCACTGCCAGCGTTTCAAGGTTGATCAGCCAGCCTGGTTTATCTGGGCCGACTCGATCGAGGCTGAAACTGACCTCCGCAAGCTACCTCGGCTGCACGAGCATCTGTTTGCCCACAAAGACAGCCTCCTCGCTCGCTATGGAGCCGATCCCGATCTCTGGTGGCACTGGGCGACAGTCCGCAACCTGCCGCTCTTTGAGAGCAGTCTGAACGCTCCAAAAATCTTCGTTCCTTGCGCCGACCGAGCCGAGACGGCTCGTTTTTCAATCACCGACAAGGCTTACTTTGGCTCCGGGGATGTCCTCCTTATTGCCGCCCGGGGCGGCAATAACCCCTACTATCTCCAAGCCTGGCTTGGATCAGATGTATTCAACCGCTGGTATCGAATAAAAGGCCCGCAGACCGGTCGGCGAACACGCTATACCCAATCATTCATTGCTTCGGTTCCGGTTCTTGCCGAGACTGCTTTCTCGAGCGCCGATCGGGATCATTTGGTTGGCAACATCAAGCTGCTAATGAACTCGACTGATCCCAGCGAAAAGGAGCGGCTGATCGCCGAGAACGATGGAATCTTTGCCGGAGTCTTTCCGGCGCTCTCCTCGGCGCCTTAGCGCAGCCCGCCCGGCGCCAATGCCCGGAGTCAGAGTTACTCTTCGCCAGGCTTCTCAGCGTTTACGCCAGAGTTATCAAAACCAATCCGATTCCTCCTGAAGCGGCGCGGTTTCTGTTATATTCATGATTATGAGCAGCAGCCAGCAGCAGCTTGCCCGAAAATACCCTCTTGGCGAACTTTCCTCGAGCCCGTTGGCGCGACCAACCCGGCCAACCTACGAAAAGTTTATTCAAACCGGCATGCGCTTAAGCGCGGCACTGACGGCAACCTTGCCAAAGGCGGGCTTTTTCCCTCGGACAGGTGATTCCGGAAGAGCGAGCTCTACCGCCGCCGAGAAGGAATTTTTGCAGGCAGTTAGCCATAGCTTCCAGCTTGACGGAAAGCCGGCTCGAGTGATTACGTCACTTCCGGAGATCAACTGGCGCGCCAATGATGAGCGCTACTGGATCGACTTTGCGATCGAATACCAAGGGCAGGTTTATCCGTTCAACTTTAAGTATGGGCGCGGGGAAAGTCCTGACAATATCTGCGGCATGAGTACGATGGCCTATCTGATCGGCAATAAGATTGAACATCCGCTCAAGTCTCAGAAAATACCCAGCCGGGAAAAGCTCGCCGAGCTCACCGTCGAGGTTCTCTATGGAGACATGCCTGAAGAAGAGTACCCGAACCGCGAGTATTTTTGCCTCTTCTGCGATATTAGCAAAGCCAAACCGGCCGACCAGTTTAAGACCATCGCAATTTCTCAACTTGATCCGGCTTCAATTTTTGTCAATCCGAGCAACGGAATTCAGGTCAAGTTCTCGGAGGCGCGCCAGGTGCCCATTGTCCGGGATCGAAATCAGTCGCGGCGGTTTATCGCCAGCTGCGCTAGCGGCTACTTTGACAAGGCTGCCCAGCCAGCGCGAATAATCGCCCGGGGGCGACGATCAGCAGCACAGCGGTAAACGATCTGCCCGCCGATCTGCTATAATCCCTCTAGTGTTAGCATCTTCGCATCCGAAAAAGAGCAGGTCAAAAAAAAATGGACAGATAAACAATGAGCCTCTTTAGCAACAAGAGTAACGACGACAGTTCGAGCCATCCCCTGCTCAGCAGCGCGAGAAGATCTCGCCGTTGAGCTTGTCCCCGAGGCACGCTAACGTTGGTTCGCTCCTTGGGACCCTGCCCCAGCCGCAAGCAATCGGTTATTACGAAATGCAAAGGAACTAACCC
>Ga0335394_10007844_pt1 | contig 12047 bp, 6 predicted proteins | sample MAT03_FD_205741 | JGI IMG/M metagenome (GOLD analysis project Ga0335394, IMG submission 205741) | Freshwater microbial communities from Lake Fryxell liftoff mats and glacier meltwater in Antarctica - MAT-03 (spades assembly) (version 2) ... | reverse complement strand
CCTCGCCGCGGTCGGCCACAAGGGCGACCCGGAGGCGCACCCGGTCTGCAAGGCCGTCGTCGATTACGTCGGCAGCGGGAAGAAGGGGACGGAAGTCCGCAAGCAGTTCGGCGGGGCGAAGTACGGGTGGCCGCAGGACGCCATCGACGCCGCCCTCATCGTGCTATCCCAGGCCGGCACGATCCAGGCGAAGAGCGGGACCGAGCCGATCCTGAAGGGGAAACTCGACCAGAAGACCATCGCCGCCGCCGAATTCCGGGTGGAGACGGTCACGCTGACCAAGGTCCAGTACATCGAACTGCGGTCGCTCTTCAAGAAGGTCGGCCTGAACACTCAGCCGGGGCAGGAGCCGGTCCACGCCGTCGAATTCCTGGGCCGGCTGACCAAGTTGGCCGAGGGGGCGGGCGGGGACGCGCCGCTGCCGAAGCTCCCGGACACGACCTACCTGGCGGACATCGCCAACCGGGTCGGCAACGACCAGTTGAAGGCGCTCCACGAGAACCGCGACCGGCTCACCCAGGAGATCGCCGACTGGCAGAAGCGGAAGGAAACGGTCGTACAGCGGCAGCCGCGGTGGCTGCAACTGAAGTCCCTGCTCAACTTCGCCGCCGACCTCCCGGTCACTGCCGAGGTCAAGCCCGAAGTCGCGGCCATCGAGCAGCACCGCAGCCTGCTCGCCGACCCGGACCCGGTGCCCGGCCTGGTGGAGAAGTTGACGACGGCCCTGCGGACGGCACTCAAGCAGGCCCACGCCGACTGTGCTGCCGGCCACGAGGGCGGGATGGCCAGCCTCGACGCCTCGGCCACCTGGCAGAAGCTCGCCCCGGAGCAGCGGTACGACCTGCTCACCAAGTCCGGCGCGCGGGTGGTGCCGCCGGTCAGCGTCGGGACGACGGACGAAGTCCTGGACACCCTGCGGCAGACGAAGCTGAGCGAACTCCGGGCCGTCTGCGACGCGCTCCCGACCCGGTTCGGCAGCGCCCTGGCCGCGGCGGCGAAGCTCCTGGAGCCGAAGGCCCAGGAGGTCACGTTGCTGAACACCACGATCAAGACGGACGACGACTTGAAGGCGTGGCTGGCCGACGCCGAGCAACGCATCCGGGCCAAGCTGAAGGACGGCCCGGTGATTGTTTGAACCCGGCTGGGGAGTGACCGACGATGCCCGCCCTCGCGTCTGATCTGCGGCGACAACTGGAGAACGTGGTCATCGGCGCACGAGACGTGGCCGAGGCCGCGGCTACGTCGGCGTTGAAGAAGCGGGCCGTGGACGCCGCCGAGCCGCACCCCCACTTCACCGACGCCGAGAAGGAGCAGCGGAACCGGCTGAGGGCGCGGGGTCGGCAGGTCGGCGACGTGCGGCGCGACAACAAGACGCAGGCCATCGACCAACTCGCCCAGGAACTCGCCTACGAATTCTGGCATCGGATGCTCTTCGCACGGTTCCTGGCCGAGAACCACCTGCTGATGCACCCGGACGGGGTGGCCGTCAGCCTGGAGGAGTGCGAGGAACTGGCCCCGACCGCCGACCCGCCGGCCACGAACGGGTTCGTCCTGGCGGCGCGGTACGCCGGCACCATGCTCCCGCAAATCTTCCGCACCGACGACGTGCTGCTGGAGATCGAGTTCGCCCCGGAGCAGCGGCTCGCCCTGGAGAAGTTGCTCGGCGGGCTGCCCCGCGAGACGTTCCTGGCCGACGACAGCCTCGGGTGGGTGTACCAGTTCTGGCAGACCAAGAAGAAGGACGAGGTCAACAAGACCGGCGACAAGATCGACGGGCGGACCTTGCCTGCGGTCACGCAGTTGTTCACCGAACACTACATGGTGCAGTTCCTCCTGCACAACACCATCGGGGCGTGGTGGTGCGCGCGGCACAGCATCAGCGGGCCGGCGGGCGGGGCGGGTGTCCCGGCGGGGCAGTCGCCGGTGGAGATGGAATACCTCCGCTGGCGGGACGACGGCTCTCCCGCGGCGGGGGCGTTCGAGGGCTGGCCGAAGACTCTCAAAGAGTTCACGATGCTGGACCCGTGCTGTGGGTCCGGTCACTTCCTGGTGGCGGGTTTCAACCTGCTCGTGCCGTTGCGGATGCACGACGAGAAAATATCCGCTCAAGAAGCCTGTGACGCCGTCCTGCGGGAGAACCTGCACGGTCTGGAACTCGACCCCCGCTGCACGCAGATCGCCGCTTTCGCCCTGGCGCTGGCGGCGTGGAAGTATCCCGGCGAGGGTAGCCAACCACTCGGCTATCGGAAACTTCCGAAGCTGAACGTCGCCTGTTCCGGGCAAGGTGTGGCGGGGAAGAAGGACGACTGGCTCAAGCTCGCCAACGGCGACATCACGCTCCGCAACGGCATGGAGCGGCTGTACGAACTGTTCGAACGCGCCCCGCACCTCGGCAGCCTGATCGACCCCCGGCGGCAGGACGGCGACCTGTTCCATTCGCGGTACGTCGAGTTGGACGCGATCCTGAAGAAGGCGTTGAAGAAGTACGGCGACGATGCGGACTTGCGGAGCGTCGGCGTGGCCGCACAGGGGATCACGGCGGCGGCGGACTTGCTCGCCCGAAAGTACACGCTCGTCGTCACCAACGTGCCGTACCTGGGCCGGGGCAAACAGGGCGACGTGCTGAAGGAGTACATCGAGACGCACTACGCCATCGCCAAGGCGGATCTCGCCACGGCTTTTGTGATGAGGTGTTTGGAACTTTGTGAAGACACCGGCTGGAAGCCGGTGCCACCCAGTCAAGCTTCTTCTCGGGTGGCACCGGCTTCCAGCCGGTGTGGCACAGTGGCCCTGGTCACGCCGCAGAACTGGCTGTTCCTCACCAGCTACAAGAAGCTCCGCGAGGAGTTGCTGAAACGGCGGCAGTGGAACCTCGTCGCCCGGCTGGGGCCGCGTGCCTTCGAGACGATTGGCGGCGAGGTGGTGAACGTGGCACTGCTGGCGATCAGTGCCGTGAAGCCGGCGGACGATCACCGCATGGCCGGGCTGGACGTGGCCGAGGCGAAGACGCCCACCGACAAGGCCGACCGGCTGGCCGACCGCGTGCCGACGACGGTGCAGGTGGTGGAGCAAGCGGGGCAGTTGAAGAACCCGGATGCGGCTGTTGCATTTGAAGTAATCACAGGAAACCTGTTATCGAGTTATTGCTTCTCATCACAAGGCCTCAAGACAGGTGACGATGATCGACTCAGAAGAAGTTTCTGGGAAATAGTCGATCATGGTAATCGTTGGCGAAACCTACAAGGCAGCTTTGGAGCCACAGCATTTTATGATGGACGAGATGGCATTGTTGATTGGAAAGACTCCAATCTAACTATTGCACGCTTGCAAGGAGTTGCAGCATGGGGCAAATCCGGCGTGGCTATAAAGCTAATGGGCAATTTGCCAATTACGATTTATTGTGGCGACATCTTTGATAGCAATGTTTCAGTCATCGTCCCAAAGGACCAAAGCATAATACCTGCGGTATGGGCATTTGCGGAAACTGGATTGCTCACAGCCTCAATTCGTAAAATAAACCAAAAACTCAACGTTACAGAATCAGTCGTTGTCAAAATCCCCTTCGACCTCGCCCACTGGCAAGCAGTCGCCGCCGAGAAGTATCCCAACGGCCTGCCCGAGCCGCACTCGGACGACCCGACGCAGTGGCTGTTCAAAGGCGACATCGCCACCAGCACCGATCCGCTGCAAGTGGCTGTCGCCCGGTTGTTGGGGTATCGGTGGCCGGAGCAAGGATTGGGTGGTACCGGTATCTTGCCGGTGGAGACAGAACACCGGCTGGAAGCCGGTGCCACCCAGCAGACACAAGCCCCCACTCCGACAGAACACCGGCTGGAAGCCGGTGCCACCCAGCAGACACAAGCCCCCACTCCGGGTGGCACCGGCTTCCAGCCGGTGCAGGCGGAGACCATCTCCCGCAGGAATTTGCCTCACATTCAAAAACCGGGCCATGCGTATCACATCATCTTCCGGACCCAAGGTTTGCAATTGGCCCCGTCCGCTCGCCAGGAAGTTCTATCCGCGTGTCGATTCTGGGACGGGAAGAAGCTGGAGCTTCATGCGGCATGTGTGATGCCGGATCATGTGCATTTATTGATGACTCCATCTACGGAACACCGGCTGGAAGCCGGTGCCACCCAAGAACAAGCATATTCAGTGAGTTTGTCGGAAATCCTTCATAGCATCAAGAGCTTTTCGGCCAAACAGGTTAACAAAGTGATGGGGCGAAAAGGGACTGTATGGCAGGATGAAAGCTATGACCGATACATCAGAAGTGAATCGGATTTTGAAGAGAAGTACAATTACATTGCGGGCAACCCTGTGAAAGACGGGCTAGCTGATTCCCCGGATGATTACCAGTATCTTTATTTGCGATATTCAGAACACCGGCTGGAAGCCGGTGCCACCCAGAAAGAGGCCCCCATTCTGGGTGGCACCGGCTTCCAGCCGGTGCTTGACGGTGCCACCCAGAAAGAGGCCCCCATTCTGGGTGGCACCGGCTTCCAGCCGGTGCTTGACGGTGCCACCCAGAAAGAGGCCCCCATTCTGGGTGGCACCGGCTTCCAGCCGGTGCTTGACCCTGTGGAACAATTCGTGGACGACGACGGCATCGTCTGCCTGCCGGGGGTGCGCAACGAAGCCCCCGCCGCCGAACGCCTCGCTGACTTGCTGCGGGCCGTGGGCTACAAGACGGAGGTCGATCTCGCGGCGTGGCTGCGGGATACGTTCTTCGCGGAGCATTGCAAGCGGTTCCACCAGCGGCCCTTCCTCTGGCACATCTGGGACGGGAAGAAGGACGGCTTCGCGGCCCTGGTCAACTACCACAAGCTGACGCACAAGACGCTGGAGAACCTGACCTACAGCTACCTCGGCGACTGGATTACCGCCCAGACGAAGAGCGACAAGGTCGGGGCCGACCTGCGGCTCGCCGCTGCACAGGCGTTGCAGGCGAAGCTGAAGCTGATCCTCGCCGGGGAGCCGCCGTACGACATCTTCGTGCGGTGGAAGCCGCTGCACGAACAGGCCGTCGGCTGGCACCCGGACCTGAACGACGGCGTGCGGATGAACATCCGCCCCTTCGTGGAGGCCGACATCCTCCGCAAGACCCCGAACATCAAATGGACCAAGGATCGCGGCAAGGAGCCGACGCGGGACGTGGCGGACTACCCGTGGTTCAACGCCGCCGGCGAGCGGGTGAACGACGTTCACCTGACGAATGCAGAGAAGATGAAAGCACGCAACACGAAAGGAGCAAAGTTATGAAATGGCAGGATCGCATTAGCATTAAGCCGGACGTTTGTCACGGCAAGGCGTGTATTAAGGGGAGGCGTGTGATGGTGAGCGTGATCCTCGCCAGCCTTGCCGAAGGCGATTCACCGGAAACGATCATGGCGAGTTTCCACCTGGTTCCGGAAGACATCCAGGCGGCCATGCTGTTCGCGGCGGACATGGCCGAAGACCGCTTCCTGCCCTTGGAGATGGAGATCGCTTGATGCAGTTCAAACTGGACGAGAACCTGCCGCCCTCCGTGGCGGAATTGCTGCGCGGTTTGGGGCATGATGTCGCGACCGTTTACGATCAGGGTCTGCAGAGTTGCGCCGATCCTGCGGTGTTGGCGGCGTGCCAAGGGGAAGGCCGGGCGCTTCTATCGCTCGACTTGGACTTCTCGAACATCTTGGTTTTTCCTCCCGAACGGTATTCTGGTCTGATCGTGCTTCGATTGCACAAACCCGGACCGCGGGCAGTGCTGAAACTGTTGCAGCGGGTTGCACCGCATTTGGAATCGCTTCCGTTGGCAGGAAGGCTCTGGATCGTGGACGAGCAACGGATTCGCGTTCGACTTGTGGGTGAGATCGACCTCGGCCCCGAAGTTCGCGAGGTTCCGCTTCCATGACCATCTTCGATTCGCTCCTTGTCGCACTGCAAAAGGCGGCGGATTACAACAGCGCTGACACCGTGTCGCCCGCCGCCGTGTTGTGGCCCGACGAGAAGCGGGAGTGGGAGCGGCTGGCCCCGCGGCTCCGGGCCGTCCTGCCGCACTTCTTCGCCCTCGGCCCGTACGACCCCGCCGCCCGCACCGGCCCGGCCATCTGGCTGCGGTGCGTCCTCGCCGGCCAAATCCCCGAGGCCCCGGTGCCCACCGGCACGGCCCCGATCCTCTACCTCCCCGGCGTCAGCCGCGCTCTCTTCCGCGACCCGGAAAGTTGCCCGTGGGAACTGAAGCCGCTTTTCGAGGTGCAATTCCGGGGCATGTTCTGGTCGCAGGCGAGCGGAAAGGACTGGACCATCGCGGCGTTCCTGCAAACCGAAAAGGGCGGGCTGAACCTGACGGTGGCCAAGGACCAGGCGACGGCGACCTCGATCCGCCGGGCCGTCGAGAAGCTGGCCGACGTGCCGGTCGCCGACCTGGTGGCCAAGTCCGCCGCCGGGGAACTCACCAGCACCTACTTCGACACCCTCATCAGCGACGACCCGGTGGACGACCTGCTCACCTGGCTCGCCGACCCGAAGGGGGTGCGGGGCCGGTGGGAGTCGGGACGGTGGGAAACCCTGTGCAGCCGGTGTAACGCCGATTACGGGTTCGACCCGGTGAAGGACGGCGAACTGGTCGGGGCCGAAAAGCTCGGCACCCAGCCGAAGGCGGCGTGGAAGACGGCGTGGAAGCGGTTCGCCGCCGCCCCGCCCCGGTACGCCGGCCTGGAAACACTGCTGCGGCAGGCCAAGCCGACTCCGAAGGGACTGGATTTCGGTGGTGACGAGTTCTGGCCCCAGGACAACGAGGCCGAGGAAGCCGCCCTGCGGCAAGCCTTGACGGCCCTCCCGTCCGAGCCGCTGGCCGCGGCCCGCAAGACGCTGATCGACCTGGAGGCCAAGCACACCGCCCGCCGGGAGTGGGTGTGGGCGAAGTTGCACCGCTCGCCGCTGGCCGTCGCCGTTCAGCACCTTGGCGTGCTGGCCACGGTCACCACGACACCGCTCACCGGGGCGACGACCGCCGACATGGTGAAGGCGTACACCGAGGGCGGGTGGAGGGCCGACGCCGCCGTGCTGGACGCCCTCGCCGCCGTGAGCAAGCACCCCGACCAGGAGGCGGTGGGCGCGGCGGTCGCCCATGTGTACGCCCCGTGGCTCCGGGACGCCGCCGAGTTGTTCCAGAAGCGCGCGGCGGACGCCCCGCTGCCGGGCCGGGAGACGCCGCGGCTCGACCCCGTGCCGGCGGGGACGTGCGTGCTGTTCGCGGACGGCCTCCGGTACGACGTGGGGCAGAAGTTCCTGGCGGCGATGACGGGCCGGGCCGGGGCGGTGCAGGTGCGGCACCAGTTCGTGGCCCTGCCGAGCGTGACGCCCACCGCCAAGCCCGCCGTGTCGCCGGTGGCGGCGAAGATCAAGGGTACGGTGGCCGGCGTGGAGTTCCGCCCGTGCGTGGCCGCGGACGACATGGAACTCACCCCGGATCGGTTCCGCAAGCTGCTCGACAACGACGGCGTCCAGTACCTCGCCGCGAACGAACCCGGCGACCCGACCGGGCGGGCGTGGACGGAGTTCGGGAACCTCGACAAGACCGGCCACGCCGAGGGGGCCGGCCTCGCCCGCCGCGTCCCGGAGTTGGTGGCCACCCTCGTGCAGCGGGTCGAGGCGCTGCTGGCGGCGGGGTGGCAGGAGGTCCGGGTGGTCACCGACCACGGCTGGCTCCTGCTCCCGAAGGGGCTGCCGAAGAGCGAGTTGCCGAAGTACCTGGCCGAAACCCGGTGGGGCCGGTGTGCGGTGGTGAAGCCGTCGTCGAGCGTCGAACTGGCGTGCTTCCCGTGGTTTTGGGCGGACGACGTGCGGGTCGCCTGCCCGCCGGGTATCGGCTGCTTCGTCGCCGGCAAGGAGTACAACCACGGGGGGCTGAGTTTGCAGGAGTGCGTGGTCCCGCAGTTCGTCATCCGACCTGGCGGCGCGGCCCCCGTAGCGGCGAGAATCGACTCGGTAAAATGGACCCGACTCCGGTGTCGCGTGCAGGTGGCCGGCGACTTCGCCGGGTGCAAGGCCGACCTCCGGGACAAGCCGGCGGACATAACGTCTTCGCTCGCCGCGGCGAAGGCGGTGGGGGCGGACGGGTCGGTATCGCTCGTGGTCGATAACGACAGCCGGGAGGGGACGGCGACGACCGTGGTCCTGCTCGACGCGGCGGGGAGCGTGGTGGCGAAGATGGCGGTCACGGTGGGAGGATAAGCACCCGAAATGGAACTCGATCACCTGGACGAGTCGGCAGCCGAAGGGTTCGACGGGTACATCGTCCGCAAGGACCTGGTGCGGAAGTTCGCGCGCCAGTACCCGGTGCCGACGTACGTCTGCGAGTTCCTGCTCGGGCGGTACTGTGCCAGCACCGACGAGGCCGAGATTCAGGAGGGGCTGGGGATCGTCGAGCGGCAACTCCGGGACCGGGCGGTGCGGAGCGGCGAGGAGGAGTTGTTCAAGGCCCGCGCGCGGGAGAGCGGGTCGGTCAAGCTGATCGACATCGTGTCGGCCCGGCTGGACGCCAAGACGGACTCGTACGTTGCCACCCTGCCGAGCCTGCAACTGAAGGACGTGGGGGTCGAGGACAAGCTGGTCCGGGACAACGAGCGGATGCTGACCGGCGGGTTCTACGCCGAGATCGACCTCACCTACGATGCCGTCATCGCCCAGGAGAAGAACGGGAGGCCGTTCTCCGTGGCCGGCCTGCGGCCCATCCAGTTGTCGAAGCGGGACGTGCTGGACGCGCTGTACGAAGGCCGGAAGAAGTTCACGACCGGCGAGTGGAAGGAGTTCCTGCTCCGCAGCGTCGGGCTGGAGGCGTCCGCCATGACCGAGCGAAACCGGGATGCCATGCTCCTGCGGATGGTGCCGTTCGTCGAGAACAACTACAACCTGGTCGAACTCGGCCCCCGCGGGACGGGCAAGAGCCACCTGTACCAGCAGACCTCGCCGTACGCCCACCTGGTCAGCGGCGGGAAGGCGACCGTGGCCCGGATGTTCGTGAACAACGCGAACGGCCAGCGGGGGCTGGTGTGCCTGTACGACGTGGTGTGCTTCGACGAAGTGTCGGGCGTGTCCTTCGACCAGAAGGACGGCGTCAACATCATGAAGGGGTACATGGAGTCGGGCGAGTTCAGCCGCGGCAAGGAGAGCATCCGGGCGTACGGGTCGGTCGTGATGGTCGGCAACTTCGACGTGGACGTGCAGCACCAGCAGCGGGTCGGGCACCTGTTCGGCCCGATGCCCCCGGAGATGCGGAACGACACGGCGCTCATGGACCGCATCCACTGCTACCTGCCCGGCTGGGACGTGCCGAAGATCAGCGAGGCGGTGAAGACGAACCACTTCGGGCTGGTGTCCGACTACCTGAGCGAGTGCTGGACCCGGCTGCGGGGGCACAACCGGGCGTCCGCCATGCAGGGCCGGGTGACGTTCGGCGGGGCGCTCTCCGGGCGGGACCAGAACGCCGTGGCGAAGACGGTGAGCGGGCTGCTGAAGCTGACCCACCCGTCGCCCGACGACCCGGTGCCGGACGACGACCTGGAGTGGGCGGTGCGGCTGGCGATGGAGTGCCGGCGGCGGGTGAAGGAGCAGCAGAAGCGGATCGGGTCCGCCGAGTTTCGGAACACGCAGTTCAGCTACACGCTCGGCAAGGACGGGGTGGAGAAGTTCGTCGTCACCCCGGAACTCCAGAGCGAGGACCACGTCGGCCGCGACCCGCTCCCGCCCGGCCAGGTGTGGGCGATCAGCCCCGGCAACCAGGACGAGGGGTCGGGCCTGTACCGGATCGAGGTCACGGAGGGGCCGGGGGGCGGGGTGCGGATTCTGAACCGCCCGGCCCCGCCGGCGTTCGCCGAGTCGGTGCGGTACGCCGAGGCCAACCTGTACTCGCGGGCCGGCGAACTGGTCGGCGACCGGAACCCGCGGGAACACGAGTTCTCCGTGCAGTTGCGGGCGTTCGACGCCGGCAAGGGCGGGCAGGCGCTCGGCGTGGCCTCGTTGCTGGCCATGTGCAGCACGCTGATCGGGAAGAGCCTGCGGGGCGGGCTGGTGGTGGTCGGCGGGCTGAACCTGGGCGGGTCCATCGACCCGCTGCACAACGCCGTGGACGTGGTCGAACTGGCCGTCGAGAAGGGGGCCACGGTGGTGCTCATGCCGGTGTCCGCGCGGAAGCAACTGTTCGACCTGTCGGACGACATGGCCACCCGGGTGAACGTCCTGTTCTACGGCGACGTCCGCGAGGCGTTCATCAAGGCGATTGCGGACTGATGATCTGGGGCCTGCCCTTTTCGCACCGACCGTGGCGGGCCAGTGTTCCACAGTCTGAGAACCTACCATACCTCCGCAGGTCAACCGACCGCCGGGCACCGACGCGGCCGAGGACGCCATGCCCGATCACGCGCCGACATCCGATTCCACACCGCCCGATCCGTACGACCACCTCCGCCGCTGGATGCTGGAGGAGCATGCGGACCGCATGACGGAGAACCACGGGGGGGAGGCGGCCCCGGGGAGCGGCAGAATCGACCGGGACGAGGTCGTCGCCCCGCCGGCCCGGGAGGAGTACCGGCACCCGGCGTTCCTGGAGCGGACCGCCGCGGCCGCCGAGGTCGCGGCGTACGACGAGTTGCTGACCCGGCTCTGGTCGGAGAACGACCGCCACGCCGGGGAGACCACGCTGGAGGTCCAGGCCCTCTACTCGGCGACGGGTGCGGCCGACGACCTGGACGAGGGTTTCCGACTCTGGTTCGACCACTACCTGCGGCGGCGGGCGGATCTCGGCCGGCTCAACCCACAGGTGCGGAACGACCCCTGCCTGCTCCGGCAGGGCGTGATGCAGGAGGTGTCGCAACTGATCAGCCCGCTGGCCACCAAACCCGGGACGCTGAACAGCGTCTTCCTGAACAACAGCATCGCCTACGCCCGGTGGCTCACCCTCGACCGGCTCGTGAGGCCGTCCGTCACGGAGGCCGACGGCGGGTGGTTCCTGACTAATTACCCCGCGGACCCGGCGGTCGCCCAGGATGTTCTCGCTGAGTACGTGGAGGTAAGCTCCGCCGCGGGCCGGTTCCGGCGGACCGTCGAGCGACTCGCCGAGGCGACTACCCCGGCCGCCGTCCCGCCTTCGGACGACGAGTTGCGGGTCCGCATCGGCGGGCTGGCGACCGAGATCCAGCAGATGCGGCCGTTCCTCGGCGGCCTGCGGCGGCCGGAGAACGCCGTAGTCCGATTCGGGACCGGCCTGTGGGGGTGCTGGTCGTACACCGCCTGGCGCGGGGGCGTCTTCGGGTACGTCATCGCGGCCGGCACCGCGGACGGGGCGACCCGCGCACACCACGCCCGCTCCGGCGAGTACTACGCCGGGGTGAACGGGCAGGGCCTCCTTTGCAGCTACTACTACCCCTGGGAGCAGGTCGCCGGCGTCGCCTCCCCGGCCATGCCCCGGCCCTTGGCGGTCAATCACGCGGTCCTGGCGGCGGTCCACGGGAAACTGTTCGAGACGTTCGACAAGGTCGACCTCGACCGGGTCCGGCGGCGACCCGGTTCCCCCCCGGGTCAGCAGGCGGACCCGGACACGGCGATCGAGTTCTCGGTCCTCGACCTGGCTGAGGAGGAGCCAGCCCGGGGGGGCGAGAAAGGGCCGGCAGGCCGCCCGGCGGCAACACCGCACATCCCGGCCCTCCGCTTTTCTCGTCTCTGCCGGGTCTTGGAGGACCAGCTCGGGTGTGATGTGCGGGGCGGCAAGGGGAGCGAGGTTATGGTCTACCGGGACGGTGGCGGAGGGATCTACACGTTCGGCAGGCACAAGGCGGACTTCGTGGTCCACCCCGCCCGCATTCGTCCCATGCTTCGACGCCTCGCCATCTCCCCCGCGGAGTGGCTCGACGCCGTCTACAGCCGGGGATGGCGAACGCTGACGGCTGAGTAGGACAGCCGTTGGGGACCGGCCGTCCACGCGCGACTGCCGGGGCCGCCGCGCGGCGACTTCGCCGGACGACTGTGAGCGGGCGTAGCGGCTCCGAGACCAGGGGCCGCCCCGGGAT
>Ga0335394_10007838_pt1 | contig 12054 bp, 10 predicted proteins | sample MAT03_FD_205741 | JGI IMG/M metagenome (GOLD analysis project Ga0335394, IMG submission 205741) | Freshwater microbial communities from Lake Fryxell liftoff mats and glacier meltwater in Antarctica - MAT-03 (spades assembly) (version 2) ... | reverse complement strand
TGAGGATGGGTGAAATAGGATGGAAAAACCAGCACGGAGCCAGTTTCGGGCGTGACTTTGATATGCTGACGGTCAAAGTAGGTTTCGCCACCGATAAACCCTTCATTCAGGTAGCCAACCACGCTAATGTCTCGCGTGGGGATGCCCTGCTGCACTTCTTGAAAACGGTTTGCTAGCAAAATATTATCCACATGGCGCTGGTAAAATTGCCCGGTACCGTAGCGTAAGATCGAACAGTTTTCGGCATAGGGAAAGTGGATGCCGTAGTGCTCAAATAGCAAGTTTTGCAAGATTTTTAGCTTGCCCATCAGCAGTTGGTTGGTAGACTGTGCCAAGGCATCCGAGTCGCCCAGTTTCCACATCTCGTTGCTGCGTACCTCTTGATCCACATCTTTCAGCAAAATTCCAGCAGGCTGAAACTGCTGACATTCGGCAACTTGAATAATGTGTTGGCAAAAAGACGGCTCTAATAAACCTCGCAGCAAATAAATATCGTGTCCCAAAGGGGTGAGTGTGTGGTGGGTCATGGTGAGGGATAGCTGAGTAAAAATCCGATGAAATGGGTCGGTGAAATGGACAAATAAGCGGCTGCCAGGGGCGATCGCCTCTCATGTCTAAGTTTCCCTCTTAAAAAGTTAAATTGAGGTTGATTTTTCTAAAGGTTGATTTTTCGGTAGTCCTAAATTGGTAAGGATTTTTTGATGGGCAGCTTCGCCCGCCCATCAAAAAATCCTTACATCAATACCACTACCGATTTTTCCTACCTCAGCACCGCCGAATAACTAGATGCTGGTCAGTTTGGTAAGGTAAGCAATAGGTTGTTTAACGTTTGGCTCATGACTCACCGTACTGCTCGCTCTCAAGGTCTAATGTCTCAACCGATCGATCGCGTCGCGTTGCTGCTAATGGCCGTTTTGGCAGGGATAATTGGATTGTTGCTGTTAGGCGGCGATCATGCATCGCCACGGGTACGAGATTTTAGTTGGCAAGAGCGCCAAGTGGGTGCAGAAGAAGCGGCGTTTCTGTTGACGTTTAGCCGCCCTATGGAACACGCCAGTGTGGAGCAGAATTTGCAGATCGAGCCGCCGTTACCGGGAAAGGTGAGTTGGGCAGGCCGCCGAATGGCCTACACGCTGACCAAGCCTGCGCCCTACGGCACGGAGTATGAGCTGCGGTTGCAGGGTGCCCGCGATCGCTTCAGTCAAGCGTCAACCAACAATCCCTTGCAGCCCTTCGTCGGTAAGTTTCGTAGCCGCGATCGCGCCTTTATTTACCTGGGTGTAGAAGGCGATGAAGCAGGACGACTGGTGCTAGAGAACCTCACCCAAAAAACGAAGGAAATCCTGACACCGCCTAACTTAGGGGTGTTTGACTACGAAGCTTACCCGGCAGGCGATCGCATCTTGTTCTCTGCCCTAACTCTCAATAACCAAACGCAGGACAATTTGAACACTGCGCTCTACACCGTCACCACTGGAATCAATCCGCGATCGCCAGAACGGTCAATTGGCAAAGAAAATTCCTCTAGCATTACCCAGTCTCCAGCCGGTACGCCTCAGCCTGCCAAAATTGTGGACTTGGTGTTAGATACCGCAAAGTACCAAAACCTTAAGTTTGACTTGTCACCCGACGGTCAAATCATTGCCGTGCAGCGGGTCAACCGTCAAAATCCGGCTGATTTTGGGCTATGGCTGATCAAGGCGGGAGAGGCTGCTCACCCTCTGCAAACCGATCCAGGTGGCGATTTTATGATTGCGCCCGACAGTGCTTCAATTGCGATGGCACAGGGGCTGGGGATGGCGTTGTTGCCCTTAGACGCTGCCGCCGACCCGTTAGACTTTTTGCCAAAGTTTGGGGTCGTGCTGAGTTTTGCCAGCGATGGCTCTGCGGCTGCAATGGTGAAGTTTAACCGCGACCCAGCTAACCCGACGCGATCGCTATTTCTGGTGACGAATCAAGGCAAAGAAACAGAAATACTCAAAACCGATGGCTCATTCCTTAGCGCTCAGTTTGACCCAACTAAAACGCTGCTCTACGTGCTCGTCACCAAGCGCATTCCAGGTGATGAGTATGTCGAACAACCGTTTTTGGTCGCGGTTAACCTAAAAACTGGCAAGCGTACCGATCTGCTGGTGCTGCCGATTCAGCGCGACATTCAAATGACTCTGTCACCTGATGGACTGGCCATGATATTTGACCAAGCTGTCTCTGCTGACGCAGGAGCAGAGGGCAATGGCGTGGTTCAAGGCAGCGATGGCAGGGCGATCGCCACCAGTCGCCTCTGGATCTTGCCCCTTCAAATTGATGCAGACGGCAACCTAACTAAGATGCAGCCTCAAGAGTTAGGCGTGGTTGGAGTTCGCCCCCGCTGGCTACCTTAGAAGTAGAAAGGATAGTCCTAAACAAGTAAGGAATCAGCAAACAAAAATCATCCCGGTGTCATTCCCGCGCAGGCGGGAATCCATGATAAGCCTTCTGCTTGAGCCGGTATCTTATTTCAACGCAGTTCCCTAAAAATCCTTACCTCAATACCCCTACCGTAGAAGGAAAGTAAAGGCGGTCTGCACGGCTAGAGGCAGGGCAGCAGTTAACGGATTCGTCGCTTAACGCTAAAAATGTAACTTTTTGAACATCCTCTGTCCGCTATCATAAATTGAACCCTTTTGGCACTTTTCTACGCCTAGTAGTCGATAGCGGAAATCTGGATACCATTTCACTGTCAGTCTTCAGCCCTCAGCAATGCCTGACTAATGATGTCTCAACTTACGCCTTAGCCTACTAGTTCTCTCGGTGCTCTCTGAAGTCTAGTTCTCAATCGCTATCCCCCTTTTAACCATGAAGCTGATTCATCGCCTGTTCATACTGCCCCTGCTTGCGTTGCTAACTGCTACGGTAATCGTGGCCTGTGCCAGCGGGGGTGGAACGGATAGTTCTGGCACTCCCATTAAAGTTGGCTCCAAAGATTTTACAGAGCAGTTCATCATTGGCGAAATGTATGCCCTGGTGCTAGAAAAGGCAGGCTTCACGGTTGAGCGCAAGCTGAGTTTGGGGGGCACGCCCGTGGCTCAGGCGGGTTTGGTCAGCGGCGAGATTGACCTCTATCCCGAATATACCGGCACAGGGCTGTTAACAGTGCTAAAGCTGCCTGCTAGTAGCGATCGCCAGCAGGTGTTTAGCGACATTTCCAAAGCCTACAAGGAGCAGTTTGACCTAGTTTGGCTAGAGCCGTCTCCAATGAACAATACCCAAGCGCTAGCCATGACCAAAGAACGGTCGGATGAACTAGGCATCAAAACGATCTCCGATATGGCTGCCAAAGCAGAAGAATTGACGCTGATTGGGCCGCCAGAATTCGAACAGCGCGAAGATGGCTTACCTGGGATTAAGAAAGGGTATGGAGACTTTCAACTGAAGGGCTACAAGGCTGTCGATCCGGGTCTACGCTACAAAGGGCTGGTAGATGGTGAGGCCGACATTGCCGTTGCCTTTGGCACCGATGGGGAGGTGAGCGCTTTTAACCTGGTATTGCTAGAAGACGACAAGAGCATCTTCCCGCCCTATCAGGTGGCTCCTGTGGTGCGGCAACAAGCGCTAGACGCAAACCCCGGAATTACGGCTGCGCTAAACACCTTGGCTCCGAAACTAACCGATGCCACCATGCAGAAACTCAACTTTGAAGTCAGCGGCAACCAAAAAGAACCCGCCGACGTTGCAAAAGAATTTCTGACCCAAGAAGGTTTGATTTAGCCTCAAAATCTAACGGTGTTGCTGGTTTCATGTATGAATTTTTTTTGAAAGGGGCGCGGAGTGCCCCTTTCAAAAAAAATTCATACCCAGATTAAGCAATGCCAATTTAACTACCAGAACAGAGTCTAACCACTAGAGCAGAATCTAGCCCCACTTCTCCTTTCCCACATGAGCGCCATTCGTTTTGACAATGTATCGTTGCGGTTTCCGGGTGCGTCGCGGGCGGCAGTAGATGGGTGTAGCTGTGAAGTAGCCGCAGGTAATTTGGTGGTCATTTTGGGGCCGAGCGGCTGTGGTAAGACGACCCTGCTCAAAATGGTAAACCGCCTGTACGAACCAACAGGGGGCACCATCTATGTGCACGATACTGACATTCGCAAGTTGAAGAAAACCACGCTGCGTCAGCAAATTGGCTATGTGATTCAACAATCGGGGTTGTTTCCGCATATGACCGTTGCCCAAAACATTGCAGTGGTGCCAAAACTGCTGGGCTGGGCTAACCCCAAAATTCAGGCGCGAATTGATGAGCTGCTAGCGTTAGTTGAGCTGCCGCCCGATGAATATCGCGATCGCTACCCAGCTCAGCTTTCGGGTGGGCAACAGCAGCGCATCGGCTTAGCCCGTGCCCTGGCTGGCGATCCGCAAATTATGTTGATGGATGAACCGTTTGGGGCGATCGATGCCATCACCCGCGCCAGCCTACAAGACGAAATTTTGCGACTGCAACGCCAGCTCAAAAAAACCATCCTGTTTGTCTCCCACGATGTTGAAGAAGCGCTGCGACTAGCCGACAAAATTCTGATTCTAAAAGCTGGAAAAATCGTTCAGTACGACACGCCCTTCAACATCTTGACCAAACCTGCTGATGATTTCGTTAGCGATTTAGTTGGCGCAGATGACATGGTGCGCCAACTGAGCCTCTTGCGCGTTGAAACCGCTATGACCAGCGCCCCAGCCGATCTGCTGCCTAGCAATGATCCGGCGATCGCCCGCCACGATAGCCTGCGTCACGCCCTTTCGCTGATTCTGCGTACCGGTGCGCGCCGCCTCACCGTTCAAGACAACGGCGCAACCGTCGGTGTTCTCACCCTAGAACACATTCGCGATTCTGCCAGTATGACCGCAAGTGTGTGAAGTTAATTGTCATCAATTCAAATGTCAGACTTGTAGCCAGCCGTTCAAGAAAGCACTCCCTTTTATTGGCGATCGCCCTAAGCAAAGTGGCCGATTTGCGTACTATACTCATTGGCTTATCTAAAAATTACCAAGACAAGAATTGGTAAATAAACTGAACGATAGAACCACTTTCCTGTAGAGAAGACAGATTAGCTACTCTAGATAAACGAATTGAAGAGTCTGGTCAAGTTCTTGAATGAGCTGTTCTTTGGCGCTTGTCATGATAGTGAAAGGGAAAGGGTTATGCTGATGCTGTTTCAAAGGAGATTTTGAGGTTTGTGGTGGATGGAAGGGTATAGTTGAGTTTTTCAAAGCCAATCACTTGTCCATTGCTGTCTTTCATCAAGACCACTTCATCTCCCGTTTCTTCACAGGTGTATTCATCTTGAGGATTGCCAAACCAAACAGTTAAGGTATTGCCGACTTGATCGTAGTAAACTTTTACTTCTGCCATACGGTTTCTCCTTCTTTGATTGCATCGGTGGGATAGGTGGTAATCAGAAAGCCTTCGCCGTTGAGTTGTCGGATTACGGCACAGAGCCATCGTTTTTCGCGCTGAAGTTTGTAGAACAGGTAGACGTTGGGATCACTGCGGCTACGTCGGATTTCGTCGGGTTGGATCAGGGTTGTCTGTACTGCTGCTTCTTGCCCGTTCATGATTGGATGTTTGATCTGGGTGATGATGTTCCAGTAGGCAACGGTGACGCGGACGCTGCAATTGAGCGGGGTTTGGGCGGTGAAGAATAGGAGATCACCCGTCATGACTCAGTTTCCTGATGTTTGGGTGTGCCGTAGAGGTAATAATTGGGCTACTCATTGCAATTTCTCCTTTGACCTTACCTATTCGGCTTCCTCGCTCTCCTCGGTAATTGCATGCTCAGCGGCACTAGCTTCCTCTTCTTCAGAAGTTGCTGCGCTGCCTAAGATGCGTTGTCGATCGCCCGGTTCAGTAATGCCGTACAAATCCAACACCTTTTCGTCAATCTCTGCATCAATTTGGGCGACTTCGTCCAGCAGAGTTTGAATCTCGGTACGGCGTTGTTGTTCGGCAGCAAAAAAGGCGTTGAGGTCGTTGGCTTCAGTTGGCAAAGTTGCCTGATTTTTAATCTCATCCCAGGTTTTGCCCTGCCATTGGGGACGCTTTAAGTAACCAAGTAGATACCGCCGAATAGTGTCGTCTTCAACCACAAGCCAGAGTTTGTTATGGCGTAACACAACGCTGGTGGGATAACGATCGGGCGTGTAAATATTGCTGCTAATGGCAACTTGCAAATCGCAGCGATCGGGAATCGTAAACAGCCCTGCGGCTTTGGCATCAAATAGGGTCAGAGTTGAAAAGTTTGAATTACGTTGTTGAATTTCGGCTAGGAGGCGATCGTAGGGAATTTCAATTAATGAATTACCGTCTCGTTGCTTACGGATGATATATCTCTGTTCTCGAAATTCATTGAGTTGAGCGTTTTTGGAAAGGATGCGATCGACTTTTTCAACGAGTTCCGCTTGCGTAACCGCATCAGCAGGATAAATCGGAAGTTGCCGAAAATAAGACGGATTAATGTTAACGTTATCGAAACGACTTCGATACCAACAATTCAATAAAGATGAATTAAATAAAGCAAGAATGTATTTTAAGTCGTAATTCTGCCGTTCATTAGCAATGATGTTAATAAAGTTTTTACGATTAAAAAATCCTTGAGAGTCAAAAGAAGCGACCAACCGCCTCTTCAAAGCACGGTTTCTTATGGATTGAACAAGGAGCTTAGGAGATTCAAAATATTTTGGCTCACGCATTCTCCATAACCAATCTCCATATTTAATATATGGCTTTCTTTCACCCCATCGCATTTCGTAACGTCCAACAAAACTAGTGCTGTCTAACAAGGGCTTCCAGTCTGCTTCATCGTGAGGAACTTCCCTACGCAGTTTGATATACTGATTCACTTTACCTTCAGCTTTAGTTCTGTAAGGCTCAATTGCTGGACTGCTATCTGTTACATCCTCAAGTTTTAGAATCTTAGTCGAATGACCATTACCATTATTTTGAACACAACAAGCATTTTCTATTTGTTGCATCAAGCTATCATAGCGAATACTAATTTCATGCTTCGGATTATCTATCCAAATTATTTGCTGTTGAATCAGAGTTTCATCCCAGGCTCTAGATGTAAGTTTATCAAGTGAGTCACGTAATCCTAAGATGTTAATTTGTGTTTGATTCATTTGCCGAACATTTTCATTGTCTTCCTTGATCAGGAAAAGCAAGACACAATCTACATTTGCATCCTGCCAAATACCTTGAGGTAGATCTACAATTTGTTCAATTTTTCCTGTACTTAAAATCTGATTGCGTAAAGCAATAGTATTTGTGCCCATAAGATAAGTACTGGGCGTAATGAAGCCTAGCTTCCCGTTTTGAGCCAAAAACTCAAGTCCAAGTTTTAAGAAAAAAGTGTAAGTATCGGGTACTCCGTAAAAAATATCTGCATAATCAGACCGAAGCACAATCTTATATTCATCACTTAAACTTGCACCATAGGGTGGATTGGCAACAACAAAGGCGAAACCGTTGGCATAGGGTGTGTTGGGCGATCGGCTTTTAATTTGATCAACCTGATCGCTTTCCTCTGCAATCAGCGTGTTGAACATCAGCGAACGATAGGTTCCCGTTGGTCGGGCGAGGGCATCGACGTTGTAAATGTGGAAGCGTTGAATTTTGGGGCGGTGCCCTCTGTCGTGTGCCAGCTTGACCAGATCCAATACCTGAATCAACAAATTCACTTCTGATAGGTAGCAGGCAAATGGGTTAAGGTCAAAGCCATAGAGATTGTTCTGCACTCGATCTAGGACAGTCACCGGATCATCAATTTGATTGGCAGTGCCTTTGTAGGTTTCCACCAACCGTTTTGCGGCTGCCACCAAAAACGAACCACTGCCACACGCCGGATCAATCAAGCGTTTGTTTGCTCCAATGATGCCCGCTCCAGTGCAATAGCCCACCTCATCCAGAATATAATTGACAATTTCTAAGGGCGTGTAATACTGTCCTTTTTCTTTCTTTTCCTTGCGGTTCACGTAGGTACTGTAAACCGTTCCCACGATATCGGAATCCACTCCTGCAAAGTTAAACTTGCTCAGTTTGTGCAACGTCATCACCAACTGTTGTTGATCTAGCAAAAACCAGTTGAATAATTCTCTTCCTGTGAAAAAGTGGGCATAGATATTTTGGGCATTGTTGTATGCCATATCCATCAAAGGGTTGTAGGGATTCCCTGTGGCAAATTGCCAATACCAGGCAATGTTTTCCTGCCATCGTTTCATCCCACTATCCGAAATAAACCGATGTGGGAAAACGCCCTTATCCTCACAGACCCGAATCAGCAGTAGCCGGATAAAGACCACATACGCCGCTTGCAGAGCAAACTCATCCTGCCGTTGGCTCTCTTCCAACCCTCCTAACATGGTTTCCTGCACTAAAGCAGTCCAAACCGTGTAATCATCATGCACCCGGATGTCTATCTGGTAGGTCTGGCGAAGAATTGCTTGTCGCTGATGCCAGACAAACACCTTCTCGGCGTAGGGCTTCAGAGCATCATTCAGCGGAGTATATCCGCCTTCCAAAGTAGATGGCGGATTGGGTGGTTTGGGCTGGTTCGCGTGTTTGCGCTGAAATGCCTGAGTCAGAATTGCCAGAATGTCAGTAAATAGCTCTTTGGGACTGATGTAAGCTCTGGCATCTTGCTCAAGCAGTCGGAAAATTTCCCTGATCGCCGCCTGCTCGTCAGCGTTCAAACCAATCATGTTCTGACTCTCATTGAGCCTGGTCAATACCCGCTCTTGTAAACGCTGAATTTCTTGAGTTGCCGTTTCCACAGCATCATCCGTAATCCGGTTTGCCTTTTCTTGATAGGCTGCATACCGAGCTAAATGATCCGCCAATAACCGTCTGGCATTGCGCTGAAGCTCCAAGACAAGCGATTGCAACGCTTCCACCAAAATCGGTTCGTTATCGCTACCACTGCCTAGTGGTAGTGCCTGCCGCTGCCACTCGTCCTCATCCAGCGCCAGATCGGCTTCTAACCGTTGCAGACTGGTGAATGCGTCCTTCCGAAAGAGATCGAACAGATCATGCAATGCTTGCTTGGTTGCGTCCGCTAAGGCTGATTCTCCTTCCTGGTTCCACTCCTGAATCGCCGTTGGCAGATCCAGATCAATGAGTCGTTGGGGCTGTTCAGGATCATCAAACCGCCATACAGTGAACTGCTTGCCATTTGTCAGCCAGCCTAAGCGAACACCCCGTATATAGCCCCTAAGTTGAGAGAGGTGACTGTTGGGATCACTCAAATCGAAGGTCAGTGACAGGGATGTGCTTTTGTCCTCCACAATGAAACACGTTCCATACACCGCATCACTAGGAGCAAAGTCAGGGCGATCGCCCAAATGATTCTGGTTATAGACTCGCTCCCCAGCCTCAAAGCCCAATAATCCTAAAAGGGGACTGATGATCGCCGTATCCACGATCGATGCCTCATCGCCACTCCGCTGAGCAACCGAACGATTCAGATAACTCAAAAAATCAGCACCACGAAAACTTCTTTGGGTGAAAATGCCAAAGAAAGCAGGTAAAAATTCGTCAAAGATCGTTGGATGCGTCATAGCCTGTTGATTATAACCAGGCAGCTTAGACCTCACCACAAGGAAAACAATTTTTTAGGAGTTAGCGATCGCCCTTCAAACCTCACCTTACTCCTACGGAGAAGCAAGCTACAACCTCTGAACTCGGATTTTTGACTCTTTTTCTCCAAACATGAAGTGTGCTTTGCAGCGCTATACACCTCGTGAACACGCTTCCTCATACCGATGCTTCTGTACTTAGACTATGCTTTTGAGAGAGGGAAGCAGGGTCTGCTGTGGAAGGAACAATGACCACTCAATTGCAAGCCATCATGAGCGATCGCTGTCATGTCACGCGATCGCGGTGGTCTTTTTGGCAACGGGCGATCGGGCGATGGCTGTTGAGGGCGATTCTGCTTTGCAGACATTTCACGATCGGGGGTCTGGGTGAGTGGGGCGATCGTTTTTGAGGTAGGCGATCGGGCGATCGCGGTTGAAAAGAGAGGAGGGCGATCGCTCATCTCTTTCGCTTGGATGGTGCGATTTAGGGGCGAACTGAGGGGTTGGTGGTTTGCGATCGCGTTAGATCACCTGAATGCGATCGCTGGCTAAATCCTCACTCTCCAATATCACGCCATTTTTCCAAAGCTCATACTCGCTAATATCAATCTCCTCATTCCACACGATCGCATAACCACCTGACTCGACTTCAAAGTTCCTGAAGAAAGCAGGTTGTCGAAGCGGAGAAAACATTGGGATCTCTAAAAGATGACGGATATCATATCTTTTAACCTCTCGATTAGTAAATTCAATGACTAGAGTTGTGTCATCGATCGCTCTAGCCTTATAGATTTTTGGGTAATTCATGCTGCTTATAAACCTAAAGTTACTTCAAAGGAGGTAATTTACGGAACTCTTGAGTATTCCAAATGTGTAACAAATCTTGCTGGTATAAAATTGCCCACTCCAAAACTAATTTTTCTGCACGACTGGGTAAGTCTCCCTCAATGATCTCAAGTGACTCAATGCTCACCAGCGCATTGTAATCACCATAAATTGCATGGAAATGAGGCGGAGGATGATCGCCAAAGAACACCTTAATTACAATTCCATAAAACCGTGCAATCTCTGGCATACAATATCCAACAAATACTAAACCCCCCTCATTTTATCAAAGTGTGATCTGACAAAAGCCCTATGGGCATCTCAGAAAAGGCGCTTCGCGATCGCTTATGATTTGATTTAAAAGGCGAACTGACCAGTTGGTGCTTTCCGATCGGGAGTAGGCTGAGAGGGCAATCGTGCTATAACGGCTGAATGCGATCGTTACTGGAGAATCAGGAAGATTATTTTGAGATGAGGGAGGAGGGCATATAGCCTGCGGCATTCAAGAAAAGCCTAGCTTTCCGTTCGCGTAGCGTTCCGAAGGAAAGGAATCGCTCCTTTATTTTGCTTGGGTGGTGCAGTTCAGAGGACGAACTGAGAGGTTGGTGTTTTGCGATCGCGGTTGGAAAGAGAGGAGGGCGATCGCACCCAAGAATATAAGCGAAAATAAGAGTGTCGCGTTGTACCCAAAGAGCTTATGGCTGGAGAAGAACAAATTCTTAAACGTTGGCGATCGCTCACGCTTAAAAAGCAACAACAGGTCTTAGAGTTTGTCGATTTACTGCAATCTGAACCAAACGAGACAGAACCAGAAGCAAAGTACGTTCCACAAACCCCTTTAGCCAAAAAATTGTGGAACATTCGCCAGCGAGCGATCGCCTCTGGGCTACAGCTACTCAACGAAGCAGAAATTGAACAAGAATTGGCAGAACGTCGGGGTGGCTACCGTGAGCCTTAGAAAGACTTATGTTGATTCTGGCGTACTCATTACTGCTTTTCAGGGCATTCAACCAGCTAGTCTGAGAGCAAACGCCATTCTCAACAGTAGCGATCGGGACTTTCTCTCCAGTCAATTCGTTAAGCTAGAGGTCTTGCCCAAAGCGGTCTATCACAAACAGCAAGATGAAGCAGAATTCTACGAAACTTTCTTTGACGCTGTTAGCCATTGGGTAGTGGATGTAGAGCAAGTGACGCAAACTGCCTACCAGCTTGCTTATACCTACGGTCTAGCCGCAATGGATGCACTTCATGTTGCGGCGGCTCTGTTGCTTAAAGCTGACGACCTCGTTACGACTGAAAAACTGACCAAGCCTATGTATCGAGTCACAGAAATCCAGATTATTTCAATCTAGGGCATTCAGCGATCGAGCTACAGGATCGCCGCTTTTGTCATGCGATCGCTCCCCTGGCAAAAAGGCAGCATCAAACCAGTTCAGCCTATTGCAGGGAAGGCTATTAGCACTGATTACGAATCGCTGCGCCAAAAAATTCCTGGCACAGAATTCTTATTCCAGATACACTAAAGCTCGAAATCGTTCATCATCGCGAATACGGTCAAAATCGGGGTTGTGCTTGGCTTCCCTTCGGCTAAGACGAGGTGCAAGCTCAATCGATGTTTGCAGGTTGTTAATTGCT
>Ga0335394_10007834_pt1 | contig 12058 bp, 12 predicted proteins | sample MAT03_FD_205741 | JGI IMG/M metagenome (GOLD analysis project Ga0335394, IMG submission 205741) | Freshwater microbial communities from Lake Fryxell liftoff mats and glacier meltwater in Antarctica - MAT-03 (spades assembly) (version 2) ... | reverse complement strand
TAGGGTGTTCATGCGTAACCCAGGGTAGCCGCGCTGCGCGGGCAACCCCGGGCTGTACTCCGTTTCCCCTGCGGGGAACAACCTTGGCAACGAGGATCTGCACTCGGGAATCTGAAGCGTCAAATGCTAAGCTGCCGAACCAACTCGCAAACTTACGCGCCCCCCGGGGCGCCGGCGCCCCGTGTGGCCTCCGCGCCCCAACCCGCAAAGTTACACGGCCAGGCCTCATGGGTGCGTCCTCAACTCGCAAACTTACGCGCCCCCTGGGGCACCGGCGCCCCGTGTGGCCTCCGCGCCCCAACCTGCAAAGTTACACGGCCAGGCCCTCGCCGTTGAAAAGATCACAGCCTCTCCGTGTGGAGAATCTCCTAACGGGGCCGCCGGCAGCTAGCCATTTCGTTCGGCTAGCGCCCATCACAACCCGAAGCGTCGAACAGGCAAGCGACGTGGAAGAACGGGCAGGGCCACCGGTGGCTAGACATGCTGCTCAGTTACGGGCCATCGCTTTTGTTTGAACGACGGAGCCATAACGTAAGTCCCCCGCCTCTGCAGCGGGATCCTAGACCGCTCTCACCTCTCTTACGCTGTCGCGTTTTTGTGAAACGGGTCACCCCCGTGTGAGCGACTGGCAGGTATCTATGGCCCTGCGGTTTCGACCGATAGAGGCCGTTTCTTGCGGAAATCTGCGTCGTTTTCGCTTTTTTGGCTCGTCGCATCTGCGTGGATGGTCGTCTTGAAACCATTGTAGGCCTCAGAATCACAGTTTCGCTCGAAGCCAATATTTACGAATGGCTTGCGCCGCCTGTACGTCCCACGTCGCGCCAAAACCCCTCGACTGGCATGTGACGTGCAATAGCACCGTTCCATCACTTCTCGTCCTCTGTCCTGCTTCAAGGAAACTCAGACATGGTCGCCATCAACACCGAGTCGCGTGCTCAATCGATCCTGCCGAGCGGAGTTTGGTTCACGGGTCGTTCGACTGAACCCTCGGCTCGCGAGTACCTGTTCGAGTTGGCCCGCGAGTCCGGCCTGGGCGAGATGTTTGTGGCCACCAACAAGCCGCTCCCCCGCGGTACGCTGGTTACGCTGGAATACACGGACCGGACCGGCACGTTTGTCACCGCCAAGGGGATCGTCAGCTGGCGGCGGTTCTGGCTGGGCGAGCGAGGCATGCAGGTCCAGTTGACCGAGTCCTCGGGCGGTTACCGTGCCCGTCAAGCTGCGGCCAAGCACGCCAGCGTCTAAGGGGTAGCCTTCGAAGCACTTTGTTTGTCGAGCCGATTTTCAATCACGTCTGCCTGACCCCTTTCCCGCGAGCCACCTGAGTCATGGAAGCCGACGTCATGGAGCCCCCGTGCAGCACCTCGATCTCTGCGACCGAGTATCTCGATCGCGTTTTGCGCAGCAGGCTGACTACGGAAGAGCAACTGCTCCCTTTCGCCCGCACGACCAAATTCTCGCTGGCCGATGATGCCGACGCGATCGCAGCGCGACTGACGGACCTGGTCGAACGACTGCAGAAGGCCGGGCTGGTAAGCCCCTGGCAGCACCGCATGCTGATGGAAGGCCGGGGCCATCTGCTGATGCTGGGGCGCTATCGTCTGATCGACGAATTGACCCCCGGCGGCATGGCCCGCGTCTACCTGGCCGAACACGTGCAGATGCGGCGTCGTGTGGCCATTAAGGTCTTTGCCAACCTGCCGGACATCAAAGACGTTCGCCTGCAACGGTTCCTGGTCGAATCCCGGGCGGCCGCCTGCCTGGATCACCCTCACGTAGCCCGCACGTACCACCTCGACTGGGAGGGGGACGTCTACTATCTGGTGCTGGAATACATCGAAGGGGACAACCTGCAGCACCTGGTCGAGAAGCATGGGCCGCTCGAGGCGGCCACCGCGGCCGAGTACATCCGCCAGGCTGCGTCGGCTTTGGCTCACGCCCACAGTCGGGGGCTGATTCATCGCGATATGAAGCCCAGCAACCTGATGGTCGACGGCGAAGGGCTGGTGAAACTGCTGGATCTGGGGTTGGCCCGCTTCACGTGTCCCGACGAGCCCGCGCTGACCAACGATCAGGGCTTTCTGGGAACGGTCGACTACATCGCTCCCGAGCAGATCATCAACAGCCACGCGGTCGACGTGCGAGCAGATGTGTACAGCCTGGGGGGCACGCTGTATTACCTGCTGACCGGCCATGCCCCGTTCGCCGACTTCAAGCTCTTCGAGCGGCTGCACCGGCACTTGTACGCTTCGCCGCGCGATATCCGCGCCATCCGCCCGGAAGCTCCGCTGCGGCTGATCGAAATCTGCAAGTCGATGATGGCCAAGGATCCCAACGATCGTCCGGCCACGGCGGCTGAAGTCGAGCGGCTGCTGTCGAACTGGCTGGCCGCGCAGACGCAAGGACCGGGCTGCATTACCTTTGATGCGGCGACCAGCTTTCCGATGATGACCGTGGAATCCGAAAAGCGGGCAGCCGCTCAAGCGCAGGAGCAGACCGAGCGATTGCGATCGGCGCTGGCCGCGCTGGCCGCGGGGGCAGCTCACCGGGTGAACAACATTTTGCAATGCATCGCCGGCGACGTGAGCCTGGCCTATGAGGATCTGCCGGCTGACTCGCCGCTGCGAGCCCATCTGCGGCCGATCGAAGACGTGGTGCGCGGCGCGACGGAGCTGACTCAGCATTTGCAGATCTGCGCCGGCAAGAACCCGGCCGTCGCGGTCCCTTGCCGCTGGGATGAAGTCGTGGCCGAAGTCGCGGGCATCTTCGAGTGCGGCGCGCCCGATCGGATCACGCTGCAAAAAGAGATCTCTGGCGGACTGCCGGCCGTATCGGCCGATCGATCGCAGCTCAAAACACTGTGCGTGAACCTGGTGACCAACGCCCGCGAGGCGCTGGCCGATCGCAAGGGAAAGATCACGCTCCGTCTGGGGCTGATCGAAGCAGCCACCGGAATCCCCGCGCGGGTTTATCTGGAATGCGAAGACGATGGCTGCGGCATGCACGAGGAAACTCGCCTGCGGGCCTTCGAGCCGTTCTTCAGCACCAAGTCTCCCGAGCGCGGCTTGGGCCTGGCCGTGGTGCAAGGGATCGCCCAAAGTTTCCAAGGTGAGGTCACGCTGGAGAGCTGGGCTGGCAAGGGGACCAAGGTCCGCGTCATCCTGCCGGCCGCCAAGGAGCCCGCCCGCAGCAGCGCGGACTCGTGCCGCGGGACGATTCTGGTGGCCGAGGACGAAACTCCCATTCGCGAGCTGATGGCCCGCACTCTGAAGAGCGTGGGCTATAAGGTGGTGATGGCCAAGGATGGCGACGAGGCCCTGGCCTTGTACCGGGCGAATCCCTCGCAGTTCGACCTGGTCGTGTTTGACATGTACATGCCCGGCCTGAGCGGCGAGCAGCTTTTCCAGGAGTTGCGAACCGTCCGCACCGATGTAAAGGCCGTGCTGTCGAGCGGTTCGAGCGATCGGGTGGTGACCGAGCGCCTGACGCGGATCGGCTTGGCCGGGGTGATTCAGAAGCCCTATCAGCCGCAGGCACTGATCGAGAAGGTCGCGGCGGTACTGGTCTAAAATACCCGCGGATTCCGGGGGGTCAGACGGATATTCGGGCTTCGCAGCACCGGCTCAGGTACCCTTGCCAGCAGGCCAAACGAGCTCTATAATCCTCTGTTTACCTCGAAGAGCTTCTTGGCCCGTGGGATCCCGCTGGCCACCGATTCTGGAGTTTGGCGATGAAAAAAGAGATCCACCCCAACTACGTTCTGACCGTCGTGAAGTGCGGTTGCGGGCATACGTTCAACACCCGCAGCACCCGCCCGGAGCTGAAGGTCGACATTTGCAGCGCGTGCCATCCGTTCTTCACTGGCAAGTTGAAGTTCGTCGATACGGCCGGCCGCATTGAGAAGTTCAAGACCAAGTTCGCCGAGTCGGGCTATGCCAGCCTGAAGCGCCCCAAGAAGGCCGCTCCCGCCAAGGGCGACGATACCCCCGCCACCTAGCGGGCTGACTCTAATACGGGCGTCCCCCGCAGATTCCGGCAGCAGGCCTGGGTTTGCGCGGGACGCCTTCTTCATGCGCGGATCCTTCGGGGTGCGCCTCTCTCGTCCTTCGCCCAGCAGATTCGCCCACCGGCTGCGGCGAGTGATACAATAGCCTGGGCGATTCCCCCGACGCGGCACGATGCCGGTCCAGTGAGCGAGCAAGCCATGCGCGACGAACTAGAACAAAAACTGAACCGCTACGACGAGCTTGAACGGCAGATGGCGGACCCCGTGATCCTGTCGGATGGTTCGCGCGTGGCCAAGATCGCCCGCGAGCGCGGCAGCCTGGCGCGCGTTGCCAACAAGTACCGGCAATTCAAAGATCTGAACTTGCAGATCAGCGAGGCGCTGGAGTTCGTCAAGAACGGCGACACGGACATGAAAGAGCTGGCCGAGTCGGAGCTGCCCGACTTGCGAGCGCGTCGCGAGACGTGCTGGGACGAGTTGCTGGATATGACCGCCGCGGGCGACGATGCCGATCGTTCCCGGTGTATCATGGAAATTCGCGCCGGCACGGGTGGCGAGGAAGCGGCTCTTTGGGCCCGCGATCTGTACGAAATGTATAAGAAGGTGGCCGACCGCAAAGGCTGGAAGCTGGAAATTCTGGACTTGAGCCCGACCGAGCTGTCCGGCTTCAAGGAAGTGGTGGTCGGCATCGACGGCCCGATGTGCTTTCGCACGCTGCAGTACGAAAGCGGAGGGCATCGCGTGCAGCGGGTTCCCGCGACGGAAACCAAAGGCCGGCTGCAGACCTCGATGGCGACCGTCGCCGTGTTGGCTGAGCCCGAGGAAGTGGAAGTCGACATCAAGCCCGAGGACTTCCGCAAAGATATTTATTGCGCCAGCGGTCCTGGTGGTCAGCACGTGAACAAGACGGCGTCGGCCATCCGCCTGACGCACTACGAGACCAACATTGTGGTGATCTGCCAGGACGAGCGCAGCCAGCACAAGAACTTTGCCAAGGCGATGCGGGTGCTCAAGACCCGCGTGTACGAGCATCACAAAGCGATTGAGAACAAGAAACGCAGCGATCAGCGCAAGTCGCTGGTGGGCTCAGGCGATCGCAGCGAGCGGATCCGCACCTACAATTATCCCGACAACCGTGTGACCGACCATCGCATCGGTTTTTCGGTCAATAAGCTCGATCAAGTGCTGATGGGCTTTTTGGATCCCGTGAGTGATGCGCTGCTGGAGTTCGACCGTCAGCAGCAGCGCGAGACGATGGCCATTGTGGAGTAAGTCGCAGGGCCGACACCCCGACGGGTCGCGCCGCAAACGATTCCGCCGGAAGTTAGCTCTGTATGTCAACTGCCCCTTCCACCATGCCCGCGCTCCCCATCCTGGGCCTGAGCCCCACGCCGCTTGCGCCGCAGGCCACGGCGCCACTCCCCATGTCGCGCGCCGAGATGGAAGCCCGCGGCTGGGACGAAGTCGACGTCGTGTTCGTCACCGGCGACGCCTACGTCGATCATCCCAGCTTCGCCATGGCGCTGTTGGGCCGGCTATTGGAAAGCGGCGGATATCGCGTAGGAATCGTCAGCCAGCCCGACTGGAAGAACTGCGATGCCTGGCGCACCTTCGGACGTCCGCGGCTGTTCTTCGCCATCAGTGCGGGGAATATGGACTCGATGATCAACCACTACACGGCCAGCAAGAAGGTCCGCAACGACGACGCCTACAGCCCCGGCGGCAAGATCGGCCTGCGGCCTGACCGCGCGACGCTGGCCTACTGTCAGCGAGCCCGCGAGGCCTACAAAGGGGTGCCGGTCATCGCGGGCGGAGTCGAGGCCAGCCTGCGCCGCATTGCCCACTATGACTACTGGAGCGATAAGGTCCGCCGACCGATCATTCTGGACGCCAAGGCCGACCTGATCGCCTTTGGCATGGGCGAGCGCGGCATTCTGGAGATCGCTCGTCGTCTGGCCGCCGGCAAGCGTGTGGACGAGCTCCGCGATATGCGCGGCGTGGCCTATCGCCTGGGGGCCAGCGAACAGCCGCCCACCGAGAACGTGATCCGTCTGCCGAGTTACGAGGAGGTCTCGACGGACAAGCTCGCCTTCTGCGAGATGACCAAGATCGCCCACAACGAGACCAACCCCTACAACGCCAAGATCCTGGTGCAGTATCACGGCCGCGAGGCCGTGGTGGTTAATCCGCCGGCCGTCCCGCTCTTCGAAGCCGAGATGGACCGCGTCTATGGGCTCCCCTTCACTCGCAAGCCGCACCCCAGTTATGGCAATCAAAAGATCCCGGCCCTGGAGGTGGTGAAGGACTCGGTGCAGATCATGCGGGGCTGCTTCGGCGGCTGCACGTTCTGCTCGATCACCGCCCACGAGGGGCGCATCATCCAGAGCCGCTCGCAGGAGTCGGTGCTGGCCGAAGTACAGAAGATGGCCGCCGATCCCGACTTCAAAGGGACAATCAGCGACATCGGCGGACCGACGGCCAACATGTACCAGATGAAGTGCACTCGGCCTGAGGTCGAAGCCAAGTGCCGGCGGCTCTCGTGCGTGCACCCCACGATCTGCAAGCTGCTCGGGACCGACCACGCACCGCTGATTGACCTGATGAAGAAGACCCGCACTACGCCGGGGGTGAAGAAGGTCTTCGTAGCGTCAGGCATCCGTATGGACTTGGCCCGCCGCAGCCCGGAGTACATGAAGGAGCTAGCCGCGCATCACGTCGGCGGGCATTTGAAGGTCGCCCCCGAGCACGTCGACCCCAACGTACTGCACCTGATGAAGAAGCCGGCGAACGACGATTTTGAAGAGTTCGGCAAGGAGTTTCAGAAGGCCTCGAAAGCGGCCGGCAAGAAGCAGTTTCTGGTCCCGTACTTCATCGCCAGTCATCCAGGCAGCGACCTGGATGCTATGATCGAGTTGGCCTTGTTCCTGAAGCGGAACAATTACCGCCCGGACCAGGTGCAGGACTTCATCCCCAGCCCGTTCGACATCGCGGCCTGCATGTACCACACGGGCCTCGATCCCTTCACCAAGAAGCGGGTCTATGTGGCCGAGCATCTGCGCGACCGCAAGCTGCAGCGGGCTTTGCTGCAGTACTTCAAGCCCGAGAACTACTTTGAAGTCCGCAAGGCCCTGGAGCAGGCGGGGCGAACCGACCTGATCGGCAGCGAGTGCGACTCGCTGATCCCCGCGAACCCGCCGAAGGAGGCGCTCGAGAAGCGCCGTCGTCAGGCCAACGAAGCGGCCAATGAAATCTCCGGGGATCACATCCGCGGCGGGCCTGGAAAGACGCCGGACGCCAGTCGCAAGAAACCTGGCGGCGGGTATCGCCCAGGGCGCAAGAGCGCGGGGCGACGGGATGGGAAGAAGCGACGGTAAAAGGACCAAGTGCGATGCGCGCACCCGAGCGTACTTACCGATGCAGTGTCTGCCGATGGCAGGGCATGTTGGAACCGATTGATGTCGGCGATGCCGCTTCGTGCCCTCAATGCGGCGTTTATCTCTATCCCATGTCCTGGATGCAAACCTGGGGCTTGGCGCTGGGGCTGATCGCGATGACTGTAGCCGCGATCTTTGCGGCGGCAAAGCTCATGATTTAGCGGGCCGTTTCCAAGATCTCCTATGCCAACGTATTTCCTCACCAATGGCCCCGCTTCGGCACGCAGCACCTTCGCGCTGGCTCACGGCGCAGGGGCCCCGATGGATACCCCATTCATGGAGGCCTTTGCCGAAGGATTGGCAGCGCAAGGAATTCGAGTAGCGCGGTTCGAGTTCCCCTACATGGCCCAACGCCGCGAAGCAGGGCGCGGCGGTCCGCCCGATCGCGAACCCGTACTGCGCGCCAGTTGGCTAAGCGTGATCGAGGAGTTGGGGTCCCAGGGGCTGGTCATCGGAGGCAAGTCGATGGGTGGGCGGATTGCCAGTCTGGTCGCGGAAGAAGCCGGCGTCGCCGGATTGGTCTGTCTGGGCTATCCGTTTCATCCCACGGGCAAGCCCAAGGTGCTTCGGGTCGCACATCTTCGCGAACTGAGGACACCGACGCTGATCGTGCAGGGCGAGCGGGATGCCTTCGGCTCGAAGTCCGAAGTAGCCACGTACGAACTATCCCCGGTCATCGAGTTGCTGTGGCTCACCGACGGCGACCACAGCTTCAAGCCGCGAAAGGCATCGGGACGCACCGAACTGCAAAACTGGGAACAGGCGGTGACCGCCGTGGCGGCGTTTATTCAAACGCTGAGTCACGCGGCTTCTTAACTCCGCCAAGGCAGCCAGCGCCGAGCTAAGCGGGGGCTGCGACCGCTGCGTTGTTCAATGACCTTCAATCGCTCGGCGGCAATGTCAGAGAGTTGCTCAATGACCTTCAGCCGCTCAGCGGCAGCAACAGAGAGTTGCTCAATCACTGCCTGCTTCTCGCGAAGCTGCGTATTCAGATGGCCGATCGTTTGCGACTGATGAACCACCATTTTCCAGTTTGGATCTCTCCGAAGCATTTTGTAAAGGTCGCTACGCGACTCGTGAAAGAAGATGAGGTTGCCCCACGCCTTGGGCCGGATGCCACATAAAGTCGAGTAGAACAACTCGGTTTGGTCGAGGAAGTGAGTCACCGCGATGAATTGCTCGAAGCCGCGCTCTTTGAGCAACTGCTGCATTGCAGCTGCGGGCGAATGGCTGGGACCGAACGCATGTTCGTCATTCCAGAACTCGACGCTTACGACTTCGCACTCAATCTGCGAAGCGCCGCGCAGCACTGCGAGATCGTGTCCTTCGGTATCAATCTTCAGGAATCCGACTCTCTGCGGAATCTCGCCGCGCTGCACCAAGTCATCCAAGCTGACGGCAGGAATCTCGACCTTGGGCCCTTTGGTGTGCCACGGATCGGTTCGGAAGTCCTCGAAACTATGGTGAAACTCGTGGAGCGTGCCGTCGATATGAAGTGCAGTCTGCAGCTCCTTCATGGAAGTTCGGTCGCTGACGGCCTCGGGCCGAATGCTCAAGCCCGGATATTGGCCCAGACGCTCGGTCATGCATTGGCGGTTATGTTCCATCGGCTCAAACGCAATCCCCCGCCAACCGGCGTTCAGGAAGGGCTCGATCGAGGTCCCATGGTGCGCGCCGACATCGATCATGACATGCTCTGCAATGCCTTGCAGCAGGATCTGATGGAGCGCGTTTTCGATCCACTGAAGCTGGTCGACGGTCTCGCTCATGGCGAAGGATCCTTCCGCGGAATGTTACGCGTCTGAACGGGATCGTTTTTCGACCAGAATCGACGGGAGCGGTGGATCAGCTTACTTGCCAGCCTTCGCAGCCTGCCTGGCCTGGCTTGCATGGGCTCGACCGCCTTGGTCGTGACATGGCGGGAAGTCGTGGGGGGCAAGGGATCTGTTGCTGCTGCGGATTCGACTGAAGCGGCTGGAGCAGTCGCCGGGGGCGCTGGCGCGAACTGGTAGCGGATCTTCTCGGATCGATAGGCAAGCAGCTTCTCGCAAAGCTGCGAAGCTCCGTATACGTCGCTCACGCCGAACTGATCTGCTTGCAGGTGCAGCCGCTCTCCGGTGCACTGGTGTGCGGGCTGGCTGACGGGCTTGATAGGGCGTGGGGCGCCGGCAAACTCAGCGGCAAACCAAGCGGTGAGTCCGGCGTCGTCTACGAGCGACCGCTCCATGGATTTCAGACCTTGCTGCCACTCTTCGTCGTTGGCGAAGACTGTTTGAGCCAGGCAGTTGCAAATGAGCAGCTTGCGATCAATCGCCAGGTCGCCGTCTTCCGGAAACAGCCTGCATTTGGCATGCAGGAACGAATCGGCGATGCAGGCCGCCATGGACTGCAAGTCAGGAACCCAAGGGTGACGCACAAGATTCGCCTCGGCGTTCATCGATTGGAAGTCCTGGCCAATCGACGTCTGATTCTGAAGGTAGAGAGTCGCGACGCCGTTGCTTCGCCCGGAGAGCGCGTTGATCGCCAATGGGGTATCAACCGAATAGTACGACTCGGCTGCATACGCGAATGCGAAGCTGGAATAGACATCAGGCGATTCGCTTTGGAAGACTCGCCCGGTGAGCGTGCGGAGCCGCGCGATCAGGTCGCGATGAATCGCCGAACAATAGATCATCGGCAGCTCGGCGTAAGAGAGCCGGCTGTTTCCGGCCTCGGCCATCACCGTTCGCGACTCCACGCGTTTCACAACATGCGGGCGGCCCGCGCGCGGCAGCGGTATCGTCAGCCGGTTCGGAGACTGGTACGGCTGCTGAGGAAGATTCGGCCAGGTGTAGAGGGCCGACTCCCAGCGCAGCGCCTGCGACGGGCACGCGCGCAGAATCTCATCGGCATCTCGCAGGCAGTGGCTCAGCAATCCGTCATCGGCGCCCAGGATCGTGACGTACTCACCCCGGGCTTGCTCCAGGGCAAACTCCCAACTGTCGCTCATGGCGAGCGGCCGGGGCGTGTGGATGTAGCGAATCTTCGGGCTGGCCAACTCGTCCATCAACTGCCGCGTTTCGACGTCGGAGCCATTGTCGGAAACAAGGATTTCGTAGTCTTCGAAATCCTGCTCGAGGCACGTGCGCAAGGTGAACAGCAGGGTGTCTGCTCGATTCCGAGTTGGAATCACAACGCTGAAGCGAGGATGGTCCACGGTAGGCGCCTGAGATCAAATAGGGTTGCCGCGAGGGGAGCGGGAGCAGACAGAAGGACGGCGAAGAATAGCGAGTTCCGCCAAGAGCGACGAGAGCAAATGAAGTGATAGCAGCGGTAGCTGCCAGGCTCTTTGCGATCGGAAGGGAAGAGCCGCTATCGCCTGGTGCTCTCTTCGGCGGCTTCGCCCTCGCTCTTTTCCGCTTCGCGGCGGATCATGCCCCCCAGCCACCAGCCCCAGACGACGTAGTGGAAGGCTGCCAGGGCAAAGATCCCTCCGATGGCAATAACCCACCCTATCGACGCAAACAGCACCAGCAGAAGCGCGCCGAAGCCGACCAGGATGAAGAGCCCCGCGGCGATCGCCAGCACGATCGTGAACCACGACGAAGCGCCGCTCGGCGCAGGCGCAAGCTCGGGGCGGACAGGCCGTGGCGGAAGCGGACGATCCATCACGCGTCCTGTTTGCCCATGGAATTGTTCAACACGTTAACGCCGCTGGGTGAGCTTCTTCAGGGCATCGGCGGCGGCATTCATGCTGTTCACCCCGGTCGTCGCCTGCTTGGCAGCGCCCGGCGGCATCTTGGCGGCCGGCCGGTTGTGCTGGTCTGTCCCCGATTTGCTGGGCGAATCGGTGGGCGTTTCCTGCACGGGCTCAGGCTCCGGCGCAGGGGCCGGCTTGGCAGGAGCCGTGGCCGCGCTCTTGGGCTTGATGTCCGTCCTGCTGAAGTCCATCGTTTCGTCTTCGGACTTCTTGGGCTGGCCATCCATCAACCAATCGGAGATGTCCATGTCGGAGTTCTCGGATTGGGCGGTTCGCGCCACCGCTTCCTTCACGCTCTTCACGACTGGCTTCTTCTCGCGTTTGATGTCGACTGTCGGCCGGACTTCGAACTTCAGAGGTCCGATTTCCAGCACATCGCCCCCCTTCAGTTCCACTTCGCCCACGATTTTTTCGCCATTCACCAGGGTGCCGTTCTTGCTGCCCAGGTCGCGGATCGTGGCGATCCCTTCGGCCAGCATGATCACGCAGTGATGCCGGCTGATCTTCTCGCTGTTGGGGCGAAGATTGCATTCCTCGGACCTGCCCACCAAGAACTTGTCCTTGCCGATCCGCATTTCCTGGCCGGCGTGGCGACCTTCCAGAATCTTGAGTTTGAGTTCCATGGGAGCAAGGCTTTCCGAGAGAGGAAGAAGTGTCCGTGGGGGCGGGGCCGCTTGGAGCAAGGGGGCCGTGCAATCGGATGTCACCACTATGGATTATGTCCTCATTTTTGCCTGATTCAACCCCTCTCGCGGGTGCGATCACGGTTTATGGGGGTCAGTTTGGGTTTGCCCAATAGTCCCCCCATTGGTCTGCATAAATCAACGATCCCACCGTCGCCATCCGATTTGCGTTCGGAATCAGCCAGCGGGCCCCGGT
>Ga0335394_10007832_pt1 | contig 12062 bp, 7 predicted proteins | sample MAT03_FD_205741 | JGI IMG/M metagenome (GOLD analysis project Ga0335394, IMG submission 205741) | Freshwater microbial communities from Lake Fryxell liftoff mats and glacier meltwater in Antarctica - MAT-03 (spades assembly) (version 2) ... | reverse complement strand
TGCGCCTTCGATGGCGATCTGCATGACCTGCTCTTGAAAGAGCGGCACACCCAAGGTGCGACTCAATATCTTGGCCAGCTTGGGGTGCGGCGGGGTCGCTTTTTCTTCTCCGCCCCGTCGGCGCAAGAATGGGTGCACCATGCCGCCTTGGATGGGTCCGGGGCGGACGATCGCGACCTGGATCACCAAATCGTAAAACTGACGAGGTTTGAGCCGCGGCAGCATCGACATCTGGGCGCGACTTTCGATCTGAAACACACCGATCGTCTCGGCTCGACAGATCGCGTCGTAGGTCAGGGGATCTTCGGATGGTACGCGCTGGATGACGTCGAGAGGATTGAACTCTTCTTCGTCGCAAAGGCTCTTGCGCAACCCGCCGCTCGCATGAATCAACGCCAGAGCCTTGCGAATGGCCGTCAACATGCCGAGCCCGAGCACGTCGACCTTGAAGAAGCCCAAGGTGTCGATGTCGTCCTTGTCCCATGGAACGACGGTACGGTTCTGCTTGCGTGCCGGTTCGATCGGCGCCACCGCGTAGAGAGGCTCGGCCGACAAAACGAAACCGCCGACGTGAATCGACAAATGCCGAGGAAAACCCACTAGTTGACTGGACAAAGCCACGATCTGGCGAAGACGGAGGTCGCTCGAATCGAAGCCAGCCGTCTCGAGCGCGCGCTCTTGCGTTTCGCTGTTCGACCAAAAGGTCATCGTGCCGCTCAAGCGCTCGATCTGCTCGAGGCTGAGTCCAAACACTTTGCCGACTTCGCGGATGGCACTCTTACGGCGGTACGAGACGATCTCCGACACCATGGCCGCTCGCTCACGGCCGTAGCGCTCGTAGATGGCCTGAATCACTTCTTCGCGGCGTTCGTGCTCGAAGTCGACGTCGATGTCCGGAGGTTCGGCGCGCTCTTCGCTCAAGAAGCGCTCGAACAGCAAATTCGATTTGCTGGGATCCACGGCAGTGATGCCGAGCAAGTAACAAACTGCACTGTTGGCGGCGCTGCCTCGCCCTTGGCACAAAATGCCCTTGTCACGCGCGATTTGAACGATGCCTTGGGTCGACAAAAAATAGGGAGCCACCTCGATCTTGGCGATCAAAAGAAGTTCCTTCTCGACTTGTCGTACCAGGTTGTCGGGGAGGCCTTGGGGGAAGAGCCGATTGGCCCCGGCCATCGTGAGTTCGCGCAAACGCTCGTCGGCCGACTGCCCTTCGGCCAGCTCGCAAGGAAAACGATACTTCAACTCGGCCAGATCGAAGTTCAGGGTCTCCGAAATGCGTACGCTTTCGTCGACCCATTCCGGGTGGTCGCGAAACAGCGCTCGCATCTGGGCTTCGGAGCGCAGGTAGCGTTCGCTCGAACCATCGAGTTCGTCGCCTGCTTGATCGAGAGTGATGCCGCGCCGCACGCAATGCAGCACATCGGAAAGCGGTTTGTGCTCGGCTACGTGGTAACTGGGTCGCGCCGTGGCCACGAGCGGCCAGGAGCCCTGGGCCGCTTGCGTGCGCGCCCAATGGGCTCGAGCGCGGTCCAAGCCGTCTTTGTGGCGATAAATGGCCACGGCCACACGCTGCGGAAAGGCGCGCGAAAGCACGGCGGAAAGGCGCGCCGTCGTCTCGGGATCAATCGCGGCGGGCCGCGCCGGCGGGATCAGCAGAGCGAACAGGCCGGCGCCGTACGCCTCGAGTTCATCGATGTCACAAGCCGGTTGACCCTTCTCGTGCCCGTCGTGCGCGCGACTGAGCAATCGGCACAAGTTCGAGTAACCCTCGGCCGACTGCACGAGCAGGCCCACGGTGAGCGAACCATACTCGTCCTGTCGACTGCCGCGTTCGTTCGGGCTGGGGCGTGGACCGGCCAAGCTCAGCTCAGCGCCGATGTGATAACGCGGCACATGGCTTTCCCCGCGAGCAAGCTCACGATGCCTACGGTGGCCCCGCACCACGCCGTACAACCCATCCAGATCGACTATGGTGAACGCCGATAGGCCGTGTTCGTGAGCCCGCTCGACGAAGTCTTCCGGGTGCGAGGCGCCGCGCAAGAAGGAGAAGCAGGTGCGAGCGAGGAGTTCGGCAAACATGGCAGAGCCGGGGTTGGCTTCAGTTTACTGAACGCACGAACAGTGTCGAGCTAGGACGGCAATTCGGCGTCTTTGCTGGCGTCGTCGAGCGCCTGACGTCGCAGCAGTGCGAACAAGCGCTTGGTTTGCTCGAGCCGCAACCAACCGCGCCCTGGGACCGCGTCGAGCTCTAGCGCCTCTCGGGCGCAGATTTCGTCGAGGCTCCCCCACTGCTGGGGCTCGCGGCCTCGGCTGCGCGTCCAGTCGCAATAGGTGCCTTTGAGGAACAGCGGCCGATGCGCCATGAGGCCGAGTCCTTCGAGCAGCGCGACGCTCGAAGGGTGAAAGGCAACGAGCGACGCCTCGCCCAAGAACGCGGAGAGCTCCGCGCGAGCGCTCTCGATCGACCGAGCGTTGGCAGCGTATCGTGCCGGAGTGACGCCGAGGTGATCGAGCAATTCGGGACGCACGTGTTCCCCGGTCTCGAGCAAGATGCAGAGCCGCTCGGCCGTGTCGAGCTTCTCGGCGACGACGATCAACGGCGCCCGCCGGCGCTCCGCCAAGCCGCCTCGTGCCCGCGCTCCACCGAGCCGCGCCGATTCGGCATAGACGGCGATGGGCTGCCGCTCGCGGGTCAAAGCCTCGGGTAAGCGGTAGCCGCGGCCGCGGCCCCTAAAACGGAAGCGCGCATCGCTTTCGGCGGGACGGCGTGCGGCGATGTTCTGGTCGATCACGCGGCGAAACAGCTCGTAGAGCGGCGTGAGATCGAGCTGGGGTTCGAGACGACCGAGGACGTGGCCGACCGATTCGAGAGTCGATAGAAAGGCGACGTCGGGTTCTTTGCGGATGCGGTAGTCGCTTGGTTGGTCCGGTGTGAAGCGCACCCTGGGCAAGGCAGCGAGCTGGGGCAAGTCGCGCAAGAGCGTCTTGGCTTGATGCCATGTGCCATCCAGCACGACGACGGCGCGGGGTCGTTGGTCTTCCCGGAGGTCGGCTAGATCGACCGCGTCAGCGCTCGGAAAAAGCAGCGCCGTATCGGGGGCGACGCCGAGATGCGCGAATTGAGGGCCGAGGCTGGCAAGCGGGCCGCGCACGACCTCGGCGTTTTCGAGGCAGCGCTCGACGAGCCGCGCGGTGTTGATGGGATGAAACTGCTCCCGGGGATGCTGCACGATGATGACGCGCGTGCGATTCGGCACCGGGACGAGCTCGGCGCAATAGCAGAGGGCCTCGGGGCGGTAGCAGCGGTAGCAGGTGGGCCGCCCGGCGGGCACGGATTCGGGGTCCGAGGCGGGGCGTTCGACCGAGAGCATGAACGGCGCGGCGTATAGCAGAATCGCTGCACGCCCGCGGAGTGAACTCAATTGGCCAGGAGCTGCGCGCGCACGAGCGCCGCAAGCGCGACGATCTCGCCCGGGAATGCGCTCGGCAAGATGGGCTCGGAGATGCTGACACGGACGCTCATGCCACGCGCGACGTGCCTGCCGTGCTTGCGCAAGACCGAGCGCGTGCCGTCGAGCCGAACAGGCAAAATGGGCAGCTGGGTGATGTGAGCCAGCGCGAACGCGCCCGTCTTGAACGGCAAGAGTTCGCCGTCGGGGCTGCGTGTACCTTCGGGCGCGACCCATAGACTGACGCCGGCGCGTTTCATCGCCCAGCCGGCGCGGAGCAGTGCCTGACGGGCCTCGGGGCCGCGCTTGCGATCGATGCGCACGAACTCGGCGGCCGTGAGCGCCCGACCCCAGATCGGTACGCGGAACAGTTCGGCCTTGGCCGCCATGCGTAATTTGAGCGGGAGAGCCTGAAAGAGCACCGGAATGTCGTAGAGCGACTGGTGATTGCTCATCACGACGTAACTCGTGTCCGGGCGTATGTGTTCGAGTCCTTCGACTTCGAGTCTCACATCGGCGTCGCGCAAGAGTGCGCGCGACCAGATGTCGAGCCTTCGATCGCAAGCGCTCGGCTGGACTTCGCTGAAAACTGCCTCGAACACGGTCGGCAAGCTGATGGCCAGGGTGTGCCAGGTGGCGCGAGCCAGGATCGACAGCGACATCCGCCTTCACGCTCGCTCAATCGTACAGCGCCTGCAAGAAGCGTTGACCGGTGCGGCGATCGACGTAGACGAGCGCTTGGGTGCCGCCACTCTCGCCCGAAAGCCACGCCCACGAATAGTCGCGATGCGTCGCCTGGGCCGTCCACCACTGCACGCCGTCGAGTCGCTCGGCAAAGCTCAGCTTTTCGATGGTGTAGACCTGCCTGCCCCAAGCGAATCGACTGCCCACGGCGAGGGGCACGCCCAGCTGCATGGGCCGTTGGAACAGGCGTGTCGCTTGGTCCGTTTCCCGTTGGGCGCCGCAATCGCCGAGTTCTTTGCGTTCTTTCGCCCGGGCAGCGGGACGCCAAGGAACCAACTGGCTCTGCGCTTCGGGGCGCAGCTCGGGCGAGCGCTGGAGGATGCCGACATGAGTTCGCCCGACTTCGGCTTCGAGTTCGGCAAGCAAGAGCGGGAGCTCGCTTTCTTGACGCACGCTGAGCCCCGTCTGGGTCGACAATCCCGAACCGAGCCCCAACTGGCGCTCCTGGCGGGCCGAAAGCGCGCTGGCGCGGAGCTGGAGCCCCAGAACCGGCGCGCGGAGTTCGAGCCGTTCGAGTCGACTGCGCACCACGCGTTCGAGTTCGCTCTCTCGCCAGATGGCGATCGGGATCTCGAACTCGAGCAGCTGCGAGCCGGCCCGAGACAGCGACGATTGTTCGAGCGTCAGAGCCAAGAGCAAGTGACTCGTCGCTTGCCCCCGGCCCTCGAGGCGCGCACTCAGCCGCGACAAGAGACCGCGGAGCGCGAAGGACAACGGCTCCAAGCCCTCGGTCGGCTCTTCCCAGTACTGCGACTCCTGGAGCACTTCGGGCAAAGCCAGCGGAACCAAAGGTGCATCGTCGCGACCCGAAAGCAGCGCCAAAATGGAAACGGCCTGGGGGCCGAGGCGCGCTGCACTGGCGGCTTTGGGGAGTGAGGCCAATTGGCTCAGCGTCAAAATGCCCGTCTTGGCGAACCAAGCGGCTTGCCCTGCGAGTTCGGGCAAGGCCGAGAGTGGCAGATCCGCCAAAGCATGCTGCATCTCGGTCTCTTGCACGCTCAGAATGCCACCTGGACCAAGCGAGCCCCATCGTCCGAGGGCCCGACCGAGCCGCGGCCCCGGAGCAATCACGACGCGCGCCATGTGGCCCAAGAGCCGCACGCGCTCGCGAAGTTCTTCGGCCAGGGCGAGTTCTCCACCGAACAAGTGCGCCGTGCCGGTCACGTCGACCCAGACCGTATCGGCCGGGCTGTGGTCTCGATCGTAAGTCACGCTGGTTCCCCAGCTCTGCGCCACCTCGACGACGGCGGCCAGGAGTTGCTCGACGGTCGCGCGATTGACCACTTCGACGCGCAAAGAACCAAGCTCGGCATGGGCTTCGGTGACGGTTTGGCCGATACGAATGCCGAGTTCCCATGCTCGGAAATTGACGGCTGCGAGCAGCTCGCGCTCGGTCGACGCCGGCGGCACGACATCGGATTGAAAGACCACACCCAGCGCCTCGACCCCTGGCCGCGCCTCTGGAGTGCGGCGTCGCGCCGCTTCGATCAGCAGCTCGGGCAGTACGATGGCGGCGATGCGGCGCCGTCCAGAATCGTCACCCCATTCAGGCGACATGTGGCAAATCCACCGGCAATGGCCCCGTCATGCGCCCTTGTCGATCTCGGACGATGCGGGCCACGAGCTGTTTCTTTCCGACGCGCGAGATCTCGATGCGTCGCTTGACCGGCAAAGGCAGAGCTCGAGGCATCGAACGATCGGTGAGCAAGAGCACCGAGTTTTCGGTCTGCTCGACCGCCAAAGCCAAACGACGCACGACGCGGGTCCATGCTCCGCCCGGAATTTCGAACGGCATGCTGGGTGAACCCAAAGTGTCGATCACCACGACACCAAACAGACGCGATTCCGCCATGCGCACCGCTACTCGGCCGAGCGCTTCGAGACTTGGCTCGACCACGATCAAACGCGAGAGCTCGACTCCGGCTCGCACCACGCCCGGCGCATGCAGTGACGCGCTCGGATCGATGAAGGCCGCCAGGCGGCCCTCGGACTGAACACGCCGCACGGCAGCCAGAGCGAGAGAGGTCCCGAAGCCGCCAAGCCCGTCGAGCGAAAACTCGACGACCGCCCCCGGCAGCAGCTCACCCTGGAGCAATTGCTCGGGCAGCGCCTCGGGGGCATCAGCCCGGTCTCCCAGGAGGCTGCTGGCGTCGCGAATCAGCGAATTGCGCCGCAATTGTGCAGGAAGCCTGTCGAGGATGTGTGCCGGGAGCGCCATGTACTGAACAGAATATCAGCACACGAAAAGGACGCCACGACTTCCGTTTCAGTCCGGTCTTTTGCTGTCCTAGCGGAACCGCAGGAACAGACCCACTGGGTCAATCGCTACTCAGAGGGACTCAATCCATACCGCGATGGCTGCGGCGGGTACCTCATCGATGTCTTCGCTGCCGACCGGCGGCATGCTGTAGCCCTGGCCGCGGCTGTGCAGGCGCAAGTAGACCGCGCTGGTTTCCGGAAACCCCGGATCGATGCGCAGGGTCGCTGCTGGAACATCGCCGTCGGTGACGGCAACCTCGATTCCCACGGCCGTGACGTAGAGCGGCGTCTCGGTTACGTCGGTCGAGCTGTCGAAACGCAACCGCAAGTCCATGTCGACACGCGCCTGCACCGATGAAGTCGGGTTGTGGCACGTGCCACAATTGACGTGAAAATAACCCAAGATGGCCTGCTGATCCGCAGTGCCGGGAACGGGTTGCACGATGACTGGGGCGCTCAGCACGTCTTCGGTCGTCAGATCGTCCAGGTTGTACTCGCTGTCGTCGTGGGCCAGCTGCACAGCCGAAAAGCCCAGCACCGTACCCGTCGTGTTGCCATGACAGGTCGAACAATCTTCGACCGACGGAATGTCGTGGTCGGTCCCCGACGCGTTCTGTAGACCCTCGGGAACCGCCGTCGCATCCGTCTGCTCGTCGTTCCAGTGGTACGATACGCGCCACCAACTGCCATCAGTCTGCTTGTGGAGCAGACGCGTCTCGACCCGCACGCCGTCGCGCGTGAATTCCTTCCAAAGCTTCGTACCCGCTGGCATGCGCCAATAGTCCGGCTCGGTCGTGTCGATCTGCTCGCCCTCGGGCAGTGAGATCCAGCGGCGCTTTTCCGCATTGTCGCTCCACAGCACGAAACGCGGCTCGTATGCCCGTACGCGCGCAGCCAGCGTCTCCATGTCGTCCTCGAACAAACCGGTCTCCGAGAGCAGCTCGGGCGGCCCGGTCGGTTTCACGGGTCCGGTTCCGCCGGTTCCGCCGGTTCCGCCGGTATCCGACTCGCCGCCGCTCCCCAAACTCGGCTCGCCGCCCTGACCACCGGAAGCGCCGTCGTCGGCATTCGGCTCTTCTCCGCCACATGAGCTGATTGTGAGAGCCAGAACGAACGAGCCCGCTAGGCTAAAGCGAAAGAAGCCAGTCATTGGACCTTCAGTGTCCAGCAAGAGCGTGGGCCGCGCCAGCACACACATTGCTCCAGCGTGCCCCGCTTCCACGCGCATTTTGCACACAGTTCGATCGTTTGACTCATGAAAAAATCCAGTGAGCTTCGTCAGGGTCTACAAATTTGCCACCGCCGCGCGGCATTTCGTCCTCGAGCCGCGAGTTAGCAGTGATACCCTGCCGCATGCTTCGCACTCGAACACTTCTCTTGGTTACGGCTCCCCTCCTCGCTGGTCTCTTCGTCGCCGCTTGCGGCGACTCCGGCACAACCGACGACGTCGGCAACGATCTGGGCCAAGCTGGCGACAGCGCCACGGGCGGCTCGTCATCGTCGAGCGGTGGCGCCGGCAACACGGGTGGCACCGGTACCGGCACGGGCGGGACGTCGACCGACGATCGACTGGCGGGCACCGAGAACTACGATTGCAGCGCGCCGGCTGGGACTGCCCCTCTGCTGAAACTCGAGCCGATTGTCGGCGGCTTTAACGGAGCAGTCTTGGTCACCCACGCGCCGGGTGAAACCGATCGCTTGTTCGTCGTGCAGCAAGATGGCCAGATCTTCGTTGTCACCAAGACCGGCGATGGCACCAGCGCGACGTATGCGAAGAACGCTGCGCCGTTCCTCGACATTGGCGAGGACGTGCAGAGCGGCGGCGAGCAAGGCTTGCTCGGCTTGGCATTCCACCCCGACTACGCCACCAACGGGCTCTTCTATGTGCACTATTCGGCTGCTGAGGGACTAGCCGGTTCGAACGGAGGCGACACCATCGTCGAAGAATACAGCGTCTCGGATGCTGATCCGGACGTCGCGAATCCAGCGAGCGCGCGACGCGTGCTCCACGTCGGTCAGCCCGATACGAACCACAACGGCGGTACCATCTCGTTCGGGCCCGGCGGTTACCTCTACATCTTTTTGGGTGACGGCGGCGGCGGCAACGACCCGCACGGAACGATCGGCAATGGGCAAGACGTCACCGCGCTACTTGGTAAGGTTCTACGCATCGACCCAACCGGCGACGCCCCCGACGACTACAGCGTTCCCTCGGGCAATTTGAAGGACACACTGACCACCGCCGCTCCAGAGGTTTGGGACTACGGATTGCGCAATCCGTTCCGCGCCAACTTCGACGGTTGCACGGGCCACCTGTACATTGGGGATGTCGGTCAGGACGCCTGGGAGGAAATCAACATCACCCCACGAGGCGAGGGGCTGAAGAACTTCGGCTGGAGAATCATGGAGGGTTTGGAGTGCCGCCCCGGCGGCGATGCCAACTGCGATCAAGCGGGCATCACTCTGCCGTATGCCGTCCTGCAACTCGGTGAGGCGCAACTCTCCATCGTCGGCGGCACGGTCTACCGCGGCAGCGAGATCCAGGCCCTTCGCGGTACCTATTTGTACGGTACCACGGGGTCAGGTCAGGTCTTCACCCTGACTTACGACGGTACGGACGCTACCGATGCTGTGGAGGTCACGAGCGACGTGAATCCCGATACCGACACGGGCCGCCACAATATCACCTCGATGCAGAACGGTGGTGAGGGAGAGATCTACGTGACCGCCCTCGCTTCGAGCAACTTGCTCAAGCTGATGGCCGAGTGATTCAGAGGCCGCGCTACGTCACCAACAAATTCGGCGCCGCGTTGAAGCTCGTCGCCGAGTGATCTTTCTTGAGCTTGCCCGCTCGGCTCGCCAGCAACCGGTTGCGCGGCCGCTCGTACTTGTCATCGTTCCAGAAGGGCAAACAGCCGTTGCAGCCCAGGCCGCAGCAGCCTTCTGCGCCCAATTTTGGCGGTTTGACGGGGCCACCGACGGGCCGGGCGCTCTTGGGCCGGCTCAGCGCCGAGGCCTCGACGAGGCCGAGTTCGACTTGCTGCGCCGTGCGGTTTTTGGCGAGTTGTTCGGCTTGCTGGGCCGAGAGCGCCTTGGCTTTGCGCAAGACGGTGCCTGGCGGCAGCAAGCGCCGGAGCTCGTCCTCGTCTTCGGCGTGAAACGCGCTGAACGGGACGCGGATGGCTCGGCCTTCGCCGGCGGTGATCTTTGCGAGACGCGCGCCCGTCTCGGCGCTCTCGAACTCGTAGAGGCGTAAGCGAACGCATTCGAGGCGCGACGGTGGCAAGAACTCGAGCACGTCACCCGCTTGCAGACGGTTTTTGACTTCGACGACCAAGCCGTGAGCGTCCTGGCTGCGCACGACTCCACCGAATTCGAAATCACTCAGCGATTGTCCGCCGTCCAGATCGGTCCCCGTGGTGTCGAGCCGGCCGGTGTGAAAGCCGAGCGTGTAGCCGCGTGAGGCTACGGTGGCCAACTCGGCAAGGTACGGATTCGGATCGAACGCTTCGGGCGACGCGTAGTAGGCGTCGATGGCCAAGCGGTACGCTCGACCGACGACGGCCACGTAGTAGGCGCTCTTGTTGCGGCCTTCGACCTTGAGCGAGTCCAGTCCGGCGGCCAGGTACTCGTGCAGCTTGGGCATGAGGCACAAATCGCGCGAGTTCAGGATGTAGGAGCCCGACGCGTCCTCTTCGATCGGGTAGAGCTGCCCCGGGCGAAATTCTTCCTCCAAGAAGAACTGAAAATCGCTCATGTTGCCGTCGTTGATCTCGACTGTGCCGGTGCTGCCGTCGGGAGCAGCTACTTTCAGCTGGTATTTCCAACGGCAGCTGTGTGCGCAGCTACCCTGATTGGCTCCGCGCTCGGCCATGTAGTTCGAGAGCAGGCAGCGCCCGGAGTAGGTCATGCACATGGAACCGTGCACGAAGGTCTCGAGGCGGATGTCGGGACAACGGGCGCGGATCTCGACGAGTTCATCGAAGCTCACTTCGCGCGCCAGCACGCACAAGCTGGCGCCCTGACGCTGCCAGCTCTGCACCGTGAGCCAACTGACGGCGTTGGCTTGGGTCGAGACGTGCAGCTCGAGTTCGGGCGCATGCTCACGCAAGAAATCAAAGACGCCCAGATCCGCAACGATCACGCCGTCGGGACCGATGCTGCGCAAGGTCTCGACGAATGCGGGCAGGCGCTCGACGTCCTTGTTGTGCGAGAACAAGTTGAGCGTCAGGTAGACACGTTTGCCGTGTTCGTGCGCGAAGCTCACGCCCTCGCGCAGCTCATCGAGGCCGAAGCCCGATTGCGTACGCAGGCTCATGTCCGGCGTGCCGGCATAGATGGCGTCCGCGCCGTAGAGGACGGCGGCGCGGAGTTTCTCTAGATCGCCTGCGGGCAGGAGCAATTCAGCGCGGCGGGTGGGTGCGGGAGGCTGCATGGGAGCGGGCGAGAGCTAGCATGTTGGCCGCGGGGCCGCCCGCTGGGCGTTGTTCTAGGCAAAAGACGAACGACGGACGTAGCCCCGACCCAGCGCCTCGAGGCCCTGCGCAAGCGAGCTTATCGAGTCCAACGAACTCGCGGGCTCGGCTTCAAGCAAGTCCGGGTCCGCTGTCACGAGGAAAACGGCGCAGTACCCGAGAGGACTGCGCCGTTCATTTCGACCGAAGTTCGATGCTCAGTCTTCGCGATCGGAACGCTCACGTCGCTCGCCTGCCGGAGCTGCCGCCGCTGCATCACGCGGGGCATCACCGTCACGGGGCGCGGCATCACGGGGCGCGGCATCACCGGGCGCGGCATCGCGGGGCGGACGATCGCCACGGGGACGATCGTCGCGCGGACCGCGATCGCGGCCACCACGGTCACCACCAGGGCGCGGACCGCGGTCACGGCCACCACGGTCACCACCACCACGCGGACCACGGTCACCACCTCGGTCGTCGCTGCGCGGACGCGGCTCGCGCGCTACGAAGCCTTCGGGTAGCGGCAACAGCTCCTTGCGGCTCAGGCGGGTCTTGCCGTCGCGCTCGACGCTGATCACTTTGACCTCAATCACTTGACCCTCTTCGAGCACGTCCGAGGGGTGCTCGATGCGGTTGTGGTCGATCTCGGAAACGTGCAGCAATGCTTCGTTGTTTGGCAGAATTTCCACGAAAGCGCCGAAGTCGACGATGCGCTTGATCGTGCCCTTGTAGGTCTTGCCCACTTCGGGCTCAGCGGTGAGGCCTTCGATGATCGCGAGCGCGCGCTTGACCGAATCCGGATCGCTGCCCGCCACGTTCACGGTGCCGTCGTCGTTGATGTCGACGCTGCAGCCGGTCTGCTCGGTGATACCTTTGATGGTCTTGCCCCCGGGCCCGATGATGATGCGGATTTGGTCCGGCTTCACCTGGATGCTGGTGATGCGGGGAGCCCACTTGTTGATCTCGACGCGGTGGCTGGACAGCGTCTCGAGCATCTTGTCCAGGATGTGCAAACGACCGGCCTTGGCCTGATCGAGCGCCTTTTCCATGACCGCGCGCGAAAGGCCTGCGATCTTGATATCCATCTGGATGGCCGTGATGCCCTTGTCGGTACCGCAGACCTTGAAGTCCATGTCACCCAAATGATCTT
>Ga0335394_10007829_pt1 | contig 12062 bp, 7 predicted proteins | sample MAT03_FD_205741 | JGI IMG/M metagenome (GOLD analysis project Ga0335394, IMG submission 205741) | Freshwater microbial communities from Lake Fryxell liftoff mats and glacier meltwater in Antarctica - MAT-03 (spades assembly) (version 2) ... | reverse complement strand
TTTGCTTGGCAGATCGGAACAAGCTGCAGCGCCGAGTCGTTTTGAATCGTGTAATGGTTGTAGGTCAAGATCACGTCCAGATCGGCATGCTCAAGCATGTGCCGAAACATCTTCATCGGATAGCCACTGACGCCGATGAACCGCACCTTGCCCGCTTTCACTTGCGTTCGTAATGCGGGGATCGTTTCATTGACGATTTGATCCAGCGGCACAAACTCGATGTCGTGGCAGAAGACCATGTCAACATAGTCAACTCGCATTCGCTCCAGCGAGATATCGATGCTTTCCGCAACTCGCTTGGCGGAATAGTCGAAATGCGCCGGAGCGTAACGACCAAGCTTCGTGCTCAGGACATAGGAATCTCGCGATAGCTTAGGCAAAATTCGACCGAGCATCATCTCGCTCATACCGCGACCATAGTAGGCAGCGGTATCAATGTAGTTCATGCCGCGATCCAGCGCGACATGAACACACTGAAGCGCGTCGGCAATATCGATCGAACGAAATTCGGCACCGATGGATGATGCACCAAACGATAGTATTGAAAGATCGAGACCGGTATTGCCGAGCGGACGGGTTTGCATGATGACTAGGCAGCCTTCATGCGTGCAGTGACGGCGTCCCAATCGACAACATTCCAAAACGCGGTGACATAGTCAGGCCGACGATTTTGGTAGTTGAGATAATAGGCATGTTCCCAAACGTCGCATCCAAGGATCGGTGTGCCGCCAATGCCAGCGACAGCTTCGCCCATCAGCGGCGAATCTTGGTTTGCGGTGCTGCCGATCTTGAGCTTGCCACCGTCGATGAAAAGCCAAGCCCAACCGCTGCCGAAGCGAGTTGCAGCGGCGGCGGCGAACTGGTCCTTCATCGTCTGGAACGAACCGAAAGCGCCATCGATCGCTGCGGCCAAGTCGCCGGTCGGCGCTCCGCCTTTGCCCGGGGCCATGATGGTCCAGAAAAGCGAGTGGTTCGCGTGTCCGCCGCCGTTGTTTCGAACGGCACCGCGTTTTTCAGCGGGGATCAGCGACAGATCAGCGATCAGGGCCTCGACGGTCTTTGATTCCGCTTCGGTGCCAGCAATCGCGGCGTTTACATTGTTGATGTACGCTTGGTGATGCTTGGTATGGTGAATTTCCATGGTCCGAGCGTCGATGCTCGGCTCAAGGGCGTTGTAGGCGTACGGCAGGGCTGGAAGAGTAAATGCCATGGCAGTGTTAAGCTCCGGGGAGGTGCGAAATTGGGGAATTCTTATTTTCCGCAGCATATCGCTCTCTCGCCGCCGGTGAAACCCGCCGCTACTGCGATTCGATTCGACCCATCAAATAGCTTTTCAGGCTCATCACGATCTGATTCGCACAGGAAGTGACTTCTTGGCGACGGCGGTCACGGGTTCGAGTCGGCTCGATTTCCACCTTGATCGTCGTATGCGTCAACGAAGTTTGACGAGCTTCGGTTCCGGCTCGACGGATGCCTTCGGTCAATCGCAAGCGAACACCGAACGAAATTTGCGAGTCAGCGTTCCGGCGACCGTTGGCCCTGAAATTAACATTCACGCGAAGGTGCAAGTTGCCTTCGCTGACGGTCACAATCTCAGCCTTATGATCCGCGATGAAGCCCCGCAGTTTTTCAATCGCGAAGTTGACCGGGACCGGAGTGATGATTTCGGTATTCAGCGACGTCGGATCGCTAGTTGCGTCGAACCAGCCCCAAATCCCGCGTCGCTTCTTTGGCGTTGAACCATCATCGCTGGCACCAACACCAAGCTGAATCACTTGGTTGCGGCCGCCATCTTTAGCCTGGAGCAAGGCTCGGTCAGCGCGAGCCAGCACTGATTCGGGGGAATCGCCCGATTGAACTTCCGTAACGCCAAAGCTGGCGGTAACCGGTTGGTTTCCAATCGATGGCAAGCAGGTGCGTTCCACCGCTTGACGAATGGTTTCGGCACGGCGCGAGGCCGTGACGAGATCACAGTCCGGTGCCAAGATCACAAATTCCTCGCCACCATAGCGACTGACGAAATCTGCCTCTCGGCTTTGCGTCGACAACACCGCAGCGAAGCTGACGAGCGCGTGGTCGCCAGCTTGATGTCCATGGATATCGTTCACTCGCTTGAAGTGGTCGATGTCGCAGATGATCAAGCTAAAGCTTGCACCGGTATCGCGGCGGCGATCAACCAGCTCACTTAGCCGCCGATCAAACGCCGCTCGGTTGGCGATTTTGGTCAATGGATCATGGGTCGCTTGCTGATGAAGTGATTCGACTCTCGCTTCAAGCTTGCGTTGCTGCGAAGCATCGTGTGCGATCACCACCACACCGGAAAGTCCGGGCTGGTCTGAACCGACAGGAGCAACGTGCAACATTACCGGGACCGCATTGCCATCAGCTCGGCGAATTGTGTAACGGCTCGTGACATTGGTGGACGTGTTGAGCACATGTCGAATCGGACAATCGCCTTCATGAATCTCTCCACTCTCATTACTCAGGCCGATCATCGTCGCCGACCAAGAATTCATCAGGACCGCGCCCGAAGCGATGCCTGTCAATTGTTCAGCCGCCGTATTCCAACCTTGGATGATTCCATCGCGATCGATATAGATCACTCCATCGCTCATGTTGCTGAGCAGTTGGTCGTGGAATCGCGACTTGAAACCCTGGCTTTCTCGTTCGCTGTTGACCACAGCAGTATTGCTACGGTGCGACCAGCGATCATTCGCAACCTGTTCGGTCGGTGGTTGCAGCCAACGGAGTAGCACCTGTCGATGCATTTGTTCCGGCGCTTGCTGCATCATCTGGCAGTAGTCTTGAGTCAGCTCGGGATCAAACTGGGTTCTGCTGCCTTCGAGCAGTTGACCGATGGCACCTTCGCGGCTCATCGCCGGTCGGTAGACGTGGTCGGTGGTCATGGCGTCAAACGCATCCGCGATCGCCAGCATTCGGGCACCCAGTGGAATCGCATCGCCTCTGGCTGCTTGATCGTGCCGACCACTGTACCAGGAGTAGGCGTGTTGGATGATTTCCAGCAGCTCTTGGTCGGCGCAACATCCACGCAGGATTTCACAAGCCAGTTGAGGGCCCAAGCTGACCGTGATCTGCTCTTCAACGCTCAGCTTGCCCGGCTTGCGAAGGATTTGGTCGGGGATTCCGATCTTGCCGATGTCGTGTAGCAAAGCCGCAACTTCGAGGCGGTCGCGCTGCAATTGATTGAAGTGCAGTCGTTCGCCCCACGCCGCGCAAACGATCGCCACTCGCAAAGAATGCGAGGCTGTCGGCGGATGTTTGACTCGCAGCGCTGAAAACAACGATGTCGCCATTCCCAGACGCACGAAAGCCAGTTTGTTTTCGTACTTTGCATCAGCCGGCGCGACTCGCACTTTCTCTACATGGGGGGTGATTCTGGCGAGGTCGGCGAGAAGCTTTGCAACGCCTTGCGAACCCTGCTGAGCCGAAACTGCAGCGTCCAGGGCTGGTTCCATGGAAGGTACAAACGTTCGTTCGACGGGATGGCCGACAGAATTGTTCACGTCGATGGGCGACATATCGAATCTCAATGCAGGGGTCATGCTGAATATTCTGGTTGTATGCAGCCTCTCCCCGATGGCAGGCTGATCCAATCACGCGATTTTTGACGTCGGTTTAGGAAACTTAGGTCACATCTGTGCCCTGGGCAAAGAAACGAATGGTCAATTCGTCGGTTTCGGTGAAACGAATGCTTGCGACTGCACTATTCCGTACCTACTATGCAGGGTACGGGTCGCACGTTGCACATTGTCAACACCGACTTTTCCCGTTCAAACGCGGGTTGAACGCCACTCATTTCCATTCTTGCTGCGTGACCGTGTGAGTCTTTCGGACACCGACCGACATTTGTTAGACCGATGCTTGAGCGGTTCCCCGCGGGCTTGGGAGGATTTCGTTGATCGATTTCTCGGTCTTGTCGTCCACGTCGCACACCACACCGCTCATGTTCGCCACCGAACCTTGCAAGCGGCGACGCGAGACGACTTGGTCTCCGATGTGTTCGTGGCAATCATCGCCAACGATTACGCTGCCCTGCGACGCTTCCAACGCAACTGCTCACTGGCGACTTATTTAACGGTTATCGCGCGGCGAGTCATTGTTCGCAAATTAGCTTCCGCGCCAGCGAACTCGCTGACCTCTAACGGCATGGCGTCATTGGCTCAACACCATGACGAGTCCATTGCTCGGCTTGAGAATGTTGAGGAGGTGCGTGCCTTGATGACGCGATTGGATCCCCAAGAAGCTCGCGTTGTCCGCATGTATCATCTTGAAGGGATGTCTTACGAGCAGATCAGCCACGAAGTTGGCCTGAGCGAGAACAGCATCGGTCCCGTGCTCAGCCGGGCGCGCGGCAAGATGCGAGAGCGTGCCGACAGTTAGCATTTGCGCAACCATTGGTTACCGATAACTGTCCATTGCATTGGGCATGTTGTCGTTCGGCAATGCATAGGCTGAACGAGGCGGCGGCGGCACGACCGCAGGCGATGCGGTGTTGGGTGCTTGGTAATTTTCATAACCCGGCGGAGCTGAACTTGGGTCGCCAAGATTCACCAAATTGATCTGCTGGCTTGCCGTCTTGGGCATCGTGAATAGCTGCGGGTCGCTGGACAAAAGTTGATTGACAGCGTAAGTCCCAATGTCGATCTTGAGCTCCAACGGCGGACCACCATCAGGCACGAGGCGAACCTGAACGAGATGCGGAAGCGAGCACTGTTGGTCAGGATAATAACGATGGTTCGACGCACTCGAGCCCGCGATCATTTTTCCATTGGGCCCGTAAAGGATTTGGTCAGTGACATATCCAGCGCTGGGCTCGACGATGCAGACTCGACTATACAATCCGTCTGGATAAGGCATCATCGACCGAATTTCCAGGCGACCATCGTCGCGCAGTATCGGTCCTTCGACGACTTGCGATGTGTCCAAGTGAATCAGTCCAAGGGCATCCACAAACCAACTGGGATCGACCGGCAAAACCGAGCGAGACGATTGACGCTGGTATTGCTCATGGCTGGCAAAATAAAGAGTCTGCGTCATCGACTCGGGAACTTCGAACCAAAAAAGCTCGTTGTTGCTGCCCATGTCAATTCCTGAACCGAGCAGCAACGGTATGCTCGCCCGCATTCTGAATTCACGAGGTCGATTCATCGCCAGCGTCGCCGACAGTCGCGGTACGTTTGACATGCTCGGCACTTCAACGGACACTGAGTTGCTCGACAATTGAGTGATCGCATCGGTGCGATTGAGGACCTGGGCAACTTCCTCGAGCGTCGGCATGCCTTGAAAAACTTGGGGTGGCGGCAATTGGTTTACTTTGACCGTCTGCCGGTAGCACGTCGCGCCTCCAGCGACCCAGAGCGTCAACCACGCTGCCATCCAACGTGCGCATGAACCAAACGTCGAAGAGCTGCGCTCAATGGTGGTCACTCGCTGGCCTCGCAGTACATCAATTCTTGAAGCGCCGCCTGCAGCTCATCCGTTTGGCTTCGCGAAATCGGGCAAGTGACAACATCGACTTCCGAGCCGTCGGCATTGACGCGAAGTCGGACAACTTTTTCACCTGCCGGACTGCTTGCGTTTGGCGACGCATCGACACTTGTGACGACCCGGCGACGTAGCAGTGTGAGTGCCAGCAGATACCGAAGCGGCCGGCGTTCCACCGCATCTCCCAATCCACGCAGCAAATCGACCAGCACGGGATCAGGCGCTAGAACGAGCTTTCGACTGCCAGCTAGCGGCATTCGTCCCTTCCACCATCCGATCGAACCTTCGGGTGGCTGCGTCCAAGCTTCCGCAGAATAGTCGCGGCGAATCAGCTCTTCGCCATCTTCGATTACGACCGAGTAAAACCATTCACCGTCACGCAATGGGCGTGACAGGGCGTAGCAGCGGCGCGAGCAGCGATTGACTTTGAAATCGGCAAGCACAGAAACAAATACTCTCGAAGTGATCGACCGTGAGCGGGGGCTCCGTTCTAAACCACCGTTCTAAGCAATCCAAGTCCACGGGCGAAAGACGAATGTCACCCTCTTGTGACTGCTTTTGCTAGCGACAGGTGGACGTGGGCCGCTTACTTTCGCCCAACTTCCCCAACAACTTTGATTGGGATAACGAAAACACTGGGTTTTTGCTAATTTGTTTCCACAACATTTTGCCTGCATGAATCCAGGTAGGCAGGGTGTTTTTGGGAATGTGCTAACAGTTAAAACTTGGCTCATTGTATGTCAATGATGACTGGTGCGGAGTTGCCGTTGGGAACCGTATCGCCCGGTGTTTCTGAGCCTAACATTTCTGCCCCCATCAATTCTGCCCTTGGCAAGCCACAGTTTAAGCACTGGCCATCGCTGGCACCGTCAAGCATCCCGCCAGCGAGCATAGAGGCCGATGCGACGCCCAGAGTTTCAGCAGTCAACGGACCTGGATCGAGCCACAAGCCTTCGGGGGTCACTTGCATCGTGCCAAGGTCGAAATCGAGACTTCGGCGGATGACCTCGTAGTTGACGAACAAGTTTAGGAGCGTGTTTTGCGAGTTGAGCAAATCGGTCAGTGCGCTGATCGTATCTCGCGCCGCGGTGGGACCGCTGCTCAAGCCTCTGGCTTCGCGGAAGCCACGAATGTCTTCGTTAAGCTCCAATTGCTCGGCGGCGATGCGAACGGATTGACGGCCGAATTCGAAGTTGATTTGGTTGGTGAGCACTTGCCGCAATTGTCCCCGCAGGACTCGCCAGATACTGTCTTCGAATTCATAGTAAATTCGTCTCGCTTGGTCGAATTCAATCAATGACTGCCGGTAGGTATTTCGTTCTTGCAATCGAGTCAGCGGTGCATCCCACTGAAGCCCAGCGCGAAGTCGTCCGGTGCTATTACGCAGGTCGAGCGGATTATCTCCAACGTTTTGCACGTCACCGCTAAACACCACATCCAGCGAGCTTTCCAAGTCGTCGGCATTGAACTCAATCAATCTCCAAGCATCGACCAGTGAGGCACGTGCATTGGCCAAGTCGGGACGGTTTGCTTGGGCGATGTCAAACGCAACTCGTGGATCCAGTTTGATCGCTGGCAAGACCACGCTCTCGGTCCGTGATCGCGCTTGAATCAGTTGCAAGGCGAGCACATCGTCAGCAACTTCAGTCAGAATGTTTTGGCTCTTTAGCACCACGTCATCGCGAATTGCGACTGCCAATTGTTGTGGAGTCAGACCTGCGGGAGCCGTATCGCCGCTGAAGCGGTCAAGGGTCACGGACAACGCATCAATTTTTTTCGTGTAGCCTTCAAGTCGATCGGCGAGACTTTCAAAACGCGTCTTTAGGCGGTCCGCGAGCTCATCGACTTGTTCGCCCGTGAACGAATCTTCGTCCACGTCGCTCAAGTTTAGTAAGGTACAAATCTCGTTTTTATCTGCCTTGAATGCAGCGATTAAGTCTTGTGATTGCTTTCGTCGCGCGTCAACGGACCGTTCTAAAACTACGATGTCTTTGGCAACCCGAGGCATATCTGCGTCGATCAGGTCGCGGCGGAATTCGATCAATGGCTGAAGTGTTTTGCGAAGCTCACCGATCAGACGTCCGACTTCGGGTGTCCACTGGATGCTGGCGTTGGCCTGACCTGTCGCAGGATCGATTTGACTGGTGCTCGAATCAAGCAAGGCAAGATTGATTTCACCGGCGCTGGTGCGCAAGTCAATCAACTGCTGACGACGGCCTCGCAAAACTTGATCGATCAGCTCGAACCGATCAAGCAACGGGTCTTCGATGGCGACGCAGATGTACGGTGGTAGCCCAAGGTCATTCATGTATCGATCAATTGCATTCTGATAATTGCCTTTCAATGAAATGAGCCCAGTCTGAGCGTTGAGAATGGCCGAGTTCGCTTGGGCAATTTGCAGTCGCTGTCGCGGAATCGCTTCGGCATCCACAGGAATCGTCGTTAATAGTTCAACGAGAGTATCTTCTAGCAGCAATGCGTTCTCACTCAACCGCGCGACGTTCTCCTCCAGATTTCGGATCTGCAATTGATTCTGCAACAAGCCGAGAAAGCCGCCTGCTTGAGGAACACCGCCGCCTGCGGCCACGCCAAAATTGGCGTTGTTCTGCCCCTGGCCACCCAAGCCAGCAAAGCCGCCCCCAAGACCTGTGAATCCACCAAGACCAACGCCGAAGACACCGCCGCTACGACGGACTTGGCTTTCCAATTGTCGCCCCATGGTGATGAACAAATAGAAGCTCCGGCGAAATCGCTCGAATGATCGCACGTTGGAAAGCAACCGTCGCTCGGAAAGCGTCAGTCGCTCCAGGATGCGATCACGGCCCGCGTTTCGCAATAAGGGCTGGAGCAGGGTGAAGTCGAAAATGGTCGAGGCGCTCTGCGTGTTCGGTCCACTCAGTTCCCAAACAATGCTGTTGGCGAATCCAGTGACAAGCTCACCGCCGGTGGCGAACGTTCGCTGCATGGAGAGCGGTCGTCGGCCGTTACTATCGGGACCAACGGAGTATCGTGTGCTGCTTTGGCCGCCCCCGCCATTGCGGTCGCGACCGTCAGCGGTCAGCGAGGTCTGGGCACCGCCAAAGAACTGGGTATCGAAGCGAAATCGTTCGCTGCTGACGTCTAATGCAGACAGGTAGAGCGTTTCCACTTGTTGCTGGTAATCAGGGGAATGCAGTAGGGCTAGTCGTACGGCCGTGTCCGCGTTCAGCTTGAGGACACCATTTTCATCCAGCGGCAAAAACTGCCACCAACCCGGGTTCTCGGACGCGTTGGTTGTCCCGGCGGCGTGCCATAGTGGATAGCCCTTGCGACCATCGACGCGGTGCATGTATCGATGCGATGATGGATCGTCTTGTGGCATCGGCTGAAAATCGAGATCAAACGGGTTGAACATTCGACTGCGAGGATCGAGTTGGATGCGCAGCGGGCCCCCGTGGTCTTGACTGGCGTGAGCGAGCTTTTCGTCGATCAGGCTGTGTGCTTCCATGTCAGCTTGCTTGCGATAGTGCTGTCGGTGACAACCGCCGCAGCAGACGATCAAGGCAGTCATCGCGACGCAATACGGAATCCCCGCCCAAAGGATGGCGAAGCGCAAAGTCATGCCAGAGGTATTTGCCTCCGACGGGGCTTTTTTGGATGCGGACATTGCGAAGCCGTTCAACAAACGCGGATTTAGTTTCATGACCGTTCAGACCACTGCGTTTTTCGGGTGCTGTACGGTTGCGACCGCAAACCGGCTCAAGCCTAGTGCCGCGAGAACGAAATGATGCTGCTTGAAAACTTGGTAAGTTGCGTAAAACCGGCACAACCAAATCGACTACGCTATGTGGTTCGGCCGTAATGACCCTCATCCTTGACCGTGCGGTGGGTCAATTCGGTGCATCGGGCGACGGATGTGCTGCCTGAACGGCCTGGGCGGACTTTGCTGGCCTGGCAAGGATTAGCGTTTTTTTGGTGAACGACGGTTGGAAACAGACTATGCTACGACTAGCTGCGCCAAAGCGAACAAAAGCTTGACGCTGGCTTGGCCTTAAAATAGTATCAATGGACCGCGTATCGCTTGTCTGATTGCGTTTCGGCTCGCATTGCCGGACGCAGGTCCAGTGCGCGTAATTTTGGAAGTCTCTCGACACGCCCATGACCATCGCCCTTATTAGCATCCTCGTCATCGCAGTATTCGCCGCTGGCTTCCTGCTTTGGAAGAGCCGCGACACTTGGCGTTGGTTCCATATCACGGCCTCCGCGATCACGTTGTTGCTAGCGATTGCATTGCTTTTCCCCACCGCTGGCGTTCTGAAAAGCCGTTCGGCCTGGAGTAAAGTGAAGGAAACTCTCGACGTTCGGCTCGCAAAAATTGAAAAAGAGCAAGACTTGTTGAAGTTTGGCGATCCGAATGACCCCGCGAATACGGTTGGCGTCTTTGATCTGCAGTTGCAGCTCAAGAAGTTTACCGTAGAAGCCGGACGCCGCTGGCCAAGCTTGAAAATGCAAGCCAATGCTCCCGCGAGCATCACGCTGCAGCGAGTCGCTCCGGTCGCAGAATTGCCGCCTGGGGTAGAAGCTCCACCAGCCGAACAACCAGCCGCTGCGGCGCCAGCAGCGGCAGCGGCAGCTCTACCTTTGATCCCGCAAGGCTTGATCGTTTACGGCTTTGCCGAATCGATGGAACAAGGTGTCCCCACTCCGATACCAACTTTCTTCCTCGGGGAGTTTAAGGTCACAGCCAGCGGTCCCAACGAAGTGACCATCGCTCCGACGACCACATTGGAAGCACCCCAGCAACAAGCGATTTCCAGCGGCCAAGCTCAGACCTGGACGCTTTACGAATTGCTGCCACTGGACGGCCATGAACCGTTTGTTGCCATCGGCAGCGAGCCTGCTGACGATGCTGTGTTTGGTCGAGTCGATGACGAATTGGTGAAGCGACTGTTTGCCAAAGGTGTGAGTCAGCCGACAATTAACAAGTACCTGCGAGACGGTGGGCGTACCAATCCGGACGACACGCCAGCGACCCGCTGGGTCAAGATCGAGTTCAATAAGGTGCATTCTGTTGTCGTCGACAGCCTAGAGAAGAGAAGCGTTTTGGACGGCGGGTTCTTCGATCCAACGGGCCAAGCCGTTGACAGCCGCTTGCAGCGCGGTGGGGAAGACGTAGATAAAGGTGTAGTGAAGTTCAAAATCACTGATCAAGTCACCGTTAAGGAAGAGGTCGCAAACGCCTTGGTCGATGAAGGCGTGGCAAAGTTGTTGGACACCTATTATGTCCGTGAGCTGAATGATTACCGATTTGCGCTGCGTCGAATTCGGCTGCGAATTTCTGAGCTAACGATTCGGCAAGCTGAGTTGGAATTCGAAGCCAAAGTGCTCAACGATGCGATCGACGCAACGAAAGCGATGCTTGCCGTCAATCAAGATTTGAAACTTAAGCTCGAGAAAGATGCAGCCAAGATTCAAGTCGAGAAGACAGCGATCACGGCTTACTCGGCAAACGTCACCATGGAAGTCGCAGCGACGAAACAACGTCTGGTTGGTATCTATCGAAACAATATCGAGTTAGCGGCAGAGCTGCAGCAGTTGCATTCAGGCATCGACGCGAAACTGCCCTAGTGCGTTGTCCAAGACCAATTTCAGGACGTTAGAGTCGAGCAATTGTCCCCATTGCTCCGAGAACAATTGGGACAATGGTTCGACACTGAATGGCTCGTGGCTAAAGACCTGTGCGGTCATGTACAATCGTCGGCGTTTCCTTCTTCCCACTAGCACGCCGACCCATGCAATCTTCGAGCTCAACACTGCTTGCCATACTGCTGACCGCTGGCACGGTTGTAGCTGGCGACTGGCCACAAATACTTGGCCCTTCCCGTGATGGTCAGGCGGTCGGCGAAACGATTCCAACTTGGACCACGCCGCCGCCAGTGACTTGGCGGGTTTCCTGTGGTGCTGGTTATGCGGGGGTCGCCGTTGCCAAAGGAAACGTACTGCTGTGGCATCGCCTGGATGATAAGGAAGTGCTGGATTGCATTGCGTCGTTAGACGGTCGACAACTTTGGCAAGCGAGTTTTGCAGCCATCTATCGTGGCGGTGTGGATGCGGATCTCGGTCCGCGTAGCGTTCCGGTGATCGATCGCAATCAGGTCTACGTTTACGGTGCTGCAGGAGATATGCACGCCGTTTCGTTGATCGACGGGTCGACCGTTTGGTCTCGCGAATTGCGAGCAGAGCACGATGCGGAGGATGGCTATTTTGGTGCTGGCAGCACGCCTATTGTTGTTGGCGACCTGCTGATTGCTGCGATCGGCGGACGCAGTAGCGCCGGTCTGATCGCCATCGACACGCGCGACGGAAAAACTCGTTGGACGGCCGTTGATGAAGCGGCTTCGTATGCCTCGCCGGTTACCCTGCAGGTCAACGGGGAAACTCGCGTTGTCGCGGTACTAGGCTTGACCACCGTGATGGTCGATCCCGTCAACGGCAAAATAGTCCGCCAATTCGATTTCGGACGTCGAGGTCCGACCGTAAACGCAGCCACGCCGCTGGTCGATGGTGTGCAGTTATTT
>Ga0335394_10007827_pt1 | contig 12062 bp, 15 predicted proteins | sample MAT03_FD_205741 | JGI IMG/M metagenome (GOLD analysis project Ga0335394, IMG submission 205741) | Freshwater microbial communities from Lake Fryxell liftoff mats and glacier meltwater in Antarctica - MAT-03 (spades assembly) (version 2) ... | reverse complement strand
TGAACTTGTTATTATTGCCATTATCAGCGGCCTTTAAAAATGAAACAGTCGATGATACCGCAACTTTTTGTATCAATTTAGTAGCAACTATACCAAGCTCCGTTCCAGTATTATGTCCATTCATATTAATTTCCTCCTGGTGAATGTCGCTGTTATTAAAACTAATTCTGCCGAAACCCGCCATGCGGAAATGTCTTTGCACTGCATCGTTACTAAAAAACCTGTACTTGGTATAAATGCTACCGCCTTCATATTTCAGCGCTTCGCTTCTGTTGCTAAAAAAGACACTGCCATTGATCATCCATTTTTTAGAAATGCCTATCATTATTTCAGGGATTAAATGATAGTTTATTTTGGCAGTATTGATTTCGTCCATGATAAAATTATCAATTCTTAGTCCTATACTTTTTGCAGCCCGGTTGCTTGCAGGTTCGGTCATGGAGAATAGTTCCTGCGCAAGGCATGATGTTGAAAGAAGTGCAAAAGTCATTAATACTGCCAGTTTTATCTTAGTATATTTTATAGTCATCGCATTTTATTTTGACAGGTAATTATGTGCTTGCATTGTAAGTGCCTGGCAATGCAATGGGGAAAGCATTTAGTTTATATTCCTTTGGGGAAACAAAGCCCTTATTCAGTATTTTAACTTCTTTAATACCATTCAACATCTGCTCTTTTATTCTTACAAAAAGAAAGGTCTTATCGCCAACTGTTAAGGGCTTATTGTTTGTTACCTGCACATTATTGAAATGGATAAAGGCTGTAAATTCTACTACTGAGAAACCTGCATCTTCAACCTTCTTTTTTATTTTATCAAAATCAACATAGCTGTTTGGTTTAAATGATATTTCAAAAGTGTAGGTTTTTATGTCTGCATTGATTGCTTCTACAAAGTCAAGCGTTTTTAGTGCTTTATTTATTGAGTTGCTGCACATGCTACAGGTTAAGCCACTTGCTTTTAAATAAACTTTTGTTGCCTGGGCCTTTGCCGCCAGCGAAAATGCGATAGCAATGATTAAGAATGTCCGTTTCATTTTATTTTTTTTGTTAGATGTATAAATGCTGTTTTATTTTATTCGTTCAAATATTTCTGTTCTCCCAAATAATGAGATGCCAATGTATCCTCTTACTTTAAGATTGTTGCCAACTAAACTGATTTTGCAACTGTATGTTTTGCCATTAGCAGGATCATACACCTCACCATTGGTATAATTCCCATTATCATATAAGAAGTTTGTCAACAGGTTTAGGCCAAGGAGGTCTCTTTGTCGCAAGTGCTTATCAGGGTTCTCAATGTCTTTTTTCGGTATGGCAGCCCAAACTGTTTTACCGAAATAGTGGTTTCCCTTTTTGTACATCTCTATTTTGGCGTCTTTTTTTGGACTCCAGTATAAGCCAGCAATTTTATCTGAACCTGTTTGTGCAAATCCTGGATTAATCAACAATAAGAGGGCAATAGAGAAGCAGCAAATTGTTTTATTATTTTTCATGTTTTCTTTTTTTAAATGATACACTACGTTAGCAGTCTTTTTAATAAGTAACACTTAATATTTCTGTAACCAGGTATTGACTTCCAAATTCTGCAAACGAATTTGCAATTTGCTTTGGGGAACTTTGTACTTGTGTTTGGTTATGACCCGAGGTTGTATTGTTTGGTGGTAATTTTATTGCTGCATGATTCATTTCAAGAGCAACACATAGCGGAAACATTGCTATTAATGCAAATACCTGTAATGCGAATCCAATCTTTTTCATTTTGTTTTAGTTTAATTGTTATTTGATAGTGTAAAGCTACAGCGGCTTCCAGCGGATTAAAAGACAGCAGTATGTCAAAAACGGACAACTTTAAATTATAGTAATGTTGCTTTTGAGATATGCTACTTAAAGGCAAAATGAAAAATATCCGTAGTGGCTATGTTTACCGGATAGGCATTGATAAAAATCCAGCCATCTCTTCCCATAAAATTGAGTGCATCTATCATGGTATTGAAATTGGTTTATTTACCATCATAGGTTTTAAGCCGGTCGTCTTTCCAGAAATTTTTTTGTTCACCGAAGTAGATGTCAAAAGTTACTTCATTGCTTAATAGCCTTGGAGTTCCAATTCCTTTTCCTTTATGATATTCAGAAAAATAGACACTTGTTTCTGCAACACTACCATAAACACAGCGGCTTGAAACATGGCTTAGTGCGGTTTAGCCAACAATTTTACTTTCAATAGCCACAAATCTGGTAAATAATAGGTGTCCGCTATTCCATTTCTCCCAAGCAGGTGGAGAATTTTCAAAAGTCGCAACGCCTGTTGCAATACCACTTTCATAAATTATTTTTACACTTTGCCGATGCTTGACAACATACTTCAAATCGATACAGTTTTCATTTTAATATTTTTTTGTTACATTTTTTCTTCGTTACCTGTCCATTGTTCCATTGATAGCGAAGGATAAATATATTTTTCGGAAACGCAAATGGACTATTCACATGTTGGGGAGGAAAACCATCGTTGTTATCTAGCGGTAGCATCTATTCTAGTTTAGCTAATTCTTTTAATTTATTGTTCATTTCTTCAAATCCACTTGAGGTAATTGTTTATTTTGTGCGAATAACATAAAATAACTGTCAAATTTTGGCGGAAATGCTAAGATCAAAATTGAGTAGGTGGTTAGTATTAAGCCTGTTCCAAGCGTTATATATTTGTGTGCATTTTTACAGGATACTATTAAAAAGGAAAATTACTTATTTTTTCAAGTTAGTTTTCATTAATAAGCCTGTGTTATAATATCCATTAACCTTTCACTAGTGACTTATTCACTTTTCTATTTACGACATGTAAGCCAAATAAAATAATTGCCAGGCAACCGGCTTGTTTCCAGCCAACTTGTTCACCATAAATTATTCCCCATATAATGGCCACAGTGGGGATACCGTACGTAACCATTGAAGCGAAGATGGAGCCTGCTCTTTTAAGTAAAATATAAAAAAGAATAGTGGCTACAGCGGTGCCAAAGATGCCAAGCACACAAGAAAAAACAGTAGATAATAAGATGCCTTTATTAGAAAAATCCAGTTTAAAGTAGCCGGTAAAATACAACACTAATAAAGCAGGGACTGCATTAAGCGATAAAGCCAGCGCTGCAATTCTTACCGAAGGTATATGGTGTAGATGACGGTGCACCATATTTACATTGAAACCATATAACATGGTTGCCAACACAACTAAAGATACATATAAAGCATTGCTGTGCTCTGCAAAGCCGGGCTGACTTAAAAATAATAATACACTTCCCATAAAGGCAATAGTGATCCCGAAAATTTTGTTTGCAGCAGTACTGATGTGAAAAAATAATGCACCGCAGATAATAACAAAAATGGGTGTAAGAGAATTTAAAACGCCCGCTAATGCACTATCTATTTTCTGCTCGGCAATACAGAATAAATATGCTGGTATAAGACTGCCCAATGCGCCAAACATAAAAATAATGAAGATCTTATTTTTTGGAATTTCTTTAAAAGTTTTAATGGCGGAAGGCAGTAAAATCAAGCCCGAAGAAATGATGCGCAATGATGCAACCTGGAAAGCGGTAAGACTTACAAGGCCTTCTTTTATTAAAATAAAACTGCTGCCCCAGATAAAGGATAGCACTATAAAAAGAAACCAGTTAAAGAATTTGCTGTTCAAAGTATTTGATGTGATTTTTAAATTAGTGAAAAAGTTGTATTAATTGAGAATACATAAAAAAATTCTTTGATATAAAATATAATCTTCATATTGCTGTCAAACTGCTTTTTAAATAAGGGTACAAGTATTCCTTTAAATTTTTCACTTTGTTTAAATATTGTTGTTCCCTGTCCATTGTCAATAAGTTAAAAGTTTTGTTCTTCGTTAAAACCCGTGCGGTATTAGATTTAATAAAATCACTGTTAATAAAAAAGTTTAAAAATGGATATTCCCAGTTATTATTTTTTAGTTTGTTGTCTATTAAACATTACAGCTATGCTATTTGTGGGTGGTTTTTTTTAAGGACTGAATGATTTTCTCAATAATCATTTCCTGCATTATAAGAATTGGTATCTTAAACTACTGCTTACATTTTCATTATCTAAATTATTAGCTAAGCGTGTTTATCAAAGCTTCAGTTGTTATTACAGTTGCAAATTCCTTGTGCAAACTGGCTAATGTAGTTTCATGTAAAATTTCAGCAGAATACTTTTGCCCATCTACTCCAGTTTTATCAAATGTTGCAGTGGCATCAGATACAATATAAGTATCGTAACCATAATTTCCTGCCATTCTTGTTGTTGTCGAAACACAATGATCTGTTGTCAACCCAATAATCACAAGTTTTTTTATATTGTTATCGTCAAGTTGCTGTTTAAGATCAGTTCCGATGAATGCACTGTTTACACTTTTTTTAACGATGGGTTCTCCAATATTTGGTCTTACAATATCTTTGAAATCGTTACCAATATTTCCTTCGGCAAGCAAAGAAGTAGGTATTTTTGAACAGTGCTTAATATGAAAAATTGGTAAACGGTGCGCTCTCCAAAAATTTAGTAGTTTGCCGGAATTATCTTCTGCCTGTATGTTATTGCGATGCCCTCCCCAATATTCAATATTGTCAAAAGCTTTTTGAATGTCAATGAGAATTAATGCGGGTTTGTCCTGTTTAGTCATGTTATGGTTGGTTAAATTTATTGCTAATGGTTCGATGTTTATAATTTCAGAGTTTTAAATTTAGTCGGGTTTAAATTATTTTTACTTGCTGTTGAATGAGCTACACAATAAGTGTCAACTTGTTTGTACTATGGTAATTCTGATTATTTTATTTAATTAATTTCTTGTTTTATATTCTCCTGGCAAATTGTTCAAGTTGTCCATTATTTATTAAAACCGGTCCGTGTCCAAAACAAAGGATTTTCGGATTAAGTGATGCCAGTTTTTTTATTGATTTTATATTCCTTTCTCTGTCTAATGTGAATAAACCTGGTGGTTCATGTAATCCAGCCATTGTTGTCAGGAGATTCATATTTACCACTGTATCTCCAACGATTAATACAGCAACCTTTTCTCTGAAAAACGATAGGTGCCCACTGGAATGCCCCGGCGTTTCTATCAACCTAAATTCACCTAAAAAGTAATTTTCTTTGATTGTTTTAGTAACCTTATATCCATCAACTGCCCAAAACCTTTTCTGAAATTTTGTGATAATGTGATTTTGTTTAGGGTATTCTTCTGTTGCATTTCCTGTCTCTGCCTGGGGCTTTTCCTGTTCGCTGCACCACAGAGGAATGTTTAACCCAATACAAATTGCTTTACTACTTCCTTGATGATCTGCGTGAGCATGGGTTAAAGCGTGTACAGAAACAGATTTGTTAGCAAGACTCTTTAAAATTATTTTAGAAGAACTTCTAATGCCTGCGTTAATTATAAAATCCTCTATCAGGTAAGTATTTATGCTGTTTCTTGACATTACAGGAATATGATATACCTCGCTGGCTATAATGTTAATAGTTGATTTCTCTTATTATTTTGTTTATTTAATCAGACTCGATTGTTAGCTTATTTCTGTTTCTATCCCGCTTTTTAGCCAGATGAATTTTTCGTTTTCATTTGAACGCTGAATTTCATTTTTTAACGATTTCGCCGATTGTTTAAAGTGCCACCAACCTTCGTAGTGAATTGGAATAACGTTATTTGCTTTTAACAAGCTTGAGACCTTAATAGCTTCCTCTCCATTCATTGTTACTCTTAAATTCCTTTTTAAATACGGAAAAGCACCTGAACCTAAATGCAGTATAGCGGTGTCCACTTTCTTTCTTTTTGCCAATTCATAAATTCCTTCAAAAAGAACTGTATCACCGGAGATATAAATACAGCCATTTTTTTGACCATCCCATTCAATGGTAAAACCTAAAACTTTCCCCATGGTTTTGTCCAATTGCCTAATATTGGTATGCTGTGCAGGAATTGCAGTTATTTTCATGCCTTTTACTTTTTGATCATTAATAAAATATTCTTCCCAATTATCAAGACCAACCGTATTGCTATTTTTCAACCTTTTTACAGCATCCTTTGTTGACAGCACCACAGGGACGGTTTTGATAAAAACTCTTCCGTTTTTATCCAGGTTATCGCTGTGATGATCGTGACTTAACAGCACTAAGTCAACTTTACCTATCTCTTCGGGAGACAAAGCAGGGTCAATATATTTTTTTGAAAAAGCCAGGGGGCTAGACACGTATTGGGGTAACCAACCATCCTTATTATTAAGTGTTGGATCTGTCAATATTTTAAAACCGTTGATGTTAATTAAGATACAAGCTGTGTCGATGTGTGTTATACTTACTTTCATTTTATTTATTTTTTATTTAATTTTTGTTTCAGCGAATTTTTAATCATTTTTTAAAATATTAGATTACTGTTTGACACGCTATGTTGTTATTTTATTAGTGTTGTATTGTTACCGTAGGCATCAAATCAGAAAGTTTGGAACGGATTTCCGATCCTCTGACTGATTATTTGCTTTTTAATTGCTGCTCTTTGAAATTTCATTTATTACTCAGTAATTTGTCAACGGAAAATTTTCCGCTGCCATTTATTAATAGCGCAATACTTAGCCCAATCAACAATAGAAAGTATTCGTAGCCTTCCCCTTTTTGATTACCAAACCAGTTCATAAAAAATCCGTTTTGTAAGTGAGAAGTCAAAATAATTCCGATGCAAAGTATGGCAACTGCAGCAGCCAATATTCTAGAACCCAATCCTAGCAGTAATAACAGACTGCCAAAGAATTCAATGATGATAACCAGGAAGCCTACGAGCCACGGCAAACCCCTGGTATCAGTAAAAAATTGCATAGTGCCTGTAAAACCATACCCACCAAACCAGCCTAATAGTTTTTGTGCGCCATGCGGAAACAACACCATTGCGATGGTGAGCCTTAAGATTGGCCCGGTATAATCATTATTAGTTTTAAATATACTTTTCATATTTTTTAAGGAAATTGTGTTTAATAATATGACTGATAAGTTTTTTATTTGTTAGAATGCAAAGCTACAGAGGCTTTCAGCATTTTAAAGGACAGCCGGATGTAAAAGCAGACAACTTTATTTCATTGTGCCGTTGCCTTGGAGATTAGCTTTTTAAATGCAAAATGATGAATCTCCGTATTGGCCATATGTACCAGATATGCATTGATAAAAACCCAGCCATCTCTTCCCATAAAATTGAGTGCGTCTATAATGGTGTTGAATTTTTTTAAGCTGCCATCATTAGTTTTAAGCCGGTCGTCTTTCAAATAACCTTTTTCTTCACCAAAGTCTATATCAATGGTTACTTTGTTACTGAAGAGCCGCGGCGTTGCAATTACCTGGCAATACTGTTCAATTTTTGAGGTGTCTGTTTGTGCAAAAGAGGCAAAAGATGCTGATAGTACGATGACAAGAATAAATACTTTTTTCATGATTGTATTTTTTTAAATGTTAGTAGAATTTAATAAGCCAATCAATCAAGAGTGGCTTACAGGTTTGATAGGAGATGCCCTTGATTACTGGCAGTTTTTGCAAGTGCAATTGCTTCCGCAGTTACAATTGTTGCAGGTGCAATTTGGGTTATCACATTTTTGATGGATTGTTGGAGTAAGTGTACGCACATTGAATGTTGATTTCATGATTGTTGTTTTAAATTGTTTTAAAATGATGCTTTGATACAACAAAAGTAGACCCGGAAGAGGAGGTTGTTGTTATAGTACTTTGGGGAACTGTTATAGAATTTTGGGTTAGATCTGATCAAGCAGTTTACGTTTGTGCGAACCAACTTGTTTGAAGTGTGAAATCGTAAGTCCGGTAATTTTTTTAAACTGTGTTGACAAGTGTGCGACGCTACTATATTCCATTTCAAATGAAATTGTCGATAGTGTCATTTCGTTATATACCAATAGCTCTTTTACTTTTTCAATGCGCTGCTCTATAAAATAATTTTCAATAGTACGTCCTTCAACTGACGAAAAAAAACTGCTTAGGTTAGTATATTCATTATGGAGTTGCATGGAAAGATAAGCAGAGAGTTTTAATTTATTTTCTTTTTCATCAACCTCATTCTTTGCTTTTTTTATTACCAATTGTTTTATTTTTTCAATGGTGCCACTCATTCTGTTATCAATTAGCTCAAGCCCGATTGCAGCAAGGGTGGTACTTAGTAAATTATTTTCTTCATGGGTTAATTTTTTCGGCAAATGAATTTCACCAGTAATAACTTGTTGAAAGGGAATTGCTGAATTTCGTAAAGCATCTTTCACTGCAAGAATGCAGCGATGGCAAACCATATTTTTGATAGATAAAACTTCAGATGACATAGTTGCTAATTTTAGTAATAAATATTATTAGGTTTGCTTTAATTTCTGGCATATGATTTTTTAAAAATATACAACAGGTACGCACCATACACCAGGTCAATCGTTAAGCAAAAGGATGGCCAGTAGCCGGGAATATCTGTCGCCACAATCAAGGCTTTATGGTGAAATATATCCCAGAAGCCATGCAGTATAATGCCGAATGCTATCAGGGAGCTTTTACCCGAATACCCAATAAGAGCCATGAAATAAAATAGTACTGCAACCATGATCTCAAATACAATTATTGGAACCGTATTTTCTTTTAAAGCAAATCCAACGTATATGAAGGCTATCGCGACCAAAATGGTTGCAGCAATCAGTTTTGTTGCAAAATATTTATTTAGCAGTACTGTAAGAACAATCATCGCAACGGCTACAAGCAATCCTAAAATTATCTCATTCATTTTTCTGTTTTTATACATCTATGCTATTTCAATATCCTGCTACTTTTTATGTTGCAGGAAACAAAGTTGCATTTTGCAGTGATTTTACAAATGACAAACAGGTGTCAAAAAAGGACAGAGATATCCCGGATATTACTTATCACAACCACCCCAAAATATTAATCTATCTATGCAACATATCCCTAACGGAATTATGAATGACTGAATAGTGCGCATGATATTTTGTTTCCAAACTGCAGGATGAAATTTCTGTTATTTGTAAAGTGGTTGTGATAAATCGTTCATGATAATCGTAACCTATTATTTGAAGTCTCCTGCGGTGAACAAAGTTGAATAACATTAAAAGCTTTTTTAAAAGCTGGTTTGCAATATTTGGTAATAAGCTTTCTTTAAAGTGATATTGGCTTCTTTGTTACTGATGCAAAGGTTTTGCTTAATGGGACCAGGTTATAAATTACTTTTTAAAACAGAATATCACGATTCGGAAGTATATTACTTGCTTCTGATTTCTTATAACACTGAATTGCCTTGGCATGATCATTAGCAAAGTTCTGCTGGTGATAAATGGTGAACCCAGGTGTTTACTTTTGAATTTTATCTTTCACTGCTTTGCTGTTTCGGTCGCCAAAATCTGTACGCTTTATTTTTTATTCACCTGATCTGAAAACCTCTCGTTCATGATATTTTAAGGTTAAGATGATAAAAATCGATTATTTTTTATTTTTGTAATAGCCCCTCTTGTTACGTATTGTATAACTGTGAATAGAAGCCGTAGCCCGCTTGAAAAGAAATATTTCGTTTCCGTAAATATCACGCTGCTTTTTTTATCCTTAACGTTAATATAATAGTTCGTTAACCTTTATTGTGGTTTGAGGAAGTAAATTTATCGTTCGATTAATAGGTGGTAATTATGGTGAAATACTGAGCTTAATTAAATAGGGTTACTCTGGCCTTATAATAATCATACAGGATGTATATCCTTTTTAAGCAAATGGTTTTAAGCTTTCGGCTTTCTACCTCAGTTGATTGAAATTAATACATCAAAATAGAAATAGAATCCGGCAATCAATGTCAGTTTCTTAAAAGTCAAACGCTTTTACGCAAAGTTGGAAAGCTTTCAGTAAAGGAATTTGCAATGTTTATGCAGTGTGCGATAATCGCTCATTTTTCTTAAGTCAGCAGCATTTATTATGTAATAGTTACTTATTTAAAGCGCAGCTCGGTCTCACAAATGGCATTGAATTAATATGACTGTTTAAATTTAATATGCCTTCTTTGAGGGGGCTCTTTTTTTCAAATTATGCAAGCTATACAACGGTATCATTACAATCGGTTACAGCAATTTTTGGATCAGTTACAAAATGAATCTGAAGCTTACGAACTGCCAGCTCATCATCTAATTTCTATTGTGGAACAGGAAGAAAAATTGAGGCAGTTATACATCAGTTACCAGCAGTCATTGCAGCAGGTAGCCAGCCTGATTAAGCAATATCAACTGGAGTATCAATCTGTAAAGCGATTGGTGAACAGCCACAAACAACTTACGAAACACCAGGCGAAAATAGGAGTAATGAAAGAATGTTTAATGCCGGATAAAGTAACTTTAAAGAGCATCAAACCTGGTGTGGAAAGTTTTTAAAAGGTTGTATGCATTATGCAAATTATGGTCGGGCAGCTTCATAACTTCACAGGTATAGTCTAAAGTTAAAAAGTAATTTACTCTTGTTTCGGGTTGTATATTTTAGTTCCTGAAATTCAATTATGTGTTTGTGATGCAGTGGACAATCTATTTTTACCTGCTGATTGTTTTATCCCATTATCATAAAATAATTAAAAAGCCCACCTGTTTTCAGGCGGGCTTTTTAATTATTCTGAAAGGTTTAATTAATGCTGAATAAGCACTTTAGTCTTTTTATCAACCCCATTTTCATCTTTAATGTTCAATAGGTATAATCCGGCGGCAATACCTGGAGAAATATTTAAATAATTAGTGCCATTCTTTATTACTTGTTTCATGATTACCTGGCCTGTTAATGATAATAAGGTGGCTTCGGTATAACCGTTTGCACCGGTAAGGTTTACATACAACCTGCCATCCTTAACAGGATTTGGATAAACCTCCACCTGTTTGGTTTTACAATTTATCAGCACCGGAAGTATTTTAGAATATTTATACTGCCCGTCTTTATCAATCATCTTTAAGCGGTACAATATTTTTTCTGCTGCATTATCCACATCAGTGTCAATAAAATTGTAGGCTGTTTTTGCTGCACCGCCGCCCTTGGCAGCTACCATCCCGATGGATTTCCAGGTGGAATTTCTCAGGTTGCCTCTTTCAATTTCAAAGCGGTCGCTGTTTATTTCTGATTCGGTTAACCAGTTTAATATGGGTTGGCAGTTTGATAATGTTGCATTGAAACTTAAGAGGGTTACAGGGAGGGGAGCTGCAGTAACCGTTATAGTGGAAGTTGCTACATCATCTGCAATATTATTACCAGAAGGTGCGGGCCCGCCAACGGCACAGGTTGCTCCACCAAAATTCAGTTGGCCTAAAAAAGTTTGTGGGCCACCTAGTGTTGCTCCCTGTACTTTAAGAATAATCGTGCGAATGGCTGATCCAGGAACAATATCACTACCATTACAAATACGAAGTTGTGATCCGGTGTTAGACACAATTACCCAGCCAGCAGGCAAACCTGTCTGCTGTGCATCTGGTAAAAATGTTACTAATGCTGGAACCGTAATAACAGGTCTTAATTTAGAAGCCACGATGTTAGCACTACCAGTATTACCAATGTCTACACGAAGATCGAGGATTGCTCCTAGGGCTACTTCGCCGGAATTGGTAGGGTTAAGGGTACCCAAACCTATGACACTAATCGTTGGGTTTGCCTGTCCCTTAGCATTAGATGCTACCAAAAAAGCACCTATGCAAAAAAGCATTATAATTTTTATAAGTTTCATTATTTTAATTTTAAAAGTGATTTACCTGATGTATATTTTAATAATTTACTAGAGAGCACTTAACCCGGTAAGTGAACTGTTATTGCTAGCATCAACATCTGATCCTCCGCTAACTGTAACTGCAAAGTTTTGATTAGTTCCAGAAGCTGTAGCGCCATTTCTTCTTGCAGTCAGACCGATAGAAGCTGAACCACCTGACGGTATTGTAAAACCTAATATGGAAGTAGCTACTAAATTGCCACCAACTGCACTAAAGCTCCATCTGGTGTTATCGAAAGGGGCTCCTCCATTACCTGAAGAA
>Ga0335394_10007824_pt1 | contig 12064 bp, 9 predicted proteins | sample MAT03_FD_205741 | JGI IMG/M metagenome (GOLD analysis project Ga0335394, IMG submission 205741) | Freshwater microbial communities from Lake Fryxell liftoff mats and glacier meltwater in Antarctica - MAT-03 (spades assembly) (version 2) ... | reverse complement strand
ATAGACTGCGTTGGCAAAGGCCACATCGTCGATGAGGCCGCGTGCCACCGCTTCGCGAAAGGCTGGCAGGTGCCGGGCCAATGCCAGTTCGTCAATCGCCTTGAGCTTGCGAACGGCCTTGACCAGTTGTTTAATCGCGTCGGCTTCGTCCAGGGATTCGTCGATGAGGTGAATCGTGATGGGTTCGGCCGGCAGCCAGTTGGCTCGCAATGGCAATTGCACGCCGTCCTTGTCCTCGATAAACGCCACCACCACCGGAATCTTCAGGCGATCGAGCTGTCGAACCAGCGCCAGTTCGGCCTCGTTCTCGGTGCGTTCGTTGGTGATGATGACGACGACATCGGCGATGTGGACATCGGCTTTGGAGCTTGTGAGTGTGCCGATAACAGATTCGCGCTCGGCAAATGGAATCGAGATGCAGGTGCGCACGCGCGGGGTCTCGTGTTCGCGCACACCGCGATACATCAGCGCCGCCAAATGTTGAGCCATCGGCTCATCGCGGCTGACAAAAACGAGCGTGAAAGGAGTTTCGGATGTGACGCGAATGGGACGCACGTCCACTTCGCGCAGGACATCCAGCAGTGAACCTACACCGCCGGCAAGTGAGGCAATCGAGAATTTTGCTGGCACAGATGAGATAAACGAGTTGGGATCGTTAAAAAAGCGAAGGTGAAAGGACGGGTATTACACGTAAGAACGACGCGTTGAGAATGAAATCAAATCGTCGGGTCACGATTCGCTTCGATTCTCAACGCGTCGTTCCAGGACTCAAAACACCCGCTGCGCGACCAAGGATCGACGCAGCCGTTGATTTACAGAGGCTTCTGTTCGTTCTGGGTCGGCGTTGTGGGAGGCAGCGTGGTCGTGGGAGGCAGGGTCTTGTCATCATCACCCTGAATTCCCTTGCGGAACTCGCGGATGCTCTTACCCAATTCACCACCGATTTTGCCGATGCGGCCCACGCCGAACAACAAAATGACGACCACCAACACAACGATGATTTCTACAGGTCCGATGCTAGGCATAATTTGTCAATCTCCTCAAGAATGGTTTGATCTAGGGCTTGCGTAACAGAAGGGCAGGTGAGAAACACACAGACCAAACTACACACGTGTTTATCCACTTGCAGCCTAGGCTGTCCGTAAGACATTTTAAGTTCAGCTTTCAAAACACAGTCACACAATCTTCGCGGTCAATACGCACCTCATTCGCGCCCTCAAAGCATCTTGAGGTCATCAAACCCGATCGAACCTACGGCCAACACAACTTTCATTCCAGTTCACAACAATTTCACTTGAACCCATGTGGACTCATTCAGGCGACTATCGCCCCGATACTCATCCACACGCTTGCCAAACATTATAGCCCTTGCCTTTTGATGTGCTTTCCGCCGGGACATCCTTTTCTGAAGGACCTTTTCTGAAAGGCGTTTCTAACCGGCCTTATCAAACCCCGATCCGAAAGCATATGGCCGTGTAATATCGTGTCGCAATATTGTTAAAGAGAACTGAGTGGTGAATCAATTTGAGCAACCTGTTATGAAAAATCGCATCAAACCCATCTATGTGCTCCTGCTTTTTTTGCCCATTGCGTTTGCGGCTGAATTATTGGGCGGGAACCCGATTATTGTCTTCATCACCGCCGCACTGGCCGTGGTTCCGCTTTCGGGACTGCTGGGTGAGGCGACGGAAGAGTTGGCGGCTCGCACTGGCCCCAAAGTGGGTGCGCTGCTCAACGCCACGCTGGGCAATGCGGCCGAGCTCATCATCACGGTGCTGGCTATTCGAGCCGGCCTGATCGATCTGGCGCGCGCGTCGATCATCGGCTCCATCATCGGCAATCTGTTGCTGGTGGCCGGTGCCAGCATGTTGCTGGGTGGCCTCAAGCACGGCGTGCAACGCTTCGAGCCGCGCACGGCCGGGTTGAATGCCACCATGCTGATCGTGGTCGCGCTAGTGCTGGCGGTGCCGTCATTCTTCTCCCTCGCCATCGAACCCAACAAGACCAATGTCGAGTCGCTGAGTTTGCTCACGGCCGTCGTCATCATCGTCATCTACATTCTCAGTGTGCTGTATACCTTCACGTCATCGCGCAAGGATGTCCTTAGCGATCCAGGTGATCCACTGGAACGCGCGCCGGCCCATGCCCCCACCATGACCGTACGCACGGCCGTGATCCTGCTGCTGATCAGCACGGTGTTCATCGCCGTCATGTCCGAGTTTTTGGTCGGCGCAGTCGATCCGATGGTGTCGCAACTCGGCATCAGCGAGCTGTTCGTCGGCATCATTCTGGTGCCCATCATCGGTAATATTGCCGAGCATGTGGTGGCCATCGAAGTGGCGTTGAAGAACAATATGGATCTGAGCATGGGGATTGCCGTGGGCAGCAGCTTGCAGGTGGCTTTGCTGGTTGCGCCGCTGCTGGTGTTCATCAGCCTACTTTTCCCGCCCAACTATGTGACGCTGGAGTTCACTACCTTCGAGTTGATCGCGCTGCTGGCCTCGTGCTTCATCGCGGCCAGCGTCAGCCTGGACGGCCGCTCCAACTGGCTGGAGGGCGCGTTGCTGATCGGGCTGTATATCATCATCGGCATCGCCTTTTACTATCTGCCTGTCGCGGGCGCGGGTTAGTTTAGAAAGTGTCTTTGAGGTGTCGGGGTGTCAGAGGTGTCTCCTCACCTAGGCTCAATCGACACCCCGACACTCTGACACCTCGACACCTCTCCTACGACAATGCCGCGCAGGCCGCCACGGCGCTGGCAATCAGCCACCAGGTGCTGTCTTTGGTGATGAGCTTGAAGCGTAACAGGTGCGGCATCCAGAACAGTGCCACGAGAAATGCGCCGATGGGCCGACGCGTGAGCACCATCACGAGCAGCACCAGACCCTGGCCAATGTGCAGTGCAAGGTGCTGTGGCCGCTGGGTCAACACGCCGCCGAAGGCTACGCCCAGACCAATCGCCACGGCCACCACCTCAAATCCTGCAATCACCAGCAACGGCTCGAACAGGCTGTAACCCAGCAGCATCGGCAGCGTAATTTGAGCCAGCCCCTGCAATACGCTGTTGGGTTTGCCATCGCCTTTGCTCAGATAAACCGCGAGCTGCGGCACCACCACCGCCAACAATGTCAGCGCCACGACCTGGCTGCCCAACAGGGCTGGCAACACCACCGCCAACACCAATGCCGTGGCAATGGCTGAGATGCGGCTCCCATGGGTCGGCCACAAACGCTGTTGCACCCACGCGCTCAGTTGGCCCAGCGTCACGGCTGCCCTGGCCGCCTCGGAGCCAGGCTGGGTATAGGGCAGGGGTTTGATGGGATTGCCACTGCGCCATTGCTGCCACTCGCGCCAGGGGGTTGCCCAGTCGGTGCCGGCAATCGCGTTCCACAGCACCAGCCAGCTGCCTTGCGATAACAGCGCCGCCACCGCGATCAACAACACGGTCGGGCTGCGCCAGTCGAAACCGGCCGAGGCGATGACCCCGCCCAATAGCGCGGCCACACTGATCAGCGTCACGCTCAGCCGCGGAGATAGCGTAAACGGCAGGCGTGGCACTGGCCGACTGGCCTTGTCCACCCGTTCTGCCTCCACCCCCTGTTGCACGATCATGCTCAGGATTCTAATGGAGCGGTGAGCAAAGAGCGATGAGCAAAATCCCTTACTCACTGCTCACCGCTCTTCGCTTTACGGCTTCGGTGTCGGCGTGGTCACGGTGGCCGGTGTCTTGCCGGTGTTCAAATATTCCACGGCCGCGTCGAGTTGGGGGTCTTTGTTGGCTTTGGTGTCGGCGGGTGTGTTGGTAATGAGGAAGTCGGGGGTGATGCCGGTGCCGTGAATGCCGCGATCTTTGGGCGTATACCAGCGTTGCACGGTGATGCGCAACTGGCCGCCATTGGGCAGGTTCTGCGGCGATTGAACCGAGCCTTTGCCGAAGGTGGTCTCGCCCACCAGTTTGGCGCGGCCATAGTCCTGAATGGCACCGGCCACAATCTCGCTGGCGCTGGCGCTGCCGGCGTTGACCAGCACCACCATCGGAATGTCCTGGGCAGGGCCGCTGTCGCTGGTGTCCAGCGTGCTCTGGTTGCCCTGGTAGTCGCGCTCGATCACAAACACGCCTTTCTTCAGGAACAAATCGCCGATCTGCACGGCCTGATTCAGCAACCCACCTGGGTTGTCGCGCAGGTCCAGAATCAGCCCTTTCGGCTTTTGCTTAAGCAACTCATCGACCTGCTTGGTCAGCTGGTCGTTGGCTGTGGCGCTGAATTCGAGCAGGCTGACATAGGCCACGTCATTGGCCGGGCCGACCATCTTGCTGGTCACCAGCGGCACTTCGATGCGAGCGCGAGTGAGGACGAGATCGAACGGCTTGGGCGTGCCTTCACGGCGCAGGGTCAGCTTCACCGTGGTGCCGCGCTCGCCGCGCATCATCGCGGCCACTTCGCTGCTGCTCAGGCCATTAATGCGCTTGCCATCCACCGCCTCCAGAATATCGCCCGGCTCCACGCCGCTCTTCTGGGCCGGTGTGCCCGGCACCGTGCGAATGATCTGGATGTCGCCGCTGGCCAGCTGTTTGATCGTGGCCCCAATGCCGTCGAACGCGCCGTTGATGTTCTCGTTCAAAATCTTGGCGTACTTTGGCTCGACGTATTGCGTAAATTGGTCGCCCAGCGAGTTCACCATGCCGCGAATGGCGCCATCGGTCAGTTTGTCATCGGCCGGCATATCGCCATACCACTGGGTCTTCAGCCGTTGCAACACGTTGTCGATCAAGGCCGTGTCTACGCGGCCGCGATAGCTCTCGTCTGCCACATTGCTGCTGGCCAGGTCCGGCAAAATCGCGCTCAGACCACTGCCGCCGGTGCTGGGTGGGAAGGGTGATGCGCCGGTGAACAGCATGCCGCCGGGCCGGGTGATGATGGCCCCAACGGTGATGCCGAGAATAAAGATTAATGCGCTGATGAATGAACCCATCAAGATCAACGCCGCGTTGCGGATGTTGGTGTTGTGAGTTCCTTGTGGTGGCTGATTTAGCATAGTCAAACTGATCCTCTGTATTGGGGAATGCGCACTTGCGCGACCCCTGTTTTGCAGACGCGGCAAGGCTTGAAGATTGTGTTTCATAAGCATGAGTGATGGCTGAGCCGCGCCGAAGAGCTGGGAGCTGAGAGCTGGGAGCGAAGAGCAATTCCGAATGTTCCGCTCTTGGCTCCCAGCTCTCTCATTCCATTCCGTAGAGTCTATCGAGGCTAAGTTCGGGCGCAACGGTGTAGGTAGAGCGCAGGGTTAACGCAGCGGCGCGCAGGCCCAGTTGGAGCGCTTCACTCACGGCCATGCCCTGCAACACCCCAAAAATAATTGCGGCGGTGAGCGCGTCACCGGCACCGGTGGTGTCTACGATGTCGCCGCGCAGGGCCGGGAACTGGCCGCTCTCGTTGTCGGTGGCATAGCACGCGCCGCGTTCGGCCTGGGTAATCACCACTGTCGCGACGCCGAGTGCCGCCAGGTGACGGGCACACTGCACCGGATCGTCCGGGATGGGCAGATTGGCGCAGTGCAGGAGCACCTCGGCTTCGTCGAGGTTGGGCGTGATGATGTCGACCTTGGGCAGCAGCGGGAACAGCCGGTGCGCGATATTGGTGGAGGTGGGATCGATGCAAATCGGTTTGTGATATTCGTGGGCCAGTTTGACCGCCGTGTGCAGTGTTGCATCGGTGAGGTTCAAATCCAGCGTCACCATGTCGCACTCGCGGAAGGCATCGCGGTTGAGATACAAATAATCGGGCGTGATGTGGTGGAGCACCCGCACATCATCCAGCGCCACAAACATATCGCCGCCTGGGTCCAGCGCGGCCAGATATGTGCCGGTGGTGGCATCCTCGATGATCAGCGCGCGCGACACATCGACGCCAACTTCATCCGCCGTATCGAGAATATCCTCGCCGGCATAGTCATCACCCACTGCCGTCAGCAGCGTGACCGCGACCCCGAGCCGGGCTAGGTTCTCGGCAATGTTGCGGGCCACCCCACCCATGCTGGTTTTGATGGCGGCCGAGTTGGACGAGTTGACGACAGGGCTATTGAACAGCCGCCCTTTAATATCGAGGTTTGCCGCGCCGATGACGAGAACGCTCATGAGAGTTGTTAGTTGGTGGTTGCTGGTTGGTGGTTGCTGGTGGTTGGGGCCTGGCCGCTTGTAACCAGTCACCAGCGACTAGCCACCAGCCACTTCTCCTCACCGAATCTCCGCCAGTTGCCACACCACGACCAGGGCCACTGTGGCGGTGACTGCGAACTCAATCAGCACGAAGCGATTGAGCTTCTCTTGAAAGTATTGCTGGGCCAGTCCTGAAATGACATAGAACACGGTGACGAGCAGCATGCCGCCGCTCCAGTTCGAGATGTTCCAATAGTTCAGTGCCCATGTAATTTGGGCCACGATGAGACCGGTGATGACGGCAAAGATGCTGGCACGTCCTAGGCCGATGATGTGCGGGGCCAGCAGATCCAGTGCCAGGAACGTGGCTACAAAGAAGTTCAAAGTGGCCGAGATGGCGCTGCGCTCGCGGGTGCTGTAGATGAGGGTGAACAGGGTGAAGGCAATGACATAGCTGACACCGGTGAGCACCAGCCGCGCCACCCCGTAGCCGCTGGCATTGGGCGACAGGCTGACATACTCGGCCCCCACCAACACGGTGATGAGCACGATGCCGATGGCAAGCACGCCGATCCACGGCCCCCACGTATTAATTCGGGTGAGCAGATCGGCCATCGCCAGCGCAGCCAAACCGGGCACGATCCAGTAGGGAAACAGGAACAGCACTTCACCCTCGCGCACATCGGGGTGATCGCGCAACACCCAGTCGACGCCGGCACATACCAGCACCGGTAGCAGCACCACCAGTAGCGAATCGGTTGAAAGGCGAATGGAGAGGGCCGAGCCGAGGAAATTGAACAGCAGCGTCCGGGTCGGCAACTCGACCACCAGCAACGCGACCGGCGTCAGCGCCATCAGCGCCACCAGCACCGCCCCACGATGGCGCAATTCGGATGCCGCCTCGCGCGCCTGTGTGCCGACTTGAATTGCTTGGGTGTCACTCAACTCATCGAGCTCGACCGGCTCCATGGACTGAGTGAGAGACTGTGGTAAACGCACGCGCGTATTCTATTGCATGTTGGTGGAGAAGCGCCGGGAGAAGTTTATAACGGGTGTAGCGCAGAATAGTAAGTGGATTCAGTTGTAGTTCGTGTTTGTAGAGCCAAGTCCACGTAATCGTCTACGTTCACGTCAGCGTTCACGCGCATCACTCATCCACAATCTTGCGCTACACCCGTTTATAACAAACCCGACCCGGCATGAGCGGATCAGGTTCGCCAGTCTAAGGTGTGGCAATGCCTTGAATGCCAACGCGGATGGAATTGAGTGGCATCTCTTCACCAAGAATGTGCGAAAAAGTAATGACTTGATTCGGTGTCAGCAGGGTCACCGTCGACACATCTCTATCCGGTGATGAATCGTAGAGAGACCAAGTAGCGATGGCAATATTGGTCAATGTAATTCCAGTATCATTAAGGATCATCCCTGCGACATAAGTGCCATAAATGCTGCTGTGTGCAGGTGTAAATATAAATGAAGGTGTAAGATAGGTTTGTGTGGTCACTGTTGTCCAACTAATCACTTCAGCCTTGATTTCCCCTATATTCGGCCAGCCATCCTTAAAAATGACTCGAAACCCATCGGCCTGACCCGGAAAGAGAACAGGAAGAAAAGTTGTTGTGGTCAAAATGCCGAAAGGATTGTTTGGAGAAGCATAAGCGGTGACACGGATTGTCGTCTGATAGATCGGCAGACTCAATGTGGAGGTAATCAGTGCTCTCACATTAAAATCAGAGCCACGGCCGTAAGGACCTCTTACAAGTCGCCCAATTTGAATGAAAGCGGGCTGAGTAATGCTTGGAAGGTAAAGGATAGGCTTAAGTGTCTGTCTGGGTGCCTGAGGTGTGACCTCAGGCGTGAGAGAAAGAACCATTTGTGCAACCAAGAGCATGATAGTTAATACATGACTCAGGATCATTTGCCACAAAGTAAGTGTCATATCATGTCATTTGCGTGGGGTGTCATCCATGAGCACACACCCGGCAAAATTTGAGGCTTGCCTAACCACACACGTGTGCCTCCAATAGCTCGATGAATTCTAAATGTTCGCGACCCTGCACTGGTTGCCCTGACCACTACAGGCAGCACCACTGCGCTATAGACTGGTTGGGGCACACCAAGCGTAATATCAACAGGGACATAGCCGCTTACCCACTGGAAGGTTTGTGAGTTCTGGTAATCAAATAGTTGATCTATCGTTCCAAATGTTTTCCATTGTGCACTTGAATCTAGCCACTGGATCGAAAGCAAATCACCTGATGTGCTATTGCCCATATCCTTGATGACAGGAAAGTAAACTGTGTTATAGCCCACAGGCACATTGATAGTCCCTTGAGCAATCACACCAGCCGAGGTCGTGAGTGAAACCCAACCCGTGTTGATGTTTTCTGTGACCCCATCAACTGCCACCTTATGCCACGTGTAAAGGCATGCCCCATGAGGGGTTCTATAGTAAGTGGCATAAGGAAGGAGAGCTGCTGGATGAGGCCAAACAACTTCTCCCCCGCCATAGCTTGAGAACTTATTCGGAAAACGCCCTGAAGTACTTCCTCCAGTTAAAAATGCAGGGGCACTAGGGTCAGTTGCCGTTAACCAAGAATTGACGTTGAGATACTTTTGATTTATCGTTGTGTCTGGTACGCGCGTTGTCGATACAGGTAATATCGATGGTTCGTGAATACAGCTGTGGACCACATGAGGACTTTGCAGGCCTAATTGGCTCGTTGCATTACGAGTGAGAAAGCATAACCAGCTATTCCACCATGCCATTCCCTCCTGATGGGTGGAAAAACCTGCTCTCCAACGCAAAGTAATATCGACCTTACCCAAACCGTAGTCTTCACCCGTTTCGCTGATAAGTACATCTGCAGCTAACTGTCCTCCAACGCCATAGTTGGTCCTATACCAATTTGCTCCCTTACGCAATTTAGCAATGGAGTTAGCAACAATCATAAGTCCACTTGGAGAAGGAATTCCTTGTGCGGCCCACCAATCTGTTGAAACACCATACTTATCTGTAGAGCCTGGGCTAACAGCGTAAAGATGAAGATGGAGTGCGCCTAAGCTAGCAGGGGTAATCCTTGGTACGGCTGGTCCGCTTTCATAGGTTAATGTACTTCCAACAGGCCCATGAATAAAGCCAAAGAACTGTGACCAGAAAGTCTGAACGTTACTGCCGGATAACATTGCATTCGTTGCCGCCGGTGGCAAAACAATATGCCCTCTGCCTTTTCCTTCAATAGCTTGCTTGAGCTTTAGGAACGTGTAAGCAAGCGCTTTCGGCATGACACGCCACAGGGAACTAACAGGTTCTAATTCCCAATAACGTATATCCGGGGTTGCATTAGGAAACCCAGATATTGCACTTGAGATGTAACCATCCACGCCATAATCTCTTTGCTCCCAATTACCTGGATCACATACTGAAACCGTTAGTAGGGGTCCAGCGCCATCCGGCTCATTCACCACATAGTAAATCTGGTTGTAGTAAGCATCAGAATGTCTCAGAACATCATACCCAGTCGCTGTTGTGGGTGCATGGCTGATATTTCGACGTGCCCACGGATTATCATGCGCTGACACTTCACGAAGCGTAGTCACCTGATTGATATCGTTGATATCGGGGGTAGCACATTTCCAATCAGCAGATGCTATGGTCGGTCCCCCTGCAAAAGCTAGACTATGCACGATCTGCTGTTGTATAGATGGGAATATTGGTAGGCAGCCGAAGCACATTAATAGCAAAGTCATTGACAAGAGGCGTTTGGTTATTGGCGATACCCAGACGGTTGGCGGCAGGAACTAGTCCAAATGGCATGATAGTAAGTAAGCAATGCAAAAAGTGCTTTAGTAGGTGGATTGAATCGTCTGAATACTTGGTGACGCACACCGGTTAGATTCCCGCAGTGCAGTGCATCTAAATGCAGAGGTGTATTCGGTGGCGTTATAAGCGATATCTATGCACCCATCAAAATGCCAAAAACAATCGCTCTCGCTCTCAGGCGGCCATCCCTCTTCAATTTGTATGTTTTTTGAGGAGCCTACACTTGCCCTGTCAAAGACCCAACTTTGTTCTGCCCGAGGCCGAATCAGTTTAGGGGGATCTTCGTAAACAATACGTGATGGACGTATCTCTTCATACAAAGGCCAACGTGCATCAAAGTTGGTACCTGTGACAAACAAGGTATCAAACCAACTCCACCCTTTTATCACTTGAAGGCCCAGCAACTCTTTACGCTGCATATCAACAGTCAAAACAACGTCTGCTTGATGCCTGGGTGTAACGTCTCCCTCACAATGCAATGCAAGTCCAACAAGTGCATCAAGTGTCTTGGTCACTGTGGGAACCAAGTCTTTAGCGTCAGTTGGCAATCTAAAACCATTCCTTTGTAACTCTTCAGCAACTTCCTTGAACATGGGGCTTGCCACTGCTACATCCAGTGCAGCCCGAATATCTTCTGCTTGGAACGCAAATATAGTTGGGTCCGACTGCGCTAAGGCAGGTAGAGCATGTGCGGCAGCTCCTGTAGCAACGGCTGCTCCTGTGAGTACCAAAAATTTACGCCTAGAGTGAGATTTGTGAGTTGGAGACTTTGGCCTACGCATCACGGTAATTTAGCATAAAACTTCCAAAAAGTTCATGGTTGTTAATGAAACTCGATACATTAATGTGATACACCATCCTCTCCTCCTCACACCATCTGCGGCAAAATCACCCGGAACAGCAAATACACATCCAGCGCCGCCAGAGCCAGTGTCAGCGCCGGCCACAGCCAGCGTTGCAGGCGCGGCAACATCGTGTGCCAGCCGAGGGCCAGAGCCGTGGCGGCCGGGATGAGCGCGGGGTAGAGATAGCGGCCCTGGAACTGCACGAACTGGGTGTTGTACCAAATAAAGCCCATTACCGAGAACACGGCCAGCGCGCCCAACAGCATCAGGCTGCGTCGTTGACTCGCAGACACCGTTTTGGGCCGCAAGAGCCAGATGGCCAAGAAGCTGGCCGAGAGCACGCTGAAGGCTAGAAATGCCAGATAGAACCGGCTGCTCAGTGGAATGCTCATCCAGCCAAATTGAGCCCAGTAGGACTGAAATGTGGTTTGAAGCAACTCGCGCAGCCAGCCGCCGACCCCTTGTGCGGCAATGAATTGGGCCGTGGTGGGTTGGCCCACCACAACGACGTTGTGACGTTGTAGCCCCAAAAAATCGAGGCCGCCGTAGAGGCTGATGTTGCGCAGCCACAGCGGCGCAGCAATCACCACCCCCAACAGCAACGCGCCAATGCCGCCCAGGGCCGTGCGCCGCGAGAGTGTGCCGGCCGGTCGGGCCAGCCACAAACCCACCGCTGCAATCGGCAATGCCAGATACGCCTGAGCCTTGGTCAACATCGCCAACCCAACCACCAGACCCAACCCAATCAAAGTCAGCGCCGGCGCAGGATTGCCGGCTGATTCGCGATCCGGCCTCACAATCAGCCGCACGCACAACAGCACCGTCAGCGCAATCAACGTCTCGGACAGCGAGTCATTGTTCAAGCCGGCCAGCATGTGCACGTGTTGGGGCAACAGTGCCATGAACGCGGTACCAAAGGCGGCCCAGCCCGGCTGGTGTGGAAACAAAGTCAGGAGGGTGAGGTAGGCAAACACGATGCCGAGGCCGCCCAGAAAGAGTGAAAATAGCCGTAGCGCAATCAGGCTGCCCTGGGTGAGGCTAAACACCGGCGTCGCCAGCACATAGAACAGCGGCGGCTGGTGGTCCTCATACGAGATGCGCTCGATGGGCACGTCGCGGGTTTTGGGGCCGATGGGCACCAGCCCCGGCGTCCAGTCCGCGGGCTCGATGACGGGCAGCGCGCCGGTCTGGGCCAGCTGACGAATGTAGGCGTAGTGGGCGGGCTCGTCCGGCGTTTGC
>Ga0335394_10007823_pt1 | contig 12066 bp, 10 predicted proteins | sample MAT03_FD_205741 | JGI IMG/M metagenome (GOLD analysis project Ga0335394, IMG submission 205741) | Freshwater microbial communities from Lake Fryxell liftoff mats and glacier meltwater in Antarctica - MAT-03 (spades assembly) (version 2) ... | reverse complement strand
CACACCAAGGAAACGGAACGGCTGTTGCTCGGCCCGCATGCCCGGGCGAGCGTGCCGGGCGCGCGTCCCAGGCGCGTGTGCCGGGCGTTCTTGCCTGGCGTTTCTGCCCGGCGCTCTGGCCAAGCGCTCTGGCCAAGCGTTCTGGCCAAATAACGGTCGCCGACCCTGCAGCGTCGCGTCAGCATACAGGCAGCGTGGGACCTGCGGGCCTGGGCGCGGGTGGGGAGGCCTGTGCGGGCTCGATTCCTCACCCACCGGCCTCAGTCAGTACCGCTCAGTCAACACCAAACACCAGAGTCTGCAGCGCGCGGCGACGAAGTGGCGGCAGCATGTCTATGCCCGCCAGCCCGAGTCCTCGGACCGCGGCGGCGAGCGGATGATCGACCGCGGTGATCCGGGCGATGGCATCAGTGACGGCGATGGTGAACCCGCGGTCTGTGCGGCGGCCGCGCCGATAGCGTGCCAGCGCCTGGTCCAGAGCTGCGCTCGTTGCTGACGGCGGCCACGCCGCCGCCAGCGATAGTGCATCGCGCAGGCCGAGATTGAACCCCTGACCGGCCACCGGATGCAGCACCTGCGCCGCGTTGCCTATCGGCACCACCCGGGCTCCGGCCGAGGCGCGCGTGCGGCGCAGGGCGAGCGGCACCTCGCGCGGCATGCCGCGCCAGCGCAGCGCGCCGAAACCCGGCCCTGCCGCCGCGCGCAGCGCCTGATCCAGCGCGTCTCCCTGCGCCGCCTGCAGTGCGCGCGCCCGCGCCGGCTCGAGCACCCACACACAGGAAAAATGATCGCGCCGGGGCAGCAGCGCGAGCGGCCCGCTGCCAACGAAGCGTTCGAACGCACGGGCGCGGGTGAAGCGCTCGCAGTCTACTTCGCCGACCAGCGCCACCTGCCGATAGGCACACCCCTGGCGGCGCAGAGTGGCGTCTGCCTCGATGCCTTCGGCACCATCGGCAAGCACCACGCATTCAGCGTGCAGATGCTCGCCGGGCTGACCACCGCGCTCGATCTGCAACCCGACGCCGCCTTTAACCGCGTCCAGACTGGTTACCGCAGCGCCATATTCGACCGGGATGGCGCACGCGTCGAGCGCCGCCGAACTGGCGCTCGCGAGGTCGCCATAGTCGACCACGAAACCAAGTGCCGGCGCGCCCAGATCGGCAGTGCTGAACTCGATGCTGCCGAACGCGCCCCGTTCACTGACACTCACCCGTTCGATCGGATCGGCCGCAGCAATACGCCGCCAGATGCCAAGACGATCGAGCGCGAGATGGCTGCTCCAGGACAGGGCGATCGCGCGCCGGTCATCCTTGCCGGCACCGCGCGCGCGCGCTTCGAGCACGCGCGCGCGCACGCCACGCCCGTGCAGGGCAAGCGCAGCCACCGCACCGACCGGGCCAGCGCCGATGATCACCACCGGCTCAGCGGTCACTTGCGCTCGTGCGTCCGGGCTTCGTGCGTCCGGGCTTCGTGCGTCCGGGCTTCGCGCATCCAGGCTTCTATGTCGTCGATGCGCTTGGGTGCCTCAGCGGAGATCACCTCGCAACCGGTCGCGGTCACCACCACATCGTCCTCGATGCGGATGCCGATGTTCCAGAACTGCTCCGGCACATCGGCAGCCGGACGCACATAGCAGCCCGGCTCGACGGTCGTGACATTGCCCGGCTGCAGGCTGACCCACTCACCGTCACGCTTGTAATCGCCGGCGTCATGCACATCCAGGCCCAGCCAGTGGCCGGTTCGATGCATGTAGAACCGCTTGTAGTCGCCTGACTCGATCGCCCGCTCGACCGGACCGGCGCAAAGACCGAGGTCGACGAACCCGCGCGCAAGCACGCCCACTGCGATGTCATGCGGGGCCTGCCAGCTCGCGCCTGGCCGCACGGCATCGATCGCGGCCTGCTGCGCAGCGAGCACGCATTCGTACAGCGCCCGCTGCGGCCCGCTGAACCGTCCATCGACCGGAAAGGTTCGGGTGATGTCCGAGGCATAGCCGTCCAGCTCGCAGCCGGCGTCGATCAGAAGCAGGTCGCCGGCCTGGAGTCGGGCGTTGTTCTCGACATAGTGCAGCACACAGGCATTGGCCCCGCCGGCGACGATCGAACTGTAGGCCGGCGCCTGCGCCCCGGCCAGACGAAACGCATGCAGGAGCTCGGCCTCGACCTCGAACTCGAAGCGCCCGGCACCGGCCGCATGCATCGCTCGCCGATGCGCGCCACAGGAAATCTGCGCGGCGCGGCGCATGATCTCGAGCTCCTGGTCGCTCTTCACCACCCGCATCTCGTCCAGCAGGACCCTGAGTTCACCAAGCGTGGAAGGCGCACTGACGCCGGTGCGTGCTTCGGCGCGCACCGCGTTCAACCAGCCCGACACCCGCTCGCTCCAGGCCGGATCGTCGCCGATCGCGCAATAGAGCGCGCGCTGATCCGCAATCAGCTTCGGCAGCCGGGCATCCAGCTCGCCGATCGGGTAGGCCTCGTCGAAGGCGAATCGTTCGCACGCTGCCTCGGGACCATGCCGGTAGCCATCCCAGAGCTCACGCGCCGGGTCCCGTTCGCGACAGAACAGAATCTGTTTCGGAGCTGCGCCAGCCACGATCACCACGACCGCGTCGGGTTCAGGAAACGCAGTCAGGTAGTAGAAGTAGCTGTCGAAACGATAGGGATAGTGCGCATCCCGATTGCGCAGGCGCTCGGGCGCAGTGGCCAGCACTGCAACGCCCTCGCCGATGCGCGCGGCCAGCCGTACCCGGCGCGCGCGCGCGTGGCGCGCGAGTTCAGGCAGGAGAATCGAGTCGAACGGGGGCATCGGCAGGCTCGGGCTGGGTCAGTTGCAAAAGGTCAGTTGCAAAGGGTCAGTCGTAAAGGGTCAGGAGTCAGGGGTCAGGGGTCAGGGGTCGAGGGTCGGGGTTCAACCTCGGCGCACACCCCGGTTGGTACACTGCACCATTATAGGGAGCCGGCGCCGCTCAGCGGGCCGCGCGCAACTGTTCGTCCAAAGCGGCCAGGCGCGCCGGGGTGCCTATGTCGAACCAGCGTGCAGTGCAGCGCTCACCGGACAGCCGACCCTGGTCACGCGCTTCGAACAGGATGGGCGCAAGCGGAGCGCGGGCGCCCGCCGGAATCCGGTCGAACAGCCCTGGACGATAGAGACCTATGCCAGCGAAGGTCAGCCGCACCGGCGAAGCCCCTGCGGGCGCAGCCCGTTCAGGCTCGACGATGCGACCGCGGTCCAGCCAGAAGTCGCCAGTTCGATGATGCGCCGGGTTGCTCACCAGCAGCAGATGCGCATCGGTGGCCGGATCGCGCAGGGCGCGTTGTGCACGCGTAACGAAGCCGGCGAAGTCCAGATCGGTCCACAGGTCTCCATTGACCACCATGAACGGCAGGTCTCCAAGTTGAGGACGGGCGAACGCGATGCCCCCGGCCGTCTCCAGCGCAGCGCCCTCGTGCGACCAGCCGATTTGCACGCCCCATCTGCGACCATCACCAAGCGCGGCCTCGATCGCCGCCCCAAGATGCGCGGTGTTGACCACCAGCCGGTGACAACCGCTCGCCGCAAGCGCCTCGATCAGGTGAACAATCAACGGCTTGCCGCCGGCTTCCAGCAGCGGCTTGGGCAGATGATCGGTCAGCGGGCGCATACGCTCACCGCGGCCGGCAGCCAGGATCATCGTGACCGGGGCCGCGGTCAAGGCGCGGGTGCCCCGGTGGCCTGTGGGTCGCCCGCACCGTCGGCACTGTCGCTGACCGCCGGCGCGGCTTCCAGCCAGCGGCCAAGTACCGCCAGATCGGGATACCGGGCGCATGCCCGCTGCAGGTAGGTACGCACCCGTGGCATCGAATCGAGGTAGCCACGCTTGCCGTCTCGCCAGGCAAGCCGGGCGAAGATGCCGAGCACCTTCAGATGCCGCTGCACACCCATCCATTCGAAGTCGCGGTAGAACTGGCTGAAGTCGGCAGGCACCGGCAGGCCGGCGCGCCGGGCGGCCTCGCAGTAACGCACCAGCCAGTCGATCACCTGCGCCTCGTCCCAGTCGATGTAGGCGTCGCGGAACAGCGACGCCAGATCGTAGGTGATCGGTCCGATGACCGCATCCTGAAAGTCGAGCACGCCAGGATTGGGCGAACTGCACATCAGGTTGCGCGAGTGATAGTCGCGGTGCACGAACACCCCGGGCTGTGCCAGCGCATTGCCGATCAGCCGGTCGAACACCTCGGCGAGCCGCCGGGACTCGCCTGGGTCCGGCGCGCATCCGAGATGCCGGCCAAGGTACCACTCTGGAAACAGCGCCAGCTCGCGCGCCAACAGCGTCCGATCATAGGGCGGCAACTGGTCGCTTGCGTCGATTCGCTGCATCGCGACCAGGGCCTGGATCGCGTCACGATACAGGCGGTCTGCCACCGGCAAATCCCCAAGCGCGAGCGCATCGAGATACGTCACCGTTCCCAGGTCGGTCAACAGCAGGAAACCGTTCTGCAGGTCCTCGGCAAGCACCTTCGGCGCATGCACGCCGGCCTTCAGCAGCAGGCGCGAGACCCGCAGGAAAGGTCGGCAGTCTTCCTGTGCCGGTGGGGCGTCCATCACGATGCGGGTCACGCCGTCACCCGGATCGATGCACCGGAAGTAGCGACGGAAACTGGCATCGGCCGAGGCGGGCACCAGGGCGATCTCCCGGTCGCTGCCGAGCGCACGGCCTGCCCAGCGCGCCGCCTCATCGCGGCGCGGATCGGCGCCGCCGCCGTGCGTAGCCGGGTCACCCGGGGCAGCGGGCGTGGTCGGCGGACAGGGCGTGGGACAGGGCGTGTTATCGGTGGCAGGCACCCCACATTATCCCGCAGCGGCATGAATGCGGTCGAGCAGCATCGGTACGCGGCGCGGGATGCAACACAACGGCAACGCAAGGCTATCGCAAGGCGCGCCGCCGGTTACCCGGCGCACCCTTGGTTTTGATGGATGTTGCTGATGGATGTCGTTGATGGATTGCCTGACCCGGCGATTTATGCGAAGGTAGGTGAACGATCCGTAACCTTCCAATAAACGGAAACATACGTCTTGCGCATGCGCCGGTTCAAGCCGCGGCTCCTTTGCGCAGCGATCCTCGCCGTCGGTTCCGCTTCGGGCTACGCCCAGTCGTCGGGTCAGTCACCGGGTGTGGGCCTGCGCATCGAGAGCGACCTCGTCCGTATCCCGATCCAGAACCGTGACCCGGTGCCGCTGTTCGTCGAGGCGGATGTGGTCAGTGGTCGCACCGGCATCGACGTCCAGGCCGAAGGCAACGCGATTCTGCGCAGGCGCGGACAGGCGGTGTTCGCCGACTACATCCGCCACACCATGGGCGATGGCGACCTGGTCGCGCAGGGCAGTGTCGTCCTGGTTCAGCGCCGCAACGAGGTTCGCGGCCCTTACCTGTTCATGAATCTGGATCGCGAGACCGGGTTCATGGACAGCCCGGTTTTCCTGCTGACCGAAGTCGGCGGCCGCGGGTCTGCCGACCGGATCTTCCTGGAGGGCGAGGATCGGTTCCGCGCCGAGCGCGGGCGGTTCACCACCTGCGGACCGGAAAACGAAGACTGGTACATGCGCGCCGATGAGCTGATGATCGACCAGGGCCGAAACGTGGGCAACGCGCGCAACGCCACGCTGGTGTTTCAGGGGATACCGATCTTCTACTCGCCCGCGATATCGTTTCCGCTCGCCAACGAGCGCAAGTCGGGCTTTCTTGCGCCGACCTTCTCGATCTCCGGCCGCAACGGCCCGGAGCTGCTCGCGCCCTACTACTGGGCGATCGCGCCCAACATGGACTACACAGCCACGCCGCGGGTCATGGCCAGGCGTGGCGCGCAGCTCGGCAACGAATTCCGCTATCTCGAGCCGACCTACCGCGGGGAGGCACGCGCCGAGTTCCTGCCCAGCGACCGGATCACCGACACCAACCGCTATCTGTTCGCACTGCGCCATTTCCAGAACCTGGGGCCGGACCGCTACGGCGGCAGCTGGACCGGCGCGCTCGATGTGCAGAAAGTATCGGACGATCTCTATTTCCGGGATCTGGCGACACGCATCGCGCTGACCTCGCAGACGAACCTGTTGCGCGATGCCCTCCTGGTGCGCGGCGCCTCATGGGGATCGCTGTTGTTGCGCACCCAGAGCTTCCAGACCCTGCAGGACCCGCTCGCGCCGATCACGCCGCCTTACGCCCGGCTGCCGCAGGTCCAGGTCAACGCCAGCCGGCTCGATGTCTACGGCACCGATCTGGCGCTGACTAGCGAGTATGTGAATTTCAACCATCCGACGCTGCCCAACGGCCAGCGCATGCTGGTGAATCCGAGCATCACCCTGCCGCTGCAGACGCCCTTCGGGTTCGTCAAGCCGAAGTTCGCGATGCATGCAACCCGCTACCAGATGGATGCGCAGACCACCACCATCGAGAGCAACACCCGGGTGCTGCCGATCATGAGCGTCGACAGTGGTGTCGTGTTCGAGCGCGACGGCGCGATGTTCGGGCGCGCGGTGACCCAGACCCTCGAGCCGCGGCTGTTCTACTCGTACATTCCGTTTCGTGACCAGAGCAAGCTGCCGGTATTCGACAGCGCCTTGCCCGACCCGAACTTCGTCAGCCTGTTTCAGGAGAACCTGTTCGCCGGCAACGACCGCATCGCCGACGCCAACCAGATCACCGCGGGGTTCGTCTCGCGGGCAATCGACCCCGAAACTGGTGCCGAGCGACTGCGTGTCGGCCTGGCTCAGCGCTTCTATCTTCAGGACCTGCAGGTCACCCTGCCCGGCGCCCCGGAGCGCGGCAAGTCGCGCTCGGACATCGTCGGTGCATTGACCGGTCAGCTCTGGCGCGGCTGGGTGGCCGATGCCGGCCTTCAGTACAGCACCGACCGGTCCAGCGTCGAGCGTGCGATCGCCGGCGTGCGCTACCTGCCGCAACCGGGCATGGTATTCAATGCGTCCTACCGCTACTCACGCACCCTGCTCGAACAGATCGACGTGTCCACCCAGTGGCGTCTGGGTCGCGGCTGGTCGACGATGGCGCGCTACAACTACTCGCTGCGCGATGCCACCATTCTGGAGGCGCTTACCGGCTTCCAGTATGATGACGACTGCTGGAGCATGCGGTTTGTCGCCAACCGCATTGCGGTCGGTACCCAGCAGGTGAACACCGCGTTTTTCTTCCAGATCGAGCTGGGTGGCCTGTCGCGCGTAGGCTCCGACCCGCTGGAACTGCTTCGGCGCAACATCCCCGGCTTCGTGGATGTCAACCGGAACCGGGTTCAACCGATCAACGAGATTCCCTACCCGATACGCTGACCGCGTCGCCAGGCAAGCCTTGCGCGCCAACGTCCGCCGCCCCCCTGGTTCGCTGCAGATGGTAACGATGCACTTCCGCCCGATCACCCGTTGCCGCCGTCTGACTGCGCTCGCCGCCTGCCTGCTGGCGCTGATGCTGTTCGACATCGCGGGTGGCGTGCGCGAGGCCGATGCCCAGCCCAGACCTGGCGGCAAAGTGATCACGGTTGACCGGATCGTGGCAGTGGTCAACGACGAAGTAATCACCCAGTTCGACCTTGCCTTTCGTACCCGGCTGGCAGTCAGCCAGCTGCAGCGGCAGGGCACGACACTGCCGTCGGTCGACGTGCTGGAGCGACAAGTGCTCGAACGGATGATCGCCGACCGGGTACAGCTGCAACTGGCGAGAGAGACCGGCCTGCGGGTGGACGACGGGCAACTCGAGAAGATCCTCACGCGCATCGCCGGTGAGAACAAGATGTCGCTTCCGCAATTCCGGGAAGCGATCGAGCGCGACGGCCTGCCGTTCACCCGCTTTCGCGAAGACCTGAGGGATGAAGTCCTGATGAGCCGGCTGCGCGATCGCGAGGTCGATTCCCGCATCGTGGTTACCGATTCCGAGATCGACAACTTCCTGCGCAGCCGGGAAGCGCAGAAAGGCGACGATGACGAGATGGCGCTCGCCCACATCCTGGTGCGGGTACCGGAAGGCGCCTCACCCGAGCAGCTGGCTGAGCGACGGGCGCGTGCCGACCAGGCACTCGCGCAGCTCAAGTCGGGTTCCGACTTCGCCCAGGTCGCCGCCGCGTTCTCGGACGCCCCGGATGGCCTCAAGGGCGGGATGATGGGTGCGAGGCCGGTGAACCGCTGGCCGACGCTGTTTGCAGACGCGTCCAAGGCGCTGCGGGTCGGCGAGGTCAGTGGCGTGCTGAGGAGTCCGGCCGGGTTTCACATCATACGGGTGGTAAATCGCAAGTTCGGTGGTGACACGGTGATCGTCGAGCAGTCCAGGACGCGGCATATCCTGATCCGGATCAACGAACTCACCTCCGAGAGCGATGCCCGCAACCGCCTGCGCGGGCTCAAGGAGCGGATCGAGAATGGCACGCCGTTCGGAGAACTCGCGCGGCTGCACTCGGACGATGGCAGCGCAGCGCGTGGCGGCGAGCTGGGCTGGCTCTCGCCCGGTGACACCGTGCCCGACTTCGAGCGTGCGATGAACCAGCTCAAGATCAACGAGGTGAGCGACCCGACACGCAGTGATTTCGGGATGCATCTTATCCAGGTCACCGAGCGTCGAAGCGAGGACCTGTCGGTGGAACGCCAGCGGCTGGTGGCACGGCAGGCGATCCGGGCTCGCAAGTCCGATGAGGCCTACCAGGAGTGGGTGCGCCAGTTGCGCGACCGCGCGTTCGTCAATCTCAGGCTGGAAGACCGCTAGGCGCAGGGCAGCCGCACGAAGGTGGTCCTGCCTTCGGCGCCCCGCACAACCCTTCCCACACGATGGTCCGCACCCAACTGCCCACGATTGCGCTGACTGCCGGTGAGCCCGCCGGAATCGGTCCGGACCTGTGCATCGCGCTGGCCCACGACCCGGCACCCGGCGCCCGACTGGTGGTGGTCGCCGACCCATCCATGCTCCGGCAGCGGGCGATCGCGCTTGGCCAGCCGATCGACATCATCGAGTGGAAAGCCGGCGTCACTGACCACGCGCCACGCGCCGGAACACTGCTGGTTGCACCGGTGCCGTTGGCGACAGCAGCGGTGCCCGGGCGCCTCGACCCGAGAAACGCTGCCGCCGTCGTCGCGACCATCCATCGCGCGGTCAGCGGATGCCTGGATGGCGAATTCGCTGCACTGGTCACCGCACCAGTGCACAAGGGTGTGATCAACGACGCCGGACTGCCGTTCAGCGGGCACACCGAATTGCTGGCCGAACTCACCCACACACCGCAGGTGGTCATGATGCTGGTCGGCGGCGGGCTCCGTGTGGCACTGGCGACCACCCATCTGCCGCTGCATGCGGTACCGGCGGCGATCGAGGCCGGCGCCCTCGCCCGCACGCTTCAGATCCTGGACCACGCGCTGCGCCGCGACTTCGGGCTGGCAACACCGCGCATACTGGTCGCCGGACTCAACCCGCATGCCGGCGAGAGCGGTCACCTGGGACGCGAGGAGATCGAGATCATCGCCCCGGTGATTGCCGCAACGCGTGCACTCGGAATCGATGCGCAGGGCCCGCTGCCTGCGGACACGCTGTTCAATCCCGAGCGGCTCGTCGGCTGCGATGCGGTGCTGGCGATGTATCACGACCAGGGGCTGCCAGTGCTCAAGTACGCCAGTTTCGGCGCCGGAGTCAACGTCACCCTGGGGCTGCCGATCATCCGAACTTCAGTTGACCACGGAACGGCGCTGGATCTTGCCGGGACCGGCCGCGCCAACGCGGGAAGCCTGCGCGAGGCCGTGGCCCTGGCGATCGAACTGGTGACGCATTCGATCCAGCGCTCAACCGACACCGCGCCCGCCCGCGGCGAACGCTGAGAGCGGCCGGTCTTGGAACAACACCGCGCGCGCCGCCGCTTCGGACAGAACTTCCTGGTCGACCGCCATGTGATCGAGTCGATCGTGCATGCGATCGATCCGCGTCCGGGCGATTCTCTGGTCGAGATCGGCCCGGGCATGGGCGCGCTCACCGGGCTGCTGGCCGCGCGCGTGCAACCGCTGCATGTGATCGAGCTCGATCGCGATCTGGCACGCAGCCTGCCGCAGCGACTGCCGGCGGCACAGCTGATCGTGCACGAAGCCGATGTGCTCGACTTCGATTTCGGTACCCTGCGCGCGCCACTCAGGGTGGTGGGCAACCTGCCCTACAACATTTCCAGCCCGATCCTGTTCCGGCTGTTCGACGTCGCGGACCGGCTGCTCGACATCCATGTGATGCTGCAACGTGAGGTGGTCGAGCGCATCGTCGCCCGGCCGGACAGCGCCGCCTATGGCCGACTGTCGGTGATGATGCAGTACCGGTTCGATACGCAGTCGGTTCTCGAGGTCGGCCCGCAGGCGTTCCGGCCGGCCCCCAGGATCGAGTCGAGCGTGATCCGGATGCTGCCGCGCACTGGCGAGGCGCTGGACGCGCGCAGCATCGCCACGCTCTCGCGCGTCGTGCAGGCAGCCTTCGGTCAGCGCCGCAAGATGCTGCGCAATACGCTACGGGGCTACTTCGACGTCGCGCAGCTCACCGCGCTAGACATCGATCCGCGGGCACGTGCCGAAGATCTCGGTGTAGAAGATTTCGTCCGCCTGGCCAATGCGGCGGACGACGTCGTGCCGATCAGCCGGTCGAGCTGTGCTGGATGAACTCGATCTTGTAGCCGTCCGGATCTTCGACGAACGCGATCACCGTCGTTCCATGCTTCATCGGCCCGGCCTCGCGTGCGACCTTGCCGCCCAGGGTGCGCACCCGATCGCAGGCCTCAGCCGCGTTGTCCACCTCGACTGCGACATGACCATAGCCGGTGCCGAGCTCGTAGTGCGTCGTATCCCAGTTGTGAGTGAGTTCGAGTACTGCATGCGTGCGTTCGTCGCCATAGCCGACGAACACGTTGGTGAACCGGCCCTCCGGGTAGTCCTTGCGCCGGAGCAGCGTCATGCCGAGCACCCCGGTGTAGAACGCGATCGAGCGCTCGAGGTCGCCGACTCTGAGCATCGTGTGAAGCAGGCGCATCTCAGACCTCCACCATCTCGAAGTCTTCCTTGCGCGCGCCACACTCCGGACACGTCCAGTTCGGCGGCACGTCCGCCCATCGGGTGCCCGCGGCGATACCCTCTTCCGGCGATCCGGTTTCCTCGCTGTAGATCCAGCCACAGACAAGACACATCCACGACGTGAACGGCGTTCCGGTTTCTGCTGGAGCGGACATGGATGCGATTGCCTCGTTTCTGGTTGAAGGGTTCTGGTTGAGGGAGCGTCGGTGAATGAGAGTCGGTGAATGAGAGTCGGTGAATGAGAGTCAGTGAATGAGAGTCAGTGAACGAAAGTCAATGGCGAGAGTCGGCGAAGCCGTCGTGTCTGCGATCCGCAGCGCAGGGGTGGATTGAAGGCACGGCATGCGGCAACGGACCGCAATTGACCATGCAGCACCGTGACACGTCATGCCGATGGTTCAGACCGACATTTCCATCAGCGACTACAATGCGCAACGATGCTCGAGGTTTCAGGTTCGAGTGTAACCGAAGGCCTGATTTCCGATGACCGACCCGACCCCAGAGACGCCGCCGATCGTGCTGGTGTTTGCCGCCAACGACCCAAGCGGCGGCGCCGGCCTGCAGGCAGACCTGCTGACGCTCTCGAGCATGGGCTGCCATCCACTGCCGGTCGTCACGGCGATCACCGTGCAGGACACGCGCGGTGTCGAGGATGTACTTCCGATCGACGCCGACTGGGTCGCCGACCAGGCCCGCTGCGTCCTCGAAGACATGCCGGTCAGCGCATTCAAACTCGGCGTGCTCGGCAGCATCGAGACGATCGCAGCCATCGCCGAGGTGGTCGCCGATTATCCGGATGTGCCGTTGATCCTGGATCCGGTGCTCGCCTCCGGGCGCGGCGACGCTTTCGCCAACGAGGAGATGATCGCGGCCATCCGTGAACTGCTGCTGCCGCAGACGACCATCATCACGCCCAACAGCTATGAGGCACGTCGGCTCGCCGCCGACGAACGCGAAGACGAGGACCTCGACCTCGGCAGGTGCGCAAAGCGCCTGCTGGCG
>Ga0335394_10007822_pt1 | contig 12066 bp, 10 predicted proteins | sample MAT03_FD_205741 | JGI IMG/M metagenome (GOLD analysis project Ga0335394, IMG submission 205741) | Freshwater microbial communities from Lake Fryxell liftoff mats and glacier meltwater in Antarctica - MAT-03 (spades assembly) (version 2) ... | reverse complement strand
CGGTGAACACGGCCATCGCGACGATGAACAACGCGAAGCCTCGCCGAAGTCGATCGGGCGCGAGCCTACCGACGAGCGATCCGCCAATCACGCTGCCGATGACCGCCGCGCCGGTCACCATCGAGGCGAGCCGCCAGTCGATGGGGGTCGACTCGAGATAGCCCGCGAAGCCGGCGAACGACTTCATCGCGATCACCACCAGCGACGTGCCGACCGCGACGTCCATCGACAGGCCGCCGAGCAGCACCAGCGCGGGCACGACCAGGAAGCCGCCGCCTGCGCCGACCAGCCCGGTCACCACGCCGACGACGAGACCCTCGAGGAGCACCTTGCCAGTCGGAAGCGCGTCGCGCGCGCCCGCGCCGTCCGCGCTGACGCGCTCGGTTGCGCCGCTCACGACGCCGCCGATCTCGGACGCGCCGCTCCCCCCGGCGCCGAGCGCAGCGCTCGGTAGCGTCGCGCTCTTGCGGCCGCGCAGCATCGCCACTGCGGTGATCAGCATCATCGCGCCGAACATCATCATCAGCACCGTCGGTGGAATGAACCTCGCGACGCGGCCGGCTCCGTACGCGCCCAGCATGCCGGCGAGCCCGAAGGTCAGGCCCGTGCGCCAACGAACGCGACCGGCGAGCGCGTGCGGAACGAGCGCCGCGAGGCTCGTCGTACCGACGACGAGCAGCGAGGTCGCGATCGCCTGATGCGCCGGAAGCCGCAGCACGTAGACGAGGATCGGCACGGTGAGGATCGACCCACCACCGCCGAGCAGGCCGAGCGCGACACCCACCAGCACCGACAGCGCGATTCCGAGGACGAGCACGAGTACCTCCGGAGACGACTCACCAGTTCGACCAAGCACCTCGCCGCTGGATCCGACTGAGCATCGTTCGTGCCACCGTCGCGACGGGCGCGAACTGCTCGAAAGCCGCCGCCCTCGAAACGTTGCGAAACGTTTCTGAAACACGTTTCAGCGGACATGAAACGTCGCGAAACGTTGCCGAGCGGCCGCGCGCACTCAGCGAAGGGTCGCTGCGGTCGGCGCTTGCGCGCGCGTCGGCTCACCATCGGCGCGCAGCCCGGCCGGCACGCCGCACAGCAGGTTCGCCGGGAGCGCGCGGTCGATCTGCTTTGGGTAGGCGAGGTCGAGCGTACTCATGATGTCGACGAACTCGTCGATCGATCGCGTGCCGCCGAGGCGCGGATTGAGCCGCTTTTCTTCGGCGATGGTCGACACGCTGCGACCCTTGTAGTCGTGGCCTGGGTAGACGAGGGTGTCGTCGGGCAGCGAGAACAGCTGCCCGTGGACCGAGCCGTAGAGCGTGCGCGCATCGCCCTGCTGAAAGTCGGTGCGGCCGCTGCCGCGAATGAGCAGCGCATCTCCAGTGAACGCATAGGTCAGCGCGCCGTCGCGCACGATGTACGTCACGCAGCCGTTGGTGTGTCCCGGAGTCTCCCGGACCTCGAGCGCGTATCGACCGAAGGCGAGCCGATCGCCTTGCTTCACCAGGACATCCGGGCAGCCTGCGCCGCCGCGCTCGCTCAGCGCTGTCTTGGTGCCGGTCTTCTCGCGCAGCGTTCCGGTGCCGGTGATGTGATCGGCGTGGACGTGCGTATCCGCAGCCCACACCAGGTGTAGGCCGAGATCGTCGAGCTGCGACAGATCGCGATCGACCTGCTCGAGCACCGGATCGATGAGCACGGCCTCGCGGCTGATCTCGTCGGCGAGCAAATACGTGTACGTCGACGAGGCGGCATCGAAGAGCTGGCGGATGAGCATGGGGTCTCCTCTGGAGGCGTGAAACGCGCCCTCCCTGAGGTTCAGCTACGCACATCCGATGCCAAGTCGAGCGGGGCGTATCAGCCGCGCTTGCGGACGAACACGGTGCCGGCCGAGTAGCCGGCGCCGAACGAACAGATGAGCCCAGTCTCGCCCTCGGCGAAGTCGGCGTTGTGCAAGTGAAACGCGATGATCGAGCCGGCCGACGAGGTGTTCGCGTACGTGTCGATGACGACGACGTTCTCGTCCGGCGTCGGCTCGCGCCCGAGCACGCGCTTGCCGATCAGATCGTTCATGTTGATGTTCGCCTGGTGCAGCCACATGCGCTTCAGCTTCGAGCGATCGAGGCCGAGCTCCGTGGCGTGCTCGACGATCATCTCCGCGACCATCGGCACGACGTCCTTGAACACCTTGCGGCCTTGCTGCACGAACAGCTTGTCCGGCTGGCCGATGCCCTCTGGCGCCGCGTTATTGAGGAAGCCAAAATTGTTGCGGATGTTGTTGGAGAACGACGTCTTCAGCCGCGTGCCGAGGATGTCCCAGCCACGTGGGCCCGCCTGCGCGGAGGACTCGACGATGACGGCAGTCGCGACGTCGCCGAAGATGAAGTGGCTGTCGCGATCTTTGAAGTTGAGATGCGCGGAGCAGATCTCGGGGTTGACCATCAGCACCGCTTTGCTCGAGCCGGCCGCGATGAAATCCGCGGCCGTCTTCAGGCCGAACGTCGCCGACGAGCACGCGACGTTCATGTCGAAGCCGAAGCCCTCGATGCCGAGCGCGTGCTGGATCTCGACGGCCATCGCCGGATACGCGCGCTGCATATTCGAGCACGCGCAGAGCACGGCGCCGATCTCGCTCACTGGCTTGCCCCACGCCTCGATCGCCTGGCGCGCGGCGGCGACCGCCATCTCCGCCAAGATCGACAGCTCGTCGTTGGAGCGCTCGGGCAACACCGGCCGCATGATCTTTGGGTCGAGGATGCCCGACTTGTTCATCACGAAGCGCGACTTGATGCCCGACGCCTTCAGCACGAACTCCGGCGACGACGTCTGCAACGCCTGCATCGCCCCCGCGGCGATCGCCGTCGCGTGCTCCGCGTTGAAGGCCGTCACATAGGCGTTGAACGCCTCGACGAGCTCTTCGTTGGAGATGGAGTACGGCGGCGTGTAGAGCCCGGTGGCGGCGATGACTGCGTGTTGCACGAGCAGAAGCCTCTTTCGACGTATGGCGGACGACGTTGGTAGCACGCGGCGCGCGCGGGCGGCAGATCGCCGCGAGCGCTTTGTCTTGCCTGCGAGCGAGCGTCTGCCGCAGCGCGTCAGCGCAGCAGCTGCAGCACGTCGACAGGCACCGTCGAGACTGCGCCGCCATAGCCGAAGCCGCTCGACTCGAGTCCGATGCACTGCATGCCGGAAGTGGTGGTGCGCGTGCACGTCGCGCCACTTCCGCCATGCACCTCGGCGGCGTTGGTGAACACACGCTGCGGAACGGCGACTGCTCCTGGCGGGAAAATCGCCGGATTGAAGCCGGCGGAGAAGCCCCAACACCACACCTCACCATCCGCGAGGCGCGCGCACATGTGGCCCTCGCCCGCGTCGATGTCGACGGGCAATGACGGCAGCCCGAGTACGGCGTCGGCGTTTGCGCGCGTCGTCGTGGTGCCGTCACCGAGCGCGCCATACCCGTTCTCGCCCCAACATTGCAGGTCGGTCGGTGTGAGCGCACAGCCGAAGTTGCTGCCGAGCGCGACGTCGGTCGCGGTGGTGATCGCGGGTCCGGTGGGGCCAGGGCGACCGCCGACGCAAATCAGCGTGCCGCCGACGATCGCGCACGTCTCTGCGAAGCTGCCCGAGACGACGCTCGGCGTGGTCCAGGCGCTCGGCGTGATCGGGCTCTGCACGACGGCGGGCGCCGTGCTTCCGTCACCGATCGAGCCGTCCGTGCTCCGCCCCCACGCGCGCATGCCGCCGCCGCCGCCCCAGGTGAAGAACGTGCCGTCGGCGCCAGCGATGTTGTTCGCCGTCACCAGCGACACCGATGTCGGGATGGCGGTCGCGAATGCCGAGCTGCCGTTACCTTGCTGTCCGGAGTCGTCGGAGCCCCAGCACTCGACGCGGGTGCCGCGCACGACACACGTCGCCGACCTGGCGGCGGCGATCGCCACGACCGTGGTGCCCTCGAGCGATACGACGCGACGCGCGCACGGCTCGTTCGTGATTGTACCGAACAGCATCGAGCCGGGGATTGCGGTGCCCCAGCACGCGACACCGGGCGAGGCGCCGCCGATGACCGCGCAGGTGTGCGTCGGGCCGACGTCGAACGTGAGGACGTTGGTGAGCGGTCCGCCGAGGCAAGTGCTGACCGGCGCGCCGGCGTCGCTGCCGCCATCGACTCCGCCGTCGACGGCGCCGGCGTCGAGGAGCGCGGCGTCGCCGCTCGCGTCGACGACACCGCCATCGATGATGTCCGCGTCGGTCGCAGCGTCGGCACCGGCGTCACGCACGCCCGGTCGCGGTGGCGGATAGCAGACTCCCACGTTGCACCAGAACTGATTGCGACAGTCGCGATCGGTGTAGCACTCACGTCGGCAGCGTCCGCCGAGGCAGCGCTCACCGCTGACTTCAGGCTGACACTCCGCGTCGTAGGTGCAGGCGCGCTCGCTGCGATCGATGCACGCGAGCCCCTCCGCCGCGCGCTCGCAGCGGGTCCCACCGGGGCAGTCGCGGTCAGTCTCGCACTCGTTGGTGCACTCGTTGAATCGGCAGAGGAGACCCTCGGGACAACCGGTCGCGAGCGTGCATGAAGTCTCTGCGGGACGTTGGCACGCGCCGAGTCCGTCGGGGTCGAGCACGCACGAGAGACCTGCCGCGCAGTCGGCGCTGGTCGCGCACTCCTTGCGGCAATACGCGAGCCGACAGACGAGCGGCGTGTCGCAGTCGCTGTTGAGCTCGCATTGAGCGCCGAGCGACACGCGACGCGCGGGTGCACACGCGGCCGCCGAGACGGCGATCAGCAGCGCTGCGATCGACAGCCACGCGCAGCGCGCGCTCATGGGCCGTCCGCTCCGCCATCCGGCAGGCAGCTCGAGCGATCCGGAGCGACCGGAATCACGCACAGAGAGCCCATGATCATCGCACCGTTCTCTTCGAACGCGAGTTCGCGACAGGCCTCGCCAAAGCGGCAGTCGCAGTCGCCGCGGCACTCGAGGCGGCAGCGTCCGTCAAAGGCGCAGACGAACTCGGAGCTGCTCGCTGCGCACTCGCTCGAGTAGACGCAGCTGCGCGTCGATGGATCGAAGCAGCCGAGCTCACCGTCTCCATCGAGCACACACTCGGCCCCTGGAGGGCAATCGCGACACGGCCCGGGCGCCGTGCAGCTGCCACATGCATTGCTGCACTGCCCCATCGTGCACACCAGCGGTTCGGGACATTGGCTATTGTTCGTACACGTCTTCTCGACGGGCAACTGGCACGCACCGAGCATCTCGTTGTCTTGCACGCAGTTGAGCCCAGCGCCGCAGTCGCGCGCGGTCGAGCACTCGTTGCGGCAATAGCCGATCCGGCAGACGAGCGGCGCATCACAGTCGCTGTTCAGCTCGCAGCGCGCGCCGAGCGAGAGGCCATAAGGCGAGGAGACACACGCGTTGAGCAGGAGCACGCTGAAGAAAGAGAGGAGGTGGGCGCGCATCGTTCCTCGAGAGAAGTCAGGGAATGGAATAAGCCTCGACGAGCAGAGCCGTCGAGGGAAGGGTCTTGCCGATCACGAACAGCGTGGTGCCGTCGCTCGCGAGCTGCTCGATCTGGAAATCGACAGTCCAGCTCGTCCACACACCGGTCGCTAGCTCGAGCGCTTGCATCGTGTCGTCGGCGCTGCGGAACAGGAACCTCGGCGAGACCGCGAGGTTCACCGCGCGCGCGTCGGGAACGCTCGGTGGCGTGAGAGCCGACCAGGTCGCGCTGCTGAGATCGAGCACCTCGACGAGCCCCGCGCTGATGTCGGCGGACGCGATGATATCCGTGCCATTCGGCAGCTGCGAGCCGACGAAATATGCGCTCGTGCCGAGCACGGCGCCCTCCATCTCGCTGTAGTAGTGCGGCATCGTCGACATCGTCCAGGTGCGCGTGTCGCAGTCGAATACGCGCACATCGTTGGTGGCGTAGTCATTGCCGAGCATCAGGTCGCGCCTTCCGCCGACGAATAGTGCGCGCGCGCCGTCGACCACCGCGCCGAGACCTCGCATCGGCGCGGGCAGAGTGTCGGCGCTCGCTACGGCGGGGGACGCGCTGAGATCGATGAGGTCGACTGCAGCCGATCCCGTGCCGGTGAAGTTGTTTGGATTGCCGCCAGCGACGATCAGCAGGTCGCCGCAGACGAGCATTCTGCTGCTCTCGCGCGGCTCGCTCGCCGACGCGCCGAGCAGGCTGAGCGTGTCGGTCGCCGGGTCGAAACGCACGATGTCGGTGAGCGGATCGCCGCCCGGAATGCTGTAGGAGCCGCCGGTGATGTAAACGACGCTGCCGGACACGACCCAGCTCATGCGCAGACGCGCCTGTGCGAACGGCAACTCGCGCCAGCCGCGCGTCGTCGTGTCGAGTACGTGGAGCGAGCCGCCCGCGCCGGTGATGACGTCGAGCGACGAGAACACCAGCTGATCGCCGACCAGCGCCGCGACATAGGTGAACGCGCCAGCGCGCGACTCGCGCCACAGTGGTGTCGTCGGGAAGACTCCTGCGCTGCCACCGTCGGCGTCGCCGCCATCGACACCCACCCCGCCATCGGGCCGCGCTGGACGCGGCGGAGGCCAGCAAGTGCCGTTTATGGCGTCGTTGCACCAGAAGTCGTTGCGGCAGTCGCGATCGGAGAAGCACTCTTGTCGACAGCGACCGGCGATACAGCGCTCACGCTGCCCGGCGACGCCGCTGACGTCACACTCGCTGTCGAGCGTGCAGGGCTGTGTGCTGCGATCGACGCAGGCGTTGCCCATCGGAGAGGGCTCGCAGCGCGCGCCGCCGAGGCAATCGCGATCTTCAGTGCAGGCATTGGTGCACTGCGTGAAGCGACACACCAGGCCCTCGGGGCAGTCCGACTGATTGACGCAGCGGGTCTCGGCCGCGAGCTGACACGCGCCGAGCTTCGCCGCGTCGAGCACGCAGGAGCTGCCGGTCGCGCAGTCGGCGCTGGTCGCACACTCGTTGCGGCAGTAGCTCAGCCGGCAGACGAGCGGCGCCGCGCAGTCACTGTTGATCTCGCAGCGCGTGCCGACGCTCGCGGGGCCCGCCGGTGCGCAGCCACCACCGCAGAGCAGCGTGAGCGCGAGCAGCGTGAGCGCGACGGCAAACGGCAGCAGGCGCATCAGAAGGTCCCCACGAGCTCGAGCCTAGCAGGCCCGACGCGCAGTGACGCGTGCGCCGCGGAGCGAATCGCGTCGTCGTCGGGCGCGTCGGCGAACAGCCACACGCCGATCGGGATCGCGATCGCTCCGGCGACTAGGAGCGAGATGCCGAGCGCATAGTCGATGTCGAGCGCCTGCGACGCGGCCGCGACGTCTGCGTCGATCGTTTCGAACATAAAACAACTAGTGCCGGGGGTGCACGCCTTCTGAACGGCGAGCAGCTCGTCGTAGCGGGGCGCGGTGACCAGCGCGCCATAGAGCACCAGCGTCACACCCGCGGCGAGCGCCGCAGCGCCGGCGCCGACCACGACGCCGCCGATCACGCGCTGTCCGCGCGCGCTATCGCGTCGGTGCGCGAAGGCGTCGTCCTCCCAGCGCAGCGCGGGCATCTCCGTGCTCGTCTCGCCCGGGCGCAGCGTGATCGCGCCAGCCCAGTCTTGACGCTCTTCGACGTCGAGCGCGAGCGCGTGGCGCCCTTCGGGTAGGCGAATCGGCGCGTCGAGGTCGACCACGCGGCCGTCGATGGTCAGCTCCGCGCGCGCATCGGGGAGTCGTAGCGCGAGCGTGGCCAGGCGCGCGTCGGGGTCCGGCTCGAGCGCGACGTCGACCGTCTGCTCCGCGCCGAGCTCGACGTCGAGGGTACGGCGCAGTCGTCGATAGCCCGCGCGCTCAGCGATCAGCACGTGCGTGCCTGGCGTGAGCGCAGCGGTGCCTTCGAGCGGCGTGGTACCGCGCACCTGATCGTCGATGGTGATCTGCACGTCGAGCAGCGCACAGCGAATGCGCACCTCGCCGAGCGCCGTCGCCTCGAGCTCGAGCTCTACGCGCACGTGCGTCTCGGTCTCGCCAGCGAGGCGAATCCGGCGCGCGCCGGTCTGATAGCCGGGCGCGCTCACCTCGACCGTCACCTCACCGGCCGGCACTCGAATAGCGGCGCTGAGCGGTGTCGTGCCGCGCACCTCGCCGTCGATGACCACGCGCGCCGACGCGACCTGCGTCTCCACCCACAGCGACGCGACGCGCGTGCGCAGGACGGCCGCGAGCGCTTCCGCCTCGACGCGTCGCGCGTGCCCCGCGGGTGCTCCGGCCAAGAAGCGCTCGACGTGTTCGAGCGCGCGCACCGGCCGGCCGAGCTCCTGCTCGACGCGGGCGAGGTTCCACTCGATGAGCGTCTCGCTCTCGAGGCGATTCGCCTCGTCGAGCTCGGCCAGCGCCCCCTCGAGTTCGCGTCTGCGCAGCTCTGGATCGGTCGTCTGCAGCGCCGCTTCGAAGCGCGCGATCGCGCGGCGCACTCGATCGCGCGCGGTCGGCGCTTGCGCGTGCGCGTGCGGTGGCACGAGCACGATGGTCGCGCTGGTCGGCAACAACAGCACGAAGGTGAGGTTAAGCACCGCGCACAGACTTTGGTTGCTCATCCGTCATCTCCATAGATCTCTTCGACGCCAGCAAGTCCGCCCGGCGCGCGACGTCGACCGGCATCCGGCCGGCGTCGTGGCGGCGGGTTTATTGGCGTCGTTGGTAGCTCGTCGCCGGCGTCGACGGCCTCCGCGACTCCCGCGTCGTTCTTCATGCGCGGCGCACTCACGCGTGCGCCAGCGTCGCGCACGCCGGCATCGACGCGCGCGGCAGTCGCTGCGCTGGTGTCGTCGCCGAGCTGCGTCGCGACGAGCGCGAGAATCGCCACGCCGGAGAGCAACGCGATCCCACCGCCAACGAGCGCGCGACGTGGGCCACCACGTGTGATCGCCGCCTCTGCCTGCGTCGCTGATAGCGCGCTCGCGGGCGCATCGTGCGACGGCAGCGCGCCTGGCGTCGGAAACACCGACGGCACGGTCATCGCCAGCGGATCGGCTGGCCGCCTGAAGGGCTGCTCGAGCTCGTGCAGCGCCTCGCCGAGCTCCGTCGCGCTCTGGTAGCGATCCTCGGGCTTGCGCGCCATCGCCTTCTGCACGACCTCGTACGCGCGCGGCGTGAGCCCCGGTGCCGTGCGCTCAAGCGGCGTCGCGCTGCCGTCGAAGATGTTCGCGACGAGCTCGGCGAAGCTGCTCGCGCTGTACGGCTTTCTGCCCGAGAGCGCCTCGTAGAGCACGACGCCGAGCGCGTAGATGTCCGCGCGTCCGTCGGCGACGTTGGCCGTCCCGATCTGCTCGGGCGCCATGTAGAGCGGCGTGCCGAGGATCGCGTTCTCCGCGGTGAGCGCGCCGAGCAGATCGCGCTGCTCACGAAAGCGCGCGATACCGAAGTCGAGCAGCTTCACCGATTCGCTTCCGTCAGCGTGCCGGACGACGAACAGATTGTCCGGCTTGATGTCGCGGTGGACGATGCCCTTCTCGTGCGCTTGCGCGAGCGCCGCGCAGGCCTGCCCGAGCAAGCGCGCTATCCGCGGCAGCTTCATCGGCCCGGCCGCGATCAGCGCGTTGAGCGGCGCACCCTCGAGCAGCTCCATCAGCACGTAAAGCGAGCCATCGTCGAGCTGTCCGCTGTCGAGCGTCTCGACGACGTACGGGCTCTTCAGCAGCGCCGAGACAGTCGCCTCGCGCAGAAAGCGCGAGAGCGCCTCCGCGTGCAGGCGGATCTCCGGGTTCATCACCTTCAGCGCGCGGTGATGCTGCGTGCCGAGATGCGTGACGCGATAGACCGTGCCCATGCCGCCGCGGCCGAGGACCGAATCGACCTGCAGCTTCCCAAACAGCCGCGCGCCCACCAGCGAGCTGTCGCGCACCGTGTCTTGCTCGGTCTCGTCCACGTCTCGTGAAGGCTACTCCAATCGCGCGTCGCCCACGGCACTCGTGCGCCGTCAGTCGTTGCCGACCTTGCCGCGTCCCGCCTTCTTGATCGCGTCGTGACGCTTGCCTTCGAGGCGGCGCTCTTTCGAGCCGCGGCTCGGCTTCGTCGCGCGGCGCAGCTTTGGAACGAACAGCGCCCGGACGACCAGCTCGACCAGCTTCTCGCGCGCGTCGGCGAGGTTCTTCACCTGATCGCGCGTGCGCTGGCTGGTCAGCAAGATGCGCCCGTCGGCGTCGAGCTTGCCGGCCGCGATGACGCGCAGCCGCGCCTTCACATCAGGCGGCAGCGCGCGCGTATTCGGCAGATCGAAGCGCAGCTCGACCTTCGAGGCAACCTTGTTGACGTTTTGCCCGCCGGGTCCGCCGGAGCGCACTGCGGTCCAAGTGAGCTCGCCAGCGGGGATGGTGACGCGCGGGTCGACGTAGAGCGGGGCTGTCATGGCGAAGGGTCCGGTCGTTGGAGCTGCGCGAGCTGGCGATCGTGCACGCGAGAGAGAAGGAGCTGCGCAGCGGTCGCGCCGATCAGCGCGCAGAACATATCCCACTGCGTGTCCCAGACATCGCCCTGCGTGCCGAGAAACGCCTCGGCCGCTTCGCCTGAGGCGGCCGCCGTCCACCACTCGATGAGCTCGTAGAACGCGCTGAACGCGAGGCCGATCGAGGTCACGCAGAGGAACAGCCAGCCTCGCGCGTCTACCGCGGGCGCGTGTGCGCCGCTCGCGGTGCCGAGCGGTGAGCGCCGCACCAGCAGCTCACGCGCGAGGATCGCGGGAACGAAGCCCTGCGCGAGATGGCCGAGCCGATCGTATGGATTGCGCGAAAGCGAGAGCGCGTCACGGAGCCAGTCACCTGCAGGCACTTCGGCGTACGTGTAGTGCCCGCCGATGATCAGAATCACGGCGTGCACGGCGAGCAGCACCATCAGCAGCGGAGTCAGCGGAAAGCGCCTGCGCGTCAGCAACACGAGCGGCACCCCGATCAACACCGGCGCGACCTCGAGCAGCCAGGTGAGCATGTCCTTCGGCCCGATCGCGGAGATCACCAGCGCGAGCAGCACCACGCCGAGCAGCGTGAGCGGCAGCGCGCGGCTGTGCGCGGTCGACGTGCTCATTCGGCGCGCGGCGTGCGCGCGGCGTCGTTCGTCTGCGCCTCGCTCGGTGCAGGCCGAGCCGCGCCGCTCAGCGTGCAGTCGGCGCGCGGCGCAAATTCGCGCGCCGGCGAGCCGCGCCACATGACGACGTCCGCGGACGCGCTCGCGGCGACGTTCAGCCGCGCCGCCTGCGCGTTCACGCTGGTGGTCACGCTGCACACCGCGTCCCGCTCACAGCCGTTGCGCACCGTGACGATGTGGTCATAGCCGTACGCGCCGTAGCGCGCTGTACCGCTGACGACGATGCACGACGGGTGATCGCCGGTCTCGTCGGCGCGAACCGCGGGCGCAGCGAGCACCAGTGCGATCGCGACGGCGAGCGCAGCGAACAGCGTGGCCGGTGCGAGGAGGCGCGTCATTCGCAGAGCGTGGGCTCGTCGCGCGACCGCCGCAACTTCGTGCGGGCGCGAGCGAGTCAGGGTGATTCGCCGCTCAGCGCGCTGGGCCGCTCAGCGCGCCGCGGCGATCGAGGAGGCGTTGTTCTCACGGAGTCGCGGTGGGCGCCGCGGCGGCGGGCAGCACTTCGACGCGCTCGCTCGCTGGCGGACTCGCAGCAATCGGCGCTACGACCACGTGCAGCGTACCCATGGAAATTTCTCCCCCGCCCCCACCACCGCCCAGGGCGCGCTCCCTCCTCCCCAGCGAATCGGCCATCAAGCCGACGGCGTTTGCCTGCGCCAGCACATCGGCCGCGGAGCCCCGTGACGATCCGAGCACATCGGCGAAGGCCCGCGAAGCGCCGTCCATACCGCCGAAGATCTGCAGGATCCCAACATTGGCGTCGCGCATCCACTCCCGCGAGGGGACTGCTTGCCGGGCGAACATCCCGAGGGGCTCCTCGCGCGCGATCTGCCGCTCGCGCGTCAGCGTCGTGACGCGCGCATCGAGCGCCGCGAAGAGGACGCGCTCGCTGCCCTCGGCCGGCACATGCGCGCGCACCTCTGCGAGCCGCTTTTCCGCCAGA
>Ga0335394_10007820_pt1 | contig 12068 bp, 9 predicted proteins | sample MAT03_FD_205741 | JGI IMG/M metagenome (GOLD analysis project Ga0335394, IMG submission 205741) | Freshwater microbial communities from Lake Fryxell liftoff mats and glacier meltwater in Antarctica - MAT-03 (spades assembly) (version 2) ... | reverse complement strand
GCGAGGATGAGCCCGATCACGATGGTGAACAGCGCCCGGCCTTCCTCCCCGAGCGATTGGGCACGGGTTCTCGCGCCGGGTGCGATCCACGCCCAGAAGATTCGCATGCCGGTCGCGCCGGCCACGAAGATCGCGTAGAGCTCGAGCTGGCCGTGTGGGGCAATGTAGAGAAAGAACACGTCGAGACGGTCGTACTCGAGCATGATCGCGCCGGCGAGCCCCAATTGTTGCGCGTTCGTGAACAGCAGATACGGCGCATAGAGCCCGACAATCCCAAACGCAATGCACTGTGCAGCGAGCCAGGCGTTGTTGGTCCAGACAAAGCTGGTGAACGAGGTGCCGGGGTTTTCTGAGTAGTAGTTCACGAAGTCTTCGCGGGCATAGCGCTGCAAATCTTCGGTTGAGCCGAGGCTGGCAAGTACAGCGGGGTTCGCGGTCGCCCACCAGCCGTAGAGCACCGCGACCAGTATCGTTGCGGCCGCGACCGCGAGGCTCAACCACCGCACCCGAAACAGCGCCGCCGGCAGCTGCGCCACAAAGAAGCGCGGGAGCTGACTGAGCACATTGCTTGACGCGCCGGTGAATCGCAACCTGGCCCGACTCAGCCACAGCGACAGCCGATCACCCGGAAGTGAGGCGCCAGCGGTTGTCGCCATCGCGGACAGTTGACCAGCTCCAGATTGGTAGCGCTCGATCAACTCGTCGGACTCGGCACCGGTGAACTGTCGTTTCGCTCCGAGCGCGGCAAGGCGGTCCCATTCATCGCGATGCGCGGCAGAGTATGCGTCAAGGTCCATCTCCCTACAATGATATTCATGTCGAACTCCATCGGCGTTGTCGCCCACGACGACGGCGGCAGCCAACTCATCACCGGTGAGGCTGTCGCACTCGACCTTCGCGCCGCGAGTTTTGTACTGCGAGCAGCAGGGGCAATCATCGACTTCGTGCTGTACTTCGGCGCATACATCGCCATGGTGCTCATCCTCATCGACCTCGCGGTGCGCCTCGGCCTCGACGAGGCCGTCACGACCGCCATTGGGGTGTCCGCACTCGTGCTGTGTGTTGTGGTTCTGCCGGTGGCGGTAGAAACAATTACCCACGGCAAGTCACTCGGAAAACTCGCGGTCGGCGCTCGAATCGTGCGTGACGATGGCGGCGCAATCGGCTTTCGCCACGCCTTCATCCGCGCACTCACCGGGGTGTTCGAGATCTATATGACGCTCGGCGGCATGGCCGCAACGGTCGGGCTGCTCAACGGCAGGGCGAAGCGCCTCGGCGATCTGCTGGCTGGCACCTACAGCCAGTACGAACGGATCTCACGCCTGCCGACCCCGATCTTCGGTGTTCCGACCGAGCTGGTCGAGTGGTCAAGCACAGCCGATGTAGCGCGAATGCCGGATCGACTCGCGCGTCGCGTCGCCCAGTTTCTGTCTCAGGCCGGTGGCTTTACGCCAGTATCGCGCAAGCGCCTCGCCACCGAACTCGCGAACGAGGTTTCGGTCTACGTTTCGCCGGTTCCGGATGCTGACCCGGAGCTCTTTCTTGCGGCCACCTCGGCCATGCGGCGAGAGCGCGAGAGCGCGGCGCTCGCCATCGAGCGGGACGGTCTCGACCGGCTTGAACCGGTGCTGCACGGTATGCCGCGCGGCTTCCCCGACCGCGGTTGATAGGACTCGTGCCGTATGCCAGCATGGTCGCTATGACACCTCCCCCGAGTTCTGGCGAACGCGAGATGCAAACGGTCACGTCGGATGGCACACCGACTACCCCAATCGTCGAGGGGGTCGTCCTTCACACTCCGGTGACCCATGTCGATCATCGCGGGGCGCTATTCGAGATATTCACGCCTGACACTGAGGGTTGGCCAGCGGTGTACGCGTATCAGACCTCGGTCTTTCCGGGGCAGTTGAAGGGATGGGCGCGGCACGAACGAAAGGTCGATCGGTACACGCTCAGTTCGGGCGAACTGCTTCTATTGCTCTACGACGACCGAGAAGGATCCTCCACCCGCGGCGTGTTTCAACGGGTCGTGTTGAGCGCGAGATCGGTGCGTCAGGTGCGCATCCCGGTTGGAGTGTGGCACCTTATCGCAAACCTCGGTGACGTGGAAGCGCAGCTAATCAACCATCCGACCCAGGCATATGTGCACGATCAACCCGATCGAATCCTCTTGCCGTGGGACTCGCCGGAAATTCCGGTCGACGTGCGTTCCTACCTGCGCAAGTTCTGAACCGTGCCAATAGTCGGTATCGACGACTCACCGGATGTGGTCGCGGTGCTGCCGACGATGGGGCTCGCGCCGGAGCGCTTGGCGGCGTGCGTCGAATCGATGACGGAGAGCAGTGGCCCGGCCCGGCTCGCCATCCTCGTCATCCTCAACAGCAGCACAGTAGATCCGGTCACGATCGAACGCACGGAAATCCGAGTGCTGGTGGCTGGCGTCAATCTCGGCTGGGCCGGAGGCTTGAACTTCGGTGCAAGTCAGTCAAATTCGAACTACATCTGGTGGATGCAAGATGACGTTGTCGTAGAAGCCAGAAGCCTCGAGTTCCTCTTTGAGGCACTTGAAGCTGACTTGGCCTTGGCATGCGCAAGTCCACTGTCTCTAACGGATGGGGGGAACGTCGTCGCAGGATCGTGTGGGGGGATTATCGCGCCGAACGGCGCACTCGATCGTTGGCTTCCTGAAGAGGAATGCGCCCCCGACCAGCTTCCAGATCTTTCGCTCCTCAGCTATGTGCCGAGTCGTGCCTTGCTGGTCAGGCGGGCGGCGTTCGATCAGGTCGAAGGCCCAAATGTGCGCCTCTACCCGGCTCAGTACGTGGATGTCGACTTCAGCTTCAGGTTGCGGGTTCACGGACTGACTGGAGTGACTGTCAAGGGGTCGCTCATTCGACATTCTGGGAGCGGGTCAACGCCCGCGAAATTCGCGCAATTCCTCCAGGGCCGTAACGCTGAAGACTTCAGCGCTGCCTGGTTTCCAGGCGCGGCGCCATCCCCGGAGCGCTACTTCCCGGTTCACTCGCTACGACCGGATGACCCGGCCACATCCCGGCATCCTGTCAATGCGGCAATTCCGACCGAGCTTGTTCGCGACACTGCGCAGTCGGCTTCAGATGCGCTCTCGCATCTCGGTCGTGTCTTTAATGCGTTCGCAGCCGAATCGGCAGATCGCCTATCCCAATCGGAGTTGCAAGCCGCGCATTCTTCTGCCGAAGCGCAACGGCTTCAAGCCCGAGTCGATGCCTTCCAAACATCGACGTCGTGGCGTATTACCTCGCCACTTCGACGGATCAGCGATTGTCTGGCAAGACGCGCTCGAGCCGGTAAAGCCGGTGGCGATCAGTAGCGGTAGTGGTCGACCTTGTATGGCCCCTGAACGTCGAGCCCGAGGTAGTCGGCCTGCTTGGGGGTGAGCTCCGTGAGTACGACACCGAGTGCGTCCAGGTGCAGACGGGCCACCTTCTCGTCGAGGTGCTTCGGGAGCACGTGCACGTCGGTGGTGTACTTGTCGCCGTCGACCCACAACTCGATCTGAGCCAGTACCTGATTGGCGAACGACGTGCTCATGACGAACGACGGATGCCCGGTGGCATTCCCAAGGTTCATCAGGCGGCCCTCTGACAGCACGAGCACGCTGCGACCGTTCGGCAGACGCCACTCGTCGACCTGCGGCTTGATTTCGATCTTCTCGGCGCCAGCCAGCGACTCGAGGCCGGCCATGTCGATCTCGTTGTCGAAGTGACCGACGTTCGCGACAATCGCCAAGTGCTTCATGCCGGTGAGGTGCTCCAGCGTAATGACGTTCTCGTTGCCGGTGGCACTGACGAAGATGTCGACGTCACCGAGAACCTTCTCGATCGTGGTGACCTGGTAGCCGTCCATGGCGGCCTGGAGCGCGCAAATCGGGTCGATCTCGGAGACAATCACGCGAGCGCCTTGGCCGCGCATGGCCTCGGCACAGCCCTTGCCGACATCGCCGTAGCCGGCGACGAAGACGACCTTGCCGCCGATGAGCACGTCGGTTGCGCGGTTCAGGCCGTCGGGCAGTGAGTGGCGGATGCCGTACTTGTTGTCGAACTTCGACTTCGTGACGGAGTCGTTAACGTTGATGGCCGGGAACAGCAACTGGCCGTTCTTGGCAAACTCGTACAGGCGGTGAACGCCGGTCGTGGTCTCCTCTGTTACACCCTTGACCTCGGCCGCGATGCGCGTCCAACGGTCGGGGCTTGCCGCGAGGGAGCGGCGCAGGGTGGCGAGAACGACGGTCCATTCCTGACTGTCGCCCGCCGCGGCATCCGGAACCGCTTTGGCCAGCTCGAACTCGCGACCCTTGTGAACGAGCATGGTGGCGTCACCACCGTCGTCGAGGATCATGTTGGGGCCGACGAATCCTTCTGCGGACCAGTCGAAGATCTGCTCGGTGCACCACCAGTACTCTTCGAGGGTCTCACCCTTCCAGGCAAACACTGGAACGCCAGCTGGCACCTCTGGCGTGCCGGTGGGGCCAACAACGACGGCAGCGGCAGCGTCATCCTGCGTAGAAAAGATGTTGCAACTCGCCCAGCGAACCTGCGCCCCGAGCTCAACGAGCGTCTCAATGAGCACGGCAGTCTGGGTCGTCATGTGCAGCGAGCCAACGACGCGGGCGCCCGTGAGCGGCTTTGACGGCCCGAACTCCTCGCGCAACGCCATGAGGCCCGGCATTTCGTTTTCGGCGAGTCGAATCTGGTGGCGGCCTGCCTCGGCAAGCGAGAGGTCGGCGACCTTGAACTGGAGGGCGGTGGTCGTAAGAGTCATAGCGTTATTCTGTCATCCCGCGGCTGTGTAGTCGGCCTACCGTTAGTGCTCAACCGGATCCATCACTTCCAGCGGAAACCGCCCATCGCCGGAGGCAAACCACGCGTTCAGCGCCGTGACGGCAGCCAAGGTGCCGTGCCAGTCGTGCACCGGTACGGATGCCACGCCGATCGAGTAGACCGGGTAGTCGTTGCCGCCATCGTCGAGGCGGTCGCCGATGAAGAGCACGTCGGTCACAGTGACTCCGAGGCGCTCAAGAAACCGCGAGACGCCGTAGGCCTTGTCGATGCCCTTGCGGGTCACGTCGATCGAGGTGGATCCGCCCCCGCGCACCTCAAGGTCGGGCAGCCGCTCGCTCGCGTACGCAGCCAGGACGCGCTTCTTGGCGCCGTCCGGGTCCCACGCCATCTTCTCGGCGACTGGTGCCTGCTGCCCGAGCGCGGAGAAGGTGATCTGGCTGCCGCGATCTTCGATGATGTCGCCCCAGGCACCGGGATGCCACAGCCCCAGCTCGCGCGCGCCCTCCTCGAGCACGGCGACCGTGCGCTGCTTCTCGTCGTCGGTCAGGTCTTCGGCGTACTGCAGCACCCAGCTCGAATTCTGCCAGAGGTAGTAGCGCGTGCCGCAGGTGGGCATCAGGTGCAGGTTCGCGAGCGCGTCATCCGGCGCATGAAAGCCGTCGAGCGCCTGAGCCTCAAACTGCTCGAACCGGCCACCCGAGATGATGCACACCGGCACCCGATTGAGAAGTCGCTCAAGCGCCGCACTCATCGCGGGATCCATCGTCGACTTGGATGGCGCGAGCGTGTCATCGAGGTCGAAAATGACGGCCTTGAGGGCGGCGGGGTTCGAGAAGCTCACGCGCCCAAAGCTACATGCCGCAAAACCTGCCAGCCGCGTGGCGCAGACAGCCGCTCGGCATGGGTATCGCACAAGTCATAGCTGTGCGGTTCGGCGGTTGCACTCAATGGACCGAGTACGGCCATCGAGTCGGCGTAGACGTAGGTGAGGGTCGACGTTGCGTCAGCGTTACAGGCAACTTTGCTGCACGGGCGACCAGTCATGACCCATTGAGCCTATGGCTCCCCTCGCGTACGCTCGTGCGCCTCGCCGTAGACTTGAGCCGTGGCAAAACCGACGAAACGCAGTCAGCCGCCGTCGGCACGAGCTGGCTCGCGTGATCGTCACGGTCGTGGCATCCGCGCCGCTGTCACAGGGCCGCACCTGCCGATCCTGCGCAGTCGATCAGACCTCTTCGACATGGCTGTCTCGTCAACGGCGGCCTACCTTCGGGAGCTTTGGCCGCTCGAACTCGCCGATGTGAGTTTCGAGGTCGCCGGCTTGCCCGCCGACATCGGAGAGTCGCCGGCTGTCGATCGCTGGCGGGTGATTGCCAAGGAGCGCAGGGTGATTCTCTATCGACTGCCGATCGAGCGGCTGTCGCGGCTGCATCGCTACGACGAATTGCACAAACGCATGATGGTGGAGAGTTGCGTCTTTCGTGCCGTTGCCGAGCTGCTCGGCAAGGACCCGTGGGATCTGGCACCCGAGCGGTTTCGACACCTGTAGGGAGCGCTCGGGTTGAAGTGCGGCCGGACTGGGGTTGGGCCGGACCGCTGAACGGTCCGGTTACAGAAAGACTCGCACCGGCGCAGAGCCGACGCCGGGCGGCGCGAGCGGATAGCCGCCGATTGCCGCGCCTTCAGCGAAGCTCAGCGCGGCGTAGAGTTCGACCGCCCCGTTGATCAGGTAACTCTGGCCCGCTGTGACCGGGATCGCTGCAGCACTTCGAGGGGCGAGCGTCACCTCGGTCGCCGCTGCGCTCACCGAACCCAACTCGGTCAACGACACGGTCACGGATGACGCGCCGGAATTCGTCAGGTGCAGGGTCGGCGATGGGCCGCGTGCAACGGTGAATTGGGTCAAGCCGGTGAGAGGCCGCGCTGAGCTGAGCCACGCGAAGTCGTTTGCGCCACCTACCAATGCTGGCACCGCCGCGGTGACTCGCACGGCGGCGACCGCAGGCTGGTCAGTATCGATACGCACCGAGTAGGAACCGGTACCGAGCGTTTCGAGCGGTACGTCAGTAACGCGCCCAGCCTCGAACTCGATGCTGAAGGAGTCCCCGAGTACCGTGGTGTCCCCCGCGCCGGTCGCGCTATCTACCGGAACGATGGTGACGGTCGCCATCACGGTGCCCTCGCCGGGGGCGAAGAGTCGAATGGCGGTCGCCGCATCCGCGAATGATGCTCCCCCCGCTGCCAGGTCCTGCACTGCGGCGAGATCCGTCAACACCAGGCCGGGAATGACGGTACTGAGCGAGGGCTGCGCAGACTCTCCGACGAGATCCATGCCACCCGGCTCGAGCCCGCGCACAATCGACTGTTGGAGGTTGGCAACCACCTGACCGCCAGTGCTCGTTACACGCACGACGGGCGACTCGACGCCGGGCTGGAAGCCAGCGAGCGACAGCACGCGCTGGCCCTGCGGCGCAACGACGATGCCACTCGTTCCCGGAGCAACGATCGCGCCTCGTTCGCCAAACAACTCCACGGTGACGGTTGCCGAGACTTCGCTCGGGTTCGAGAGCGTGAGGAGCGTCGTTCGCCCGATCGCGGTCGAACCACCGACAAGCCAACTGTCCCCGCTCGGCGTTGCGCAACTGGAGGTCAGCAGGCCGACATAGTCCCCGGAGTCGACCAACTCGGCCTGCGCTCCACTCACGAGCACTTGCGCACTCGGATCCACAACGCTCGGCAACGTGCTGATGAGCGTCGGGGCGGCGGGAGTGCCACCCGTTGATGCGTCGGATTCGCTGACGCTTGCGGCATCCACTTGGCCGGTGTTTGACGCAAAGTCGAGCTCTGGCACACCGAGTGCAGACGCCGTGGTCGCCCCCTGCCCGGTTTCGTCTGCGAGCCGCAGCGCGCCACCGGGGCAGACCAACAACTGCGCGGTCGGAACCGGAGTCACGAGTTCACTCGGCGGCTGCACTGAGATCGTCGGCAGCACCGAGACGGCCGGCAGCGAGAGAACGGATGCCGCGGCCACAACAGCCGCCGAGCTTGCGATCGCGACGACTCCGGCTAGTACGCGGCCACCAACAACAGCAGCACCGCGAAGCGTGACGGGAGTCTTGACTGCCTCTGGCTCTGCCTCGTCGTCGAACGAGGTGTCGCCAGACTCGTCAATGTCATCGTTCATCGTCGGCCTCCAGCACACCAGATTCGGCAGAGGTTGTTGCGACCGGTCGAGCGGCGACCGGTCGAGCGCCGTCAACTAGAGCGCCGTCAACGCGAGCGGAGCGCACTCGCCGGCGCCGCGTCGTTGGAAATGCCAGCATTAGGGTCAGGCCAAACACGATGCCCTGCCCTACGAAAATCGCGACGCCGAGGGTGGTGTCGAGCGGGCCAGGTCCGCTCGGCGCTGTGCCATCGGCGAGTCCCTCGTAGTGCCACAGGAATCCGAAGGCGGTGTCTCCGATCGGGGTGAGGATGCGATACCCGTCGAGCGCCTCGGCTGTTCGCTGACGCACGGCCTCTGCCGCGGCATCCGCCACTGTGTTTTCCGCCGCGTTTTCAGCGGCGCTTCCAGGGGTGTTCTTTAGCGTGCCCGCAACTGACGTCGCGGAAGGGGGCAGCAGCACGAAACCGATCTGGAGCGCGTCAAGTTCGGCTGCGACGTCGAACCCGCTGCGCGAAGCAATGTTGCCAGCGAGAACGGCGATGCGGCGCTCTGACTCACTCAGCTCGGTGCGCGTCGATTGCAACGTCGATTGCTCGTCGAGCGTGGTACCTGCCCCCCGCTGCACCGTCGCGGCAAGACTCCCGCCGGGCTGGGCTACCAACTTCAGGGTGCCAAGATCGGCTTGGTTAGCAGCTTCGGCCGTGACGAAGGCCGGCAGGAGTCTCGCGCTGCCAGCGTTGACTGTTGACGTGCCGGTCGACAGGGCCGAAACGAACGGCACGGCAAGGAGCAGGCTCGTAACGGCGAGCACGATGGCGGGAATGGCGGCGCGGCGCGCGAGCGCGCCGAGCGCGCCGGTCGCGCCAGCAACAAGCCCGAGCCAGTACAGGCTGAGTGCCGCGCCCGGCCAGATCGGGGTCGCAGTTGGGCCGACCGAGGCCAGCAGCAGTTGGTTGCCCAACAGCGCCGTGACGAGGCCAAGCAAGGCGACGAGCAGCGCTGGTATTGATCGACGTGCACCGGGCAGGAACACCGCGAGAAGCGCAAGAGTCCCCAACGGGGCGAGCAAGACGATGACGACGATCGCGACCGCGCTGGCCGGGACACCGATTTGGGCAAGCACGCTCGCCAAACCGAATCCGTCGCCGGCGGCGGATCCAATGACCAGTTGAATGCCAGACGGGGTTGAGCGCACGACGGTGACGCCGGGATCGACCAACAGCGCGAGCGGCGTTCCGCGGCTGAACTGCTCGACGATGAGCGGAGCGAAGAGCGCGGCCGCAGGGAGCGGAATTCCAATCAAACGGTGGATGCTCGCCGGTCGAGCGACAATCCAGCCGACGAGGCACACGACCAGCGCCGGCACCAGCACAGGGGATGCCGCGGCTATAGCCGCAAAGAGCAACGCTGCGACGGCCGCGAGTGACCAACTGCGGGCCGCGAGCAGCACAGCGGTGGCGAGCACCGGCAACAGGAGGTGGGCGATCACAGCACCGAGTTGGCCCTCGGAGAGTGACGAAAGAAAGGGCGGGGCGAGTGCCCACGCGATCGCGGCAACCCCTGGCGCCCAGCCACGGGTGGAGAGCCGGGCAGCGCACCACCATGCTCCAAGGGCGGCGAGCGGCAGAGCAGTCAGATACAGCAGCACAATGCTGAACGACGGTGACCAGAAGGTCAGGCTGCCGAGTATCGCAAGGAGCGAGGCGAATGGATCGGCCGAGCCGACGAGTCCCCCACCAACGTCTCGCCAGCCGTAGCCGATGTGCGACCACAGCTCTGCCGCCGTTGCCGAGAGCGGTACGAGTCCGCCTCCCGTCACGGCCTGCGCTGCCGAGTAGCCGCCGAAGGCGATGGCACCGATGACCGCCATGAGCAGCACAACCCACGCTCCACCGCCCGAGAAGAACCCGGGCCGCTCGCGGTCGACCGGTCGATCAACCGCGGCGGCTGAGCGTTCTTGCGCCTTGAGCTCGCGCAAATCTGCCGATGTTGCGCGAAGCGGCGCGATGACAGCCCAACCGAGTTCGCGCGTGCGCCGGATGCTCCGCCGAGCGGCAACCACGCGCCCGTCGAAGGCCGCCGCGATGGCGGCAGAGAACTCCCCGCCGACCAAGCCGGGCCGCTTGGCGAGAAGCTGACCGAGGGAGCGCATGAGCGCGAGCGGCATCAGACTCAGCCAGTGGATTGGCAAGGTGATCGCGGGAGCGTATGCGAGCCGACGATGCAGTTGCGCCGAGCGTTGCAGCCGATTGTGCCGCCCGGCCGCAATCGATCGCCGCCCGAATAACTCGGCGGAGCCGGCACTGGCAACGCGAGCGCTCGGAACGCCGACGACACGGTTGCCGGCGAGTCGCACGCGAACGCAGAAGTCGAGTGCGGCGTCCACGCTCGGCAGGGCGGGATCGAAGCCACCGAGCGCGTTCCAGACCCGGCGACGCACGAGCATCCCGTTCGCGGCGACGCCAAGAAGATCACTCTGCAGGTCGTACTGCGCTTGATCGAGTTCGTCGGTCACGAGAGGAAGGGAGCGACCGAATCGCGTCATGGTCTCGCCGAAGTTCGAGATGACGTCCGCAGCATCCCAGCGCATCAGTTTTGGGCCGGCGACGGCGACGGACGGTGCGACTTCGACGGCCCCGAGCAGTCTCGACAGCGCGCCCGCGTCTGGTGCACTGTCGTGACCGAGCAGCCACAACCAGTCGTCGTCACCCCCGGTCGACTCGGCGACCTGAACAGCGTGCGCAATGGCGCCGCCGAACGAACTGCGTCCGCGGGTCGCGATCGCTTGCGAAGGGGTGGCGCTCGAATTGGCTGCTTGCTTGAGCAGTGCGATCGATGCGTCTGTCGACCCGGCATCGACGAAGACCACGGCGTCGGGTTTGCGGGTTTGAGCCGCGAGCGCACTCAGGGTTCTCGGAAGGAACTGAGCGCCGTTCCTGGCGACGAGGATCACACTGACTCTCGGCTGCATAACCGTTCGAGACTATGCGCTGGTACGGGCTGAGCTGCCTCTGAACACGCAGAGACCTGCGAAGAGGCCTTCAAAAAGGCTAAGCGCGCTTGCGCAACTTTCGACGTTCCCGTTCAGACAGTCCGCCCCAGATACCGAAGCGCTCGTCGTTCTCAAGTGCGTACTCGAGGCAGTGGCTGCGCACTTCGCAACTCGAGCAGATTTTCTTGGCGTCGCGTGTCGAGCCGCCCTTCTCAGGGAAGAAGGCCTCTGGGTCGGTCTGTGCACACAACGAGTCCGACTGCCAAGCGAGCTGGCTTTCATCGGGGGTCGCTTGGCGAAGGCCGGGAACTCCGAGTCTGACCGGATCGACAAACCAGTCGTCTGGAACACTCGCGCGATACCCGTTGTTCGCCATCTGCTCGGTCTCCCATCCGCGTGCGAACCAGTGTGCCGCACTGCGATAGTGATAATTACACCGTTGTAGTTACCTCCGCGTCAAGTCGCAAATGATAAATGGCTCAATCTCTGTCGGAAGGTTGCAGCGCCCGGCGTGTTGCAATCCACTGGCTCTCGACCATTTCTCGAAGACCGCGTCGCATCCGCCAATCGAGATCACGGGCAGCAAGGTCACCCGCTGCCACGATGCGTGCCGGATCGCCCGGGCGACGAGGCGCCATGTGCGGGGTAAAGGCGATGCCGGTCACTTCGGCGACGGTCGACATGATTTCGCCGACCGAGACGCCAGTTCCGCTCCCGAGGTTGTACGCCGGCTCAAGTGGGAGCCCAGCGTCAAGGCGCTGCGCGGCTGCAACGTGCGATGCCGCCAAGTCGCTCACGTGCAGGTAGTCGCGCACGTTCGTGCCGTCGGCCGTTGGATAGTCATTGCCGTTGATGCGCGGAGTTCGGCCTTCGAGGAGCGCCGTGAAGACGAGCGGGAACAAATTGTGCGGGCTTGAGTCATAGAGCGTGGGGTCGCCCGAGCCAACAACGTTGAAGTAGCGCAGGCTCGTGTGCCGCAGCCCTTGGGCTACGGCCTGATCTCGCAGCAACCACTCCCCGATGAGCTTCGACTCGCCGTACGGCGACTGCGGGTTTTTGGGGGTGTCCTCGGTGACGAGCTCGGTCGGAG
>Ga0335394_10007819_pt1 | contig 12068 bp, 7 predicted proteins | sample MAT03_FD_205741 | JGI IMG/M metagenome (GOLD analysis project Ga0335394, IMG submission 205741) | Freshwater microbial communities from Lake Fryxell liftoff mats and glacier meltwater in Antarctica - MAT-03 (spades assembly) (version 2) ... | reverse complement strand
ACTTTTATTGCAGCTTCTGCTCCGGGTTTATGCTCAGCATCCCTGGGAAAAGCATATTTAAGGCAGTTGGTTAAAAGTTCATTTAAAATTAAACCTACAGGAACTACTACATCTACATCCAGGTTTGTTGCTGCTATTTCCTTTACCAATTTTATTTTATCGGGTTGAATATTATAAGACTGAAAAAGATTATCGGCCAATTTAGATATATAATCTTTAACATCAACCCCCATTAAATTTTCTTCCTGGTAAAGGTTTTGGTGAATGAGGCTCATGCTTTGCACCCTGTTGCGGCTGTCTTTTACAGCATCCAGCGCCTGTTCATCTTTTATATAGTTTGATTGCAAGCTGAGCAGGCTGCTCACTATTTGCAAGTTATTTTTTACGCGGTGATGTATTTCCCTTAACAGTATTTCTTTTTCGCTCAATGATTTTTCAATTATTTTATTCTGTGTATTCAGCAACTCCTTTTTCTTTTTATTATTGGTAAACGCTTTGTAGGCTCCCACAGCAAGCCCTAAAAATAAAATGGAAGAAAGTATAAAGTAATTACGTTCACGCCGTCTTCTTTTTGCTTCGGTATTACTGATAGCATTTTCGGTATTGAGTTTGTTTATCTGTGTTTCCTTTTCAGCAGTTTCATAAACAGCACTCATTTCATTTACCTGGCGGCTGTTTTCTTCATTTAATAAAGTATCGCCCAGGGCCTTGCTTGAATCAAAATACTCGTAGGCTACTTTATAATTACTTTGTTTATAAAAGCATTTCGCCAACTTTCTATAAAAAACTTCCATTGGCTCCATCCTGCTATTGCTTCTGGCTAATGTTAATGCCTTTTGATAGGACTTAATTGCGGCAGCCATGTCATTCTTCTGTAAATACATATCGCCGTAAGATTCTGCATTTGTAATGAGTGATTTTTTATTATTACGCTCCACATTTTTCTCCACGTCCTGTAAATAAGGTAATGCTGCATCGGGCCGTTTTAAATTAATTAATGCTGCTGCAATATTTGCCTTGCTTGCTAAAATATCTTCTGGCTTATTTAGTTTAGTAGCTAATTTTAAAGCTTGTAGTCCATACGCATAAGCACTATCAAATTTACCATAACTTTGATAGGCGGCCCCAATATTTATCAGCGAATTAAGCATTCCCTGTTCATCATCTATTATTTTTTTTATGTCGTAAGATTGGGAGTAAAACTTGATCGCATTTACATAATCTTTTTTGGAACGATACACCAGGCCAATATTAAGATAGGATTTTGCTATATTTTTTTTGTCGCCAACCTGCTTTCTTAATTCAAGTGCTTCTAAATGATTTTGCAATGCCAGTTGAAAATTACCGCGGTAATAGTATGCCAGGGCTTTGTTGCTGATTGCATTTGCCTGAAAATCTAAACGGTTAATCGTTTTAAAAATGGTTAACGCTTCACTTAAATAATACAGGCAGGAATCTAAGTTGCCTTTATAATCATAAGCAACACCAATATTCATATTAGCTTGTCCGATCCGGAATTTATCTTTAAGGATTTTCGATTTGTTTAGTGCAATAAACCCATATTGAATAGCTTCATCAGGTTTGTCTTCCTGTAATAGAATACCCAATTTTTTGTTAGCATCAATTACAGCAGTATCAACGGCATCTTTTGTAGCAATTCTTTTTAAAGAGTCTTCTTTACTGTTTTGCGAAAAGACAAAGGTTGAAAGAAGTAATAGAAAAGAAATGAATAGTGTATTCCTAAAAAACTGTCTCATACCGTAAGTTAATTAATTTGAAAGGCTCAAAGATGAAAAGTTTTTTGTGATAATAATATTACCCATTGGGGTAACTATGGAAAATAAACATACCGTAAGAGCCGGGGTAGCCAATATTTCAAGTATAAATTTATGAAAGAACTCACAACGGCCTTTTTAAAAAAAGAAAAGCGAATTTTAAAGAAATATAAATATACCCTTTGGTGGGTATATGGGGGCACGGCAAATACCTCATTTTTGTGAAAATATTTTAAACAAAAAATTATCATGAAAAAAATCGCCGTCTTTGCCCTTTTAGTTTGTGTATTTGCATCTTGCAAAAAAGATGACAATAACGCAAACAACAACAGTTCTACTCCCCGATCATTTACCTGTACCATAAATGGTGTGGCATTTGTTGCCGACTCTGCCTGGTACAATAATTTTAATGCAGGTGCTACCAATATTTTTGCAGTTAAAGGTACCGGTGCATCTCAACAATATTTTGAGATAAACCTGAACGCACAAACTGCCACCACCTATGCCATACCTACAAATGCCTTTACCTATTTAGGTGGTGGTACAGCCTATGTAGGTACTGCCGGTTCATTATCTATCGGCACTTATGATATGACCAACAGAAAAATATCCGGCACATTTACAGGTATTACTGCGGGTGCAGTTACCATTACAGGCGGTACATTTTCTAACCTTCCTTATAAATAAAACATAAAAAAAAGAGGCTGCAATAAGTACAGCCTCTTTTTTGTTTATTATTACATGTTTTATTTTGCCACAATAATCCTGGCTACTTCTATCTTTTCGCCTGTCTGTATCTTTACAAAATACATTCCGCCAGCAAGTTTACTTACATCTAATCTTCTAATATTTTCGCCTTCTCCAACACTCACTCTTTGTGAAAGCACTGTTGCGCCTAACTGGTTGGTAACAATTATCGTTGCATTACCATTAGCAGCAGCTTTAAATGATAAGGTAGCTATTGTAACAACCGGGTTAGGTGAAACCGAAATTTTATCAGATTGAAAAGTTATTAATTGTGTACCAGCTTCCCTGCTGGCAGTGCCTAATTGTGCTCTTAATGTGTAACAATTAGTTGCATTCCAGGCGTTGCCATTTCTTGGATATACCCTGGCATAATAAGTACCGGCAGTAACTGTTCTGTTAATCGTTTCATTGTTGGTACCGTTATTGGTTGACGATTGCAGTGTTGTGCCGCTGCTGTTCAATAAAGCAAGTTGATAATTTGCCGGTAATGTTGTTAATGAAACAGTAATGGTTCCTCCGGTAGTAATAACAAACCTGTAGTAATCGTTATCACCGGAAGGGTTTATCAATCCTTTAATTTCTGTATTGAACGGAATAGTAGCAGCGCCGGCCGTTGTTCCATTGGTACTTACATCATAAATTCCAGGACAGGTAGTTATAGCGGCAGTTGAAAATTGCGCCTGTGCATATGCACTGCTGCCGGCCGAACAATTTGTTCTTACTCTCCAGTCGTATAACGAGGCTGCGGTTAATCCGGTGATGGTTCTTGAAGTGGATGCAGTACCCGTTATGGAATTGATCCAGGTTCCGGAGCTGGCTAATTTATAATCAACATCATAACTTACCGCTCCGCTTACAGCACCCCAACTTACCGTGGCACTTGATGAAGTTATAGCCGATGAAGCTAAACCTGCTGGTGCGTTACAAATAAACGGAGCAGTAGTTGTAAACTGTGCGGCTACAAAATTTCCACTTCCCGAAGCACAGGTTGCTTTCACTCTCCAGTCGTACAAAGAACCTTGGGTTAAGCCGGTAAGACTTGCAGACGTTCCTGTTTGCGCTGTTGAAAAACTTGTCCAGGTACCTGATGAATTCAACTTATAATCCACTGCATAGCTAACTGCATTTGCAACTGCATTCCAGCTAACAGTTGCTGTGTTATTGCCAATGGCAGAGGCTGTTAATCCTGTTGCATCGCCGCAGGCAACGGCACCGCCTATAGTAAAGTTGGTATTGCTGATATCAAAGAAGATATTATCAACTGCTTCTACTTTTATTCTTGCGGTTGTTGATGCGCCAACAGGAATCACCAGCGACTCTGATCCATCATTGGGTGTGCTTGCAGCCAATACCGTTGAAAAAGATTGTCCACCATCAGTACTCAATGAAATTTTTACATTGGCACAACTAACCGGCGATGCAGTTGTATTGTTTACACTCCAGGTAATATTCTGTGTAGAGCCACCGGCCCAGGTTACAGCAGTATTTGGTGATGAAACGGCAAACGGGCCTGATGTGTTGCTTACAGTAACAACGGCATCTGAAAAAGATGTTTGACCAACCGCAACAGGAGCGGTTGAACTGTACGCATGATTATCTCTTACTGTTAACCTGAAGTTTAAGGTTCTTGAAACTGAACTTAGTGCTTCAATGTTTGCACCAGCATCGCCGCCGGGCAATGGTGGCGTTACATTTAAGCCAGACAAGATGGTTGATAATTTTGGAAATAATCTTACACCAGAAACTGTTGGGCTAAATGATAACCAGTTAGGACCCGTTGCTTTAGTTATAGATGCAACACTACTTGCTCCTGTTTGAGATGAAGATGCATTATCATTTTGCTCCCAGCAATAAGTAATTGCATCGGCATTTGCATCGGTTGCAGTACCGGTGAGTGCAAATGGGGTGCTGATGGGAATGGTATAATTGCTGAGTGTTGCAATAACAGGCGCAACATTATTAGCTGTAATATCCGTAGAAACAGGACAGGTTTTTGTAGCCAGATTAGCCTGTATCTGAGCAATGGTTGTTTCATGAAATATATCTATAGAATGCGGTGCTACGTCTTGGGCTGTAATTCCTGCATAACCCATAATGGTAATACCAGAGCCTACTTCTTTATTTACACCCGTACCTTCATTACTCATAGAGAAAGTATGATTACCACCTAACTGATGGCCTACTTCATGCACCACATAATCAATATCAAAATTATCTCCCTGCGGAATTCCATCAGCAGGCGAAGTGATGCCTGCTCCTTTGGCCAGAGAGTTACCGGTTGCAGGATTTACACATACACAACCAATACAGCCAGCATTTCCACCACCGCCTGTTGCACCAAACATGTGGCCAATATCGTAATTGGCACTGCCGATAACCGATGTTAATGTTTGTTGCAATTGCAAATTCCACTGACTTAACGTAGTGGAATAAGGATCGCTTGAAGCGGTATAATAAATAACTGAAGTGGTGTTTGAAATAAGATTGAGGTGTAATGCCAGGTCTTTTTCATACACACCGTTGCATCTTGTAAGGGTTGCATTAAAAGCAGCTAACACCAGGCCAACCTGTGCTGCACTTGTTGCACCAAAGTAGTTGGAATACTCTGCGTTACATGATTGGGCCAGGCGCATGGTTTTTAATTGACCAGTTGAACTTCCGGTTGCGCTGCTTGTATTATCTCCTTTTAAATTTATTCCTTCCATAGTTTTCTTGTCATCGGTGCTGCATGTCCACGCCAGGTTTCCTTTTTCTCTGTACGATTTGAATACGGCATAAACCGAATGGTCTTTTGAATAAGGTTCAATAAATTCATTTTCCCTGTCTGTTCTAAAAACCATGGTTTGTATGCCTTGCGGCGAAATACTAAGTTTTAATGTAGCAAATTTATCGGTGATACCTTTTCCTGAGTAAGCCCTGATCTCCGGAAAACGGGCCTGCAGGTCTGGTTCAAAATTGGATGCTTCAAAAATCTCAAATTGCTCCATGTCACCATTGGCATTTGGTAAAGAAATAACCGTAGCATGATTTGTAGCATTTTTACCAACAATAGAAAATAATTGTTGTCTTAGTGAAGTTGTATTTAAATTAAATAACTTAAACGCTTTAGGAAAAGACAATCTTGCTACAGCTTTATCTGTACTAATGCTGTTGCGGCTTTCATTATTGGCAGACCAGAAATTGTTCATTTGTGAAAATCCCAAAGTAGTAACCAGTGCTAACACAAAGGTTAGAAGTAAATTTTTTTTCATGTTCTTAAATTTAGTTTACGATGAAGTATTTATTTTTCCAACAAATAAAATAAAAATCATTTTACAACACCTGGGTAATGCGGATTTGGAGAGCGTTAGTATTTGAACAGCAAAATGATTAGTATTCTTTTCAGGATCTTGCCTTTTCCTTAAATATCCCGAAAAGTAAATATAGGTAATTTGCAGTTAAATACAATAGTAAAACTGCGTAGGTAAACTGCGCAATGCGGCATGGTTACCGCAACATAAAAGAAAACCGAAGCATTACTATTTTAGCGCTGCATCGTACCTTTGCGCTGAAATTTTAAAAGCCAAAATATACTAATATGGAATACAGGATTGAAAAAGATACCATGGGTGAAGTAAAGGTGCCGGTTGATGCGTATTATGGCGCACAAACCCAGCGCAGCATTGATAATTTTAAAATTGCACAGGACATTAATAAGATGCCCAAAGAGATCATCAAAGCATTTGCTTATTTAAAACATGCGGCAGCCATTACTAATAACGAGGCCGGTGTTTTAACAAAGAAAAAAGCCGACCTGATTGGTAAGGTTTGTAAAGAAATACTGGAAGGAAAACTGGATGCATATTTTCCGCTGGTAGTTTGGCAAACAGGCAGTGGCACGCAAAGCAACATGAATGTAAATGAAGTGGTGGCTTACCGTGGCCATGTTTTAAATGGCGGTAAATTGAGTGACAAGGAAAAATATTTACACCCTAACGATGATGTAAATAAAAGCCAGAGCAGTAATGATACCTTCCCCACTGCCATGCACATTGCAGCCTATAAAATTTTAATGGAAACAACCATTCCGGGAATTACAAAACTCCGCAATACCTTAGATAAGAAATCTAAAGCTTACATGAAGGTGGTTAAGATTGGCCGTACACATTTTATGGATGCCACGCCATTAACAGTGGGCCAGGAATTCAGCGGCTATGTTTCTCAGCTTGATCATGGATTGAGGGCAATTAAAAACACGTTAGCACATTTGAGCGAACTAGCTTTAGGTGGCACTGCTGTGGGCACTGGAATAAATACGCCGCCAAAATATGATGTGAATGTTGCAAAGCATATTGCCAAACTTACAAAGTTCCCTTTTAAGACTGCTGAAAATAAATTTGAAGCACTTGCTGCACACGATGCTATTGTAGAAGCACATGCTGCTTTAAAAACTGTTGCAGTGAGTTTGATGAAGATTGCCAATGACATCCGCATGTTGTCATCGGGCCCAAGAAGCGGTATTGGCGAAATTTTTATTCCGGATAATGAACCGGGCTCATCCATCATGCCCGGCAAGGTTAACCCAACACAATGCGAAGCATTAACCATGATTGCCGCACAGGTAATGGGCAATGATGTAACCATCGGCATTGGCGGCAGCAACGGACATTTTGAACTGAATGTTTTTAAACCGGTGATGATTTTTAATTTTTTACACAGTGCCCGTTTAATTGGTGATGGCTGTGTTTCTTTCAATGATAAATGTGCTGTTGGAATTGAACCGATAAAAGCCAATATCAAAAAGCATTTGGATAATTCACTGATGCTGGTAACTTCTTTAAATACAAAGATTGGTTATTACAAATCGGCCGAGATTGCACAAAAGGCACATAAAGAAGGAACTACTTTAAAACAGATGGCAGTTAAGCTGGGTTATGTTACTGCAAAAGAATTTGATGAATGGGTGATACCGGCCAATATGGTTGGGAAGATATAAGTAGTGTGAGGCCACTACCAACAGTGTTGATAATAAACGCTGATGATTTCCAACATTTTTTTAATGAGAAAAGATTTTATAGTGGCCAAACAAAAAAAAGTGGCCGCCCTTGATGACAGCCACTTTTTTATATCTTAAACCAAACTGAATTTCATTTTGGGCCAACGTAGCCAGGCTGAAATTCAATCCAGGCTTATGTGCGGCTGGCTTTTGGTAAACCTGCCTGCCGTAGGCAGGTACCGATTGGACTGATAACAAAGTCACATCGGTATTAAAAATTATTTGAGATTTTTTTAGCAAGCACCCTATCTTTAGGTGTCTGGCCACTGTAAACCTCTATTCATTTTGAGTGCAAATGGTATTTTTATAGTAGGTAAAGTAAAATTATTCGTAGTGGCCTTACACCTTTATCTTAGCAAACACACCAGCTTTAGGGGTCTGGCCACTGTAAAGCCCATTTCATTTTCAACGCAAATGGTATTTTTACAGTAGGTAAAGTAAGATTATTCGTAGTGGCCTGACACCTCTTATCTACAGTGGTAACTAAAACTAAGTTTGCCCGCCAAAGCCGGAATACTGGGCTGGTCATCTCCACCCATCTGTGTGCTTAATACATAGCCATCGCGGCTCATTATATAATTACTGAAGGTTGATACCAATGAATCACGTACTACATTGCCGGGGTTATAATTTCTCACCTTCATATTCCTGACTGCGTTAAAATTTTTTGTTCCAAAATTAAAAAACTGGCTGAATTCGGGATAAAACCTTTCATCTGGAAATATATATATAGATCGCCTTGGAACAAGATTGGTAAAGTAGGTAATATCAGCATCCATTTCCAGATCGCCGCCCGGCAAATTAACCGCTGCCATGCGTGTAAGGTTACCGCCACCCGTGTAAGTATAATCTACCCGGTAAAATGTGATGGTGGGGGCTGTAGTTAAAAAATAAGTTTTGGTAGTAAGATACCCAGCCGTATTATAAAGAAAGAACACATCATACTGCAAAGAAAAAGGATCTGTAGGGTCAGCCAATCCATGCATTTTGATTATCCGCTTACTTGCATCTACCACAAAATATTCATCAGCATTAATAAAGAGAGAATCATTTGAATAAATGGGCGTGTTTATGAATTCAATGGTATTGGATAAACTGTCAAACCTGGTAATTCTGGTTACAATATCCAGACTATTGATAGCTGCTTCAATAGAACCCAGACCGGTTCCGGTTCCGCCGCCTGCTGTACCGGTAGTATCTGTATATACGATCTTGCTGATGCGGCAATCTATACCAACAATTAAATCGCTACCGGTATTTCCGCTGTTTTCACTACTGAATTCTTTTTCGCAGGAAAAAAGAGCAACTACCATGGCAATAAGTAATAGAGGACGAAATTTATTCATTGATTCTTTATTTTACATTTCTCCAAAAGGGTGCTAAGCGTAAAGTTCTGTAATTTTTTTTAAAAGACCGGTTTGGGTATTGTTAATATCTTAAAGATGATAAAAAGAACCCATTAGCTGCTTTTGAAGATCATATACACAAAAAAATCTTTTACCAAAAAATGCTATAAACTGGTTACAGAAAACATACAGGTATTACCTCCTCCTGTAAGCGGATAATTAAAGGCTCCCCCTGCAAAAGGCGTTCCCGTTCCGACTAAAGTAACTTGCCTTGGCCCTGTAATATTAAAAGTACCCGATGCTGAAAAACTGATTCCGTTTACGGCTGTGGTTGCTATATTATAATTACCGGGTGATGTTACATTTACATTTATTACGGCAGTGTTGGAGGCTGTTAAAGCCATTCCTGACGTGTAAGTGCCATTTACAACTGCGCCTGTACAGTTGCCCGGAAAACCGCTGAGGGCAAAGCTTGCGTTTACAATAACGGTGCTGTAGGTAATTGAAAAATCGCAGTTGGTTGCTCCATTAGTTACCGGGTAGTTAAAAATGCCGGAGGCAACGGGCGTACCGGATGCTTTTAAAAAAATATTCTGTACACCGGGGTTCCTAAATGTATCGCTGGCATTAAAAGTTATTCCGTTAACCGTTGGAGAATTTATAATATAAGTTCCAATAGTATTTACATTCACGGTCATTTCCACTTTATTGTTACCTGTCATGGCAAGGCCGGTAACATAGTTTCCTGTTATATTTGATACGGAACAATTACCCGGTGAACCTCCAAGCGTATAAAGCGCCGTTCCAAATCCACCCCCAGCGCCAAAAACAGTTATTGAAAAACTGCAGATAGTTGAACCATAGGAGATGGTAAAATTGTTAACTCCTGTGTATATAGGTTTTCCTGTTGCATATAAACGAACCGTGCTGATACCCGCACTTATGGTACCGGTTTTTTTAAATGAGTAGCCGTTTATAGTATCAGACTTTATCGTGAAACTTCCACCAGCATTTACATTTACCAGTAAATCCACATAATTTTCGCTGTTTAAAACACTGTCAACCTTAAATAAACCGTGAACCGTTGCCGGCGTACAATTTCCACCAGCAAGACTTTGCAATGTACCGGACGATTCTCCACCAGGGTCAGTATTTTTTGTACAGGCAGTAATTAAAAATATTGAAGTAAAAAGTACTGTTGCCAGATAATATAATTTCATAAACCGGTTTAATTTATTGCTTTAAAGATAAGATTTTTATGAAACCTGTGACTCGTCATTAACCAAGGCATTTGTTTCAACCGTAGGATGTGTTTCATTAGAAATATGCTGCTTAAAAAAACGCTTTTGAAAAACTAAAATACTGAGAACGCCTGTTGTTATGGATGCATCAGCAATATTGAAGATGGGATTGAAGAATACAAATTTATCGCCGCCAAAAAACGGAACCCATTTTGGCCAGGTGGTATCTATTATTGGAAAATGGAGCATATCAACCACATTGCCGTGTAAAAAAGAGGCATATCCTTTTGTGGAGAATTTAGCCAGTCCCTGGTAACCTACATAATCTTTTATTACAGGATCAACAGTCATTCCTTTATCAAATATCATCCCGTAAAAAGCTGAATCTATCAGGTTACCCAAGGCCCCTGCGTAAACCAATGCAGCACAAAAAATAAAACCGCTGTGCTGTTTTTCCTTAATTATTTTTCCAAGATACCAGGTTCCAAACACAACAGCCGCCATGCGAAAAATGGTGAGTGCCATCTTTCCCCAGTTGCCTCCAAATTTCCAGCCATAAGCCATGCCGGGGTTCTCAACAAAATAAAGCTGAAAACCGCTGCCAATAATCTGTTGTGATGCATTAAGCTGGTAATGCGTTTTAATCCAGAGCTTCAAAGCCTGGTCGGCAATTATTATTAATAAGATGATGAATGTTACGTTTCTTGCTTTCATAATAAGTGCCAAAGATAAGAGAGTTTGGGGTTATGGGGTATAAGTTTGGGGTTTGTTGTTTGTGGCTTGTGGTCCTAAGTTCATGGTTACACATTAGCACATTAGCTAATTAGCTAATTCCCTTTTACTCTTCAAAATAAACCCTTTTCACCCTTTGAGAAATACCAGTTAAAATTTCGTAAGGAATACTCTGTGCCGAAGCCGCCATTTCACTTACCGGCAGGGCCGCACCAAATACAATCACCTCATCTCCTTCGGCTGCATCAATACCGGTTATATCCAGCATAGTCATATCCATACATACATTACCGATAACAGGTGCCGGTTTACCATTCACCAACATGCTACCTGCACCATTACTTAATAAGCGTGGATACCCATCGGCATAACCAATTCTTACAGTGGCAATTTTAGAATCGCTTGCGGCCCTGCCTTTACGGCTGTACCCAATACTTTCACCAGCTTTTACTTTTTTTATTTGAGAGATGGTGGTTTTTAAAGTGGTTACATTTTTCAGTTGCTGTTGCATTTCGGGATTGGCATCAACACCATATAAACCTATGCCCAACCTGATCATATCAAACTGCATATCCTTATGCCTGTGAATGGCAGATGTGTTGGCAATATGGCGAAGAAATGTGTAGCCTGTTATTTTTTGAATCTGCTCACAACCCTCCAGAAATGCTTTTGCCTGCGCATGAGTAAATTCATCGTGCAGCGCAGAATCGCTGGCAGCGAGGTGAGAAAAAACAGATTGAATTTTAAAAACGGAAGTTGACTTTAACCTGTTGCATAGTGCTTCTACATCATCCGGTTCAAAACCCAGGCGGTGCATACCGGTGTCTAGTTTTATATGCACCGGGTAAGCATTGATGCCGTTCCGCATTAAATAATCTTCAAAAGTAGATAAGATTCCGAAAGAAAAAAGCTCAGGCTCCAGGTTATGTTGCAGTAGCACATCATAGGTTACCTCTTCGGCATTCATTACCATAACAGGTAACGTAATGCCAGCTTTGCGCAATTCAACCCCTTCGTCGGCATAAGCAACAGCCAGGTAATCTACCTGATAAAATTGCAGCAGGTTAGCAATTTCAAAACCGCCACTGCCATAACTAAAAGCCTTTACCATAGCCATTATTTTAACGCCGGGATTCAACAGCTTCTGGTAAGTATTTAAATTATGGGTGATGGCATTCAGGTTAATTTCCAA
>Ga0335394_10007813_pt1 | contig 12075 bp, 15 predicted proteins | sample MAT03_FD_205741 | JGI IMG/M metagenome (GOLD analysis project Ga0335394, IMG submission 205741) | Freshwater microbial communities from Lake Fryxell liftoff mats and glacier meltwater in Antarctica - MAT-03 (spades assembly) (version 2) ... | reverse complement strand
ATTGAACGCTGCTGGTCTTGGCTGAAAAGTCGGATCCGAAAGCAGCTAGACAACTTTGATACGTTACGAGAAGCCATGGAGCATGTTCTCCGTTTGGCGTCCTAACCTAACTGGCGGCTGCTATACATCAATACCACTACCGTTAATGAAAGCTGAGAGAAGCGACATAGGAGATCTAATTCTCCCGTTTGACGGCGCTTTCATGCCAATTTCGTAGCATTAAGTCTGAAAATAATGTCAGTGCTATAAAGATGGCTACACCTAAGGCTGTGGTCATCAGCAGCGCTGCAAACATGCGGGGAATTTGGAGGTTAAAGCTAGACATCAGGATTTGGTAGGCAATACCAGAACTGGTACCACCTGTACCCGCAACAAATTCTGCGACGACGGCTCCAATGAGTGCCAAACCACCACTAATTCTTAAGCCGCCGAGGAAGTAAGGCATAGCGCTGGGTAGCCTCAGATAGCGTAGGGTTTGCCAGCGAGATGCGCGATAGAGTTGAAACAGATTGACTAGATTATGATCGGCGCTATTTAACCCCAGCGTAGTGTTGGCAAGGATTGGGAAGAATGCCACTAGCCACGCGCAAATCACCAACGATACAAACGTAGAACTTTCGCCAGGGACGGCTTGCCGTACCCAAAGAATAATTAGGGGGGCGATCGCCACAATAGGTGTAGTTTGCAGAATTACCGCGTAGGGAAAGAAACTGCGTTCAATCCACTTACTTTGGGTAAACAAAATTGAAATTAGTAAACCTGAAAGCACAGCGGCGACAAACGCTACCAACGTAATTCTGAGCGTGATTAGCATGGAGGGAAACAGCGTTCCCCACTCACTAATCAGGGTCTGTAGAACCAGCAAAGGCCCTGGAAGCAAATAGGGCGGCATCTGCGTTATTCGCACCCCTATCTCCCAAACCAGTAGCAGCAACAGCCCAACGGCCACAGGAGCCAACACATCGGGCGAGAGCAGTGCTCGTAACCAGACCTGCCGTCGCGTACTAACAGAGGTGAGGGGGCGATCGGGAGCAGATGTATTAGCAATTTCCCTAAACAGATTTGTCATAAGCAGTCATAAGCAGTAGATAGGTGGGCGCATTGACGATAAACCCTTTAAACTGCACCACTCGCCCTATCCGCATCGGCTCGTTGTGGAGCCTGACCCGATGCGCTAGACAGACAGCGAGAAATTTCACGGCAGTAGTCGTTAAAGAGCGGCGTAGTGCGAAAGTCTTCGGTGCGGGGGTAGGGGGCGGCGATCGCCACATCGGCAATGACTCGACCAGGACGTGCCGCCATCACCACAACCCGATTTGACAAGAAAACTGCTTCGTAAATATTGTGGGTTACAAAAACCACCGTCCACTGTTTTTGATGCCACAGGTGAAGCAGATCGCTGTTGAGGCGACTGCGGGTCATCTCATCTAGCGCGCCGAACGGCTCGTCCATTAACAGCACCTCTGGCTTAGTTACCAGCGCCCGCGCAATCGAGACGCGCATTTTCATGCCGCCCGATAGCTCACGCGGGTAGGAACGCTCAAACCCCTTGAGATCAACAAGGGCGATCGCCTCAGCCACTGCCGCATTCGCAGTCGCATTCGACAGACCGGACAGCTTTAGCGGCAGTCGCACATTTTCTTGCACTGTCGCCCACGGCATCAGCGCTGCCTCCTGAAATACATAGGCCAGGTGCCGTTGCGAACTGCTGCCCCAGTAGATCGTGCCAAAACTCATTTTGCCCAGTCCGGCTACCATTCGCAGCACCGTGCTCTTACCGCAGCCCGACGGCCCCAATAAGCTGACAAACTGCCCTTCGTTTACGGTTAGCTCTAAGTTTTTCAGCGCTACTGTGCCGTTGGCATAAACCTTGCTAACGTCGCTGAGTGTAAATGCAGAACTCGAATTCATGCTTAAAGTTTCCGTAAAGAGGCAGCGAAAAGCCAGTTGCTGGCCAGAAAAGCGCGCTGTGCACAAACAGTGACGTAGAACCAGAACCTAAATTGAGTACAAGTTCTACATCACCATTCTGGCTTGGTATCTTGGGCGATCGCTAGAGTCATTAGGGCAACGACTACACCTTATAGGCATCAGGTCCTTTATTAACAAATTGCAGGGTGTACGCTTGGGTGTAATCGATATCGGACTTAAAGACACCGTCTGCCGACAGCGTATCAAAGAAGCCCTTCCAGCGCTCATCGGTCATAGCACCAATACCGTTTTCTGTCGTGTCTCCTGAGTCTACAATGCCGTACTCTTTCATCTTTTCGATGCCATAGGCAATCTGCTCATCGTTCATTTCTGGGTTGTCTTGCTTAATCAGCTCGTTGGCCGCAGTGGGATCGCCGTAGAGGTAGCTGTACCAACCTTTGATTGAGGCATCAACAAATTTTTGCACCAAGTCAGGGTTTTGCTCAACCAGCTCGCGCTTGCATTCAATAGTTGTGGAATAAGGGCTATAGCCATAGTCTGCCAACAAAAACACAACTGGGTCAATGCCACCTTCTTTTTTAATCGACAGCGGTTCAGAACTGAGATACCCTTGCTGAGCTGCCGTTTTATCAGCTAGAAAAGGCCCCGGGTTAAAGTTATAGGGTCGTTTTTGGCTGTCTTCAAAGCCAAATTTTGCCTTGAGGAAGGGCCAGTAGGTAACGTTGGCTGCCGACGAGATAAAGATCGGTCTACCTTTTAGCTCTTCTAAGGTTTTGGCTGTGCCCGGATGAGCAATTAGGATTTGAGGGTCTTTTTGAAACAGAGCGGCGACGGTGATTTTGGGAATGCCCTCCTGCACCGCTTTGATTGCATCAGAGGCATAGCCCATAAAAAAATCGATTGCTCCACCCATGAGGAGCTGTGTTCCATTAACTTGAGGCCCCCCCATCTGAATCGACACGTCTAGGCCATAGTCTTTATAGATGCCCGCAGCAATAGCTTGATAAAAGCCACCGTGCTCGGCTTGAGCAAACCAGTTGGTGCCATAGGTCACTTTAATCAACTCACCGGAGGCTGCGGGACTGGCCGCTACACTGGCTGATGGGCTAGCAGCGGGAGCCTCGGCGGTAGGTGGAGTGGCAGCGCAAGCGCTCGCGATACCTGTCCCAATGGCGATCGCACCATATTGAATAAATCGACGGCGCTTCATACCTGACCCGTGACGCGGTGGATAGTGCAATGGATTCATCCAAATCTCTCCTTGAAATGACTTGCAACAAATATGGGGCAGCTATGGGGCAGCAATATCTCACTCTAAAAAGCTATCGGTTAAAATGCTATCGGTGATGGCAGCCCCTTGCGGGCGGGTTTCTATTACGACCGCCTTTGGTTTGATACCCCTCTTGGGTTTACAAACCCTAAAATTGGCTTCAAGATTAAAAATCGCTGGGTAAACGATCTATAGCAGATTGGTTAAAGCGGAAATACTGGAGACATAGCATTGCTCTGACGCTACTAAAACCCTAGAAGCAAGATTGTAGCCTCCGATACATCTACCTGCTCATTCGAGTGGCTAAGAGGATGTTTGAATCGTCCTTAAAACGTTGCTATCCAGTCTGTGCCCAGTCTAAGCGACCTTGTCCTTTAACGTTTCTTCAATCCATGTCATCACGGTTTGACCGACTCTGACACCCTCTAGACGGTCAATTTCTCGAATGCCTGTGGGGCTAGTTACATTAACTTCGGTTAAATAACCGCCGATAATATCGATCCCCACAAAAATCAGTCCATCCTGCCGGAGTTTGGCAGATAGCTGGTGGCAAATTTTGCGATCGCGTTCGGTAATCTCAACTTGAGCTACCCGCCCGCCAACGGCCATATTGCCGCGAAAATCACTGCCTGTCGGAATCCGGTTGACGGCACCAATCGGTTCGCCATTTAGCAAAATCACCCGTTTATCCCCATCTTTCGCCGCTGGCAAATAGGCTTGTACCATGATCGGGTAGGTGAACTGCTGCGTACTAATCTCAATCAGCGAATTGAGGTTGCGATCGCCCGGTGTCGCAAACAAAATGCCCTCACCAGCTTTACCGCCTAACGGCTTCATAACTGCCGCCCCTTGGCGTTCCACAAACTCCCGAATCACCTGCTTATCTTGCGTCACGATTGTTTCGGGAATCGCGTCTGTGAACTGAAGTGCATACATTTTCTCGTTAGCAGCTCGCAAACCCCTCGGTGAGTTCACTACGAGCGTCTTAGCGGGATTGATATAGTCCAGAATGTAGGTGGCATAGAGGTAAGGCACGTTAACGGGGGGATCAGTCCGCATAAACACCGCTTGCATCTCTTCTAGGGGCAAGAATTGGCGATCGCCCAGTTCATACCAAGATGTTGCCGCTACCCAGCGCCCTTCCAATAGCTCTACAGGCTTTAACCGCACTGGCTGGAGCGTTCCATACGCCTTTCCGCCAACAACCGACAAGTGCCCTGCTTGGGTAACCCAAACCTCATGGCCTAAATTCTGTGCTGCTTCCATCAGCGCTACACTCGTATCGTGCCCCGGATCTAGCCGCTGCACCGGGTCAATAATGAACGCAAATTTCACGCGAATTTCTCCATAGTGAACCTTAGACCCTGTGGTTAAGTCGGCTGATTAACGAAGCTGAGAAATCGCCTTAAACTCTCAAAAGGTATTCATGCAAGACGGGGATTCCATTCTTTTTTGGGCGGCGGGGCAGTCAGACTACTCCATCGCCCAAAAAAGAGTCTCAACTAAAGTCTAAAGTTAAGTAGTTCAACCTAAATAAAAACAAGATTCTAAAAGTCTGCGCCGCCCGCTGCGCGGGCGGCGCAGACTTTTAAGATTTTATATTTAATTACGCCCATCTACTTACGTGTCTAACTTGCCAATAACGCATCTAACGTCCCTTGGGCATTTAGCGCGTGCAGGTCATCACACCCACCAATGTGCTGGTCGTTGATAAAAACTTGAGGCAAGGAACGTCTTCCATGAGAACGCTCCGCCATTTTTGACCGTGCGGCTTCGTCTCCGTCAATGCAATATTCGGCAAACTCTATACCCTTCTTATCCAGCAGCGCTTTAGCGCGAATGCAGAAGGGGCAAGTGCTCCAGGTGTAAATCTCAACATTGGCGGCCATAATTTAACTAGTCCTTTTGGCTCAGCAATTATTTTTACATCTTAACGTTATTGGGCGATCGCCTTCGGGTTTTCAACCCCCCACCCTGGCAACCCCGCCAGAGCTTTCCATTTTTTCTTTATGCACAATTCTGAAAAAGGAGGCCAAAATGATGGAGCATAACTGACATCTGATCGCGTTGATGACCTAATACTCCCTATGAACAACGTCCTAATGAAATTCAGTGTTCCTCTGCTCGTCCCAATGACTGCTTTGGTAATTGGCATGGGAACCTTGACGGCACGCGCCCAAACTGCGGCGCTTTACAACCCTGTTCGCATGCCTGCCAGTAATGAAGTCACCGATACCTTAACCGATAAAGATATTCCTACAGGCTTTGGTGGCTTTGCTCGCGACTATATCGTTACCTTAGAGGGTGGCGATCAGGTTGTGACTGATCTGCTTTCAGACGAATTTGACACAATTGTGACGTTAATTGCGCCAGATGGCACCACTATCGGTGAAAACGATGATGGCCCCGATGGCACAACTAACTCGTTACTGTTTGCTCGCATCTCTCAAGAAGGAAACTACATTATTCGAGTTAGACCCTATGGTGGGCAAGGGGCAGGAGCCTTTACGCTCAAAGTAACACGCCTTCGACCTATCTAGATATTCTTGATATTTCTGATTCCAGAAGCGTGTAGTTAATCGGCACGCTTCTGGAATTAAGCGCTCATTTATTGGCAAATATCTGCGTAGGGAAGCGATCGCCTTTCTAAGAAACTAGTAGGCTAAGGCGTAAGTTGAGACATCATTAGTCAGGCATTGCTGAGGGCTGAAGACTGACAGTGAAATGGTATCCAGATTTCCGCTATCGACTACTAGCTGCCCTCACCTTGTGTATTGATACCAATTCAGCCAACTCGCCGCTACAGTTCTTCCCTGAACTAGGCTTCATTATGAAATTGGCAAGTAAATTGATAAGCCAGCCTAAATTTACTTGCCAAGAGATCTCTATTTCTGTTAGCTTAATTAAGCGCTGAATTCACTCAATACTAGATGACTACTGGTTCTGAGAATCTTGCATCTGGTAAACATTTGAGCGCTTACATCTGGCCGGGATAGCTCAGTTGGTAGAGCAGAGGACTGAAAATCCTCGTGTCCGGGGTTCAAGTCCCCGTCCTGGCATCGTTTCAGACGACACATATTACAGAAAGAATAAAAAAGGGGCTGAAATGCCCCTTTTTAAGTAAGGTCATTGTGTCAGTTTTTGTGACAGTTTTACACCACTTTTTACACCTTGACTAGCTGCACATCCCGCAACTAGTCAAGTCTGAAAGCCTCATTCTTTCGTTCTAACTAGCATCGATGCTTAACGAAAGAATGAGGCTTTCAATCCATAGTCAATTAGTGATTTAGTCCTGTTTTAGTCCAGGTCAAAAATTTAGGTTTTTCTCCTGAGAATCACTATTTGAACTCCTCGCAAGCATAGGGTGTCATCTGTGCCAAAACTGCTAGCGGATTGACCTTATCCTTTTTGCATGTCAGCAGTAGCCGATCAACCATTTCATTCAGCATCCTGTCTTCCTGTGGAGTTACCGCCACTGTGGGCAGTAGATAGCGCTTCTCATCCACTGTGATTAAGCGCATTTCATAGTTTTGTACAAAACTCGGCGCAGGTGCATCAAGAGTTTGAGCGATTTGCAGCAGCTTCTCTACAAGGTGGGCAGGGACACGGATCGCAGTGGTTTCACCGCTCCATTTTTTGGGTCTAGCCATGTTTAGAACTCTGGGATAGTAAGATTGCGCGATCGCCCTGCGTAGTGCTGATAAATCACGGCGGTGGAAACCCGCGCTAGATAACCAACATCAGCGACGGCTAAGTGTTCTAGAGCTGCCGTAATCCAAGTGTGCCGGCAGTGATATTGACTGAGGTAGAAGGCAACCTTACCTTCGATGACCAGGCGCTCGACGAGTGGTTTCCAGTTGCGGGTCTGGAAGTTGTGGTAGTTAAAGGTGGGGTTTATCTTGCCCTGGAAGATGCGATCGCCCCTGGTCGCCGTCGAGGGTTTGATTTCTCTGAGTAGACGCTGTAACCGGGCGTTGCAAGGGAAGCGGGTAGTTTTGCCGTTCTTTGTGCCCTGTATGTCCCGCGTATCGACCGGAGCCGCTTCGACGAACAGAAGTTCTGTGCAGTCGGTTGCAATGTGTTCCCAGCGCAGCGCGGCGGCTTCTTCCGGGCGGCAACCGGTCCAGAACAAAAATTTTACCCACGGGGCATAAAACGGATCACTCACATCGAACTCTTGAATGATGCGATCGCGCTTGAAGGTGCTCACAGCTACCTGACCCTGTCGAAATTTGCAATACTCGCGCCAAATCTCTAGGGCTTTTCTAGGGGTGATGGCGCGCCGTTGCTTCATTAACTCCGCTTGCGATATCCGCTAACCAGTGCGTCACCACATAAACCACTTCCGATCGACGGCGATCGCGTTCTTTAACCGGGTATCGAATGAGGAAGTCGAGCAGATAGCCTTCGTCATTTAGCAGATAGCCTAGTGCCGTCACGACGCTGCAATCCCATGCCTCAGCGCGTTGAGTTTCAGCCACATAGCCCATCCAAGACTTCAGAGAACGCCGATAGCCGGCGGCGCGCTGCCCTGTGATGGTCACGATCGCCTCTCTAAAATGTCTTGCATCTGAGCCTCTAGATGCTTTGCTAAAGCGTGAATTGCATCCTCTGGAAAGAATTGCCGGACAGCTCGCCACTGCTGCTGTAGTGTCGGTTGTCGGGCTATCAGAACTTTGATCCACTCACCCGATCGCCCGTCTAATCTCAATGCCGATACCCCCCAGCTCACTAGCCGGGTGTAGAAGTCATCTTTCTGAGCTTCTAGGATGCGGCTGTAGGCGCTGATGATGGCAAGTGAGCGGGCTAGTTCGGGGCTAGGAATCAGACTGAGCTGATTTTCCTGAGTATCTTTACCCATCGCCTCCCCCTTTATCGAGGGTGCGATCGCTCAAACCCTCACTGGGAGGGCTATTACACCCTGTTTCTAGGTTCCAGCCCTCCCAAAACGCCCTCTTACCCTTATCCAGTAGGGCTTTACGCTCGGTTAGTTCCAATAAGCTTGTACCGTTTTCGAGTGAGGGTGCGCCCAAAGCGCCTCCCTCACTCGATTCTTTAAAAAAGTCGTCGCCGCCCTGTGGAAAACTTTCGCCGTCGCCGTCGTCGCCGCCCTGAAATACGTCAGGATGCCACAGGTCGCGGTGGCGGTAGAGGGTTTCGCCGCTGAACTGGTAGAGCTGGGTAAGGGCAGTAAACCGATCAGCAATGCCAAACGGCAACGCCTCCTTATTAAGCAGATCTGCTAGAGCAAAACAAATTCTCTCTCTAGCGCGGGCTTCTACAAATTTGTTGTAGGTTTGTGGCTTACCCGCTGCGCTCTCATTTTCCAAAGGCTTATCTACCTTGGGTTTGCCGTGCTGGTAGTGAAAATATTTAGAATTTTCGACACATCTAGCCCACTCTTCTGCACGGTTCCAGATCTCCGGCTGGTGGCGGCAGTGGTCGGTGTAGCCGGGTAGCGCGATCGCAATCCGCACCACATCCATGATCAACCGATCGCCCGTCATCGGTTTACAGCCACTGATGAAGTGGCCAAACACATAGGAGCGTAGGGAGATGCGCCCCAGGATGTAGTTGGTTTGCCCATGGCTGGTCCAGCCGTTCTCAACTTCGGTGTTTAGATCGTTTAAAAACTTTTTGGCCTTGAATGAGATCCGCTGATTTCTAACACCGCTCTGCTTAATGGCTCTGTCGATCGCGCCCTGGTCGATGGCGTTGCGGATGGTTGCCCAATCCCATCGCTGGGTAAAAATTTCTGGGGAACTGTGGCAGAGCTGCCAATCTTTAGAGAGTAGGTAGCTGCCAGCTTGTAGGGGCAACCGATGGCCTTTAAACAATGTCGGCCCGTCTGGATCATAGTTTCGGACGTTTGGGAAACACTCCAATAGTCCGTCCTGTACCAAGAATCCTGCTTTTTTGAGAACCTGCTCGATCGCGATCGCCAATTGCCAACTGGCGATCGGCTTATCGAATGATTCAAAGGGAAAGTAAAGGTGGATACCACCGCTGTAGCTGCTGCTGATAGCAATGTGAGAGCACAGCCCCAGTTTTTCGAGTGCCCCAGCCATTTTGCCAATAGCGAACGGATCGTGCTTGGGATGGTAGGGGCTGTTTTTGTCGATATCGAGCATGGCGTAGGTGCAGGTCTGACCAAACCGCACGCCATATAGATACTTGCCGCTGCCAATCATGCGATCGGATAGCGGGTGTTTGCTCTCGGTGTGCCATTGCGTCTGCCCTGGCGCGGCGTGAGCTGCCCAGATGTAGTCCCATCGATGGCGGAAGAGGGAGAGAAAACGATCGCTGTATTCGGGGATGTAGCCGGGAAGAGATGTTAGCATTTATGCACTATTGGATACGTCAAAGGGCGGAAGCGTTGTCAGCGCTTCTGCCCTTTTTTTGTTTGTTTTTGAGAAAGATCGGTGATCTGAGGGGTGGGTCAGTGACGTGTATGTGTACGTCATGTTTGACATACATGAGCTTGGACAATCGCCACTTGCTCACGACCCGCCTGTAACCACGGGTTGCCGCCCTGGACGAGAGAGGCCGCGATCGCTTCAATTAGCAAGTCTTTCTCGTATCGGTTGAACGTCTCTGCTCCGGTGAACAGCTCTGCTACGTCACGTACATCGTCTGAGCTGTCTTCCGTCTCTAGCGTGTCAATGGCCAGGATAGAGATTAAGACTCTACGGTTATCGGGTGAGATTTTTTCTAGCTGTGCGCCGTATTCGTTGACGATCGCGTCGATCGCGTCGTTCTGCACCCAATGAGTAATTGGCTTCATAGTTATTCGTCCCTGAAAGGTTGAGCGGCTTGGCTGTTTGGTCATTCATCCGTGTGGATGGATGATTAGGAGAAGCACGGGGAAAGGGTGAGATTTTTCCCCGTGCTGGCGTAGTCAAGTGAACGAGAGTTCAGACTAGTTTTAACACTAGCTGAACTCTCGTTCATGAACAAGAGTTCAGCTAAGATGAGTACAGATCGTCATACTTCCGAGTCGCAGTTCATGAGCTTCCTTAAAGAAAGAAACGTAACCCCAGAGCAGGTTATAGACGTTTTAGGAGTCACTTCTAGAGCTTTTTTCTACTGGACTTCAGGACAGCGAGAACCACGATTTACAATCCAGCAAGTCCAAGCGCTCTGCACTTTGCTGGGTTGTTCCGTCCATGAGTTACCGGCCAATTTTGGGCGCATTCAAAGTAAAAGCGCTGAAACCTAGTACCAGTAGGCTTCAGCGCTCATTAAAAGGAGGTCAATTGTCGTGTAAAACCTAAGCCCCGTGCCCATCACTGCGATGTTGCTGGAGTTCGGCGATCAGACGTTCAAAGTTTTGCTGATGAATCGTCACAACGCCTAAAAGAGCTTCTGCTGTTGACCTCAATTCGGTAGTAGAAGCCCTTAGTTCAACAACAGATGCTCTTAACTCAGCAATGACGGGAATCTGCCTATCTAGCTGAGCTTGGCTTTCTTCCTGTCGTTGAGCCAGCTCTTCAAGCCGTATACCGACTCGATCTAACGTATCTTCGATCCGTTCAAACCGTTCTTCGCTCATACATTTCCCCTAACAGGAAGTAACTCAAACCTAACATTCAACGCTTAGGCCGTGCGCCTTGAGGCAGAGCCGCGAACTCAACCCCAAGACGACTTCCCCCAGTCCAACTAACTGAACTAGAAGCTTTTTGATCATGTCAAACTTTTGGCCATCAATGTCCGATCTCGTCTATCTCTTAGAATTTCTGCTCAACGGCGAGAAGCGCTGGGTTCTATTGCAGCCGATCGACGCTGCCAACGGCGTAGTCCTCGACGATCGCCACGATAACGGCATCATGCACGGCCTCACCCTCGGCGGTCGCTAGGTCGAGATTCCCTTTCAGCACATTCTCAAAGTTGACCCTCAGTACAAAGTGACAACCTTCAACGGCCAGAAATGCCGCACACAGAAGGTTGATGCAGAGCGTCTAGAAAAAATCATTGACAACCATACCAACAAAAAAACGGGCGAGGTTGACATTCGCAGCATCAAGGACACAAGCGACCCAAAAAATAAAGTCACCCGCTACGAAGAATAAAAGGAGGGTGAGAGTAGTACAGGGTAGTACAAAACAAATGTCTGACCCCACCTACGATTGGGAAATCGATGTTGACCCAGAGGGAACCAACGATGGCCGCGACTACGACGGAATTACCACCACAGACGACGACGATACTAACCAAGTCATTGACGACGACGAATAGGGGCTGTTTTCACTTGCATGACCCAGAGTTCAGACGTTCCGTCATTCCCGGACTAGATGCAATGTTCTGTCGGATCTGCCGCACCTGGTGGCTTGATGAGCAAATGCGAGCCAGACTGCTAACTCGTAGAAGGTAAATCAAAAGGGCGATCGCCCCATTCACCCTTATCCAAATCAATGAATTGTGAAAATCTTCCACTGTTAACCGAGGATGACAGATTTGGAAACTTGCCTATCGGCACTTATTTCTTTCTGCCATTCCAACCGATTAAGTTCATCAAGGCCGGAAGCGATCGCGCTTCTGCTTACATCCCAAACGGAGGCTATCAAACCGTTTCGGTAGCCTATCCCTCACCCGTTTGGAGAGTTGTAGATTTCTAGGGCGTTGCAGTGCTGAATCCACCGCAACGCCAGTTGACCCCACGCAAAGAGGATCTTTTCGATCATGCCAAATTATAGGAAGTTTCCCCACTTTTCAATAAATCTGGGCTGGATGGCACGGACAGCAGCACTAATCACCAGAACCTCCGAGAAGCCCCTGGCTTCAGACATGGGGAGGGATAGGAGCGGCTGTTGAAAACAGCCAATTTAGTAGCCATAACCGTAGCCATCCTTTTTATGTACAACTCGACAACATTC
>Ga0335394_10007812_pt1 | contig 12076 bp, 7 predicted proteins | sample MAT03_FD_205741 | JGI IMG/M metagenome (GOLD analysis project Ga0335394, IMG submission 205741) | Freshwater microbial communities from Lake Fryxell liftoff mats and glacier meltwater in Antarctica - MAT-03 (spades assembly) (version 2) ... | reverse complement strand
AGCCGCGATGGGAGAATGGGCGATCGCCGACGACAGTGGGTTGATGGTCGATGCCTTAGGCGGGGCACCGGGGATCTACTCAGCCCGCTATGGCACCGATGATGGCGATCGCATTCAGCGACTGTTGGGCGAGTTGGGAGATCATCCCAACCGACAGGCGCAATTCGTGTGTGCAGTGGCGATCGCTCGTCCAGATGGCAGCATTGCCGTCCAAACTGAAGGGATTTGCCGGGGCGAAATTACCACTGCGCCTCAAGGCAGCGGCGGCTTTGGCTACGATCCGATCTTTTATGTCCCGACTGAACGCATGACCTTTGCAGAAATGCCTCCAGAGCGAAAACACGTTGTCAGCCATCGAGGTCAAGCGTTTTTAGCCCTGCTGCCTCAACTCCCAGCTCTGTTCACAGAAACCCCGTAGAGACGCGATTCATCGCGTCTTAATCATGCGTCTTAATCATGACAAGACGCGATGAATCGCGTCTCTACGGGGAAATATGGATGTTTAACCTTACAGAGCAGGGTTACGGAACTAGCAAAAAGGAGGGACAGATTAGATATCTTGATCCCTCCTACACCTAAAAATTATCTTGAATGTTTCAAATTAGATTGCTTCCAAGTTCACTTCACCTGTCCGAATGCGGATAATCTTCTCGACGGGTGTAATGAAGATTTTGCCATCTCCAATTTCTCCCGTGCGAGCGGCAGCGATGACCTTTTCGATCACCATGTCTACCTGATCGTCTTCAACGACAATTTCTACCTTGAGCTTTTGCAAAAACTCCACGGTGTACTCAGAGCCGCGATAGCGTTCGGTCTGGCCTTTTTGCCGTCCAAATCCGCGTACTTCAGACACGGTCATCCCGACAATCCCAGCATTCACCAGGGCAATCTTGACTTCATCCAGCTTGAAGGGACGGATAATGGCTTCAACTTTTTTCATTTATTGCATCACTCCTGAGATTCTTTATAATCAACCCACACCAGCAAGACCCGTTCTATCACCGTCCGGGAGGGATATTTGTAGCCACTGATACGTATAATGCTGCGCCAGCATCTCCATATTTTGCCACTAGAGCAGTCGCCCCAGATAAAATCTGGTAAACATCTGCCTGATTGCTAACCCCAAATGCCGTAGCATGTCCAGCATACGGCACAGACACCCATCATTATGCTGACATCCACTCAAGAATTGCTAGAGACAGCCCGCCGCAATGCTTATGCCATCGGCGCTTTTAATGTTTATAACTTGGAGGGGGTGAAGGCAGTCGTCAACGCGGCAGAAGCCTGTCGTAGTCCAACGATGCTGCAACTGCATCCGAGTGCATTGAAATATGGCAAGCTCCCCCTGATTTCTCTGTGTTTGGCGGCGGCTAGTGCGGCAACGGTGCCGATCGCCGTCCATTTAGACCACAGTACCTCTGCGGCAGATATTCAACTGGCGCTTAGTGCCGGGGTGCGCTCGATTATGGCCGATGGTTCGCCGTTGCCGTACGCACAAAATTTGTCGTTTACGCGGGAGATGGCAGATTTGGCGCACCGCTACGGGGCGGTGGTGGAAGCTGAAATTGGCCGGATTAGTGGCACCGAAGATGGCTTGACGGTGACTGAAAAGGAAGCCAAAATGACCGATCCAGATCAGGCGCTAGAGTTTGTGGCGCAAACTGGGGTTGATGCGTTGGCGGTGACGATTGGCAATGTGCATGGAGAGTATAAAAGCCCGCCTCGGCTAGACTTTGCCCGCCTGAAACGAATTCGTCACCTGTTGCAGATTCCGCTAGTGTTGCACGGAGCCTCAGGATTGCAAGAGTCTATGATTAGTGAATCGATTCGGCTGGGGGTGTGCAAATTTAATGTGAATACAGAGGTGCGGCAGGCGTATATGCTGTCGTTGCAAGATGGGGTGTGTGCGGGCGGCGACCGAGATTTGCTGGAAATTGCCGAGGAGGCGATCGCCGCGATGCAGGTCATTATCACAGAAAAATTTCAGCTATTCGGCTCTGTAAACACGGCACATCTGCACGAGACACCCTTGACCGCTATCCTTACTGCTGATGAGCAGCAGCGCGCTATTGGGTGAACCAGCATTAACCGCCCACATCAATCAGCTTTCCGGTCAGAAAATAGGTGGTCATTTCACCTTTACCTTTAACGTCGATTGCGCCGCGCTTCTCAAATCGATAGCCACCCCTGAGGCGTTCGTAAGTGTCGCTGGTGACTTGAATGTATCCCGGCAGCGAAAGCGATTCCATGCGGCTGGCAATATTGACGGTATCGCCCCATAGGTCGTAGGTAAATTTTTTGGTGCCAATCACGCCAGCGCCGACTGGCCCACTACTTATGCCAATTCGCAGTTGCAGGGGAGAGCGATCGGGTAAGACTCCCTGTTCGTTGAGTTTGGCGATCGCCAGTTGCATGTCGAGTGCCATGTTGGCGATCGCCTCGGCATGGTCAGGTCTAAGCGTGGGCAAGCCACCTACCACCAGATAAGCATCGCCAATCGTTTTAATTTTTTCGAGGCCATGCGCGTCTACTAGCTGGTCAAACGTCGAGAAAACGTGGTTCAAGAATTCCACCAGTTCTGCTGGCGTGAGACAAGCCGACAGGGCAGTGAAGTTGACCATATCCGCAAACAGAACCGTGACATCGGCGAAGTTTTCGGCGATAACTTTCGCGCCTTGCTTGAGCTGTGCTGCGATCGCTTTTGGCAAAATGTTTAGCAGCAACTGTTCAGATTTTTCCTGTTCTTGCTGTAGCTGGGTCAGATAGGCTTGTTCTTGATCTCGCAGTTGCTTTTTTTCTAAACAGGCTCCAATTCTGGCTTTTAAAAGCGTTGGGTTAAACGGTTTGAATAAATAATCTTCTGCCCCTAGTTCAATACACCGCACGACACTCTCCATATCGTCTAGCGCCGAGATCATAATGACGGGAATGTGACGCAGATCTGGATCTTGTTTGAGGTGTTCTAACACCTGATAACCATTCATTTCAGGCATCATAATGTCGAGCAAGATCAGGTCAAAAGGCTGCGATCGCAGAATATTGAGAGCGGCTTGCCCGTTTTCTGCCATGACAATTGTGTGCCCCTGACGTTTTAGCCGCCGGGATAACAGATCGCGGTTCATCTCATTGTCATCCACGATCAACACAACGCCCTGCTCTGCAATCATTTCAGAGCACCTTCTCCTAAAAGGGCTTGAATTTTTCCCATCAGCCGCACAAACTCCACAGGTTTAGTATCGTAATCGTCGCAGCCCGCTGCCAGACACTTTTGTTGGTCGCCTGTCATGGCATGAGCCGTGAGGGCAATCACCGGAATTGATTGAGTGTCTGCCGCTGCCTTGAGCAGACGAGTTGCCTCCCATCCGTCTAGCACTGGTAAACTCATATCCATCAAAATTAAGTCTGGCTGCTCGGCTTTTGCCATTGCGATTCCCTCAGCCCCATCTGCCGCAATCAATACTTCTATGCCCCGACGCGTTAGCCGCCTAGAGAGCATATCGCGATTCATCTCATTATCTTCGACTAAAAGTATTTTAGGCATTGGTCGTCTATTTTCTATAAAACATTAACCGTTCCCCTGCGCTAAGCTGCGAATTTTTGCCAGCAGTGCTGTGTGACTGTAGCCCCCTTTTTGCAACACTTGAGTAACGGAGCCGCACAATCTTTGCTGATCTGCGGGGGTCATATCTTTGGCAGTCATGACAATAATGGGCAGCGATCGCCACCCGTCGTGGCTCTGTATCTCTTCTACAAAGCCAAAACCATCTAATTCGGGCATCATTAGATCGAGCAAGATAACTGCGGGCTGGACGGTTTGCAGCAGGTCTAAGGCGACTCGTCCATTAGCGGCGGAGACAACGTGCCAGCCTGCTTTTTCGAGCACCTGCTGTAACATGTCGCGAGTGGCGACATCATCTTCGACCAGTAGAATTGGAGCACCAGAGCGATCGCCTTGATAGTGTTGTAAAACCGACACCAGCCGATGGCGATCAATCGGCTTCACCAGATAGTCTGAGGCTCCCAGCGCATAGCCGCGAGCTGGATTATCTAGCAACGTCAGCATGATCACAGGAATGTCTGCTAGCTCCGGATCGCTTTTGAGTGTAGACAGCATTAACCAGCCGTCGATGCGGGGCATCATAACGTCTAGCGTAATGGCGATCGGTCTCAGCTTTCTAGCCATTTGTAGACCCTCTTCTGCGCTCAGGGCACTCTCAACCCGGTAGCCCTCAGGGGTGAGGTAGCCCCGCATTAGACTGTGAAAGCTGGGGTCGTCGTCCACCACGAGTACGGTTCCTAAGGGGTCAGATTTTACGGATTCGGCTCTTAAAGGGTCAGTATCAGATTGAGCATGTCTGCTCGCGTCTAGGGCGCTAAATTGTGGCGCATCTGGACGGGGAGTAGTTGACTCGGAAGCGTCTGATAACAGCGGCGACGCAAGCGACTTTGGAGGTAAATTCACGATAGTTGGCAGGGTCATGGTGAAGGTGCTGCCCTGACCAGGAGTGCTGATAACGTGAATATCGCCGCCCATCATGTGGCAAAACCGCTGGGCGATCGCCAACCCTAGTCCCGTGCCGCCATATTTGCGCGTGGTCGAGGCATCGGCCTGAGTGAATGCCTGAAACACCTGTTGAATCTGCTCAGATGTCATGCCAATGCCTGTATCGGTTACACGAAACCGGATGAAAGGGGGCAGGGGGCTGGTAGATTCGGTTACAAGGTGCGTGCTAGATGTGGGGTCGATGGCTCCGGCTTCCAGGAATTGAACTGTGCAAGCAAGGTGTTCATCGATGCTGGCAGGTGCAGGAGATGCCTCGTGGGTGTACTCAACCGTTAACGTAATCGTGCCATTTTGGGTAAACTTTGCCGCATTGCTCAATAGGTTAAACAGGTTTTGCCGCACTTTAACTAAGTCGGCGCACATACTGCCCAAGTTGTCGGCAGCGTGCACAATCAAGGTGTTGTGATTGTTGGCGATCGCTGGTTTGAGGGTATTGGTAACATCCTCAAGCAGGGTCGATAAAGAGAAATCCTCTAGATACAGCTCCATCTTGCCAGCTTCAATTTTTGACAGATCAAGGATGTCGTTAATTAAGCCGAGCAAATGTTTTCCGGCGACGTGGATTTTCTGCAAATCTGGAATAAAGTTAGCTTCGGCTAATTCCACAGCCTCTTCTTGCAGCATTTCGCTGTAGCCAATGATGGCGTTGAGCGGGGTGCGAAGTTCGTGGCTCATGTTGGCTAAAAACTGACTTTTGGCGCGGTTGGCGGCTTCGGCTGTTTCTTTTTCGCCCAGCAGTTTGTTGGCTCGTTGGCGTTCAGTGATGTTCCGCAGGTTGAGAATCACTCCCTCTACGGCGGCGTTGTCCAGCAGGTTGCTAGCCACTGCTTCCATCACAACCCAGGTGCCTTGCGAATGGCTGAGGCGTACTTCAAAGGGAAGGGTGACACCGGGGTGGTAGATCGCGTGTTGCAGAGCAAAGCTCAGAGTAGTGAGGTCGTCGGGGTGGATAAAGTCTTGTAGGCGGCGATCGGCGATCGCCGTGGGTGGATATCCCAAGACTGCCTCCAAGGAAGGGCTACCATAGCGCAGAATGCCGTCGGGGCTGAGCACTGTAATGACATCGGTAGCATTTTCAATCAGGGCGCGGAAGTGTTTTTCGCTGCGGTGGAGCTGATCTTTGGCCTGATGTAGCCGCTGTTCGCGATCGCGCACTTCCCCCGCCATGTGCTGAAATGCCTGTGCCAATACTCCCAATTCGTCGCGGCGAGTGGCTACGTCGGTCAGTAAGGCTGGCTCAAACTGCTCGGTTTTAAGCGCTGTGGCGGCTTGCGTAAGTCGGCTGACGGGTTCGGTGACGCGCCGCGCCAAAATTAGGGAGGCCAATAGCCCAACAGCAAGTATCCCCCCCGCCGCCATAGCCGCTCGCTGCACGTCACGCTGCACCGCGTCTGTTGCCGATGCTGTAGACAGGTAAACCACCGTTGCACCTTTTACGGTGCTGTTCTCCCCTAGTACGGGTACCATCACCTTAAGCAGCGACCCGTCAATGTAGCTGAGCGTCTGGTTTTGAGCGATAACAGTGCGGAGCTTTGCCCGTTCTAGCTCACTAATACTGGCAATCCCCGCGTGCCCAGACGTCACGCTGCGCGCCTGATTGTTGAGAGAGCGATCTAAAATGCGAATGCCTACCACTAATTGCCCGTCTACCAGTTCGTTGGCCAGTCGCTCTAGCCCAATTTGCTGTCGAATCCGATTCAGCACCTCGGCGCTATGTCCGACTTGAACAATGCGGGGTTTGTCGAGACCTGCTGCGCCCACATAGGTAGGTGTGCGATCGCCACTATCGCCACTGTTGAGCCTGTCGAGCTGGCTTGACCCCGGTACGACGGTAGAGGTTTTGCCCGAAAGCAGTGGCCAAAAGGTACTGGCTTGCGGTGGCAGGATAGCGGTAGGCAGGATAGCGGTAGGCAGGATAGCGGTAGGCAGGATAGCGGTAGAACTATGGCTGCCATCCTGTTTGGGCAGGCTGTTGAGGTAGGCGCGTCCAGTAGAATCGGTGATCCACACTTCGTCAATGGCGCTGGTGGCGGCAATTTGGCGCAAGTGCTGGTTAATTTCATCGGGACTCAGTCCAGACTGTTCGGCGATCGCCACCAGATGACTGATAATCGTGGCCTGCGCGACCATTTGCTCGCCCATCATCCGATCTACGCTTGTTGGCACCTGCTCAGCAAAGCGCGCCATCCGAGCCAAAAACTGCGCGACTAAAATGCCGTTGGCCTCCATTTGAGCCAGTGTCGATTGATATGTGCCCCAAGCCAGCAGGCCAGTGGTCACCGTCACGGTACCAGCCAGCAATGATGTGACTATCAGCAAAATTTTGATTCGCAGTTTCATGGCGGCCAAATTAATTGTCCGAATAGGCTCTTAGAATCAGCAACACCGAAGTGTCAACACTCCTATCACCAATCAGTATTAAGTAGTTCAACCTAAATAAAAACAAGATTCTAAAAGTCTGCGCCGCCCGCTGCGCGGGCGGCGCAGACTTTTAAGGTTTTATATTTAATTACGCCCATCTACTTATCACCAATCAGTATTAGAGGGATGGGGCTGAGTTTCACACATTCTAGTTTTAGCTTTACTTTGCCCGCTTCTAAAGTAGAAATCTCGGTAGTCCTAAATTGGTAAGGATTTTTTGATGGGCGGGCTATGTCCGCCCATCAAAAAATCCTTACATCAATACCACTACCCTATCGGGCTTGTCGGTGGCGAATGCAGGCCAGCATTAAATCGTGCACTTCGCGCAGCAGATCGTCGCGGGTGTAGGCTCCTTTTTGCAGAATTTGTTCAACGTAGCCATTGAGATAGAGGTGGTCGGCTGGCGTGAGGTCTAAGGCTGTAACGACTACAACCGGGATCGATCGCCAGTCTGGATTTTGCCGCAGGGCTGAAATGAATTGGAAGCCATCCATTTCGGGCATCATCAAGTCGAGTAGCACCAAATCGGGCTGATGTTCGGCAACCCGCTCTAGGGCAACGCGGCCATTTTCTGCTGCGGCCACGCCCCAGCCTTCACGCTCTAACATCCGCTGAAACATGAGGCGAATGGTGGCATCGTCTTCGACCAGTAGTGCTTGACCCGCGATCGCCTCCTGGGTAGACGAGGTCGGCTGGTATTTATGCAGCAGATTCGTCAGCCGTCGATAGTTCACGGGTTTGGTGAGATAGTCAGACGCTCCCAGGGCGAAACCGCGATTTTTGTCATCCACAATGGTCATGACAACGACCGGAATGTCTGCCAATTTGGGATCGGCTTTGAATGCTGCCAAGACAGACCAACCATTCATCGTGGGCATCAGGATATCTAGCGTAATGGCATCAGGGCGCAGTTCCCGTGCCATCTGTAAGCCTTCATTGCCATCGGCGGCTGTCCTCACCTGAAACCCTTCTTTCGTCAGATATCGCACCATTAGATCGCGCACGACGGGGTCGTCATCAATTACCAATACGGTGTTGCCAGTGGCGATCGCAGGTTCAGCACTGGCTTCGGTCTGAGGCAAGGCAGGTAGCAGGGGAGATTGTGGTTCCGAGCGGCGATCGACCACCTGGGCGGGAAGCCAAATGGTAAATGTAGAACCCTGTCCTAGTTGGCTTGCGACCGTAATGTCTCCGCCCATCATCTGGCAAAATCGGCGACTGATGGCTAGCCCTAGCCCAGTGCCACCATACTTGCGGGTGGTAGAGGGATCAGCTTGAGTAAAAGCTTGAAACACCCTGGTTAATTGTTCCACGGTCATGCCGATGCCCGTGTCAGAGACGGTGAAGGTAATCCAATGGGAATGAGGGTCAGGGATAAAGGAATCGGCTGTCTCGACGGCTGCCCTGTGAACTGCGTCGTGGACGCTGAGCGTGATCTGCCCTTGCTGAGTAAACTTGGCTGCATTGCTAAGTAAGTTGAGCAACACCTGTCGCACTTTAGTTAAGTCGGCGTACATGGTGTGACTATCGCAGCTCACCTCGACGCTCAGGATGTTGCTATTCTTTTCAACTAGTGGCTGAATAGTGGCCTGTACATCTTGCACAAGACCATTAAGGTTGAAGGTTTCTAAATAGAGTTCCATCTTGCCTGCTTCAATCTTAGAAATGTCTAAGATGTCGTTAATTAGAGCCAGGAGATGTTTGCCAGCGCCGCGAATTCTTTCTAAATCGGGTGAAATCTCTTCACAGCCTAGCTCTTCGACCTCTTCTTGCAACATTTCGCTGTAGCCAATGATGGCGTTGAGTGGCGTACGCAGTTCGTGGCTCATGTTGGCTAGAAACTGACTTTTGGCGCGGTTGGCCTCTTCAGCGGCCTCTTTACTCTTGCGGAGATCGGCTTCGGCCTGCTTTCGTTCGGCTTCAACCCGTTTGCGATCGCTAATATCTCGTTGAACCGAAATCCAGTGGGTCACGTCGCCGTGCTCATTGGCAACGGGCAAGATGTCAAACCCTAACCAAAATTCGGAGCCATCTTGGCGATAGGCGATCACATCTCCCTGTATGGGTTCATGTCGAGCTAATGCCGTCGCTATCTGTTCAATCACGGCTAGATTGGTGTTTGCTCCCTGCAACAGAGAGGGAGGTTGACCAATGACCGCTTCGGGGCTGTAGCCCGTCATTGTAGTAAAGGCTTCGTTGACGTAGACAATTTTGAGTCCTGGCTGATCGGTCAACGTGGTTTCGCTAATGACAACGGCATCGTTGGTATTTACCACCACCGACTCCAACAGCCGCAGCCGTTCTTCCTGTTGTGTACGCTCGGTGATATCAACAATTACCCCATCCAGACACACCACTCTGTTTTGAGCATCTACGATCGCCTGTCCTTTTTCGTAGACCCGGCGCACTCGGCCATCTGCATGATTAATTCGATATTCCAGCACATAGGGCTGGCGTTGTTCAACAGCGCGCTGCACCACCTGCCATACCGTGACGGCATCTTCTGGCGGAATGATACTGCCAAATGTTCGTGTATTGGCGTTAATAAACTCATCGGGAGCGTAGCCCGTAATGTCTTGAATGGCATCGCTGATGAACTCCATAGTCCAGTTTTGGTTGTTACTACAGCGATAGACGGCACCCGAAATGTTGGTGAGTAGCGATCGAAATCGTTCTTCTCGTTCGCATAGAGCGGCGGCGGCTTGCTTACGTTCGGTAATATCCATCACCACACCCGTTAGCCGGGTTGGCTTGCCTGCTTCATCGCGCAGTACTTGCCCCCGGCTGGTGAGCCAGCGAACACTACCGTCTAGGCGAATAATTCGATACTCTGGTTCGTAATCGTCGCCGTCCACCAGGGTACGCTGCTGTGCCGTTTCCACAATAGTTCGGTCATCGGGATGGAGACGCTGGCAGAACGCCTCATAGGAGCCGTCAAACCCTCCTGCTTCCACCCCAAAAATGCGTTCAGCTTCCTCTGACCAGTGCTCTTCTCCGGTTAAGACGTTCCAGTCCCATGCGCCCATCTGCGCTGCGTTGAGAGCCATGCGCTGAAATTCTTCGCTTTGACGCAGTGCGGTTTCAGCCCATTTAATTTGAATGAACTGCCCAATTTGGCTGCCGATGGTCGCCATCATTTTGAGCAATTCGGCATCGGGCTTGGGCATGGCATGACCCACAAATGAGATGACCCCGGCTAGCTCGCTCCCATGCCAAATTGGAAACCCTACCGCTCCATAGGTGTTGAGATGGGTTGGACGGTTGGTGCGGCTATCCCCTTGCTCTAGAGTCAGGTGTTCTATCCAGACGGGCGCTTGACTTTCCCACACCTGGCTGGCAACCTCAAGACTCGACGGTAGAGCCGATCGCCGCGTGGTAGCTTCTAGATTAGAGCTGTGTTCAGCCGAGGGCCAACTGCCCACTAACGTTAGCTTGGCTTCCCCCGCCCCTAGACTATGCAGTTCGCCTCCATCCCAATTTAGGCTTTCACAGATAGCTTGTAGAACTGCTGGAGTGGCTGTATGGAGCGTAGCTGCTTCCGTGAGCAGTCGTGTGGTGTCGTGTTGGGCGTGTAGTCGTTGTTGCGATCGCCGCTGATCTCGAGTATTTCGAGCCACTGCGACAAAGCCGTATCCCACTGTTGCTACCACCAGTAGGGCTAGGATTTCTATGAGGTATGTTTTATGGGTAAAGGTGACGATCCGATGCTGGAGTAAGTTTTCTAGCTCTGCTGAGGCGATTTGCCATAGCTCAAAGCTGGCATTGAGCGCGCTAGTGGCGGCGGTGTCGTAGGCTGCCCAGTTGTAGGCGGTTGGCTGCACCTGTACGGTTTTAGCCTGTAGCATGGCCTCGTTGAGCACTGAAAGATATTTGGCGATCGCCGTCGCTAGCGCCTGTAGCGGAGTGTCTAGTTTGGCCTTAAGGTCAGGGTTCTGGCTGTGACGAAACGCGACCCCCAAGCTCTTACGGGTGGCATTCACATTCTCATCTAACAGCCCTGTTAATACCGTCAGCCGTCCTTTCTCTTCGACGGTCATGGCTCGACGTTTGACTAAATCTTCGCCGAGTCGCCGCACTTGTGCCAGCAGGTCTTGGCCTTCTGGCAGTTTTAATAACACCGCATCCATCAGGTAATAGCTATCTAAGTCGGGATCAAGAATCAGGCTAGATTGATCCCCAACGTGTGCCATCAACGCGCGCACCTGTCCCATCAATTGCGTGTATGAGAGCTGTACCTCTGCCTGTTTGGGATCGTCAGCAGCCAGATCAGTCTGGGCTTTGAGACGCTGCCAGGTTTGGGTCAGGGTGTCGAACAGCTCGGCGGTGTCTAGGCGGCGGCCATGCTGTTGCTCTACCTCAACGAGGGCGGCGATCGCCTCATCAATGCGTTCTTGCTGAAGGTGTAGCAGCGGTGCGGTGATATCTTGTTTAGCGTAGCGATGGCTCAACAGCTTTCCGTCTGGTACCTCTTGCATCAGCCGCTCTAGCGGTTGTAGGTAGACGTTTCCATAGATCTCGGCCTGAGCTACATTGACCCGCTGGTTGACTTCAGCGACGAGTTGATAAACCGCGACACTAAATGGCAGGATGAACACGAGCAGTAGTGCAACCAGATTGAGCTGTTCAGTCTTTTGTTTTGGCAAGGTTCTTCTCCTCAAGCCCCTGGTTCAATCTGGTCTAAGTCGGTATTTATAATTAAAAGGTAGTCCTAAATTGGTAAGGATTTTTTGATGGGCGGGCTTCGCCCGCCCATCAAAAAATCCTTACATCAATACCACTACCCAATTAAAATTCAGTATTCTTTAGGGCTTATGGAGTTGAGTGACGGGGAACCGCTCCACATCACTCAACTCTCTTAGTTCTTCACTGAGTATGCGTAAGACCTAATGGGTATTCAGTCCCTTCGTTTATCCATCTTCACTGTGCCTCTAATTGATAGCGCAATGCAATGGCATTACAATTCCTTTAAATAAATTTTGCAATCTGAGGCTTAGAGGATGTTTGAAAAGTGATTGGCTGTGATTTTGGGCACTGAGTGATCCCCCCTAGCCCCCCTACCCTTCGGGAAGCCGCTTCGCGTCTATAAAAAGG